>Ga0207933_1000347_pt1 | contig 46865 bp, 38 predicted proteins | sample NGESurdeep092012_4_FD_184488 | JGI IMG/M metagenome (GOLD analysis project Ga0207933, IMG submission 184488) | Arctic peat soil microbial communities from Barrow, Alaska - NGEE Surface sample F53-3 deep-092012 (SPAdes) | ecosystem: Environmental > Terrestrial > Soil > Wetlands > Peat ... | reverse complement strand
GAAGCTGAATCAAATGCCAGTCAACCTTTAAGTTTTTTAATTCCTATTTTTGCGATCTCAGAAAGAGGTTATAAGCAAAAAGGTTGCAACACGGATTTTCATTGATCACCCTTACATTTAGCCTGAAATCAGTATTTGCACAAACGTAGGAGTCACGGATCCATATTTTTTTACCTTTTATGTATTCCAACATTTTTTTAAGCAGTAAATCGAAGTATTCATATGCTTTAGGTTGGTTAAAACCGTTCCAGTCAATAGTTTTTTCGGTTATATCATCTTTAACGATAAACCTGTCTTTTGGGCTTCTGCCGTTAAATTCACCGGTATCTATTACCAATGACCCGGTACTACTTAAAACACCTTCCCCCATTTCAACTGCCTGTCTTACCAGGTCTTCCGGTAATAGTTGATAAAATATATTTTGGGAATTGCCAGTAATCATTTTAAAATATTCGAGGTCCTGTAACATTGCTGAACCTATTGTTGGTTGAAAATTATCCATGAGTAAATTTTTACAATTGGGATTAATAAGTGCAAGTAATAAAATTTGGAAAGAATGGATCTTGAATTAATGTATCAAAGTATAAGTAGCTTAATATCCGGGAACAGGAATAATAAATTCAGGAGGAATGTTATTTCCTAATTAAAATAATTACCAATAATTCCGGATTGTACTTTAGATACTAATAAAATTGAGGCAAAGGATCGGCAGCAAGTGTTTGCATCAAACAGCTATAGTTGTCTGATTTGTCATTAAAAATTTTGGAAGGATAATCCGGCCTCATAATATTAAAAGACGCAATTTAAAATAAATTATGATAACCATTAAAAGAGTTTTACTAACCTATTCCATTTTTACACCCTTATATGAATGCTTATAAAAATTATTTATTATTGAAAAGTAACGTTTTTAGAAAAGCGATTCCAAAAAATCAGCATTCGAACAAGTTCTCCTTATGGTTTTTTTTAGAATTTAGAAAAAGAAGAATAACAAATTAAAAATTTGTAGGGTAAATTGTAGGGTAAATAAAAAAACCACTAACGATTAAAATTTCGTAAGTGGTTGACTATCAGTGTGGGAGCACACGGGTTCGAACCGCGGACCCTCTGCTTGTAAGGCAGATGCTCTAAACCAACTGAGCTATGCTCCCTTATTTTTGGAGTGCAAATATAGGAGATGAATTGGAATTTTGAAAATTAAAAAATTGAATTTTAAAAAATCGGCCATAAGTAAATTTTTCAAACAACTACCTTTTGTTTTTAAAGAACGTTTTGACTTTAAAAATATCATTTAGAAGACAAAATATCAAGGTGTACCCTAAAACAGTAATCAGGCAAAAATTTTATGATGATGAATTGCCCATTACACAACTATGATTACATTTGAAAAAATAGTAGTTATTTAGAAATATATTTAAAAACTGCAGATTAAAAATTGATATGAAATCTCTTAAAGAGTTAGGTTCTAACGGAAAAATCATTTTCAGAAGTAAGGGCGCTTTTTGGACAGGTTTTTTGGCAGTATCCCTGGGAGTTGCTTTGCAACTTCCCATGTATATTAACGCTAAAAAAATGGGTTACAGATTGGTAGGAATGCCAATGACAGCATCAATGAATTGGGGAATGCTTTTAGAAGTTTTAGGGTTATTGGTAACTTTATATAGCCTTCTTCCTCCCGCCAAAATTCATGAGCAAAATGATTTTCAACTCAAAGTAAAAGCGCTGGACGATGCGCCAATTAATCGCACTCATATAGGCCTTTTGCTCGTGATGGCTGTTGCTATTACACTTGATGTAATGAAACCTACAATTTTGTCTTTTGTGGTTCCTGGAATGGCAAGGGAATACGTCCTAAAATCGCCATTATTCCCTAACGCAACCATTCCGGTAGCATTACTTCCCTTATGCGGAATAACTGGCACGGTGATAGGTTCATTTATTTGGGGATGGCTGGGTGATAAGATTGGAAGAAAATCTTCTATTTTAATGGCAGGTATCACATTTATTGCTACCAGCGCTTGTGGCTCCATGCCAAACTTTTGGATGAATTGCGTGATGTGTTTTGTCATGGGATGGGGTGTTGGTGGCATGCTTCCTATTATGTTTACCTTGATGGCAGAAAGCATTCCGGCAAAGCATCGTGGGTGGATGATGGTGCTTATTGGTGGCGATATTGCCGGAGCATATATTATAACGAGTGCCCTGGCATCATGGCTTGTTCCGCATTACACCTGGAGAATCCTCTGGCTGATTGGTTTTCCCACAGGGTTTGTGCTTATTTTTCTGAATCGCTGGATTCCTGAATCACCACGATATTTAATAAATAGCGGCAGGTTAAAGGAAGCTCAACAAGTAATGAAACGTTTTGGTGCGGTAGCGCTTAAAGAAATAATTGTTGCCCTCCCGGTAGAACCAGCCAAAAATATTAAAAGTCAATTCAGCCAATTATTTCGCGCTCCTTTTCTTGGCCTTACGGCTACTGTAGGTATCCTTGCTCTTGGAGGCGGCTTTGTACAGTTTGGTTTTCAACTTTGGATACCATCTAACCTACAACACCTGGGATATAGCCAGGCTAACTCGTTTGCCCTTTTACGAAATGCTGCTTTAATTGGTTTTCCATTAAATTTCGTCATCGCGTGGATGTATGGTTTTTGGAGCAGCAAACGAACTATAATCATGCTTACGCTATTGACTGCGGCTTCAATGATAGGTTTTGTTTGGGCAGGTGATTCTATTATAACTCATCCAATTTGGTTATACATTTTATTAATTATTCCAATTTGGGGTATAAGCTCATTGGTTTCCGTTTTGTCGGCTTATGCTGCAGAGATTTATCCTACAAGCATTCGTTCAAGAGGAAGCGGAGTAATTGCAGGATTTAGCAAATTTGGAGGCGTATTGGTTATTGCTTTAGTCGTTGCGGCAATTGCACCACCTTCGATTCAAACAACAGCTTTAATTGGGGCTGTTCCATTAATTATTGCTGCTTTAGCAATCAGCCTCTTTGGAGTAGAGACCAGGAAAAAACAATTGGAAGAAATAACGGCGGAACAACTCGAAAATATGTACGTTCAACCTTAATTGAACAAAAAAGTAAATAAGAATTTTTAAATTAATTTTTCTCCAAAATTCCCCTATTTTTTTACAAATTAACTTTGAAGGGAATAAGTTGGTTTACTGTCGTAAACTACTGGTTTAACTGTTTTTGAATGCCTTTTAAGGTCAATGTATTTGGCGACTGGCCCTACCAGGAAAAGTGCATAAAAAGGTGCATAAATAAAACTGTCAAGGCGCAAAACAAATTCCACCAGGGCTACAAGAATTATTACAATTATTCTGCCCTTTCTGGTGGACACTGAGGTTCCAGGGTCTGTTATCATAAAAAAGATAAATAACTGGTACATAGGCCCTGTTAAAGGCGATACCTCCGCCAGGAAAGTATCACCTACAATTAAGCTCCGTATATATGCTAAAATTACAAAGCTGATTACATAAACAACGGTCACATGAAACCTCTTTGCCCGGTAAACAATTACAAAGCCTAATATCCAAATGACTGCCAATCCTAAAAAATTACTTCCCCATTGAATACTTAATCCAGCCACATCCAAAGGAGCCATAAACAACATCCAGGATACACCAAAATTGGAAGGGTTCCATAAATGCCTCCCCTTATACTTTAATATATATTTTGACATGATGGAAAGAACAGCCGTAACTATGTAAGGCCAAATGGAGACAGAACGAATTAAAATGCCCACGCTTATTCCACTGATGTAAGCGCTGGAAAGGCTTTTCCATTTTCCATAATATATTCTTGATAAAATTATTTCTGTAATTACAGCGGCAACAATAGAAACCACTACGTATAAATAACTATCGAGGACATGAAAACTCAATTGCCCAATCAACAGCAATAGCGTAATGAAGGCAGGTGGTACATATTGAAAATAACCTTTTGTGCTTTTAGTAATCCAGGGCATATTTTGAAAAGTTTGAGTTATATTTTTTTGTCTTTATAAAGCTTTTAGCCAACAGGTTATTTTCCTCTGCTATTTTTCTTTTACTAAAAGAAGTTTATCAATTTCCGGATTAGTAATAACAGTGTCTTTACCCGAAGGCCAATGGATATTTACACTATCCACCTTGATGCTATTGCCAAGTCCAAAATGAAGCCTGTGCTCGTTTTGTGAAGCAAACCCTAATCCGGCAGTAACTACCTGAACCTGTTTTTTCCCATTCCATTCTAACGTCACCCTCGCTCCTATTGCATCAGCATTACTCACGGTCCCTTGCAAATCTAATTCGATCCAATGATTGGAATTCTTCTGGTCATTTTTATATATAATCGGTATATTATTTTGATTGGCTACTATCACATCCAGCGCACCAGTATTCCACAAGTCTGCAAGTGCAACAGCCCGGCTGTCATAAGTAGCAAAAGGGCAAACTTCGTTGGATACATCCTCAAATTCCCTATTGCCTTTGTTAAGCCATATTTTATTCTGCTCATAACCTGATTGGCTTTTACCTTTCATATCAGGCCAGTTTACGGCGTCTTCAATAATTGAACTGTTGCCACCTGTAACTTTCGAATAATCATACCAGTAAGAAGTATTTTTTTTTGCGGAAATAAAACCATTTGCAACATATAAATCCATAAGGCCATCATTATTAAAATCACCAAACTGTGATCCATAGCTCCACCCGGCGTTATTGATACCGGCTAATTGTGCTAAATTTACGAATCTTGGATAAGCAGCATTTGTTTGTTGGCTTTCTGGTTGCCAATAATTATTATCCTGGATTAAAACGCCATTTTCAGTTATTGTTGTATTATAAATGCCAAGCAAGCCGCTGTTATCTATATCCCCAAATGAAGCACTCATTCCACTTTTAGGGATATTTCCAATTCCTGATTGGCTCCCAACCTCAGTAAATTTTTCACCCTTTTTATTGATGTACAGCTCATTTACATTATAATCATTTGCTACAAATAAATCAGGGTAACCATCCCCGTTAAAATCGGCCGCCGCCGCAGCAAGAGTCCACTTTGTGGATGTCATCCCGTACTTCTCAGTAACGTCTTTAAATTTCCCGTTGCCCATGTTTTCCAAAAGGTAATTTCTGCCTCCGTTATTAGCATACCTAAAACTTTCGGGCATTATTTTAGTCGTGGAGAGATTTTGCAAATCATACTTTTCACTAAAATACCCACCAATAAAAATATCAGGCAAACCATCGTTATTAAAATCAAACCAAATTGCACAATTTGAATTGACCCAGGCTGGCAGCCCGCTTCCCGCTGTTACATTTTCAAATTTTTTCCCGCCTATATTATGGAATAATTCAGGCTTGCCCCATTTATATAAAAGCAAATCCTTGTACCCATCGTTATCATAGTCAGCCCACACTGCGCCCATTGAACTTCCTGTCCCTTTTTCATTCAAATCAGCTACACCCATTTCATTGGCAACCTCCTGGAATTTTCCATTATGCAGATTACGGTAAAGAGCATTCATGCTTCCAGTTTTACTATCGGTAAAATAGAGATCGTTCCACCCATCATTATCAAAATCAACAACAGATACTGAAGCGCCCATAGAGGCTATTTGAGGTGCAATGTTATTTAATTTAGCATCCAAATCAGGGGAAGCATGTTTGAAATCAATATTGGCTGCTTTATTATCAGGTTCAAGGTAAAATCCATATTTTTTTAAAGACAATTCTTTTTGCCTGGCTAAATCTTTGTGTTGAAATAATTTTTCCCTTGAAGGCAAAGCAGTTCCTATCAATAATGTTATGAATACTAAAACGGCTAATATTTTGGCTAATTTTTTTTGCCAGCTCATATATGCAATCTCCTATCTTTCTTTATAATTTTTTTTAATAACAACACCTATACTATTAACTTATTGCAAGATAAAAAATAAACCGTTCTTTTTACTTTTAGCGAAAAGATTATTGTTAATTTTACCTTTCAAATATATCGTTTAACGGTTGCAAAAACCTAAAAAAAATTTCATTGATTTATTCCCTAAAAAGCCACTTATTTAAATTATTTTTTTTCTTTATTGCAATTGCATTCCTGATAGGTTGTAATCAGAAATCAAAAAGCGGTAGTGAAAAAACAACTACGGACCCAAAAGGATTCGCTTTGCTTTACCTTTCACAAAACAAACTTGACGAGGCGGAGGCAGCTTTTCAACAGGCAATAAAATTGAATCCAGAAGATTCCTCAAATTATATTGGCTTAACACGGCTCTACTTATTACAAAAGAATTATGATGCCGCAGAGAAACTCTGTAATTCAGGATTAAAAATGAATCCCGGAAATATAGATTTAAAATTACTGCTGGCTGAAGTTTTTAGCCTTAAAAATGACAATGCAAATGCACAAAAGGAATTAATAGAAATACTTAAAGAAGACCCTAAGAACGTGGGCGCGTATTATAAATTAGCAGGATTAGATTCCTCCGGGACAAATGTAGGCTTGAGGAAATACTATCTTCTTAAAGTACAAAACCTGGCGCCCGCCAACATAGTGCCCCGCATCCAATTAGCAGAAATATTTGCTAATGAAGGCAAAACTGATTCCTCTCTCTCCTACCTTCAAAGCATAAAAAAAATTGCGCCCGGATTTTCTGATGCTGCAGAAACTTCCTATGAAAAAGCTGCTTCACTTTTACAAGCTAATAAACCTGCTGCTGCCTTATCCTACATACAGCAGTTTCACAGTTTAATGAAAATAACTCCTGAATACGCGACTGGGATTGAGGGAATTTCAATTCCGGCAATGGTTGCAGGGTATTTTAATTTTGATACCAATATAACAGTTTCAGCTCTTGATACCACTCAAGCATCAGGTAATAATAAAAACAATTCATTTAACGCCCCATTAAAATTTACCGATTTTCCCGGAATATTAGGGAACACAAATACTAACAATTTAAGTGCTGAAAATAGTGTATTAGCAGTAGCTGATTACGATGCAGAAGGAAATATGTATTTGTATTCAAGTTATGTAGCACCTGGCACTACTGTTTCCAAACCCTTTTTATCATCTATCCAGATGGGGCTTTCCAAGAGTTGCAAAGTTGCAGGAGGGATTGATCATAAAGGCCTGGATTTGTACGCAAACTTTGCAGATTATGACAATGATGGGCATCAGGACCTTTTTGTCGCAACCACCAGTGGGATCCTCGTTTACAAAAACCAGGGAGATGGTACTTTTTCGAAGGTGACTGATGATATCGGGCTGAATAATGTTTCTAATGTAACTAAAATATTGTTTGCTGATTTTGACCAGGATGGCGACCTTGACATGTATGTAAGCCAAAAAAACGGGAACAAACTTTTTCGTAATAATGGCGATGGAACTTTTACTGAGAACACTTCCGGCACTGGCCTCGCAGGTGATATAAAAGGTACAAAAGATATGGATTTTGGAGATTGGGACAATGATGGCGACCTCGATATTGTTGGTGTAACAAATGATGGCAAATTAGAATTATTAAATAACAACCGGCATTCAAATTTCAATGACATTAGCAGCTCCGTAGGGCTTCAAAATCCGGAATACCAGGGGACAGCAGTTGCCTTCGGTGACTACAATAATGACGGGCAACTGGACATACTTCTCGCTGGTGGCCCCGCAGGAAAATGTTTTTTGCTTAAAAATGATGGAGGCCGTTTCGTTCCTGATCAAAAATCATCTGAACAGTTAAGCAATGCCCTGAAAGGTGTGAAAGTTTATGATGTTACATTTGTAGATTATGATAATGATGGGCTTAAAGACATAGTTATAGCTGGCGTTAACGATGATAACACTAAAAAAGGGGTAAGATTATTTCACAATGATGGCCTAAAGGGGTTTTCTGATGTAAGTACAATCCTGCCGGAAAATGTAATGCAGGCTTACAAAATATCTATCGCAGATTTCAATTTTGATGGTGACAGGGATATTTTTTTTACAGGCCCTGGCGGTGTTCAATTAGCAAGGAACGATGGTGGAAATTATAATAATTATGTCCAGGTACAGTTAACCGGGCTTTCATTTGGCAGCAGTAAAAATAACAGGTTGGGAATTGGTGGCCAGTTAGAACTCAAAGCCGGTGATTTATACCAGCTTAAAACGATCAAAGGGCCGTTAACAGAATTTGGAGTAGGGCAAAGAACCAAAATTGATGCGTTGCGTATTGTATGGCCGAATGGAGTTCCTCAAACTATTGTAGATCCGATGCGGAAACAAAGAGCCCTGGAAGAAGCTGAATTAAAAGGCTCGTGCCCTTTCCTGTTTACATGGGATGGAAAACAATTCGTATTTCTCAAAGACATGTTATGGAGAAGCGCCTTAGGTATGCCTGTGGCTATTCATGGAAAGGATACCACTTTTGCTTATCATCAGCCATCAAAAGAATATTTGATGATACCGGGCGATAAATTAAAACCAAAGAATGGCCTTTACACTATAAAGGTTACCGAAGAACTTTGGGAAGCGGTGTATTTTGATAAAGCCGAGCTCATGGCGGTAGATCATCCTGATTCTGTGGACGCATACGTGGATGAACGATTCGTCGCGCCGCCTTATCCCGGCAAAAAGATTTACCTGGTATCTGATAAACACCTGCCGGTTTCGGCAATCGATGGCAAGGGAAACAATGTTCTTCCCAAATTAGAAAAGTACGATTTTCAATATGTGTCCAATTTTTCGTTGGGTAAATTCCAGGGAGTTGCAAAAGAACACGATTTGATTTTAGACCTTGGCAAAACTGCGCAAAGTGATAGTTTGTTGTTATACATGCGCGGTTGGATTTTTCCGCCTGATGCCAGCATCAATACAGAGTTGACACAAACCAACAAATACAAACTCCAGGCGCCGTCGCTGCAGGTAATTAATAAAGAAGGGAAATGGCAAACGGTGATAAAAGATATCGGTTACCCGATGGGAAGGGATAAAATGGATATTATTAACCTGACCAATAAATTTCTTACGCCTCACGACAGGCGCGTGAGAATCCGTACAACGATGCAAATATATTGGGACCACATTTTCTTCACCACCGGAAATGTAAAAGCTCCCGTAAAAACATATGATTTGAAAATGGCCAGTGCCAATTTGGCTTTCCGCGGATATTCAGCGTCTTATAATAAAGGCGGGCCTTTTGGGCCACAATGGTTTGATTATTATAAAGTAACCAAAGGACAAAAGTGGAGAGACCTAACGGGCAACTATACACGCTATGGAGATGTATTACCATTGTTGAAAAAAGCAGATGACCAATACATCATTTGCGATGGCGGCGATGAAGTAACCATTAATTTTGATGCCGCACATTTACCGGAACTACCCAAAGGTTGGAAACGCGACTTTATTATTTACAGCGAAGGTTGGGTAAAAGATGGAGACATGAATACAGCGTATGGGCAAACCGTAGCGCCGCTGCCGTTTCATGATATGCCTTCGTATCCTTACCCTAAAAATATTACTTACCCTACGGATAAAGCGCATAGAGAATACCAGGAAAAATATAACACCAGGAAAGTTTCTACTGATGCTTTTAAAAATGCAATAAGATTTGGAACTTATGCAAATCCAAAGAATTAAATTTCTTTGGGGAAATAGTAAAAGCAGTTTATAGTGAACGAACAAATAACCTGGATTCCTATTTTTTTATTTATTGCATAAATCAGGCAATAAAGTGCTGCTGAAAATTAGTTTACCAAACGATTTAAAATTAACCCGGATTGTATTTGCGCTACTAATACAGAGTCGCGCTTTATTGGTTAAATGCCTTTGGGATAGAGTGTAAAAGCAATTAGATTATAAAATGAATAGCGTAGTTTTAGCTTAAATACAAACGTTACCTGCTATGCGACAAATCTGTAACATTGTATTTTTTTAACAAAATTCACTAACTTTTAAGCTAACATAAATGCTCAACGCAAATTATATATGGTATGCGAGTTACGGTTCAAATATGTGTAGAGAAAGATTTCTTTGTTACATCCAAGGTGGACAGCCTAAAGGTGCTATGACAAATTATGATGGCTGCAGAGACAAATCTCTTCCGATTGCAGAAACAATAATAGTTATGAAGCATGATTTATATTTTGCCAAATCTTCAAGAAATTGGCAAAATGGGGGTGTAGCCTTTATTAAAACTCACTCAAATTCAGAATCTACTTATGGCTACATGTATTTGATAAAAAAGGAACAATTTTGTGATGTTGCCAGACAAGAGATAAAATCGAAAACTGAAATAAATTTAGATTTTGACCAAGCTGTCATAAGTCAAAATTTTATTTTTAGACAAGACTCAATGTATGGTAATTTAATGTTTGTTGGAAACAACGATAATTATCCAATTTTTACATTAACTAATCAATTTAATCTCAGGTCAACGACAAAACCAAGTGTCAATTATTTAAAAATAATTATTGCCGGCCTTAAAGAAACTCATAAATTATCAAATCCGCAGATAACGGAATATTTATTACATAAGGGAGGCATATTAGAAAGTTATACCGAAGTTGAACTCTTACAAATTATTAATAATACTTAAATTATCAACCCAATGTTGCTTTCGTATTTACAAGGGAAAGACTACAATGAATTCACAAAAAATATTGAAGGATTATATTCTTCTATTGAAAAAATAGAAAAGCTGTTTTATAAATTAAGAGACAATGAAAAAGTAGATATGCTAACAAGAGCAGCATTTATTGCTAAATCAGATATTATTGATAAGCTTAGAAAATACAGATGGGATTTAAACAAAGCAGTATATATAAAGAAGCTTGGTGGTGCAAGAACATTGAAATTTGCTTATAACGCGACTGTTGGTAAAATAGAAGAACTATCTCAAACGCTAAAAGACCATTATTTAATTATTAGCATTCTTGAAGACCAGCAGACACATGATAAATGGAAAAAAATATATTTTTATTTTGATGCTGAAAATAATATTTTAACGAAATATCCAAATGTACTAAGACATTTAGCTACTGAACCAATTGCTTATGTAAGACGCGTAGGGATTGATTATTTTACTTTATATACGCGACGAGAAAAAACTATTGTATTATACACTTTTACTGAGACAAACAATAAAATTAAAGTTCATATAAGATGTGAAGATATTAGCTCCATAAATGATGAAGGCGAAATAGAATTTGCGGTAAATACAGAGGAGATGTCAATTGCTGTAGATTCTGAAAAATTAATGTTTGACTTACAAGAAAGACTAATACATGAAATATCCAGACAAGGAAAATGGTGAACTATGCATATGCACATGCAGGTAGTCGAGTAAGCATGGAGGATCGCCCCTGCTCCTCACAAAACCGCACTTGAACCTTTCAATTCAATCTTCTAACAAATCCTTATTTACAGTGAAAGCTGGGTAAAAGATGTAGATATGAATACAGTTTATGGACAGACAGTAACTCCGCTTCCTTTCCACAATATGCTATCTTATCCTTTTTGGGGAAATTTTTCTTACTCAAACGACAAAGCGCATTGAGAATATCAGAAAAAACATAACGCAAGAAAAGTTTCTACTTATGCTTTTAAAAATGCAATAAGATTTGGAACTCATGCGAATTCAAAGAATTAAATTTCTTTGGTAGAAGTGGAAATAAAAATTTTGTAGTAAACGAAGAAATAATACGGATTCCTATTTTTATTTATTGCATAAATCAAGCAATAAAGTTCTGCTGAAAATTAGTTTATCGGACGATTTAAAATTAATTCGGTTTGTATTTGTACTACTAATACAGAGTCGCGTTTTATTGGCTCAATGCCTGTGAGATAGAGTGTAAAAGCAATTGCTTCATAAAATGAATAGCTTAGTTTAGCGTAAATACAAACTTTCGCTTCCATTAATTCTTCACATTTATGATTTATGCAATTACCACTGACGGAATAAAAATCAAAGCGACACCAAATGAAACAGCAATTTGCCCAATTTGTAAATCTGAATTAAAATCAAAATGTGGGCAATTAAATATTTGGCATTGGGCACATAAAGACCTGACTGATTGCGACAGTTGGAATTATGAACCAATCAGTGAATGGCACTTAAAATGGCAAAATTATTTTGGGGAAGAAAAGAGAGAAGTACTTATTACAAAAGGAGATGAAACTCACATTGCAGACATTGTAACCGAAAAAGGTATTATTATTGAAATCCAGAATTCAAATATTTCTGTTGACGATATATTTGACAGAGAAGTATTTTATAGGGATATGGTTTGGGTACTTAACACCTATGATTTTAAGCATAATTTATACTTCAAGAATTTTCCTTCTTTTCCATTTGAACCTGTTTGGAAACAGTACATTCAAAAACAGCTTCATTCAGACACCATAGGATTCAAAATAACTGTACCGGTTGATGATATTAATAACCAAATTCTTTCAGCGTTAAAAAAATGTAACTATATATGCGATTCAGACGATACAATTGATTCAGAATATTGGTATAATTTAAAAAATAACCGACATGAGGAATTAGATAAATTAATTATTAATGCTTTTGAAGGGTATTTAATAGACAGTAAATTCTCAACAGAACTCGAAGACAACAAAATTTATTCAACAAATTTCAAGTGGAATCATTTAAGAAAAACATGGAGAACTTCGACTAAGCAAATATTTCTTGACTTAAATAACGGGTTTCTTTTTTTAATAAAAACGTTACATGAAAATGGAAATGGTTTTGGTAAACTAGTTCCTAAAAGATTGTTCCTAAAAAAATATCGGGGTTAACGGCAGCCAACATTCGCACGACAATACCAGGATGTGCATTTCATCAGCGTTTTGTTCGCTATTGTTCTGCGATTCGGGCTGAAAATTCTTTAATGTTCTTTTGTTCATATTCTCTACTTTTATTTCTTTATTCGACACACGGTTTCATAAAAAAACGAAGTAAAGTTCCTGACAACCAAATACAAAAAGCAAAGCAACTTCGGACGAAATATTTTGAAGACAAAGAAAAACAACTTAAAAAGAAAAAGAAATGAAAACATATTCATTAGGCCAGGTTCAAGACAAACTTATTGGCAAGATTGGCACTGCTAACAGAAACAAATTTGAGTACGAATTACAAATGGACTTAATCGGAAAAGCTATTAAACAGACACGCCAGGAACGGCATTTAACACAAGAAGAATTAGGCAAACTTATCGGCGTACAAAAAGCTCAGATTTCAAGGCTTGAAAGTAATGCCAGCAATGCAACTATGGATACATTAATGAGAGTATTTACAGCATTGAAAGCGAAAGTGAAATTGCAAGTAGAATTGCCAAACCTTAACATTAGCGTAGGACAATAAAACGGCGCAAAGTCGAATAAGTAAGGGGATTTCAACCTCTTCTCCTCACAAAACGGTTCGTGAGCCTGTCGATTGAATCTTCTAAATGCAATAAGATTTGGAACCCATGCAAATCCAAAGAATTAAATTTCTTCAGTAGAAAGAATGAAAGAAGTTTATAGTAAACGAAGAAATAATACGGATTTCTGTTTTTATTTGATATAACATATAAGCATACATGTGAATGGACACTTATATTTTCCCCAAGCAATACCAATGTTATAATTTTTTCATTTTCCCCCTAATAGGAATTTCATAGCCAAAAGGCCTACTTTCTTTAGAAATTTTTTCAAGTATTTCTTCCCAGGAATTGATTAGAAGTTTAACTATTTCCCAATGCTTATCCATTCCCTTTTGCATCTTTAAAAAGAAAATTCCAATTTTATAAGCTTCACATAGCTGATATTGAAGCCTGGTTCTGTGAATATTTAAATCTTTGGTTATTAAAATTCCATTAGCTTTTCCAATTGATGGAATAATAATTTCATCCGGTTGCCCCTTCCCTAATTTTAATTTCGTTGAATAAACTATTATATCCCTGAAATAACCTTTGTTGAGTGAGTTTAGCGCATCTGCCACATATTCTGAGAGGTTCTCATCTATGTAGATTTCCATTAAGCAGCAGATTTTTTGTAAAAGGAAATAGCATCATGGACCTGTTTGGCAGAAATATCATACAAAATACTAATTGCGTCTGTTGGTTCTCCGCTTTCATACATTGAAAAAATTACCTCAGCATTAATATTTGTGCCATTTAAAATTGGTTGCCCAAACTGGTTATGCGGATTAATTACAATGTCACTTTGTTTTCCCGCAGGCCAGAATTTCTCTGCTATTTTATTTGAATTAAAATCAATTTTGTTAGCAAAGCCACGCATGAATTCAACAAACTCTGTTTGCCTGGAACCATCAGCTTTTACAATGCTATCTTTAAATTCAAACCAGATTTTTTTTCCGTCGCTTAAAATTGTATCACTTGCAAAAGGATAAGGAATATTTAAATCTTTAATCATGGCCGCCCTTGATTTCAAAATTTCCTTTGGTGTCACACCTAATTCCTGCAGATGGAAACAAGTATATAATTCAATGAGGGTATAAAAGTTTACAGCCTTTATTTTATTATCCACAGACCATGAATAGGTTTCATTAAAAAATTTCTTTCCTGCTCTCTCATTCCAATATTCATTTAAATAGCGGCGAACCTTATATTTAGGAATAAATAAAAGATTACTTATATCTGCTACAGTATAAATACCGGAACCTAATTGTTGTTTATGGAAAGTTGTTGTTTTCAAATTTTATATTTTAAAGTTATGTTTCATTGCTCTTGGTACCCATCGAACATCTTTCCAAGAGCTAGTTGATTTCATGCAAAAGTAATTTTATCTAAAGTAATAAAAAGTAAAGAATTTGCCCCATAATTTTGATTGTATAAATGTTAACCAATTTTTAGTAAACAAATAAATAATGAAGATTTCTGTTTTCATTTAACATCGAAACGACCTATATCATCGCAACTGTATGCCGATACATATTTTTACAAGATGCATCCATAAGCCCTGCACTGTTGAATGGTTCGATTCGTTCTTTTATGAGTGCGCTAAAAGTTTTGATTGCTGCGCCTGAAGGGATTTTAGAAGAAACGATTTTCATCAAATCTTTATAAGAATCGTAAACCATTTTATTGATTCGTGAATCGTCGGCATTCAAAAAATAACCAGGCGGTTGATTTTTTAATCTTCGTGTTTCATGAGCAATCGTTGCGGCAAAATATAACATTGACCATGCATTGAAAAGTTCAAAGTATGGCATCGTTTTATAGCAACCCGCGATGAGGCAATCTATTAATTTTATTTCGGCAAAAACCTTGTGTCCGTATTCTTTTAAGTTGTTGTAAAGTATTTCATCCTTGCCCCAATTTTCCTTAATAATATCAACCAGTTTTTCAACGCCGGAAAGAGAATGAGCGATGCCGGAACTGAAAAGCGGGTCAACAAATCCAACGGTGTTGGGAAGCGCTGCCCATCCTTCACCAAAACTATTTTTCATTTTTCTTTGGAGCCTTCCGGTCTTCATCATTTTTCCCGGTTGCGGATGCATTTGTTCATCTTTTAAAATACGTTTTATACCCGGATACTTTTCCAGCATAGCCTTCCAGATTTCTTCAGTTGATACATCTTCATAAAGCCTTTTTTCACCGTTCAGCACAAAACCTACACTGGTGCGCTCATCATTAAATCGCAGCATCCACAACCAACCTTCGTCCAGTATGTGATGCAAAGCAGACCAATCCGGATTGTAAGGAAAATCATCAATTAGAATTTTTCTTTCGTTCAATATTTGGGTCCAGTGAGGCACATGATTAAAATGAGAAAAAACAGAAAAAGAATTGGTCAGAAAATCGTTTGCAGAAGATTCAACTCCCAATAACTTTTCCGCCAAAGCGCCACTTCCTGTAGCATCAATAAAAAAAGTAGCCTGAATCGTATCGGTTTTATTCAAGCGGTTAATTTGAAATTCCCATGCTACATTTCTTTTTGCTTTTGTAATTTCAGTGAGCTCAAAATAATCTATGCCACTCTCTTTTACCTTCGTCACCAGAAAAGCATCAAAATCGCTGCGAAGCCAGTTGGTGTCTGATTCCATATCGCTGGAACTGGCCGCAACCAGCAATTCATTTTTATGATTTTCATCCGTGGTAAAATCTTCTCCGGGAAAATGTTTAAAAAAACTAAATCCTCTTTTGATGCCGCACACAATTTCAGGGTGGGATTTTTGCCAGCTTCCATATCTTGAAAAATCGTATAGCCATGGCAAATCATATTTTGAAGAAAGCTTTCTTAATATCATATCTGCAACCGGTGTGGAAGATTCGCCGATGGCAAAACGCGGATGTTTTCCTTTTTCCAGTAAACAAACTTTTAAGCCGGATTTCTGTAATAGTAAAGCAGTGAGCGAACCGGCAAAACCGGAGCCCGCTATCAAAATATCATAATGATTAGATAGTTTTGGCATGATTGGTTATAGTACTGATTTTTATTCGGTATTGTTTTCAGTTTTATTTAAAGTAGGCATTAGAAAACACCATAAATCTCATACAAGGAGTAAATTTTAAGTAAAACTAAGCTATATCGTGGCAATGATAAGTGCAACTATTCAGCTAACGATATGTTGTGACAGTTGAAATACAAAATCTTTATATTTTGAAACTTATATCAAAAGTAATCTTCTAATTTTGCAACTATGTTGGACAAATTTGAAATATTGGATATTTTGAAAAATCAAAAGCAATTTCTCCGTGATAACTTTAATGTAAAAGAAATTGGCTTATTTGGCTCGTATGCCCGAAATGAAGCAACAAGCAAAAGTGATATTGACCTTTTGATTGAATTATTTCCAAATACTGAAGATTATATTGAAACTAAAGAAGCCTTACGTGAATATTTAAGTGGATTATTTGGGAAAAACGTAGACCTGGCTAATCCGCGTTCTTTAAAACCACATTTTAAGAACCGAATATTGAAACAAGCTGTATATGCATGAACACGATGAAGCCAACATAGAAGATTGCCTATTTGCAATTACTCATATTGAAGAATATACTGAAGACATTACTTCATCTGACCAGCTGCTGAATGATTCTAAAACTTATGACGCAGTGCTGATGAATTTTGTAATCATTGCAGAGGCATGCAACCGGCTAAGTTCTGAATTACAAATGCAACATTCTGAAGTATCCTGGAAGAATATTCGGGGATTCAGGAATTATATTGCTCATGATTATTTTGGAGTTGATATTGATGTGGTTTGGCAGTCTTTGGTTATAGAATTGCCCAAATTAAAGACCGGCTTGCAACGCATGTTAGAAAATAAATAGGATTATTCCGAATAAAAATTCATTTTCATAGAGGCTGTTTGAGTTATTTATTTGCCCCGAATTACACGCCTGCCTGGCTGAAGCCATTCAGACAGGGATTTACACGGATTAAAATTTGTTGCAAAAATTTATCCGGTGCAAACTATACAATTTATTTTTCCCTGGAATTTTTGGGTCAGATTCATTTTTTCCAAACGACCTTTTCTTGCTTCAAAACATTTGGCACAATCAGATAAAAATCCAATATCCCAGGTATCTGCAAAAACTCTTCCCTGCTGCAATGCAAGTGACCGTTCAAACACTTCTTCCAATGCACGTAATGGCGGCGGAACATATTCACCGGTTTTTTCCAGCATATCCATAATCCCATTTCCTGAACGCGTAGGAATGATGGAACAAGTACCGACACCACATTCAAAAGCAAACTTCACCGTTTTAAACGCCCATTCAATATTCTCTTTTTCATCCCTGAGAAAAGGTGGATTTAAAAGAACGAAGGCACGCGTTTGTATTTTATTTCTTTCCAAAAAAGCAGCAGCTTTTTTAAAATCTTCCGGAGTAAGTTTCTTATTAAGCTTAGGCAATACCTCCGGATGAATGGTTTCAAGCCCCATGGCTATTTCAAGTTTTCCATTTAATTGTTCATTGAAATCAACGCAGGTTTGCCCGCAAAGGTTGGGGTGATTTTCTACGATAACTTTTTTAAAAGGCTTTAGCCGTTCGATAATTCCGGTATAATCCGACAAAGGAATTGCCTTGCTATCGAAAAAATTACTACTATTATATAATTTAATAACTTCCGCTTTGGGAAGTCGCGCTAATGCATAATCTATCTGCTTTAAAATGGCGCCGGGCGGTGTAGCATAAGTAAGTGTGTTCTTCCAAAGGTCACACATCAAACACTTAAACGAGCACTCTTTTCCGGTAAGAAAAATCGTATTTATTTTTTGCAGATTTCCATTTTCGCCTGGCTCTTCTTCCTGCATAAAATGATAAGGAATTTCCGGATTTAATTGATTGCGTTCCGGGCGAAGCCTTACAATATCATCTGTATCAGGCATAGAGTGAATTGAAATAAAGACGGTATTCCATCTCGTTTGCGGCAAACATTTCGTTAAATGTATTTTCGTCAGCCACCCCTTTTTGAAACCTGCGTTTTTCAAAAACAGGCATATCAAAACCGGTGATAGCCTTGACGCCTCTTTTTACAATTTCTCCTTTTAGTGCGTACAATTCTTCTTCGTTCCAGTCTGTCAATGCAATGAAGGGAATTCCTTCTGCCACTTCGATTACATTGGGCAATGAATACGGGCTAAAATCTTTAAATCCCATAGTTCGTTGCGGGGCATAAGAACGCACATGCCCGCGGCTTTGTCCGCCGGTATAAGTGAGTGAATGTTTTATTTTATCAACGCCCCAGCCTTCCTGGTAAAGCATTGTATTATTCAAAACACTTCTTATCGTTAATTCTGTATTTTCTTCAATTGGATAATCCTTCAGGTTTTCATCACCGCCTTCTCCATCAGCCATGTATTTCCAATCGGGATAAAGTTTACGGATTTTTTTGCAAAGGGCCAGCGATAAAGTCGCTGATTCGATATCAAGTCTTTTATAATCTTCCACCACTTTAATGGCTTCTTTATAATTCACTTCCGATTGGGGAACATCCAGCACTTCAAGGAAAAGCGATAATCCCAGCTCATCTAAAAAATGGTGTGCCTGGCCGGCATCCGGGCCATTATTTACTGAAAGGGTAAACGCTTTTAAACGCTGCGGAGACATTCCCATCTTAAGCATTAAATGATACATCACCAGGAACACAGAACCACTGTCAATTCCGCCGGAAAACAAAACGCCGATGGGTTCATTTTCCGGAATCATCTTCAGCCATTTCTGGCATTCATTTGCCAGTGCCCCGATGTACGCTTTTCCTATTTCATCCAAATCATTGGTCAGTCGATTTCTTTGCGGCGCAAAAAAACGTGTGTAAATGGGGTTTGGGTCGGGGCAACCAATTACCTGGAGCCGCACTACATGATGCGCCGGCACCATACGCGTATAAGAAGGATGGAATTGAGAATGTAAATTTTTGCTTTTGAGGAATTCGTAAATTTCATCCATTCTCTCTGCAACAATCAATAACGGTCCAGCGACTTGTTTAGCCAAAAAATAACGCATCGGCCTTCCAATGGACCGTGCCATAAAGACTTCCTGCCCTACTTTTTCTACAATGGCAAACTGACCTTCGATGTTACGCACGCGGCTTGCATCGCCCGAGATAATGGCTGCCGTAACTTCTTCCGGCGACATGTTGAAAATAATATTGTTATCGTAATTAAGAAGGTTTGCGAAGTTTTGAACGGGTTGTGTTGTATTACTCATTTTAATTTTTTTAGATTTTTTGATGCGGAAAATTTCGTACTATTTTTAGGGCTTATATTTTGTAAAACTTTTGGTTTCTCTTGATGGTTTGCAAGTTATTAAAAAAACGCTTCGATTTATTTTAAGCAGTTTACCTGAACTCTTTTCTCTTTGTTAAAATATTTTTTTGGGCCTGTTTTTTTGAACCTTTTCCAGTGAACGAACTTTTAAGGTGATTTTTTATTCTGTGAATTCTTACAAGTTTTTAAAGAAAGCAATTTTATATTCATTTAAATCGTTATAATGTTGCAAACTATTTCTTTTGGTAGTTATTAAATATAAGAGTGGTAGTTATTAAATATAAGAGGCTGAAAGTTGTAGTTATAAATTATTTGAATACTTTTGTACTATTGAAAAAAATTTTTTACATATTTATCTTTATTGCAGGTTTCCAATTAAGCAGCAATGCCCAGGTAAAGCATTTTGCCAATGATGCTGTAAAAACCGTAAAGTTCTACCCCAATCCTGCTACCAGTTTCATTAATTTTGAGTTTTCAGAAAGTTACGATGACTCTTATACTTTAGTAATTTTTAATTTTATCGGCAAAAAAATTGAAGATTTAAAAGTTACCGATCAAAAAATGTCTGTTTCGCTCACCAACTACTACCGTGGTTTATACGTATTTCAGCTTCGCGATAAACAGGGAAATATAATCGAGTCGGGAAAATTTCAAGTGGTTAAATAATTTTAACAAATCCCATTGCCTTCCTTTTCTTTTTGTGTCAATTTGTCTAATTTTTAATGTTGGCAAAAAGTTTGACTATACTACCTTTGCAGCCAATTTAATAACGGTTAAAAAATAAGACAGATATGCAAGAAAATGACTTAAAAAATCAAGCGGAAGAAGATGAATTACCTATGGAAATAGATGAAAGTAATTTAGATGAAACAGAAGAAACGGAAGAGAGTGCAGGCAAAAATAAAAGTGATTTTCAAAAATTAGAAGCAGAATTAGCCGAACAAAAAGATAAATACATTCGCCTTTTTGCTGAATTTGATAATTATAAAAGGCGTACTTCAAAAGAGGCAATAGAACTAAGGCAGACAGCCGGTAAAGAAGTTATCATTTCAATGCTGGATACTTTAGACGATATGGATAGGGCGGAACAACAAATGCAGGAAAGCGATATGGAAAAATCTATTAAAGACGGAATACTATTGGTTTTTGATAAGTTCAGAAAAACTCTACAGGCAAAAGGCCTGAAACCCATCAGCACATTGCATTCGGAATTTGATGTAGAAAAAGATGAAGCTGTTTCCGAGATTGATGTGAACGATAAAAAACTAAAAGGGAAAGTTGTTGCAGAATTGCAAAAAGGATATTACCTGAACGATAAACTGATACGATTTGCGAAAGTCGTGGTAGGAAAATGACCTTCCTGTAAAAATTAAATTACAATAACCGTAAATGCTGTTAAATGGCAGTTTACAATAAATATTATGGCAAGTACGATGTCTTCAAAAAGAGATTATTATGAAATTCTGGGTGTAAGCAAAGGTTCTACATCTGATGAAATTAAAAAAGCATACCGAAAAGTGGCGATGCAATTTCACCCTGACAGAAACCCGGGCGACCACTCAGCAGAAGAAAAATTTAAAGAAGCTGCAGAAGCTTACGAAATTTTAAGCGACTCAGACAAGCGCGCTCAATACGACCGTTTTGGCCACAATGCCTTCGGGGCAGGACGTGGCGGCGGCGGATTCTCAGGACCGGGAATGAATATGGAAGATATCTTCAGCCAGTTTGGTGATATTTTCGGGGATGATATGTTTGGCAGTTTTTTCAGTGGTGGTTCCAGGGGCGGAGGTTCAAAAAGAAGCAGAGGCGTGCGCGGTACCAATTTGAGAGTAAGAATAAAAGTGAATTATGAAGAAATTGCCAAAGGCGCTTCCAAAACAATTAAAGTAAAAAAATATATTGCGTGCAATACCTGTGGTGGTTCGGGCGCAAAAGATAAAAATAGTTCACAGACTTGCAAAACCTGCGGTGGAAACGGCCAGGTTCGCAGAGTTCAAAATACATTTTTAGGGCAAATGCAAACAGTAACAACCTGCCCCGATTGCAACGGCGAGGGAAGCGTTATCACAAATAAATGTACAGTTTGTAAGGGAGAAGGAAGGGTTTATGGGGAAGAAACCGTAACGCTTGACATCCCCGCGGGAGTTCAGGAAGGAATGCAATTGAGCATGAGTGGAAAAGGAAATATGGGAGAAAGAGGAGGCGGGCCCGGCGACCTTATTATTTTGATTGAAGAAGAACAGCATCCGTTTTTGCAACGTGAAGGATTGAATGTGGCTTTTGACTTGCACATTTCCTTTCCGGATGTTGTTTTTGGAACCCAGATAGAAGTGCCAACAATTGATGGGCGCGCAAAAATTAAAATTCCTGCCGGTACGCAAAGCGGTAAAATTTTCAGGCTGAAAGGAAAGGGTTTTCCTTCCGTTAACAGCTATGAGAAAGGCGATCAACTTATACAGGTGAATGTTTGGACTCCACAAAATGTTTCCGAAGCAGAGAAAATAGCGCTCGAAAATTTACAGGACAGTGAAAACTTTAAACCACAGCCTGATAAGAACGGTAAAACTTTCTGGGAAAAAATCAGGGAAACTTTTAGTTAATATAAAAGCCCTTTTTCTCTCACGTTATTTCAGCAATTTTTTATACCGTAATAAAGCTTCCAAATAATAATAATCGGCATAAGGCAACGGCACGTCTACATCTGCGTTGGCATTCATATTTCCAACACTATGTTTTATTATAAAGCCACCGTCTTCTCCGGTTGAGGCGCTATACTGCGGCGAAGAAAGAGAATGAAGAATGACATCCGCAGCACTCAAATATTTTTTTGATAAAGTTGTATTACTATAACCGGAAAGTTCGATAAGTGCAGAAGCCATGATGGCTGCTGTAGAAGCATCACGGTAAGTAATGGGAATTTTTGGTGCGTCATAATCCCAATAAGGAATTTTATCAGCAGGAAGATTTTTATTACCCAAAATAAACGCTGCTATTTTCTGTGCCAGCAATAAATATTTTTTATCTTTTGTTTCGCGGTACATCATCGTAAATCCATACAATCCCCATGATTGCCCTCTCGCCCATGCTGATGAATCAGCCGCGCCCTGGGCTGTTATTTTTTTGATTACTTTACCTGTTTCAGGATTGTAAACCACAACATGGTAAGAACTGTTATCAAGCCTGAAATGATTTTTCATTGTAGTGTTGGCATGAGAAACAGCGATGTGGTAAAAAGAAGAATCACCGGTTTGTTTCGTTGCCCACGTCAGCAATTCGAGGTTCATCATATTATCAATGATCACTTTAAATTCGGTGGAATCATTTGAATTTCCCCATGAGCGGATACAACCTACTTTGGGATTGAACCTGGTAGATAATGAACGCGCCGAATTCAATAAAATCTCTTTGTATTTTTCTTCTGGGGAAACTTTGTAAAGGTTGCCATAGCTGCAATACATCATAAAACCAAGGTCGTGTGTCGAAGTATTGAATTGCTCCGGCTCCATCAATTTTATTTTATTAATGGCTTCTTTATAAAACGAAGAATCGCCGGTTGCTTCAAAAAGAAAAATTAAATTGCCCGGATAAAAACCTGCGATCCAGTTTTCAGGTTTACAAGTAACCAATTTGCCATCAGTGAATGTTTCGGGCATTACGCCTTCCGGCACTTTTTGCATCAATACTTTATATTGCTCCGCCGCAGACTGTAGATTTTTATTGATCCATTTTATAGAAATCGAATCAGAAGAAATGGTTGTTTTTTTAGAAGAAGAACAACTTATTAAAATGATTACAAATAAGCAACTTGTTAAGAATAATATTCTTTTCATTCGATATTTTAAGGTTTGCTAAGATATTAAAATCAATAAGAAAAACCTATAAGGTTTGCGGGTTTGAAAGAAACGCGGCAACCTTATAGGGTTTTTACAACACTTTAAAAAGCCAAAATAAAAATCCGGATTATTTGTTTGCCTACTGCCATGGTGGACAATTTCTTGTTTGTAAATGTTATGGGAATGGTATTTGCTAATCTTAATGCATTGGCGGGCTATTGTTAGCGAATCCTTCTTTGAATGAAGGGCATTTTCGAACTGGATTTGAAACGATATTCAAATAAAAATCTAGAATTTTTTATGGGCTGGTTTACGGTCAAAGTTTACCCATTCCCATTCATTTCAAACAATTTCCCGAAATCCTTCAAATAAAATAAGGCAACCATTTAGCTGCCTTATTTTTTAATCTGAGATGCACATCAATTTAACCCTTTTTATCAGGCTGTACATATTCACATTTGAAACTAACCTGTATAATCTGGCCCATGCCCGGAGGCCCTATTCCCCAATCAGACACGTACAAACTTCCATCTGGCCCAAAAGTCATCGCAGTAGGCAAATTGAAACCGTTAGCAATTACTTGCCGATTACCAGTAAGGTCTATTCTTACAATATCACCTGTGCCGGGTGTTAAACCACCTGCAGCAGTATTAGCTTCTAATACATATAATCTGCCACTGTTATCAAATTTCAAATCAAGCACGTTGGTAAAACCTGTAGCAATCGTTTTAATTTGACCACCTTGAGTAACCATGTAAACAGTTGAACTCCCAGGCACAACAGGAAATGTATTAAGATTACTGATGTAGAATGAACCATCATGCTCTACAAGCGCTGTGGGAACTATATGCCCTTCGAAAGCAGATACATCAATTATACGGCTAATGTTTCCTCCAGGTGTAATTTTATCAAGCTCACCATGATTGGGTTCTACAGCATAAAGATTGCCACCATAATTAATCATGCTCCACCAGGTGCCATCCGGTTCAAAGTCACCAGGGTTAGGATTTTTAACCGGGTTTGCCATCTGGAACTCACTCAAATTTGCGATTATTTTCCATGTTCTGTCATGATTAATTTTTATTACGCCGTTTGGAATATCAGGTACTCCATGAGAACAACCTGCGCCGGCTAAGATTGCATACATATCATTACCGATAAAAGCAACATCAGCCACACCGGAAATGCCGCTGCCTGTTTGAGGAGAAGTAACGCTTGAAGGAAGATGATCCACATAGGTAGTACGATTACCGTTATAATCGATTCTTGAAATGCGGCTTCCCGTGTCGCTTCCTAAATAAGGCCCCGGTCCTTCTGGAGACGGAAGAACCTGGGTACATATGCCAACGCTTGAATTTGTTCCACCGATACCAGCTTCAGCGACATACAGGTTTCCGTCAGGGCCAAATTTAAGGCCACGCGGATCGTTTAATCCCGTTACCAGCACTTTTTGTGTTGTTACCGTAATATTATTGCCACCACATTCCGGGGGTGATTCATATTTTTTGCATCCCTGAATAATAAAAATACTTGAAGCAAATAATACTGTCAAGTTTCTAATTTTTCTTTTCATAATTATCCTCCTTTGTTTTTGGTTTAAATTTTTTTCGTCAGTTTATGCCGTGTCATAAATAGGCAAGAGTGGTCAAGCTATTGGTATATCTAATAACAGGAATGGGATTTTTAGACAAAAGATTTAATTATAAATTTTCTCATTTAATTTTTTTTTTGGGAAATATCCAATTAATTATTTCCTTCCAAAAAATGCCAAGTAGTATTGCCACAAGCAACATTAATATAGCCAGAAAGAAATCCATTTATTAAAGATATGATTGGAGAAAGTCCCTACAGAGAGCTATTTAGTGAGGGGTAGAATAAACACTTTGAAACAGTAGGTTGATTTATTAAATCAAACTGAAGGCAGGTTGTTTTTTCGTTTTATACGTAAGGTTACGCGCGTACCACATGCATTATTTTCCGAATCATATAAGTCAGAAAATTCAATGGGAGAAACGAAATTATCTTCATTAAAATCAATTAATCTTTTTCGGGTAATATCAATCCCTTTTGATTGGTGCGAGAGTATAGAAGAGTTTTTAAATTCCTGCTCTTTCTCTCTGCCAATCCCATTATCTGTAATATCACAAATCAGCCATCTATCTTTTATACTTACACTGATAATTATTTCTTTTCCTCCTTCTTTATGGCTTAATCCATGCCATAAAGCATTTTCAACAAAAGGTTGCAAAATAAGAGGCGGTATTTTTTCAAATTCAGTAACGATGTCCTCATTAATATTTTTTTTGTATTGCAACTGCATATCCATTCTAAGAGTTTCGAGCTGGATATACAAGCCAATAGTTTCCAATTCTTTGCTTAGACTGATCACATTATTTTCAGAATTATCAAGTACCTGTCTCAACAATCTTGAAAAGGAACCGATATAATGGATCCCTTCTGTTTTTTTATCATCTGCAAATAAAGACTGAATGGAGTTAAGCGCATTGTAAATGAAATGCGGATTCATTTGCGCTTTCAGGGCTTTCATTTCTAATTCTTTTAATTGATTTTGTATGAAAGAATCCTTTTTAATTTTTTGTATCCTTGCCCTGAAAATGCCGACAATTGTGATTGAGGCAATGGTAATAATAATAAGACGAAACCACCATCTGTTCCAGAAAGGAGGAGAAATATCAAAACTAAAAATTGCTGGTTGGCTCCATCCCGATGCGCGGTCTTTTGCCTTTACTGCAAACTGGTATTTTCCAGATGGTAATTCTGCAAATGATACAAATTTTGTCCTGGCGGGAATACTCCAGGATTTATCAAGCGGAATTAATTTGTAAGAATATTCAGGATTTGAATTCGAAGTAGAAAGATCAATGGCATTAAAAGAAATACCAAGGGAGTTTTGGTTGTATTTTAATACCGGATGATACGGCAACTGATAATAGCTGTACAACGAATCAGTTAATTTCTTCCAATTGGTTTCTTTAAATGCAAGAGAAATTTTTTCAATGATTACATTCGGCACTTCTTTATTAAGCTTAATAAAATCACTTTTGAATTTTAATACTTTATTTGGCGAAGAAAGCCAGATGTTGCCATCAGAATCAGAAACAATTTTTTCAGTGATACTTTCATCTATCCCAAGTTCTTCATCTTTAGCATAATTAAATATTTCCCATTTACCTGATTGGTTCATTTGTAAAATATCCAGTCCAGTACTGGTTACAAGCCATACCCTGTCTTTATAATCACTTGTTACATCAAATATATTATTGCTTTGCAAACCATCCTTTATGGTAAAATGATTTTTTAAAAACGGTAGTTTATTTCCTGCAAAACTGTATTCATACAAACCTAAACCGGGGAATGAAATCCAAAAATTATTTATTTTATCTTCATAAAATCGCACATTTAACTGAATACCTTTTTTGCTTCCATCAATACCAGTTTCTTTAATAAGTGAAATAAAATTGTTTGCTGAATCTATAGTGAAAACTCCTTTCCCGTCAATATATAAAAGCAGTAAACCGTTTTTTAATTCATAAATCCTTGTTGGTTTTATAATTTCAGCCTTCGTGTTTGATGGAATAAAAACAGAAAAATGTAAAGGATTGCCATACAATAATGTAGAATCAGCACAAATGAAAAACTGGTTCCTGCTCTTTACAAATTTCAAATCATAAATATTCTCTGTTGTTTTGAGTTTTAGTGCGATTGAAAAATCTGATAGTTTAATTCCATCAAAATGTAAGAATTTTTTAAAACGGGTTACCATCCAGGTGGAATTTCTTTTATCGAAAGTGTAAGCATCTACAGGATCTTTAAAATAATTTTTATTGTTGGAAAATGAAGGTGGCAAAATTGGCGTATAACAATTATTCTCATACAATAACAATCCGCTTGTTGTACCTGAAGAAAGGATCATTCTATGATCAGAAACCGGAATGATATTATAGATTCCGTCCAGTGGAGCAGATTTGTTTTTGTCTATAATTGTATAAGGGATATTTTTATACTTTATTAATCCTTCAGGCGTACCTACCCATACGTTACCTGTGCGGTCTTCACTAATATCAGAAATATTGGCATTAAGATTTATAGAATCGCGGAAATTGTTCCAGTCTGAAGGGTTTGATATTTTTAAAAAGTGTTCGCGGGCAATCCATAGCCTGTTTTTTCTATCTACTAAAAAGGAAAAGAAATTTTTATCCCTTATATTTTTTTTTAAAACAGGAATCAACAGATGATTTTGAACTTTATAAATATTGGAAACCGTGCTTACGAGGATTTCATTATTCTGAAGACTAATCACATTAAAAATGGAAGCAAAATTTTTATCAGAAGCGATATGCATCCATGCACCTTCCTTATTTCGGCAAACGATTTCTGTTCCATAATTAACATACAATTCTCCGTTATCTTCCACCACATTCCTGCACGCGCTGTTTTCATATCCGGGGTACAGGTGTACCTTATTCCAAATGTTGTTTGCAAATTCATAAACTCCTCGATCAGTAATTGCCCAAAGCCGCTTTGCATTCGTCTCAATAATACTGAAAACATACGTGATATCCTGGTTATCGTTGGTGGGGTAAGAAATAAACCTGTTATTTTTAAATTGTACTATACCGGCTGAAGTGCCCACCCACAGCCTGCCATGTGAATCCTGGAAAACTTTTTCCACAACAAGGGAAGGCAAGCCATCTGAAAGGCTATAATTTACAAATTGCCTTCCATCAAACCGGCTCACACCTGAATTACCGCCAACCCATAAATATCCATACTTATCCTGATAGGTGCCATAAATTGATGAGCCGGGTAATCCATCATTTACATTGTAAACAGTTAAACCAGGGAATTGCCCAATAGTATGAAAGGGGGATATGAGGATAGCTGAAATGAATAATATTACAAAAGGAAAATATAAAAGTGGAGCTTTCATTACCTGATATTTAAAAGATGCAGAAATTCCATTTTATGGGTACGTGATAATTCAATTTCGTCACCATTACTCATTACGATTTCACCACCTTCCCCTTTTTTATAAATTTTTACATGTGCCATATTAATAAGGTACGACCGGTGAGCCCTGAAAAAAGATTGGGTATTTAATATTTCATCATACTGTTTTAAAGTATAGCTTGATAAAATACATTTTCCATCAGTAAGATAAAACTCAGTGTAGTTGCTATTTGCGTGGCAATAAACAATTTCATTTATTGGAATTATTATAAAACTATCGAGAGTAGGAATCGCAATTTTATCGTGAATCTTTTTAGGTTCCTGCAAGTCCTTGTATAATTGGTCCACGAGTTCTTTTGTATCAGATTGGCTTGAGGAAATTTTTTGTTTTACTTTATTTACTGCTTCTATTAATTCTTCTGTAACTATAGGTTTTAATAAATAATCTATTGCATTAAAGCGAAAAGCTTTAATAGCATATTGGTCAAAAGCAGTGACAAATATTAATGCAAAGTCAATGGTGGGCAGCCGGCTTAGCAGATCAAAGCCTGTTTCACCATTCATTTGAATATCGAGGAAAACAATTTTAGGATTATATTGTTGTATTCCTTTTAGTCCTTCTGCAACGGTGGATGCCTCACCGGTTACACGAATTTCTGGAAAGTATTGATGCAACATTTTACGAAGAAAACTCCTGCTTTGAGATTCATCATCTATTATAAAGCTGGTAATAGCATCCATAATTGCAGTATTTGAAAACCCGGTCTTTTATTCAGATGTAAATTAGCGATTTCCTTTTTTTAAATATAATTTTTTATTAATTGAATGAAGCGAATTAAAACCTATAAATAGTCTGATTTGTTGTGAATATTTTTCTTGCAGCAAACGAAGAAATAAGAGGGATTTTGAGTTTTGATATTCGGGTTCATACGGCCCTTTGTAACTGAGCATTCACCAACAATTGATTAGCCTGGTGCCAGGAAAGCAGGCTTTGGTTTCGTGTGGAAAATTAAAAAATTCCGCCGCCTCGTATTGAACAACATATTACCAACCAACCAATTTATTTAACCCTAACGGCAACTGATTCCTTTTTAATTACGTTCCAAATTTCCTGGTCTTCGGAGCCTAGCACCCAAACAGAAATTCCACGTAATTTGTTGTCGGCAGCCAGTTTGAATTTTGGCAAAAATGATCTCGCGTCTTCTATAAACAACCAGTTAAATATACCGCCTGTTTCCCAATGGGTATATAATACCTGCTGATCTTCCATCCATTCTGTAGAAACCTGATACCTGTCGAGCAAATCTTTAGCGGCAGCATAACTGATTTCATCGCGGGTAGATCCGGGGCCAGTCCTGCCATCGGTTGGATACCAGTAATCTGAATAACTGGGAATACCCAATGATATTTTATCAGCCGGGATTCCTGAATCCAGCAAATAAGCCACAATTCTTTTCATCCATGGGAACCCTGCCACCGGGCCCGGCGGTGTGTAAGCAGTGTGCTGGTCATAAGTCATGATGGATATAAAATCGCTGGCAGCAGCAATCGCAGGTATGTCAAATGCCCCACGCCAGTTTTCATATAAAAAACGTTGATACGCAGGGTTAGAACTTTCCGGTGCTGGCTGCTCTGATTTTACCACCGCGCTGGAAATAGCAAAACCATATTTGTGAAGGCTGTCGGCGGTTTGTTTATAAAAAGAAGTGTAAGCATCCTTGTCAGCAAAATAGATGCCTTCAATATCAAACTGTCAGCCATAAAAATGAAACTGCCGGGCATAAAAAAGCATCAGCCTTATGGCTCCTTTTCTTGCTGCCTCGGTGGTTAGTAATGAATGGATTCCTTTTTTTGGTCGAACGAAGCAAAAAGCGGCATTACTTTTATGCCTTTTTTCTGAGCAAGTTCCAGAATGCGCCAGTCCACTTCCCCGGTGATCACGCCCGCACTATCTATCTGGTAAACATCCGGGCAAATTATAGAGATTTCATCGGCATGCTGTACAAAAGACTGGTAACTGGCCAATCCACCCACGAGGTAAAATAAGTTTTCAGATTTGTAAGACTGGGCATCAATTTTACCTGTCTGTATCAAAAATAAAATCATTAACCCAAAAGCTAATAAATAGTGTAGTTTAATTGTCTTCATAAAAAAAATTAATGATGAAAATCGTTGCAAAATACAAAATTATGTGGGACGCATATAGCTCATGTTATACTTTATGCAGGGTAAATTTGTGCAATAAATTTAAAAATAAAAATTCCGCTTAATTGTTGCTTTACTGCAAATTGCCTCAACCAGCATGATTTGATTCACATGATTAGTAACCCTAAAACCCTTTAATAGTGAGAAGCATGGTTCAGGCAAATGAATGATTAAAACCTATAAGGTTTCCCATCAGCACAAAAGCTCAACTGCAAACCTTATAGGTTTTTTATAAAAATTTTAAAGAAACCTACCGCGCGATTTATAAGGAAGTTCCAGTAAACAAACAAATATGAGCTTTTTCTATTTAACTTCTAAATTTCAGTTAAAAATGACAAATAACTCCCCAATCCCAATTGTTGGTTTAAAGAAAAAGTAACAATGCAACGTTCTTCAAAATTTCATTGTCAGGATAAGAAATAATCAAATTGTTTTATGGCACAGATCAAATTATTCTTTATCACCGTTATATTGTTGATTTCCTTTCAATTTTCATACGGACAAAAAACAGAAATAAATTTAAATGTTTACAGTGGCCTATTTTCCTTTCACGGAGATGGCGCCGCTTCAAAATCTTCGATTATTACTTCCTATTCATTTATTCCCCATCCATTTAAATTTACGGCTACCCCTTACGGTAAAAAAAGCGGATTTTCATACGCTTTAGAATTCCAGGCGCAGCGATTATCTAAAAGAAAAAACATCTACGGGCTTGGAATCAGTTTTGAAGATTTAACCAGTATAGTTAAGATTGATAAAATAGGAATAAGTGGCGATCCGGCATATATGGAATATCCCGCAAGTGGAAAAACAAAATTGGAAAATACATTTATCACCTTTAATCCATTTGTTGGCCACAGGTATGCCTACCACAAAATAACTTTTGATTTATTAACCGGGCTTGACGTGGCATTTTGCTTAATGAGTAAGGAAGAAGGAAACGCCACAAGAAATTACACTAGCATTTCTACAATAAAAGAAGAAAAGAAAAATGCGAAACCTTCAATTGATTTCCGGCCAAGAATCCAAATAAAAACACAGATAAATAAGTTCGGTTTTTCGGCAGGTTACTCATTAGGATTGACAAATTATTCAACTCAATATAATTCAAAAGCATTCACTAATTTTTTACGCCTTGGTTTAAATTACCAATTAAAATAAAAAAATAGTTTTACATTCCATTCAATTTTTAAGCTGACCGTCTGCAAACAGGTTAAAAATCCCCTCTTTTTGTTCGTTTACTACAATAAATATAATTTAAAAACTTCCACAACTACTTCTGATTAATTTCTAACATTTATCTTGCAGAAAAAAATTTAGATGAAAAAAGTCGGTATTCTTGGTGGCGGCCAGTTAGGGAGAATGTTGTTGCAGGCAGCAGCCAATTATCCTGTTGAAACTTATGTGTTGGAAAAAGATGATGATTGCCCGGCAGCGCACCTTTGCACTCATTTTACAAAAGGCAGCATTTCAGATTTCGACGATGTTTATCATTTTGGAAAAGGGCTGGATGCTATTACCATTGAAATTGAATCTGTAAATATTGAAGCCTTAAAAAAACTGGAAAGTGAAGGCGTAAAAGTTTACCCACGCCCATCGGCGCTCGAAATTATAAAGAACAAGATCGTACAGAAAAATTTTTATGTAGAAAATCAAATCCCTACTTCCCCTTATTTGGTTACTTCAAACAAAAGTGAGCTCAACAATCATTTAAGTTTTCTTCCCGCTGCCCATAAACTTGCCGAAGGCGGATATGATGGACGAGGAGTGGAAATTTTAAAAAACCAAAACGATTTGGAAAAAGGTTTTGATGAGAGCGCCGTTTTGGAAAAATTAGTAACTATTAAAAAAGAAATTTCAATAATAGTAGCGGTTGGGGAAGATGGCAAGAATGCTCTTTATCCGCCGGTAGAAATGATTTTTAATAAAGACCTTAATTTATTGGAATACCAGCTCTGCCCGGCTAATATCGCTGAAAAAATATTATGGAAGGCAGAAGCAATTGCATTAGCGGTCGTTAAAAATCTTAAAAGCCCCGGTATCTTTGCGGTCGAATTATTTATTGATATTGATGATAATGTGTTAGTGAATGAAACAGCACCGAGAGTACATAACAGCGGGCACCATACAATAGAAGCTGCGTATTCTTCTCAATTTGATATGCTTTGGAGAATTATTCTGGCATATCCTTTAGGTTATACAAAACAGATAATGAATTCATCTATGGTAAACCTTATTGGTGAAGAGAATTATAAAGGCGAAGCCAGGTATGAAAACCTGGAAGAAGTATTACAAATTGAAAATGTGTTTGTACATATTTATGGTAAAAAAGAAACACGCCCTGGAAGAAAGATGGGGCATGTAACGGTTCTGAGTAATGAAAGGCAGGAATTAATTCATATTGCCAATAAAGTAAAACAATTATTAAAAGTAGTTTCGTAAACATAAACCTCGAAGGATTTTTTATATATTTAAAGACTTATAAATTCGGCATAAAAATCAGGGATAGAATAATGAAATTGAAGTACATGAAATTAATACCCGGCATTGTTATTATATTTTTTATTGCTTCATGTGGCGATAAAACAAAAAACGATCCTCCAAAAAATCAAACAGCGGGGCATGCTAACCCGACGCTAGATGTTCAGGGCTATGTAATTCATCCATCTGTTTTGCATTCCAGCATAGAAGTAGCCGGAACTTTATTGCCATTTGAAGAAACAGACATCCACCCGGAAGTATCAGGTAAAGTAACTTATCTTTCTATAAAAGAAGGTGCTCACGTAAAGAAAGGGACTTTACTGGCAAGGCTTTTTGACGGGGACCTTCAGGCTCAGCTTCAAAAATTGAAAGTACAATTACAGGTAGCAGAAAAGACAGAAGACAGGCAGGATCAGCTTTTAAAGATAGGCGGAATCAGCCAGCAGGATTACGATTTAAGTGTTCTTGATGTAAGCAGTATTAAGGCTGACATACAGGTAATGCAGGCTTCTATTGATAAAACAATTATTAAAGCGCCATTTGACGGAAAAATTGGTTTTAAAAATATAAGTATTGGAGCTTTTATTTCTCCTACAACAGTTATAACTACTATCCGGCAGGATTCTAAATTGAAACTTGAGTTTAGCGTTCCTGAAAAATATACCTCAAAAGTTCAATTAGGAAATGTAATTTATTTCACCACCGAATCATCAAACAAAAGCTATAAAGCGAAAATTTTCGCAACAGAATCCGGAATAACAGAGGAGAATAGAAGCCTTAAAGTTCATGCCATTGTAGAGAACCTTGATAAAAATATTACAGCCGGTTCCTTTGCAAAAGTTGCCTTCGATATGGGCGATAACAATGATGCTGTGATGATACCAACGCAAGCCATTATTCCAGAAGCAAGAGATAAAAAAGTAATTGAGTATAATGGAGGCTTAGCCAATTTTAAAGTAGTAACCACCGGTACCAGGGATTCTGCAAAAGTGGAAATCCTTAGTGGATTGTCAATAGGTGATACTGTAATTATTACCGGTTTACTTTCTATTAAGCCCGGAGGTAAAATCAATCTTTCATCTTTAAATTAACAATTTAAACTCGTGAATATTTCTGAAACAAGTTTACGAAGGCCGGTCCTTGCTATTGTTCTAAATATAGCGATCGTTTTGTTTGGCATCATCGGGTTCAAATTTTTGGGAGTAAGGGATTATCCCGCAATTGACCCACCAAACATTTCTGTAAGTACTTCCTATGCTGGTGCGAATTCGGATATTATTGAATCCCAAATAACCGAACCGCTCGAAAAAGCCATCAATGGTATTCCCGGCGTAAAAAATATCAGTTCATCAAGCAACCAGGGCAGCAGTAATATCAATGTAGAATTTGAATTAAGTGTAGACCTTGAAACCGCAGCAAATGATGTAAGGGATAAAGTTTCACAAGCCACAAGGCAATTGCCACAGGATATAGATGCGCCGCCGGTAGTATCAAAAGCAGATGCAAGTGCTCAGCCTATTATTGCTGTTACAGTTCAAAGTACTACCCGCAATCTTTTGGAAGTAACTGAATATGCCGAAAATAATATTGTAGAACGGTTGCAAACAATTCCTGGTGTAAGTTCTATTTCTGTTTGGGGAGAAAAAAGATACGCAATGCGTATTTGGTTTAAGCCAGATCAGATGCAGGCTTATGGCATCTCAATGAATGATGTGCAAACCGCATTGGCAACCCAAAGCGTTGAATTGCCCGCAGGTAAAATTTCAGGAAATACTACAGAGCTTTCTGTTCGCACGTTTGGGAAACTCAATACAGAAGAGCAGTTTCAAAATCTAATAGTAAAAAATATAGGCGGCGTCAATATAAAATTGAAGGATGTAGCAGATGTAATTTTAGGGCCTGAAAATGAAGAATCCGGATTGAAAGAAAGCGGTGTGCCCATGATTATGCTGGCAATCATTCCGCAGCCGGGATCCAATTATGTTTCTATCGCTGATGAATTTTATAAAAGATTGGGAGATGTAAAAAAGGAAATTCCCAAAGACCTAAAGTTGGATGTGGCTTTCGACCAGACACGGTTTATCAAAAAATCTATTTCAGAGGTTGAGGAAACTTTATTGATTGCATTAGGATTGGTAATTCTTATCATTTATCTATTTTTCCGCGACTGGATCCTTGCTCTCAGGCCGCTGTTTGATATTCCCGTTTCTCTTATTGGCGCATTCTTTATCATGTATATTTGTGGGTTTACTATCAATGTACTTACGCTTCTCGGTATTGTACTGGCAACGGGGCTTGTAGTAGACGATGGTATTGTCGTCACGGAAAATATTTTCAAGAAGATAGAAGCGGGTATGGATAAATACAAGGCAGCTAAAGAGGGCGCTAAGGAAATTTATTTTGCTGTTATTTCTACTTCTATCACATTAGCTATTGTTTTTTTACCTATTGTTTTTCTACAGGGTTTTGTAGGAAGGCTGTTCCGCGAATTTGGAATTGTCGTAGCCGGTGCTGTTTTAATTTCAGCTTTTGTTTCTCTAACTCTAACGGTGGTACTCAACGTAAAACTAACCCATAAAAAAATCGGGCATTCATGGTTTTACACAAAGACAGAACCTTTTTTTGTATCGATGGAAAATGGCTACAGGAAAAGCCTGATGGCTTTTATGAAATTTAAGTGGATTGCTCTTGCAATCGTTGCTGTTTGTATTGGTGCTATCTATTTTATATTTACTGCGCTGCCTTCCGAACTTGCTCCGATGGAGGATCGCAGCCAGTTTAGGTTAAACGTTACTGCCCCGGAAGGCACGTCCTATGATTATATGGATTCTTATATGGATACGCTCAGTAATTTTCTCGTGGATTCAATTCCTGAAAAGAAAATAATGATCAGTTTAACTTCCCCGGGCTTTGGTGGCGGATCTATCAATTCAGGTTTTTTTAGTGTGATGCTTAGCGACCCTAAAGACAGGTCGCGCTCCCAGCAGGATGTGGTAGATATGGTAAACCGGAATCTCAAAAATTTCCCACAGGGAAGGGCATTCGCCAGCCAGGATGAAACCATTTCCACCAGCAGGCATGGAGGGCAGCCTGTTCAGTTTGTCATTCAAAATAATGATTTCGATAAAATAAGAAAGGTGCTTCCGGAATTTTTGGATGAAGCAAAGAAAAGCCCTATTCTACAAGGGGTTGATGCAGACCTTAAATTTAATAAACCTGAGCTCAGGATAAATATTGACCGGCTCCGGGCCAGTGAATTAGGCGTAAGTGTAGATGATATTAACCAGGCGCTGGAACTTGCTTATAGCGACAGAAGGCTTGGATATTTTTTAAAGTCCGGAAAGCAATACCAGGTTCTTGGCCAGGTGGACCGAAGCGACAGGGATGATCCGAATGACCTGAGCAAAATAATGGTAAAAAACAATCGTGGAGATAACATCGGGCTTGATAATTTGGTTAACACTTCAGAAGCATCAGCGCCACCCACAATTTATCATTTCAACAGGTATAAATCTGTAACTATTTCTGCGGGGCTTGCTCCAGGTAAAACCGTTGGAGACGGTATAAAGGAAATGGACCGTATCGCTAAAAAATTATTAGACGATTCTTTCACTACCTCTTTAAGTGGCACGTCCAGGGATTATTCTGAAAGTTCAGGTAACACCGTTTTTGCATTTCTATTGGCACTTGTTCTTATCTATCTCGTTTTAGCAGCGCAGTTTGAAAGTTTCATTGACCCATTTATAATAATGATAACAGTGCCGCTTGCATTGGCTGGAGCATTAATTTCTTTATGGATTTTTGGCCAAACATTTAATATTTTTTCCCAGATAGGAATGATCATGCTGATTGGTTTAGTTACTAAAAACGGTATCTTAATTGTTGAATTTGCCAATCAAAAAAGAGACGCAGGAATGAATAAAATTGATGCCGTAATAGGTTCTGCCTATTTAAGGTTGAGGCCCATTTTGATGACAAGCCTTGCAATGTCGCTGGGAGCATTGCCTCTGGCACTTTCTATCGGAGATGCTTCTACCAGCCGCGTTCCTTTAGGCATTGTAATCGTTGGTGGAATTATGTTTTCATTGATCCTTACGTTGTATATTGTTCCGGCGATGTACGCTTTTCTTTCACGTAAAAAACAACCCATGAATGAAGCTTTATTATAAATTTTTATTTTTTTCTTTATCACAAATATTGTTTTTTACTTTTCCGGTTCAGGCGCAGGATACACTACTTACTGCCCAGGAAGCGGTTAAAACTGCTATTGAAAATAATTACGGAGTTATCATCAGCAAAAACGAAATCGAAATTGGATCCATTAATAATAGTTGGGCAAACACAGGTGCTATTCCGCTCGTCAGCGCTACAGATGTTAAACAAGTTGGTGTAAATAATCTTAAACAAAAACTAAGTAACGGCACCGTTACCACAAAAAAAGGGAACAGTTCGCAAAGCCTTAATGCAGGCCTTGCCGTGAATTGGACAATATTTGATGGATTGAAAATGTTCGCTACCAAAAAAAAGTTGGAGGAACTGGAAAGGAACGGTGAATATTCTTTCAGAAAAAATTTGAACGAAACCGTTTTTAATGTAATCAGTTCTTACTATAATATTGTAACGCTTAACGAACAAAGGAAAGCTACACTCGAACAAATAACATTATACAATGACCGTAATACGCTTGCTGAGCGCCGTTTTGAAATAGGGACCGGTGCAAAATATGAAGTATTAGAAGCGCAGGTGGACCTTAATGAACAACGTTCCAATTTATTGTCGCTGCAAAATTCAATCGCTGTTGCCAAGTCATCTTTCTTAAACCTGCTGGGAAAAAAACCAGATACTTCTTTCGATGTGGTAGATACCATTTTAGTAATGCCTCTCCCACCCTACTCTGAAGTGCAGGATAAAATTTCAAAACAAAATCCTGATGTACTTTTAGCAAACAGCCAACTTTATATTTTACAACAGGAAAAAAAAGAAGTGAATGCAGCAAGGCTTCCCTCTGTTAATCTCAATGGATATTACAATTTCGCAAGGAGCAGCAGCGGCGCAGGTTTCAACCTTCTTAATCAAACTTATGGGCCTTCAGGATCGGTAGGAATTTCTGTTCCTATTTTCAATGGTATCGTTGTGAAAAAACAATTACAGATAAGCGATATTTACATAAGAAATCAACAAATTACAATTGATCAGACAAAAAACAATTTGCAAACCGGGCTCAACAATGCTTTTATCAATTATAACAACGCGTTGAAAGCGATTGAACTTGAACAAAATAACCTCGTACTTGCCAAAGAAAATATTGTAATTGCAACTGAGCGTTATAAAAGATTAAACATTACATCAGTCGAACTCCGGCAGATACAAATAAGTTATAACGACGCGAAGAATCGTTTATACAATGCGCTTTACCAGGCAAAAATGGCGGAAGCAACTGTGGCGTTATTGTCAGGTGATATTGCTAATTTGTAATCGTAAAATTGAGCTTTCAGCTTTTGGCTTTTAAAATTATCTTTATTCTTTCAAAATAAAAAAATGGCAAAATCGAATCAACCTCTTGTCGGTATCATCATGGGTAGCGACAGCGATTTATCAATTATGCAAGCCGCTGCGGATATATTAAAAGACTTTCAAGTCCCTTATGAACTTACGATTGTTTCTGCGCACCGCACGCCATTGAGAATGGTAGAATACGCCACAAATGCAAGCCTGCGCGGATTAAAAATAATAATTGCCGGTGCCGGAGGCGCCGCACACCTTCCCGGAATGATAGCCTCATTAACTACGCTTCCTGTAATCGGCGTTCCTATAAAATCTTCCAATTCTATTGATGGTTGGGATTCTGTATTGTCTATTTTACAAATGCCCAATGGAGTACCTGTGGCAACTGTAGCGCTAAATGCCTCAAAGAACGCGGGAATCTTAGCAGCGGAAATTTTAGGGATTTCTGATAAGAATTTATCTAAAAAATTAACCGCGTTTAAAAAAGAAATGAAGGAAGAAGTGGAGAAGAAAGCAAAAACCGTTGAATCAAAAGGAAATTCTTAAAGCAATACAGTAAACGAAGAAATAGCGAGGATTTTTGTTTTGTATAAAAATAGCAAGTTGGCTTTACGAAAAGTGATTTCTCTTTTATATTTACTTCACAAAATTGCTTTCAGTGAATGATGGTCAGTGATATTATTTATTTAGGAGAAAGATTTGAGGGTGAAACCTTTCTGCTATTTTTGAGTTTATGCTATGCTGTCGAGCACCACAATATTAACTGACTAATAAAAGATAATGGACATTTATAAACAAATAGAGACTGAAATAGCCCGAAAGTACGGCGCAGTTGCTGAAGGAACTAAAAAAGCAATTGGTGATTTTTTACTGAATAACAATATTAACCAACCTGTCAATGTAAAAAGTAACAATTTGGCTAAGAAAAACTATTCGCCGAATATTATTTCAGCAATGAAACTTATCAAGTGGTTACAACAAGAAGACAATGAGTTGTATTTCATATTTGTGGATTATAATATAAATGAAGATGGACTTAAAATGGTGAAAGATTCTGGTTTAATAGCCATTCAAAATATAAGTTGGAATTGTCTTACTATTGAAGCTCAAGGTTGGGGAGTCATCCAAATGTGCAAACCGCTTGAGGTAGATATGAATCAAGATCTGAAAGGGTTCTTCCGGGGGATGAAGAACGCATACGAAATTTATATGTTTAAGGAAGCAAAAAAAGTAGAAATCATAAAAGAGATGATAAAAGATTTCTAAATACGTCAGTGGAAAGGTATTTTAGGCATCCCAAAAATCGTTATTTTTACAAACATGTCAACTATGAAGATTTTTGATGCACATATCTCACCTGTTTCGCAGCAGTTTATTCATCAAAAATTGACACCTCATATTTCTTTGTCAGGTGCCAATAAATTATTACAATCTGTTTCAGGAATTGTTTCCTTTTTTGAAACTGAAACTGACTTGCAAGAGTTAAAAGACACACTATCGTCAACATCCAAAATTTTAAAGAAGCCAGATAGAGCCGAATATGGAGATTTTCAAACCAATTCTCATTTAGCGATTACCATTTCGAAATACTTATCAATGAAAATTGATGAACCAGATGTGGTCATTGAACCCACATGTGGTAAGGGAAATTTTATAGTTGCTGCTCTCAAAACATTTAAGTATCTCAAAAAAGTTTATGGGATAGAGATTTATAGACCATACGTTTGGGAAACGAAATTTTCAATTCTTGATTTTTTTATTGAAAATCCAAATACCAATAAACCAGATATATTTATTAGTCATTACAATGTTTTTGATTTTGATTTCAATACAATTGCTTCCGAAGTTGCAGGGCAAAATATCTTAGTAATTGGCAATCCTCCCTGGGTTACAAATTCAATGCTTGGAGGTTTAAATTCCTCTAATCTTCCTGCAAAATCAAACTTTAAAAAACATAACGGTTTAGATGCTATTACTGGCAAAGGCAACTTTGACATAGGTGAATATATTACAATGATAATGCTTGAAACGTTTCAGCATTTAAATGGGAATATTGCGCTACTTGTTAAAAATTCAGTTATCAAAAACATAATCTTCGATCAAAAGAAGAATAAGTACAAAATCGGAAACATAGAAAAATACTGTATTGATAGTAAAAAAGAGTTTGACGTGTCAGTAGATGCAGCATTATTTTTCAGTCAGTTGAATGCATCCCCGTCCTTTAAATGTAATGAGTTTGATTTCTACAAAAATTCTAACCCTCTTTTAACCTTTGGTTGGGTTGATGAAAAATTTGTTTCCAATGTCAGGACTTATGTGCATTCAAAAGACATTGACGGTGATTGTCCTTTTGAGTGGCGGCAAGGATTAAAACATGATTGTTCTACTGTTATGGAATTTGAAAAGGTTAATGGTCATTACTTGAACGCCTTAAGTGAAGAAGTCGAACTTGAAAGCGGCTTAGTATATGGTATTCTTAAAAGTTCCGATTTGAAAAACACAATTCTAAAAACGTCAAGAAAATACACAATCGTTACGCAAAGAAAAATAGGGAAAGAAACTTCATACATTAGAAGCGCTTATCCTAAAACATATCAATATCTTCTTGATCACAAACAATCTTTCGACGCAAGAAAATCAAGCATCTACAAAGGCAAGCCTTCTTTTTCAATATTTGGCATTGGTGACTATTCATTTAAACCCTATAAGGTAGTTATATCAGGTATGTACAAAACCTTCCACTTTACTTTAGTCCTGCCAGAAAAAAAGAAACCGTTGATGCTTGACGACACTTGCTATATGCTTGGCTTTGACAATCTTGACTACGCAGTTTACACACTCATTCTATTAAATTCTCAGCCAGCAAAAGAGTTTCTTCAATCAATAACATTTCCAGATGCAAAAAGGAAATTTACAAAGGAAGTTCTTATGCGTATTGACCTAAACAAATTGAGTGATAAATTATCATTTGACGAGCTCAAGCACGAAATTAAAAAACTTAATGAGCAGTATTTTTTGAACGCTACAACTAACAATTGGAATTCTTTTGTTGAACAAATAAGACCAGTATTGAGTAGACAAATAGCAATGTTTGCTTAGCCTTCAATAAGCATGAACGCACAACATGGTAGTATAACCAATACAGAATACCAGGAGATAAACGGTATATCAAGGCAAACAACAACCCGTGACTTGAAAGAGCTTGTTGAAAAATTTAAATATTTCGTAGGGAAGAAATTATCGGGCCTGAAAAAATCGCAGAACAAAAAAAAACAAGAGCCGCAAAGTTGGTACTGCTAAAAGTGGAGCTTGACAATGTCTATAATGCTACCGAAAGTAATTGAACAATTGTAAATCTATTATGCGAAACGTTTAAACAGTAAAGCAACAATTAATCCCGATTTTTATTTTCTATCTTCTTCAATATCTACGATACAAAATTCCTGTTCCAAAGTCAAAGATGCTTCATACAAAATTTTAAAAAAAGCATTTCCCAACCTGGAATAAAAAAGCATGAAACTTTCGGTTCGTTCCTGTAAACCATCATCCGGAAAAAGAGATGAAAATATTTTATCCAACTGATTTTTTTGATCGGCAAATTTTCTTTTTTCTGCACGAAGCATTTTCTTTTCAAGAGCAAATAATTTTTTCATTTGCTTTGTCTCCAAAGCTTGAGTATGTTCTTCTAATGTAGTATCAATGGCACTTACAATCGATTTTATTTCGCTGTAGATTTTACCGAACTCTTTCTTTTGTATATCAAGGTTTAAAACCGATGAAGTTTCTTTGTTCACTATTTCATTTAATAAATTTTCTTTTCCTTTGAAAAGATCAATGGCTTTTAAATTTAATTTTTGCAATAACTTTTCACATTTTTCATCAACGATGAGAAACGAATTTCTAAGAACCAAAACAGGAAACGGAACCGCATAATTTTTAAACATATCCTTCAACTGGAGCCAATAAGCCAATTCGCCACCGCCGCCAATCCACGCCACATCAGGCAAAATCACCTCCTGGAATAATCCACGCAAAATCACATTCGGGCTGAACCTTTCCGGATGTTCCTGTAATTCCTTTTTTATTTCAGCTTTTGAAAAAACAATATCCGTATCATGAATTACAAAACGATCGTTAACAGGAACGATCCGGTTTCTCAAATTATCTTTCAAATAAAATAAATTGATTTCGCGCGGGTAAGCCTGTGCTTTATAATTTTTGGATAATTTTTCTGAAGTCTGGATTACAATCTCAGATGAGGTATGGTTAAAAATATCATCTTCAAAAACAGAAATCGTTTCATTTTTAAATGCAGCACTATCGGGCAAAAGAACTATTAATCCATACTCTTTAAAAAGATAGTGAACGAACAAAAAAGTCGAATTTTCAATCGTTGAATTTTTGGTGTAACATTTTTTCAATAATTGAATTAAATGATTCCCATATTTTTCAACAGATAACCTCCCGGAAATTTTATCAATTAATTTCAACAGATTGTCATCTACTTTCATTCTTCCAACTGCTCCTGTTTGCGGAGTTTCCCATTTATACTTTTCACCATCAATTACAATATGGTTCAATTCTTCCAAATCCGCATCCTCGCTTCCCATAAAAAAAACCGGAACAAAATTATATTCCGGTAATTCCTTTTTTAAAGAATCGGCCAGTTTAATCGTATGCAAAATTTTATACACAAAATAAAGATGGCCGGTAAAAATATTGGGCTGATGTGCCGTGCAAATGGTAAAAGTATTTTCATCAGAAAGTAAATTTATATTGGCTTTTATGGCTTCGCAATCATTAAAATCTTTATACTGACCGGTAAATTGTTCAACCAATAAGCCGCGATTGGTATTGAATTTTTTTCTTTCAATAATCGCAGATTTTATGCCTTCCAGGTTTACGGGATGTTGGTAAAAATCATTTAACCCCGCCGCCCCGGCAACATAATCCAAAGCAATTTTCGTGAACTTTCCTGTCTGCGAAAAAGGAATATAATCCGATTTAAATTTTGTATCCAAGCCTCTGAATTTTTAGCTGCAAAGATAGAAGGAAAAAAATCTACGGTTTGTGGTTTATAAATATTTTAAAAAATAGTAACCGGTTGGAAATTAGTTTTCTTCCTGTTGATCGTTGTTTCTATTAAAAAATACCATTAAGATTCCGAATAATAAGAAAGTAAAACCTGTATAAAAATTTAATTTATAAGATAATGCTGAAGATATCAAGCCGCCAATAATAAGTATTAGGGAAATAATGATAAAAAATATTCCAATTACGAATCCGAGGTTACTTAATTTTTTATACATACAACGTTTTATTTAAAAGAAAATAAAATTCAAAATGAGGGTGGCAACTATTAAAATAATGGCTAACGGAACCACTTTAAGATACCATTTATTTTGGCGGTAGGATGGTTTTTCGGTTAATGAATATACAAGCCCTTTTAATTCTGATTCGGGTTTCGGCTTTGTAAAAAGGCTTACAATTATCGTGGTGCAAAAATTCACAATCCACGAAACAGAAGCTACAATAAATGCCTGGCCCATACCACTATGAATTTCATATAAAGGATAGATCCAGCCGCCTTTTCCTTCAGCCAAAGTTAAACCATGTGTAGCTGCGGCAGCAAGTGTGCCGGCAAGAAGCCCCCAAAAAGCACCATGCCCTGTCGTTCTTTTCCAAAACATGCCCAGCAAAAAAGTAGCAAACAATGGGCCGTTTACAAAACTAAAAACCAATTGAAGGAAATCGTTGATATTATTAAAACCTGTAGCAATGTAGGCAGTCATAATAGAAAAAAGAATGCCCGCAACTGTGGCCATTTTACCAACAATAAGATAGTGCTTGTCTGACCTGTTTTTTACGAAGTAAGACTGATAAATGTCAAAAGTAAATACCGAATTAAAAGCGGTAACATTTCCTGCCATGCCGCTCATAAATGAGGCAATCAACGCTGTAATACCCACACCAAGAAGGCCGGTTGGATAATAATGAGAGATGAGCGCAGGCAATGTCATCGTATAATCCAATCCTCCTTTTCCATCCGATGGAATACTGAACCCTTTCGAAGCCAAAGCAGGCTGCATCAGTGTAATTGCAATAACCCCTGGCAAAACAACAATGAGCGGCATAAACATTTTAGGAATAGCAGCGATGATGGGAGTGCGCCGTGCGGCATTCATATTTTTGGCCATCATAGCTCTTTGCACTACCAGGAAATCTGTACACCAATACCCAAATGACATAACGAAACCCAATCCAAAAATCAAAGACATGAAATTAATTCCCATCGGATTTGAATCTGCATGCCCCATATATTTCCAGGCATGTGTCATTTCCGGTTGTAAAAGTGTTTTAATATTTGACCATCCGCCCGCATCGTGTAAGGCTACTATTACCAAAGGCGAAAGCCCGAGAACGATCAAAAAAAACTGGAGCACTTCATTATAAACAGCACTGGTTAATCCTCCTAAAAAAGTATATATCATTACAATGCCGGCAGCCAGCCAAATTGAAACATCAAAGTCCCAATGCAAAATAACTTCGAGCAACTTTGCCAAAGCAAATAAAGAGATACCGGACGAAAAAATGGTCATCACTGCAAAAGATATAGCGTTTAATCCCCTTGTTTTTTCATCAAAGCGAAGTTTTAGAAATTCAGGAACGCTCCTCGCGCGGCTGCCATAGTAAAAAGGCATCATAAAAACCCCCAAAAAAATCATCGCGAATATAGCGCCTACCCAATAAAAATGTACCGTCATGATTCCATACTTGGCTCCTGAAGCTACCATCCCCAGTACTTCCTGGGCACCGAGGTTGGCAGAAATAAATGCAAGGCTCGTAATCCACAATGGAATATTTCTTCCACTTGTCAAAAAGTCATTACTTGTTTTTATTTTTTTCTTTATAATAAATCCAACGCCTATAACAAAAAGGAAATAAACAATAATAATCAGGTAATCTGCAATGTGAAGATTCATATCAGTTTTGTAAATAAATAAAATACTAAGCGATCACAATATATTATTTATTGAAAATAATTATCAGTTTTATTTTTCAAAAACGGTTTCGTAAAAAAAATTGCGTTTCTTATTTGTAAAAATGCTAAAAAAAAAGGAACTTACATCTGTCATTTTAATCAAAAAAAGTTGCTATGCAAAATCAACAAAAAAATTTCAGCCCTGAAGAAATCAATCCTTTACAAAGCCTTGATGAATGGGAAGATGATGTTTTAGAACGTTATCCTGAAACAGAAAAAAAATCTAAGGATGAATTCAGAAATTATGAAACTACGGTAAGGGATACCGTGAAAGAATTTTACAGGTTGAATCATCAATACCAGACGTATGATTTTGTAGTAGAGAAAAAAAATAAATACCTGAAATTTAATAAAAGAGAGATGACTGTTTGGGAGGCTTTTAATTTTCTCAATCAATTGGTAGACGATTCAGACCCCGATACTGATCTTGACCAGTTTCAGCATTTGTTACAAACATCCGAAGCTATTCGCAGGGATGGCCATCCTGACTGGATGGTATTAACAGGCCTGATGCATGATATGGGTAAAGTGCTTTGCCTTTTTGGCGAACCTCAATGGGCTGTTGTTGGAGATACTTTTCCGGTTGGCTGCGCTTATTCGGATAAAATAGTTTACCCTGATTTTTTTAAAAACAATCCTGATTTTAGTAACCCTGATTACAACTCACGGTATGGCATATACGAAAAAGGCTGTGGTTTAAAAAACGTTCATATTTCGTGGGGGCATGATGAATACATTTATCAGATGTTGAAAGATTATATTCCTGAAGAAGGCTTATATATGTTGCGTTACCACTCTTTTTATGCATGGCACCGCGAAGGAGAATACGATTATTTGCTTGATAGCCATGACAGGGAAATGTTGAAATGGGTAAACCTCTTTAACACTTATGACCTATATTCAAAAAGCCCTGAGCCGCCTGACATCAAGAAACTAAGGCATTATTACGAAACCCTTATCAAAAAATATTTACCCGAAACCTTAAAGTTTTAAGTTAATTAAATTTATAGAATAATTAATTTACGCCGCATAGGCAATGAGTTCTTTGAATGTATCTGTTTTCCTTTTAGCTGCTCTTAGCATTATAGCTTTAAAAATTCCTTGCTCTGTATTTCTTCGGTTCGTCCTAAAGCA
>Ga0207933_1000346_pt1 | contig 46868 bp, 45 predicted proteins | sample NGESurdeep092012_4_FD_184488 | JGI IMG/M metagenome (GOLD analysis project Ga0207933, IMG submission 184488) | Arctic peat soil microbial communities from Barrow, Alaska - NGEE Surface sample F53-3 deep-092012 (SPAdes) | ecosystem: Environmental > Terrestrial > Soil > Wetlands > Peat ... | reverse complement strand
CCGCGGTCGGAGACGCCGTAGGAGAACTTCGAATAGGGCGCCGTTTCGTGCGCACCGGTCAATCGATCCTCGATGCCCGGGCCGTACGCGGCGATGTGCTCTTCGACACGAGTCCCTAGGGCCTCGGCGCCGGCGATGATGGCAGCGATGCCACCGTTCGCGCGCATCTGGTTCGTGGAGAAGTTCGTGTGCGCGCCCGCGCCGTTCCAGTCACCCTTGATGGGCTTCGCGGCGTAGCTCACGTCGACGTCGAACTCTTCGGCGATGCGCTCGAGCAGCCAGCGTGCCGTCCAGAGTTGGTCGCCGATGGCGACCGGTCCCAGCACGCCGATCTGGAACTCCCATTGACCCATCATCACTTCGGCGTTCGTGCCTTCGATGGCGATGCCCGCACGCTGGCACGCCAAGGTGTGGGCTTCGACGATGTCACGTCCGGGCATCTTCGTGCCGCCGACGCCGCAGTAGTACGGACCCTGTGGTGCGGGGGAACCCTCTTCGGGCCACCCGTACGGGCGGTCGTCCTGGAAGAACGTGTACTCCTGCTCGATCCCGAACATCGGACCGAAGCTCGCGTACTTCTTCGCCGTGGCGACGGCGTGCGCGCGCTTGTTGGTGACGTGGGGCGTCATGTCGGGGTTGAGGACCTCGCACATCACCAGCACGTCCTTCGGCCCACGAAGTGGGTCGGGACAGGTGAACACGGGCTCTAACACGCAGTCCGAGAAGTGTCCCGTTGCTTGATTCGTGCTGGAACCATCGAAGCCCCACTGCGGCGGCTTCTTACCGTCGGCGACGATCTTGGTCTTGCTCCGAAGCTTGTGCGTCGGCTCGGTCCCGTCTATCCAGATGTACTCAGCCTGATACGACAACGCTGCTCCTTCGTAGTGTCATCGCGTGCTCACGCGACCTCCTCCAGTCTTATGGGTCGCGTCCCCCCTCTACCCCGAGTTCTGTTAATGGAGTGTGAAACATTTTCCCCGAACGTTCAGAACGCGCCCCATTAGGCTTTCGGCGTGGCTACGCTTCGACTCGCCCTGGCCCAGATGAACGCGGTGGTGGGCGGCTTCTCACAGAACGTCGAGACGCTGGGACGCTTTCGCGCCCAGGCCGCTCTCGTGGGGGCCGACCTCGTCGTCACGCCCGAACTCTCCTTGATGGGCTACCCGCCCGAGGACCTCCTTTTGAAGGAAGGTTTCATCGAGGCGAGCGCCCAAGCTCTCGCCGACCTCTCGAAGGCGGACAACCTTCCGCCGATCTTGGTGGGCACCGTCGCCGAAGACGGCACGAACGGCGTGACGTTGGCGCCGGCGAGTGACGGGCGCGACGCGACGCGGGTCTTCGAAGAGGGTCGTGCGAGTCATATCGCCAACGTGCTCGTCGCGCTGGGCGACGAGGGCGTCGTCGCGACGGCGACGAAACGACTTCTCCCTAATTATGACGTCTTCGACGAGCGCCGGTACTTCCATCCCGGTGTCGGACCGCAGGCGATCGTGAACGTGGGCGGCGTCGCCGTGGGTCTGTTGGTCTGTGAGGACGTGTGGATCAGTGACGGTCCGGCGATGGCGTTGGCGAACGAGGGCGCGACGTTGCTGGTGGTGGCGAACGCCTCGCCGTACGCGAGGGGACGTCGCGAAGAGCGCGAGGCGATGTTGCGCGAGCGCGCGCTCGAGACGAACTGTCCCATCGCCTACGTCAACCTGGTCGGCGGTCAGGACGAACTGGTCTTCGACGGCCAGAGCATGGTCGTGAACGCGAAGGGCGACGTCATCGCGCGAGCGAGTGCCTTTAGTGAAGAGCTCTTGATCTGTGAGATCGAAGCGCGTGCGTCGCCGGTGGGCGCCGTACTCGAATCGTTCTACGCGCGCGACGAGTCGCGTGCGCGAGCGGTGCACCTCAATCGCGTGGAAGAGCCGTTGGGCGACGTCGAAGAGGTCTACGAAGCACTCGTCATGGGCACGCGCGACTACCTGAGGAAGAACGGGTTTCGCGAGGCGATCGTGGCGTTGTCGGGCGGCGTCGACTCGTCACTCGTCGCCTCAATCGCGGTCGACGCCGTGGGCGCGCGCGCCGTTCGAGGCTTCTCGATGCCCAGTCGTTACTCGTCAGAGCATTCCGTCAGTGACGCACTCGAACTCGCCACTCGGCTCGACATCGATATCGCGACGTTGCCGATCGAGGAGGAGCACACCATGTTCTCCTTCTCGTTGGTCGACGTCCTCGGCGCCGCGCCATCGGACCTCACCGACGAGAACCTGCAATCACGTATCCGCGCCGTACTCATGATGGCCATCTCGAACGCGACGGGCGCCATCGTGCTCACGACGGGCAACAAGTCCGAGATGGCGGTGGGCTACTCCACGCTCTACGGCGACTCCGCCGGCGGCTTCGCCGTCATCAAGGACGTACCCAAGTTGCTCGTGTACGAACTCTGTCGCTACCGCAACCAACGTGCGCGCCTCGACGGCGACCCCGAGCCAATTCCCGAGTCGGTCCTCGCGAAGGCGCCGTCGGCGGAACTTCGTCCCGATCAGCGCGACGATCAGTCGCTGCCGCCCTACGAGGTGCTCGATCCCTTACTCGAGCTCTACGTAGAAGAAGACGCCACGGCGGAAGAGATCATTGCGCTCGGCTACGACCGCTCACTGGTGACGCGCATCACGCGTCTCGTCGATCGCAGTGAGTACAAACGACGCCAGATGCCCCCAGGCGTGCGCATTACGAAAAAGGCCTTCGGGCGCGATCGACGTATGCCGATCACGAACGCCTTTCGTCCCGAGGACTGATGGCCGCACGCGACACCATGGCGCACCTCTACTCGTGTTTCGACACGATGTACGCGGCGTACGGGGAGGCGGCGCCCACGTTGACGAACGACGCCTACGTCATTCGTGCCTACGAAACCGGCCGTGCCTTCGGAGGGGTCGCGCTGACCTTTCGCGACTACCTCGACGAGGTGCCTGGCGAGCCACTCGGGCCCCTTGAGGAGGCGCTGCGGCTCGCTCGTGCGAACGACGACACCGGCGCGATGATGCTCTACGCCTTGGCCATGGTCGTGGGACCGAGAGTGCTCGTGTCGCTCCGCGATGCCCGAGACGGGGTCGAATTCGACGACGCGGCCCGGGCAGTCCTCACGGGGGCCTCGATGGTACTGGTCCAAGAGATCTTGAAAGTGGGCGAGGTGTCGAAAGACCAGGCGCCCATTGAGGATCCGCGGTGGCAAGAGGGGGCCCAGGCGCTCGGACGCGGTCTCGACGACAGTGGAAACGCTGAAAGTTTCGGCATTTCCCGATAGGTTGCGTACCTCCGTATAACTAGAAGTATCGGAGATCCCCGCGAACTCCACCCAGCAAAAGAGGAACCATGGCCAAAGACCGTATAGACCGTGACGATGAAGACCTCGTACGTCTCTATCTCTCCGACATTGGTCAGTACACCCTTCTGACCAAGGACGATGAGGTCCACTTGGCCCAGACCATCGAAGAGGGCCGCGAAGCCAAGGCCGAACTCGAGGCCTCGGAGAACGACAAGAAGATCAAGATCACGCCGAGCCGCAAGCTAGCCCTGAAGCGCTCCGTGCACCGCGGCGACCAGGCCGAACGAGACTTCGTCCAGTCCAACCTGCGCCTCGTGGTCTCGATCGCGAAGAAGTACCAGGCCTCGGGCCTGCCACTCTTGGACCTCATCCAGGAGGGCAACCTCGGTCTCATGCACGCCGTCGAGAAGTTCGACTGGCGCAAAGGCTTCAAGTTCTCCACCTACGCCACGTGGTGGATCCGCCAAGCCATCACGCGTGGCATCGCGAACACCGGACGTACGATTCGTCTCCCGGTACACGCCGGTGACACCCTGGCCCGCGTGCAGAAGGCGCAGTCGCGCCTCGAGCTCAAGTTTGGTCGTCCCCCCACCATCAAGGAACTCTGCGAAGAGTGCGAGATGCCCGAGGACAAGCTCATCGAAGCGTTGCGTTTCCGCTCCGAGCCGATCTCGCTCTCTGAGCCTCTTCGCGAAGACGGCGACGCTGAGTTGGGCGACGTCGTAGAAGACCGTTCGGCCGAGTCACCCTTCGACGTCGCGGCAGTCAAGATGATGCCCGCCGCCATCGAGAAGTTGCTCCAGCCGCTCGACGAGCGCGAACAGAAGATTCTGCGCATGCGCTTTGGTCTCGACGGTGCCGGAGAGATCCGCACGCTCGAGGACGTGGGCGCGGAGATGAACTTGACGCGTGAGCGTATCCGTCAGATCGAGGCGCGCGCGATGAGTAAGTTGCGTCACCCCTCGTCCGACACGGGCGCGCGCGACCTTCTGACCCTCTAACGACGCTGGTACCGAGCGCCGCCGAGTCCGAGGACGGCGGCGACGCCGACGACCAGTGCGCTCAAGAGAAACGGCGTGTGGGACTTCGAACGCGTGAGCGCAGTCACGGGATGACTGAACGTGAGGAGCGGCCACTGTTTCTCGTGCGCGATCTTCTCTAGCTGGCGATCGGCGTTCACCGCGAAGGGGTGACCGACGGCTTCCAACATCGGGACGTCCGTTTCGGAGTCGGAGTACGCGTAGGACTCACTGAGATCGATCCCTCGGCGTTTGGCGAGTTCGCGCATCGCGTGGGCCTTGTTCTCGCCCTGTGCGAAGAACGCCATCTCCCCGGTGAACTTTCCGTCGTTGTCGATAAGGGCCTGTGACGAGATGGCCCCGGTGAGTCCGAGGAGCTCCGCGAAGGGTTCGACGATCTCGGCGGGCGCGCTCGAGACGAGGAAGACCTCCTCGCCTTCGGCGAGGTGATGGTCGATCAACTCCAGGGCTTCTGCGTAGATCAGGGGCTCGATGGCGTCACTCAACGTCTCCTTTACGAGCAGGCGCACCTCCTCGCGGTCCCATCCACGGGTGATTTTGAGCACCGTTTCACGGACTTTCTCGAGGCGCTTCTCGTCGGCGCCGAATCGTTGGAACCAGAGTTGCGCGACGCCCGCTCGTATCAGGGTGCGGCGATGGAGCAGGCCGCGCGCGTGGAGTTCGGGACCGAGCGCCACGAGCGACGACTTGACGATGACCGTCTTGTCCAGGTCGAAAAAGGCGGCGCGCATACTTTCATGCTAGGTCCAGATGCTGACGACACTCGGTCGCTGTTAGCCGATGAAGGCGGCGGCGCAGTCCTGCGTCGCGTCTACGCGCGCCATCAAGACGACGTGGTCTTCTTCGAGGAAGCGCATTGACGACGTCGGCACCAAGGGCTGTTCGTTGCGTACGACGGCGACGACGCGCAACGAATCGGGAAGGCGAAGTTCGTCCAACGTCAGGTTCTGGGCGACGGCCGGTGCCTTCTCGTCAAGCGTGACTTCGATAAGTCGCATGCGTCCGTGCGCCAAGGTCATCAGTTGGATGATGGCGCCGACCTCGACGGCCTCGTCGACGAGTGACGTGATCAACGCCGGTGTCGAGACGGAAACGTCGACGCCCCAACTCTCGTTGAAGAGCCACTCGTTGCGCGCGTTGTTGATGCGGCTGATGGTACGCGGCACCCCGAACTCTTGCTTCGATAGCCAGCTGATCACGAGGTTGTCCTCGTCGTCACCCGTCGCGGCGATCATCACGTCGGCGCTTCGAACGTCAGCGGCCGACAGGCTCGCGAACTCACACGCGTCCGCCGCCATCACGGTCACGCCCGGCAGCATCGTCTTCAGCTTCTCCGCGGTGTCGGCGACTTGTTCCATCAACGTGACGTCGTGGTGACGATCGATGAGGTCGAGAGCGATCGAGGTCCCGACGGATCCGCCGCCGGCGATGACGACTCTCACGGCGGGCCCGTTCCGAGCAGGGTGTGCAGGTCACGCAGACCCTCGTTGTTGACGAGGAACTCGAGGATGTCGTCTTCTTGAGCGAAGAGACCTTCGACGTTGACGCGCGCCTGACCGGCGCGGATGATCCCGACGAGTCGCACGTTCTCGCCAACGTGAAAACTGGTGACGGGTTTGCCGGCGAGGTTGTCGGGCACGATGCGTTCCACGAGGTGCATCGTATTGGCCGAATCTGACCACTCGATCGAGTCGTCCGAGGGCAACATCCAGCGTTTCACCTGCTGGGTCGTCCACAGGGACGTGGCGACCGTGGGGATGCCAAGCTTCATATAAATGTCTGCTCGCGCGGGGTCGTAGATGCGCGCGACGACGTTCTTGATGTTGTAGTGATCGCGCGCGATGCGAGCGCAGAGAATATTGGTGTTGTCGCCGCTCGTCACGGCCGCCAGGGCGTCGGCGCTCGCCGCTTCGGCTTGGAAGAGTACGTCACGGTCAAAGCCGGAGCCGACGATGGTCTTGCCGTGGAAGTGGGTGAGGCGGCGAAGGCTGTCGCGCTTCTTTTCGATGACGACGACAGAGTGGCCTTCTTCGGAAAGCTCCATGGCGAGTTCTGACCCAACTCGGCCACAGCCGACCACAATGATGTGCACGCTCTTATCTGACCACACCACGGCTTTTAACTGCAACTTCACGCAAAGTGAGTGACGGTGAAGAGTTAATTGGCGAGGGGAGTGGCTTAGTATCGTCTGCGTGTCAGAAGAGGATAAGCCAGCGCCGACGCGCGCGCCCGTTCTGACCTCACACGCCAATCTGTTGAAGTTTTACCCCGAGACGTGGGACTATCGCCTGAAACGACTCTTTCTCGGTAAACCGCTCGTCTCCGAGCAGTTGAGCGGCGAGAGGCTCAAACGTCCAATTGCTCTCGGCGTGTTGGCGCCGGACTGCATCTCCTCGTCGGCGTACGGTACCGAGCAGATTCTGACCCAGATGACGCCCGCGATCGGACTTGCGGCCTTCTCCCTCGTCGTACCCATCATGTTCGTCATCATCGGCGTGTTGTTGTTCGTCACCCTGTCGTACCTCGACGTCATCAAGTACTACACGACGGCTGGCGGCGCGTACGTCGTGGCGCGCGACAACTTCGGGCCGAAGATCGCCCAGATCGCCGCCGTGGCGCTGTTGATCGACTACATCGTGACCGTCGCGGTGCAGTGTTCGGCGGGCACCGCGGCCCTGACGACGGCGTTCCCGGCGTTGACGCGCTTCACGCTCGTCATCACGATCGGCGTCGTACTCATCTTGATCTTCGGCAACCTGCGCGGACTGCGAGAGGCTGGCTCCTACTTCGCGGTCCCAACGTACTTCTACGTCGTCATGTTGTCGGCCACGATCGTCATTGGCTACTACAAGAAGTTCATGGGCACGTTGCCAGTGATTCATCAGCCTGCGGTTCGAGATTTGGTGCAGGGTCGATTGGGCCATCAAGGAAATGGCCTCCTCATGGGCTTGGCCTTTCTCACCTTGTTGAAGGCGTACGCGAACGGTGGATCGTCACTGACGGGTCTCGAAGCGATCTCGAACGGCGTCGGGAGTTTTCGCCGCCCCGAGTCGAAGAACGCGCGCGCCACCTTGGTCATGATGTCGTCAATTCTTGCCTTTCTCCTCATCGGCACCACGCTGCTCGCGTCGTGGACGCACGCGCTGCCGTACGGCGTCGGTTCGCCGACGGTGGTCGGACAAATCGTGTCCGACGTCTTCGGCGCGCACGGCTTTGGTCATGACATTTTCTTCGTTGCTCAGTTCGCGACGGTCTTGATTCTCTATACCGGTGGCAACACGTCGTTCAACGGTTTCCCGTTCCTCGCGAACTACGTCGCCACGGATCGCTACCTCCCGCGCCAACTCACCAAACGAGGGCACCGTCTCGCGTTCTCCAACGGCATTCTCCTCCTCGGCGTGGTGTCGCTCGCGTTGATCCTCGTCTTCAACGCGAGGGTAAACGCGCTCATCGCGCTCTACGCGATCGGCGTCTTCACCGGATTCACGTTGGCCGGCGCCGGTATGGTGGCGCGCCACCTGCGAGAGAAGAGTGGGCGCTGGCGCCGCGCCGTTCTCGTGAATGGCCTCTCGGCGAGCGTCACCGCCATCGTGGTGCTGGTCTTCGCGATCGCAAAATTCACCGAGGGTGCGTGGATCATCTTGATCGTGGGGCCGACCATGTACGTCGGCCTCATGCGATTCCACAAGCAGTACTTGCGCGAAGAGAAGGCGTTCGAGGCCAGCAGCGCCAAGGCGTCCATCCAGATTCGCATGAATCGGGTCATCATCTTCGTCGACAACTACGACCTGGCGACCGAGCGCGCCCTTCAGTATTGCAACTCGCTGAATCCGTATTCAGTTCGCGCCGTGCACTTCGATATCGACCCCCTCGTCACCAAACGACTGCAGGCGCGTTGGGGCGCGGCGAACACCGCGTCAGCGAGCATCAGCCTCGAGATCCACGACTGCGAAGACCGACGAGTCGACCGTGCGGCGTTGGAACTGGTCGCGGACGCGGTGCGCGACCCCGACGTCTTCTGCATGGTCATCTTGCCGCGACGCGGATTCGTCTCTCGACTGCAGCGGCTCTTGCACGACCGCACCGCGGACAACATGGCGGGTGCGGTGATGCACGTACCGCGCACGGCGGCGACGATCATCCCGTACCGCGCGCTGCGCCGTCGGATCCCCGAGGGAGAACTCACGGAGGAACCCGTGAGCGACGAGGTCACGCGTGGAGGTCTGCGCGAGGACGCGCACCTCGAAGCGGACGCGAAGCTTCGCGCACGCTCGAGTGACTCCGCGCCTATCGGTGGCGTGACGGAACGAGAGTTCGTGGAGATCGCCGGACGCGTTCGCTCCATGGCGATCGGCAACGAGAGTGGCGTGGCCGAACTGCGCTGCGTCATCACCGACAACACCGGTTCGATCACGTTGGTCTTCCAAGGTCGCATGGACGTTCCGGGCATCGAACGCGGCACGAGACTCTTGGTGAAGGGCACCGTGACGTCGCTTCGTCGAGAAGCCGTCATCCTCAATCCGCAGTACGAAATCGTCGCCGCGCCCCAGGGGGAAAACTAAATTCTTGCTTTCCGCGGGCTCGCCGAGCGGGCCGGGTGAATCCTCGACCATTGGGCTCCGTCGGGCGACCATGACCCTGGTAGACGCCAGTCCCTGTCTAACTTTATGTAACGGCGGTGCAAGGTGGCGATAACGTGTCACGCCGTGAGATACCTGAGAGGTGGTGAGCGTGGCTAAAGCACTCGTCATCGTTGAGTCTGTAGCCAAAGCGACCCGCATCCAGGGGATGCTCGGGCCGGACTACATCGTCAAGCCCTCCATAGGCCACATTCGTGACCTGCCCCAGAGCGCGGCCGACATTCCCGCTTCCGTGAAGAGCGAAAAATGGGCCCGCCTCGGCATCAACGTGAACGACCATTTCAAGCCGGTCTACGTGATATCGAGCGATCGCAAGAAGATCGTCGCCGAGTTGAAGGCGGCCCTCAAACAGGTCGACGAGCTCTACCTCGCGACCGACGAGGACCGCGAGGGCGAGGCCATCGCCTGGCACCTCCAAGAGGTACTCAACCCGAAGGTCCCCGTGAAGCGGATGGTCTTTCACGAGATAACCCCGGCCGCCATCACGAAGGCGGTCACGGAGACGCGCGACCTCGACCTACGTCTCGTCGACGCCCAAGAGGGTCGTCGATTCCTCGACCGACTGGTTGGCTACGAGGTCTCGCCCGTGTTGTGGCGGGCCGTCGACAAGGCTCGCTCGGCTGGGCGAGTGCAGTCGGTGGCGATCCGACTGGTCTGTGAACGTGAACGCGAACGCATGGCCTTTCGCTCCGCGTCGTGGTTCGACGTGACGGCGACCCTTCGGGCGGAGAGCGCAACCTTCGACGCCACGTTGGAGACGGTCAACGGCGCCGCTCTCGCGACGGGCAAGAACTTCGACGCCGCCGGTGTCCTCGAGACCAAGGCGTCGGTCGAAGTCTTGAGTGAAGCCGTCGCGACGTCGATCGCGGAGCAGCTCGCGGCCAAACGACTTCGCGTGGAGTCCGTGACCTCGACGCCTCGCACGCAGCGTCCCCAACCTCCCTTCATGACGTCGTCGCTGCAGATCGAGGCGAGTCGCAAGCTCCGCTTCGATCCCGAACGCACGATGCGCGCCGCCCAGCGCCTGTACGAGCAGGGGTGGATCACCTACATGCGAACGGACTCCACCACGCTCTCGGGCGAGGCGATCAACGCCGCTCGTGCCCAGGCCGCGTCGATGTTCGGTGACGACTACGTCTCGGACCAACCACGTCGCTACGACCGCAAGGTCAAGAACGCCCAGGAAGCGCACGAGGCGATTCGTCCGGCGGGGGAGTCCTTTCGCACCCTCGACGAAGCGCAAGCGCACCTCAGCGGTGATGAGCGCGCGGTCTACGACCTCATCTGGAAGCGCACGATCGCCTCGCAGATGGTCGACGCGCGTCTCACCCAGGACAAGGTCCGACTCTCGGGCACGCTCACGGGCGTCGCCGAACGCGACGGTGAGGTGTCGGTCGGACTCAGCGCGAGCGGGCTTCGTATCGAGTTCGCCGGCTTTCGTCGCGCGTACGTCGAAGGGACCGACGACCCCGAAGCGGAACTCGCCGACCAAGAGCGACTCTTGCCGGTACTCAACGAAGGTAGCGACGTCCCGGTTGAGACGGCCGAGGCGAAGTCCCACGACACGCAACCGCCCGACCGTTACTCCGAGGCGACACTCATCAAGAAGCTCGAGGACCTGGGCATCGGTCGTCCGTCGACGTACGCCTCGGTCATGAAGACGATCGAACGCCGCGGCTACGTGTGGAAGAAGGGCAAGTCCCTCGTTCCGACGTTTCGGGCGTTCGCCGTCGTCAACCTCCTCGAGTTCTACTTCGCCGACCTCGTCGACTACCAGTTCACCGCCGCGATGGAAGACCAATTGGACGAGATCGCCCAAGGTCGTCAAGACCTCGAGCCCTGGCTGAAGAAGTTCTACTTCGGCGACGAGTCGGCGACGAGTGAGTTCGCGCGTCTCGGTCTTCAGCACGTCACCCACGAGCCGCACGAATTCGACTTCGCCGCCATCAATTCACTGCCCCTCGGTGACGCGCCGGACGGCGTCGCCGTGTCCGTGCGCTCCGGGCGCTACGGCCCCTACCTCGTGCACGGCGACGATCGCGTCTCGATCCCCGAGGCGACCGAGCCTGATTCACTCACCGTTGACTACGCACTCGAGTTGCTGGCGGCGCCGAGTAACGACCGAGAACTGGGTATCGACGACGCGGGCGAGACCATCTATCTGAAGGCCGGGCGCTACGGACCCTACGTGCAAGTCGGCGAGATGACCGACCCGAAGGAAAAGCCGAAGACGGCGTCGCTCTTTTCGACCATGTCGCCCGAGAGCGTGTCGCTCGACGACGCGAAGATGCTCCTGTCACTGCCTCGTACCGTCGGCGAGCACCCCGACGGCGGGGCCATCCTCGTCCAGAACGGACGCTACGGCCCGTACTTGACGTGGGGGAAAGAGACCCGTTCGCTCGAGGACGAGGCGCAGATCTTCAGCGTCGACCTCGATCGCGCCGTGGCACTGCTGGCTGAGCCCAAGCAACGCGGTCGTCGCGCCGCCGCTGGTCCACTGGCGGACTTGGGTGAAGACCCCGTCACCAAACGCAACGTCGTCGTTCGCAGCGGTCGCTTCGGTCTCTACGTCACTGACGGGGAAACCAACGCCACGCTGCGCCTCGGCGACACACCAGAGTCGATGACGATGGACCGCGCCAGCGAGTTGCTCGCGGAGCGCCGCGGCGCCGAGCCCTCGACGCGCGCAAGAAAGAGTACGAAGAAGGCGACGAAGAAGGCTCCCGCCAAGTCGGCGGCGAAGAAGACCGCGAAGAGAACGACGAAGAAGGCCACGAAGTCAACGGGCGCGGCAAAGCGGGCCGCCGTCGCGCAAGGAGCGGAGGCGAACGCTGCTTTGTTGAAGAGTGCCCGTCACGAGGACGAGGCGTGAGCCCACGCGGTACGTTCCTCGTCTTCGAGGGCATTGACGTCAGTGGCAAGAGCACGCAGGCGCGACGCGTCGCGGAACTGCACGGCGCCCTCTTCACCTTCGAGCCCGGTGACACCGAGCTCGGCGTCGACTTGCGACACTGGTTACTCGACGCCGCGACGCCCATGGACCCCGCGACCGAAGCGTTGTTGATGCTCTCGGACCGTTCACATCACGTGCACAGCGTCATCGAACCGACGTTGCTCGCCGGGCGAAGCGTCGTGAGCGACCGCTTCTACGCGTCAACGCTGGCGTACCAGGGGTACGGCCGAGGTGTCGACCTCACGCTCCTCAAAGCCGCGAGCGAGTTGGCCATTGGCTCGTGTCGCCCCACGTTGACGATCCTGCTGGACGTGTCACTCGAGGTTGTGAACGAGCGACGCTCGCACGACGCGAAGGACCGCTTCGAATCGGCCGATCTAGCGTTTCACCAACGCGTACGCGACGGGTACTTGGCGCTGGCGCAAACCCACTCGTGGTTCGTCGTCGATGGTTCGCTGAGCGTGACTGACGTCGCGAGCCTGATCGACGAACGAGTGGCGCACCTACCCTGGTGACATGACGGACGTCTTCGAACGACTGGTGGGCCAGGACCGAGCAGTGGCCGCACTTCGCCAGTACGCGATGAACCCCGTGCACGCGTACCTCGTCAGTGGACCCGCGGGCGCCAGCGTGCACGACTCCGTTGTTTCCTTTGCCGCCGCGTTGCAGTGTCCGCGACACGGCTGTGGAACTTGCGACGTGTGTCGTCTGGTCCTCGCCGATCAAGACCCGGACGTGTACTTCGCCGAACGATCGGGAGTGTCGTGGCGCTTGGAAGAGATTCGAGAGGCCGAGCGTGTCGCGAGGCGTCGTCCCCTCGGTGCCGGCTATCAGATCGTCGTCATCGAAGACGTCGAGTTGACGACGACGGGGGCGTCACCTAGCGCGCCGGCTCTTTTGAAATCACTTGAAGAGCCTCCGAGTCGCACGATCTTTCTACTCAGCGCCGAAGAGTTACCCGCCGCGCTCGACACCGTCATCTCGAGATGCCTTGACGTCAAGTTACGCGCGCTCAGTGACGAGGATCTGGAGTCGATTCTCGTCGGCGAGGGAGCGGAGCCGGGAGCGGCGCGCGCCGCCGCCGCCGCGGCTAACGGCAATCTGCGTCGCGCGCGCGTGTTGGTACGTGACGAAGACCTCTCGTCACGCGTCGCGCAGTGGCGAAGCGTCCCCGAGCGCTTGACCGGCACGCCCGCGGCGTCCGCACTCGTGGCCCAGAGCATCGCCGCGTCGCTCGACGAGGCCATCACGCCGTTGCAACAGGTCCAAGAAGAAGAGATGGCCCGTCGGGCGAGCGACGCTCGCGAAATGGGTTTGCGAGCGGTGGCGAATCGCAAGGACGTCGAGGCCCAGTTCAAGCGAGAGCAGCGCCGTTTTCGACTCGACGAACTGCGATTTGGTTTCAGTGCGTTGACCGGTGTCTACCGTGATCGGCTCATGGAGAACCTGGAAGCCAGCACCGAGGGCGACGCCCGAAGTGCCTACCGTGTGGGCGCGTCCCTTCGTGCGATTGACGCCGTCGCCGAGGCCAATCGCCGTCTCTCGACGAACATCGACGAGTCGCTGTTACTCCACGATCTGATGTTCTCGTTGATGGAGTTTTGAGCGCGGCTCGAGGATCACGGTCGGCTTGGACTATTCTTTCTCTCTGCGCCTGGGTAGCTCAGTCGGTAGAGCAACGCATTCGTAATGCGTAGGTCAGGAGTTCGAATCTCCTCCCAGGCTCCACTGTGGCGCGGATTGCCGCGTCATTTCGCTTCGACAACGGTGTGAGGTACGCGGCGCCGAGACGGTCGCCTCCACGTCTCCGTTGCTCACTTCGTCACGAACGAACATAAAAAAGAAGGGTGTCGTGTCCGAAATAGATGTTTTTTTAACCCATCCGTCACACGCTCGTCGCTCGTTACCTCGACGTCGTCACTAAGCAACGTAGGCCACAGCGACGTAGCGCGCAAGAAGTTTTTGTTACCCACCAGTCGGGAGGCAATTCTTCGAAGGCTGGTAGTTTGACGTTCATTGATATCGCACAGGGAGCATTTCGTTGGTATCTGCCGAATTGCCGCGCACAATGAGTGGAGCTTTTTCAGCGAACGATGACTTCGCCGAGAAGGCGCGCCACGAGAACTTTCCGGTGGCGTCTCGCTTCTTGCCCCGTGACGTCCGATCGAACCTCATGGCGATCTACGGATTCGCCCGGCTCACCGACGACGTGGGCGACGAGGCGAAAGGCGATCGACTGACGCTCCTCGACGAGCTCGACGAGCAGCTCGAACTGGCTGCTGTGGGCGCCGCCACCGACCCGACGTTCCAGCGACTCTCACCAGTGATCCACGACCTGAGCCTCAGCCTCGATCCCTTCCATCGTCTCATCGAGGCGAACCGGATGGATCAGCGAGTAAGTAGCTACCAAACGTTCGATGACTTGGTCGAGTACTGCATGTTGTCGGCGGCACCGGTCGGCGAAATGGTCCTCGGTGTCTTCGGCCTCTCCAGCCCCGAGCGAATAGAACTCTCGGACAAGGTCTGTATCGCGCTGCAATTGGTAGAGCACCTGCAAGACGTGCAGGAGGACGCGCAGCGCGGGCGGGTCTACCTGCCCCGTGACGACATGGAGCGTTTCGGGTGCGTTGACGACGATCTCTTGAAACCACACTCGACACCCTCGGTGCGCCGACTCGTCGCCTTTGAGGTCGGTCGCGCTCGCGAACTCCTCGCGGCGGGAGTACCGCTCGCAGCGACGCTTCCCCCGCGCCCTCGCGTCGCCGTCGCGGGCTTCACGGCGGGTGGCGTGGCCGCGCTCGACTCGATCAGACGAGCGAAGCACGACGTCATCGGGGTTCGCTGTCGTCCGAGCAAGCTGGACATCGCTCAGCACATGGCGCGTTACTTCGTCACGGCCAGTCTCAAGAGGGTCAGGTCATGAGTACCGAAGAGGCGTACGCCTTCTGCGAAGGGATCACCAAGCGTGAAGCGAAGAACTTCGCGTACGGGATCAGGCTGTTGCGCAAACCCGAACGCCAGGCGCTGTCGGCCGTGTACGCGCTGGCCCGACGGATCGACGACATCGGCGACGGTGACGGTACGCCTGAGGAGAAACTCGTTGGCCTGAAGCGCGTTCGTCACGACATCGAGTCCCTCGATCCTCAGACGGACGACCTGGTGCTGGTGGCCGTCGCGGACGCGGCGCGAAAGTACCAACTCCCGATGGGTTGTTTCGGTGAGATCATCGACGGCTGTGAGATGGACGTGAACGGGACGTCCTACGAGACGATCGACGATCTGGTTGCCTACTGCCGCAACGTCGCGGGCTCCGTGGGCCGCCTCTCGCTCGCAATCTTCGGGACGGACCGACCTGACGAAGCCGTACCGCTGGCCGACACGCTGGGCGTGGCGCTTCAACTCACGAACATCCTGCGCGACGTGATGGAGGACAAGTCGTTCGGTCGCGTGTACTTGCCGAGTGAGGACGCGCTGTCGGTCAACTGCGCACCGGATCTCAACGGGCCGCCCGGCGACGTGGCACGACTCGTTGCTCTCGAGTGTGTCCGAGCACGGGAGTGGTTCCGTGAGGGTCTCGCGCTGTTGCCGTTGCTCGACGCGCGAAGCCGCGCGTGCGTGGGCGCGATGTCGGGTATCTATCGGCACCTTTTGGTGCGGATCGAGCGTGATCCGATCGCCGTCATGCAGCGACGGGTGTCTTTACCCACCTGGGAGAAAGTGGTGGTGGCCGTGAACAGCATCGCTCGAGCGCGCGGATGACGCCGGTGCGTATCGGGATCGTCGGCGGTGGTCTCGCGGGTATCGCCGCGGCGCTGAGCGCTGTCGACGCGGGAGCGGACGTGACGCTGGTGGAGCGCCGTCCAACGCTCGGTGGCCTTACGTCCTCCATTCAGCACAACGGACTGTCGTTCGACAACGGCCAGCACGTGTTCCTGCGCTGTTGCACGGCGTACCGATCGTTCCTGGATCGAATCGGCGCCACCGACGAGGTGTACTTGCAGCGTCGCCTCGACGTTCCCGTCCTCTCGCCGAACGGCGTGCGCGCGACCATCTCGCGCAACGCACTGCCCGCGCCGCTCCATCTGGCCGCGTCGCTCGCGACGTACCGACACCTTTCGTGGCCGGAGCGTGTGGGTCTCGTGCGCGCCGCGTTTGCGCTTCGTTGCCTCGATCCCGCGGACAGCTCGCTCGACGAGGTCTCCTTCGCTGACTGGTTGGTGCGGCACGGGCAATCGGAGCGGGCAATCGACCGCCTCTGGAATCTGATCGCGTTGCCGACGCTCAACGTCTCGGCGCAGGACGCATCCCTGGCGTTAGCGGTGAAGGTCTTTCGCGTCGGTCTCCTCGACCGGTCCGACGGGGCCGACGTGGGTTGGTCGACCGTGCCGCTCGCGAAGTTGCACGGGTCGAACGCCCTACGTGCCTTGGACGCGTCGGGCGTCGACACGCAAGTGAACGCCACCGCGACGTCGCTCGAGCGAACCTCGACGGGATCGTTCGTCATCGGCGGGATCGCCAAACCCACGACCGTCGACGCCGTCATCGCCGCGACGTCGCCGCGGTCGTTGTCGACGTTCGGCGTTCCCTACGGGGCGAGCATCGCCGAGGACCTCGGGGAGTCGCCCATCGTCAACGTGCACCTGGTACTCGATCGACGGGTCACCGATCTCGCGATGGCTGCCGCCATTGACTCACCGATCGAGTACCTCTTCGATCGAACACAGTCGAGTGGCGTCACCTCCGGACAGTGCCTGACTATTTCGCTTTCGGCAGCCGATCGCTATTTGGGCGTTGGTTCTCCAGAACTGGTGGCGACGTTCCTCGAAGCGCTACGCGAACTCATCCCGGCGGCGCGTGAAGCGCAACTCGTCGATTCGTTCGTGACCCGAGAGCGAGCGGCCACGTTTCGCGCGTCGCCCGGTGTGGGCGCGTCACGTCCGGCCATGACGACCGAAGTACCGGGTCTGTTCCTCGCCGGGTCGTGGTGCGACACCGGTTGGCCCGCCACCATGGAGAGCGCCGTACTCAGTGGCAACCAGGCCGCGAGCGAGGCGTTGGCGTACCTGTCAGACTCGCCACTCAACGAATTTCTAAGTAAAGAGAGGATCGGGATGTGACCCTGACCAACTCGCGGTCACGCCAGGACGGTGATCCGGTCGCCACGGAGGTGTTGGCGCGCGCACGGACGGTAGTTCAGCCGGTACTCAACGCCGCGGCGTCGAGATTGGCTCCGGAGCTTCGAGCCGCGCTCGAGCACCATCTCGCCGGCGGGGGCAAGTACGTGCGCGCCGGGCTCGCGTTACTGTCGGCGGGCGCGGCGGGAGGCGACGAGCAGGTGGGCGTCGTTGGGGCCGTCGCGATGGAACTCATTCACAACTACTCGCTGATCCACGACGACATCATCGACGGCGACGTTGAACGACGCCACCGCAGGACCCTCTGGGCGGAGTTCGGTGTCGGACCGGCCATCATCGCTGGCGACGCCATGTCGATCCTGGCCTTCCAACTACTCCTCGAGGACCCGACCAACGCGCGGGTGCGCGCGACGGGTCTCCTCAGTGAAGCGACCCAAGCGATGATCACCGGTCAGGCGGAGGACATGGCCTCGGAACTTCGTCCGTCGTTGAGCGTCGATGAGTGTCTGAAGATGGAAGCCGGAAAGACTGGCGCGCTGCTGTCGTGCTCGGCGTCGATCGGGGCCGTGCTCGCGCAAGCGCCGGTAGCAATCGTTGACGCGTTGGCCGACTACGGTCGCCACCTCGGGGTCGCGTTCCAGGCGGTCGACGACGTCCTCGGCATCTGGGGCGAATCGAGCGTCACCGGCAAGCCGGTTGGCAGCGACCTTCGCCAACACAAGAAGAGCCTGCCGATCTCGATCGCCGGGGAAAAGGGTGTCGACGTGTACGGTTCGCTCGCGTCGCCTCTCGGCCAGGACCTCTCCGAAAGGGAGATCAGCGGCGCCCTCGCGATGCTCGAAAAGTGCGGCGCTCGACAAGAGACCATGGACATCGGCGCGACGCATCTGCGCCTCGCGCTCGAGGCGCTCGATCGTGCACCTTTGGCGCCCGGCCCGCGACGAGAACTCGCGGTGATAGCGCGCTACGTGATCGAGCGGGACCAATGAGCGATCTGAACCAACGCCAGTCCTTCGAGACGTCGCCTGAAGACGAGCTGCCGACACCACCCCCGACACCACCGGTCGACGTCAGTGAAACGTTGCGACGCGCGGTCGACCACCTGATCTCGCTGCAAGATCCGAACGGATGGTGGAAGGGCGAACTGGAGACCAACGTCTCCATCGACGCAGAGGACCTGTTGCTCCGCGAGTTCCTCGGTGTGCGCACCGAAGCCCAGACCGAAGCAACGGCTCGCTGGATCCGTTCGCGTCAGCGCGACGACGGGACGTGGGCGAACTATCACGGTGGGCCGGCGGACCTCTCAACGACCATCGAGGCCTACGTGGCGCTGCGACTGGCCGGTGACGCTCCCGAGGAGGAACACCTGTGTCGCGCCGCGAGCTTCATCCGAGCGTCGGGCGGCATCGAGAACAGTCGTGTCTTCACGAGGATCTGGCTCGCGCTCTTCGGACTGTGGCCGTGGACGCAGATCCCGGTCCTGCCACCGGAGTTGATGTTCTTGCCCCGTTTCGCTCCGCTCAACATCTACGACTTCGCGTGCTGGGCCCGCCAGACCGTCGTGGCGCTGACGGTCGTGAGCGCGCACCGGCCCGTGCAGTCCCTGGGGTTCGACACGGACGAGCTTCGAAGCGGCGGTGTCGCGGAGAGTCGTGATTCCTTGCGGCGTTGGTCGGGCCGCTTCCAGGCTCTCGACCGGATCTTGCACCAGTACGAACGACACCCGATTCGCCCATTGCGAAAGGTCGCGCTGCGACAGTCCGAACGCTGGATATTGAAGCGTCAAGAGGCCGACGGGTCCTGGGGTGGCATTCAGCCGCCGTGGGTCTACTCGCTCATCGCACTGAAGCTCCAGGGGTACGATATCGATCACCCCGTCATGCGCGCGGGCCTCAACGGTCTCGACGGCTTCACCATCGAGGACGAGGCGGGCCGTCGCATCGAAGCGTGTCAGTCGCCCGTGTGGGACACGGCACTCGCGGTGAGCGCACTCGCCGACGCCGGCCTCAAGCCCGAGGAGCCCACGCTGATGAAAGCCGCGCGCTACTTGCTCGGTGAGGAGATCACGTCGCGCGGGGACTGGTCCATCCGTCGTCCGAAACTCGAACCGAGCGGCTGGGCCTTCGAGTTCGAGAACGACACCTACCCCGACGTCGACGACACGGCCGAGGTCGTGCTCGCGCTCGGCCGCACCGCCGAACCCACGCTCGGCGCCACGGAACGCGCGGTGGCGTGGATCAAGGGGATGCAGTGCGACGACGGTGGGTGGGCGGCCTTCGACGTCGACAACGTGCAAGCCTTGATGCGTGAACTCCCGTTCAGTGACTTCGGGGAGCTGATCGATCCCTCGAGCGCCGACGTCACCGCTCACGTGCTCGAGATGCTCGCGGTCGTCGAACCTTCGAGCGGCGTCGTCGCTCGAGGTGTCGAGTGGCTGTTGGCCGCCCAGGAGGAGGACGGTTCGTGGTTCGGACGCTGGGGTGCCAACTACATCTACGGCACGGGCGCCGTACTACCGGGTCTCGCCGCCGCGGGTCTCGCGCTCGACCATCCCGCGATGCGACGCGCTGTCACGTGGCTCGAAGGTCATCAGAATCTCGACGGGGGATGGGGCGAGGACCTTCGTTCGTATCGCGACGTCGCGTACCGAGGGCGTGGTCCTTCGACCGCGTCGCAGACGAGTTGGGCGTTGCTCGGACTGTTGGCCGCGGGTGAGCGAACGACCGCACTCGAACGTGGTGTCGAGTACTTGATTGAGACACAAGACGACGACGGCTCGTGGGATGAGCCGTGGTTCACGGGCACGGGGTTCCCTGGTGACTTCTACATCAACTACCATCTGTATCGTCTGGTCTTCCCGGTCATGGCACTGGGGCGCTACGTGAGCGTTAGGAGTCCCTTTGGCTGATCTGAGTGTCCTCACCCCTTTGCGAATAGAGTCGTTCGCCTTCGGTGGGGCCGACGTCGTCATTGGGGCAGGGGAGAACCGCGCTCGACGCGCCGGGGTCGAACTGGCCGCCAAATTGGACGAGTTGACGGCCGTCGCGCTCGTCGGCGTGGCCGGTGGTTTGGCCCCCGAACTAGTACCCGGAGACCTGGTCATAGCCAGTGAACTGCGAAATACCGAGTCGACGACCTCGATAAACCTTCCCGCCGCCTCCCTCCTCGCCGCGGAGTTTCGCCGCGACCATCTTCCAGTGCACACCGGACCGCTCGTCTCCTCGCCGCGCTACGTCTCGAGCGGCGAGCGCGTCGGACTGGCCGCGTCGGGGGCGTTGGCCGTCGACATGGAGTCGGCCTGGGTGATGGACTACCTGCCAAAGAATCCCCTCGTCGTCGTGCGATCCATCTCGGACACCAGCACGCGCGGACCAATGCGCGGAGGTATCCGGGCGCTCGGGTCACTGTCGTCGGTGCGCGGGCCGCTGCGACGGTGGGCGCGCGCGTGCGGTCGACACGAGATCATCTTGGCGTCGCCGCGGTCGTTCTGCGCGGGCGTCGAGCGCGCGATCGATACGGTGGAGCGCGCGATCGGAGTGTTCGGCGCGCCCGTGTTCGTTCGTCGCCAGATCGTCCACAACCGACACGTCGTCGAAGGCCTCGAGCGTAAGGGCGCCGTCTTCGTCCAAGAGATCGACGAGGTGCCCACGGGCGCGGTCGTCGTCCTTGCGGCGCACGGCGTGTCGCCCGAAGTGCGCCTCCAGTGCGCGCAACGCAGTGACCTCACCGTGATCGACGCGACGTGTCCCCTGGTCGCGAAGGTTCACAGCGAAGCGCGCCGCTACGCCGCGCAGGACTACAGCGTCGTGCTCATCGGTCACGCCGAGCACGAAGAAGTGATCGGCACCTTGGGAGAGGCGCCCGAGCGCATCCAGGTCGTGACCGACGTCGACGACGTGGGTCGACTCGACCTCGAGCCCGGGCGACCCGTGGCCTTCCTCACCCAGACGACGCTCGCGGTCGACGAAACGGCCGTCATCGTCGACGCGCTGCGCGCGCGGTTCCCGCAGGTCGCGAGCCCGGCGACGAGCGACATCTGTTACGCCACGCAGAACCGACAAGACGCGGTTCGCTCCATTGCCCACCGGTGCGACCTGATGCTCGTCGTCGGTTCGTCAAACTCCTCTAATACCGCGCGCCTCGTCGAAGTGGCGGAGCGAGAGGGATGCCGTGCGGAGCTGATCGAAGACGCGTCACAGCTGCAGCTGAGTTGGCTGATGGACGCGAGGTCCATTGGCCTCACGGCCGGGGCGTCGGTGTCGGACGCCCTCGTCCAAGAGGTGGTCGACACGCTGTCTTCCTTGGGTCCAATTCACGTGTCCGAAGAAAGAGTGGCGCAAGAGAACATGCAGTTCGCACTCCCGGCTAGGGTCAGGTAATGCCAGTACCCCTGAGGCAAAACATACGAATTGGTACGCATCTCCTAAAGCACCGTCTGAAGAAGACCAAGTTCTATCCCTTCATCGTCGAGATCGAACCGCTCTTCGCCTGCAACTTGTCGTGCCCCGGCTGCGGCAAGATCCAGCACCCGACGGAAGTCCTTCGCCAGCGTCTCTCGGTCGAGGACATCATCAACGCCGTCGAAGAGAGCGGCACGCCCATGGTGTCGATCGCCGGGGGAGAGCCGCTGCTGCACCCCGACATCGCGACCATCGTCGAAGAGCTCGTCAAGCGCAAGATCTACGTGTACCTCTGTACGAACGCGGTACTGCTTCGCCGTCGCATCGACAAGTTCACCCCTTCGCGTTACTTCTCATGGGTCATCCACATGGACGGACTGCAGGAACGCCACGACCTCGCCGTCAATCGCTACGGCGTGTTCGACGAAGCGGTCGCCGCGATCAAAGAAGCGAAGTCGCGTGGCTTTCGCGTGTGCACCAACTCGACGTTCTTCAGCACCGACGCGCCCAAGACCGTGCGTGACGTCCTGGACTTCTTGAACGACGACGTGAAGGTCGACGCGATGATGATCTCACCGGCCTTCGCCTACGAGAAGGCTCCCGACCAGGAGAACTTCCTCGGCGTCGAACAGACCCGCGAGCTCTTCAAAGAGGCGTTCGCTGACGGCCACCGCAAGAAGTGGCGTCTCAACCACTCGCCGCTGTTCCTGGACTTCCTCGAGGGCAAGATGGACTTCCAGTGCACCGCGTGGGGTATACCGAGCTACTCGGTCTTCGGTTGGCAACGGCCGTGCTACCTCATGGCGGACGGCTACGCGACGAGCTACAAGGAACTGGTCGAGACGACCGACTGGTCCGCGTACGGGCGCGGGCGCGACCCTCGCTGCGAGAACTGCATGGCGCACTGCGGGTACGAGCCGACCGCCGTCATCGCGAGCATGGACTCACTCAAGCAGTCCTTGCGCGCACTCCTTAGCACCCGCTAGGACTGACTTCACTCGTCAGGTCGTTGGCGACGGCGCTGTCGCTCGACCTTCTTACTGGCTGTTCAAGTGGTAGATGACGCTCACCTGCACGCTGAGCTTCTGCGAACCGCTCTGGATTGGCACTGACGCCGCCGCGGACTTGAACGAATTGGCCGTGGGGTAGAAGACGCCGCCGCCGCCCGTGTTCTCCTGGTCGGTCACCTTGGCGATCGAGCCGATGGTGGTGCCGGCGCCCTTCGCGATCTGACTCGCTTCGGTGTGCGCGTTTTGAATGGCGCGCGCGCGAGCCGACGCGAGCAACGAGGACTGGTTCGAGATCGAGAAGGTCACGCCGTTCAGCTGCACGTTGTTCCCGACGGCGTTGGCCGCGGCGTCGAGCGCCGCGCCCGCGCTCTTCAACTTGTGCGTCGTGACGTTCAAGAGGTCCTGCACGGTGAAGCCCGTGATGGTGCCGGCCGAGTTGGTGTTCGCGTAGATGTTGAGCCCCGAGGTCTGCATGTTCTTCTTCAAGATGCCGTGACTCAAGAGCGAGGACTCGAGTTGGTTCATCTGCGCATTGTTCTCGGCGAGCGCCGCCTTCGCGCTGGCGGCCACGTTCTGCACGCCGATCTCGAAGCTCATGGTGTCGGGTCTGCCCGTCACGGTGCCCGAGCCGGTGACGGAGATAGTGGCACCGGAAGAGGAGTTGGCGTGGCCGAGCGACTCACCAATAAAGGCGATCGCCGCGATGACGGCGGCGAAGACGATGAGAAAGGCGAAGCGGGGGCCGCGACGGCGGCCTCTCATCGCCCAGTGGTCGTGGTGGTCGTGTTGATGGTTCTCCGGGTCACTGCTCATGTCGTGGTGATCGCTCACGTGGTCTCCTTGGTAGGTACGACTTGCGTCGTTCGATGGCACCTGCTGTTGTTTTACCGCACATCGTGAATCGAAGTCGTGAACGTGCGTGGTCCTCTTCGAGGGCATTCCTCGTCTCGCGCTCGTTCGTTCCTCTACTCAGTACCTGTCGGGTGGCGCGCGAAACTTTCCGTGAAGGTGCGAATCGTGTTCGCTACGGCACGAGCGAACGAACCACGGCCGTGAAGTCGTCCGAGCGCTCTTCCCAGTTGCGGTACTGATCAAAGCTCGGCGCCGCGGGTGAGAGGAGGACGACGCCGCCGTGGGCGAGGGACGACTTCGCCAGTTGGACGGCTTCGGTCATGTTCTCGGCGCGCTGCTGCGACACGTTCGAGTGCTCGGCGAGTGCGGCGCCAAGTCGTCGACCGGCGTCGCCCATGGTGACGAGTGACGTGGGCTGTTGGCGCGCGGCGAGCGCGCTGGCGAGTTCGTCGTAGTCGACGCCGCGATCGAATCCGCCGGCGATCAGCGCCACCGGCTCATCGACGAAGACTTCGAGTGCCGCCACGGCCGGCAGCACCGACGTCGCCAGTCCGTCGTCGACGTAGCGAAGTGTCGCGCCGTCGCGGATCTCCGTCGCGACGAGCGTGAGCCGGCCACGGAGAGGTTCGAAGCGGTACGCCTCTCGCGCAACGGCCGCGTGCAGTTCGTCCGCGTCAACGCCTGTGAGGGTCTGAGTGACGGCAAGGGCCAGCGCCACGTTGGCGTTATTGTGCGCGCCGATGAGTCCGAGCGCCGCGGCGAGATGACTCGCGTCACTCTCGACGTAGCGCAACTCCCCGCCGAGTTGATCTTGGATCTGGCGAAACGTGACGTTGTCGGGTACCAACGTGACGTGGGCGCCCTCGGCGCGGGTGAGCGAGAGTTTGTCGTCGTGGTACTGCTCGAGTGTCCCGTGCCAGTCGAGGTGGTCCGCACCGAGGGACGTCACGACAACGACGACGGGCGCCACCTCCAGATCGACGCACTGAAAGCTCGACACCTCGAGGGCGAGCCAGCCCTTGGACGTGTCGACGGACGTGTCGTACGGGGGTTGGCCGATGTTGCCGAGTCGTTGGGCCCCTTCACCGACGCAGTGCAAGAAGAACGTGACGAGGGCCGTCGTGGTCGACTTGCCCTTCGTACCCGTCAACGCCACGACGCGTGATCGGTCCGTCTCCTTGAGCCAGAGGTTGAGTGCGGACGTGACGGTGACGCCGTGCATCTCGAGGTTCACGACGTCGGCGCGCCGTCTCGGAATGCCGGGGCTCTTCAAGACCACCTCGCAGCTCAGAAGCGCGTCGAGTCCGCCTTCGGTCGTGACAAGGACGTTCGGACCGAGACCCGGTGTGTCGTCGACGATGACGAGATCGCTCACGTCGCGCAGGCGTCGCTCGGTCGCGTGGCCCTCGACGCCGTAGCCGAAGATGCCGACGCGCCGCCCCGCGAGGTCAGCGAAGCCAGTGGGCCGGAACACGGCTCGGTCCTTGCGTCGTGAGAAGTTCATCGAAACGTCGATCCGGCGTCACCTCGTTAGCGAGGGCACGGAGGAACTCGACGTCGGACCATTCGCTCATCTCAGCGACCTTTCTCAGCGCGACCGCGCTCTCGGCGGGGTCGCCGACGCACTCGAAGGGCTTGAACGTCACCCCTTCACCGATCAGCACTCGAAGTTGGTCTTCACGGGCAGGGTCGCTCAGCGGCTCGTGACCGAAGACGTCGCGCAGCGTCGAGCGCGAGAGGAACGGCGCGAGCATCAAGTTGATGAAGAGACATTTGTCGCACTCGCCGCACCACGTCTCGAAGCGCCGATCGAGACGCTGGCTGAACGCTCGATTGCAACTGCGAAAGACGTGGTGGTACTGCGTGAGTCGGCTGAACGTCTCGGCGACCCAGACTTCGCTTCGATCGCGCAAGAAGCTCGCGACGACGAAGTCAGGACCTACTCGCTCTCCTAGGGCGTCTGCGAGAAGTTGCTCGGCGTCCCATGACTTACTCCACTGGTGATTGACGTCGAGGTCGCGCCAGCGAAGGTTGATCGCCGACGACGAGTGCTCGTTGCTCATGACGACCCCGCCGCGACCGGTCGCCACCGCGGCCACCGCCGCGAGCAACGTCACCATCGCCGTCACCGGGACGTGGCCCTGGAAGAACGAATCGTCGCTGTTCAGTATCTGCTCGTCGAGCACGCGCGTCGCGCGAACGATCTCGCGACTGGTCACCATGGCCGTCGCTTCGAGTGGCTCAAAACGACCAGACTTTGGACTGACGACGAACAGTGCTTGCTCGAGACTTTCGTTGAGCTGCGTCGTCGTGACGACCGAGTCGATGCCACCGCCAAAGGGGACGAGGACTCGCTGCGGGTTCGTGTCCGGTGCGACGGCGATGACCTCGCCGCCCCCGACGATCGCCACCTCATCGAGCACCAGGTCGTTTGTATAGGCGAACTCCGCGAGCCCATCGTGAAGCGCGGCCGCCAAGAGACGTCGGCCCGCCTCGCCGAGTGGCGTCGAACTGACGTCAATCAGTCGAGCCGCGCCTGCCTTGTAGTACGAAAGACCGGCAACCAGAAACCAGAGTTCCGCGACTTCCTTGACGCCTGGTTTGAAAAGGGATTCGACGCCCTCGAACTCGACGACCTCGACGAAGGTCCGCCCGTCTACTTCGTAGGTCCCGGTCAGTGTCGTCGCGGTCATCTCGAGCGCGACGTAGCGAAAGACCTCGGCGCGTCGTCGTGCGGGCGTGGTCTCGGTCATGGCGCTCTTCATGTTACGAGGCACGTTTCGCGACGAGGGCGAAGCGCCCGCAGGGTCTCGCCGCTCGGTCACTGAAGAAGAGCTCTCCGCCGTCGGTAACTTGTTGGCTTCGCTCGATGGCTTCGTCGTGAACGCCCAGGTGGATGAGCTGGTCGGTGGCGACGTGGCGCAGGTCGAGGCGTGACCGATCGGCGACGTCGGCGACGAGAGCACCGGGTACGTCGCGAAAATGCCGCGCGACCTCCGGGCCGACCTGGTACCCCTCGCGAGAGATGCACGGCCCGAGAAAGACGTGCAGCGTCGCGGCGTCGTCAAAGTAGCGAAGTGCGTTCGCGAGAACGCCGCGGCGCAACCCGCGCCAACCCGCGTGCACGACGGCGAAGCGCTTCGTCGACGCGTCGACCATCAGCAGCGGGATGCAGTCGGCCACGAGCATCGCGAGCGCCAGGTCGGGGCGGTCGCTCACGAGGGCGTCGGCCTCACTCGGGGGAGTGACAAGTGAAGCGTCGAGCACGTCGGCTTCGTGAACTTGACGAACCGTGACGAGACGGGTGACGTCGACGCCCGCGGCGCTCGCGACGCGACGGCGGTTCTCCTCCACGTCTTCGATCTGGTCACCCACGTGATCTCCGAGATTGAGCGTGTCGTAGGGAGCCGCACTCGCGCCTCCGAACCGATCAGTGACGAACGCCTCGACGCCGAGCTCCCGGGCGCTCTCGACGGGATAGACCGTGAGCGGTCCGCGCTGCTCAGCGCGCAGGACTACGTCGTTTGGCACGCGGCGCAGTGTCCGATCACGTCCAGGGCGTGTGACAACGGTTCGAAACCCTGTTGGACGGCGAGTTCCTTGACCATGGACATCACCGTACGTTCAAACGCCGGGCTCGGCGTGACGTCGATGACCTTGCCACAGAGAGAACAGAGCAGATGGTGATGGTGATGCGTCAGGTCCTCCGCGAGCTCGAATCGGGCGAACTCGTCGCTCGCGGCGATACGTCGCACGACGCCAGCTCGTTCGAGGTCGGAGAGGTGACGGTACGCCGAACTCCGAGGAACCTCCGGAATCGCTTCGGAGATCTCGGAGATGCTGAGAGGGCGTGCGAACGACGCGAGCAGTTCGATGACGGCCTGGCGACCCGCGGTGTAGCGCTGGTCGGTTCTGAGCAGATGAATCGCCACGAGTTCGTGGAGCGTCTCGACGGGCGTCGACTCGCGGGGCGCTCCGGCGCTGCTCGTGGTCTTCTCACGTGGGCGTTCAACAGGCATTTCTCTCTCCGGCACTTGGTCATGACGTTGCTGCGCGTCTCAGTTGTAATGAGACTCAGTCTCAATCTACCCTTGATTCGTGACCGACAAAACAAACTCCGCACTACGACGCCCTTTCGTACGACTCCTGGGACGGATGGTGATCGCGGGCGCGCTCGTCGGACCGGCCGCGTTGCTCGCTGTCACTTCGTCACGCGCCGCGTCGGCCAGTTCGACGAGCGGCGTGATCCAGGCCGTGGGTGCCGAGAGTGAGTACGCCAACGTGTTGAGCCAACTGGGGGGCAAATACGTGTCGGTCTCGTCCATTCTCAACAATCCCAATACCGACCCCCACACGTACGAGGCGAGCCCCCGCGTCGCTCAAGCCGTGGGTCAAGCGCAGTTGATCGTCCAGAACGGCGTTGGCTACGACTCGTTCATGAACAACATCGAAGCCGCGTCGCCGAACTCCAAGAGGAAGGTCATCATCGTTCAAAAGGTGCTCGGCCTGAAGGACAACACACCGAACCCCCATCTTTGGTACAACCCCACCACGATGCCGGCCGTCGCGAAGGTGATGGTGAGGGACCTCACCGCCCTCCAGCCGAGCCACGATGCCTACTTCCAACAGCGACTGGCCGCCTTCACGTCATCGATGCAGCCGTGGCTGAAGGCCATCGCCGCTTTCAAATCGAACTACGCGGGCACGCGCGTGGCCGTGACGGAGCCGGTGGCCGACTACCTACTCACGGCCATGGGCGCGAAGATCATCACGCCGTTCGTCTTTCAGGCGGACATCATGAACGGCGTGGATCCCTCGCCCGAGGACATCACGCTCGAGAAGAGCTTCTTCACCAAACACGAGACGAAAGTGTTCTGCTACAACCAACAGGTCGTCAGCGCGCTCACCGTCTCAGTTCGCCAAACGGCCGAGTCGAATCACGTGCCGGTGGTGGGCGTCTACGAAACCATGCCGACCGGCTACGACTTTCAGACCTGGATGCTCGCTGAAGTGACCGCGATCGAGAAGGCCGTCGTGCACCACACGTCGACGAAGAAGTTATGAACGAGGCGACGATCCTCGAGGTAGACGGCGTCACCGTCACCATTGCGGGTCGAACGATCCTCGACAACGTGTCCTTCGAAGTTCGCGAGGGTGAGTTCACCGGGCTGATCGGATCCAACGGCGTGGGCAAGACGACGTTGCTACGAGCGATCCTCGGTTTGCAGCGCCTGGACAGCGGCGAGATTCGCGTCAGCGGGGCGCCGAGAGCGGAGCGCGGAGGTTCACTGGGTTACGTGCCCCAGCGTGTGCAGCTCGATCCCGACGTGCCGATGCGCGCGTGGGACTTCGTCGCGCTAGGGCTCGACGCGCATCGCTACGGCTTCGCTCGAAGGACGAAAGAGCAGCGCGAGCTCGTCGATCGGATGTTGCACGACGTCGACGCCGATCACTTCGCGAACGCTCGGGTCGGCAGTCTTTCGGGTGGCGAGCAACAGCGGGTACTCATCGCGCACGCGCTCATCAGCCAGCCTTCGTTGTTATTGCTCGACGAGCCGCTCGCCAATCTCGACCCGCGCAGCGTCCAAGAGATCGTGGCGCTGTTGCACCGCGTGGCCAGCGAGCAGAAAGTGGCCGTCTTGCTCTCGGCGCACGAGATGAACTCGCTCTTGCCGGTGATGGACCGCATCGTGTATCTCACGAACGGACGAGCGGCGAGCGGCACAACCGACGAAGTCGTTCGATCGGAAGTTCTGAGTGCGCTCTACGGTCATCACGTCGACGTGCTCAAGTTGCACGGTCGAGTGCTCGTGGTGGCCGAACCGGGCCAAGAAGATCGCGACATCCCTCAGCACGAGACGTTCACGGTCAGGTAGATCGTGCGCTTCCTCTTCGAGCCCGGCTTCTTCTCCAACGCACCCGTCCAGACGGCGTTCGTGATTGGCGGCGTCACGGCCATTGTGTCGGCAATCGTCGGCGTCTTCACGGTGGTGCGCGGTCAGTCGTTCGCCGGGCACGCTCTGACTGACGTCGCGACCACCGGGGGCTCCGGATCGTTCCTGCTGGGCATTAGTCCATTGCTTGGCTTCATCGGCGCGGGCGTGATCGGCGCGGGAGCGATGGAGCTCGCTGGCGTGCAACGACGCCGCGGGCGTGACGTCGCCACGGGGATCGTTCTCGGCGCGGCCACCGGCCTCGCCGCGCTCTTCCTCTATCTCGACACGACGAGGAGCGCGACGACGGGGGTCACCCAGCAGATTCTGTTCGGATCGATCTTTACCGTCGATCCCGGGACCATTCCGGTCGTCGTCGTGCTGAGCGTTGTGGCGCTCGCGTTGATCGGCTGGATGTACCGTCCGCTTCTGTTGAGTTCGTTGAGCGCTGAACTGGCGTCGGCGCGCGGCGTCGGTGTGCGGCGTGTCAGTCTGCTTTTCATGTTGACGCTGGCGATCTCGGTCGGACTCTCCTCGGTCGCGATCGGATCGGTACTCTCGACGGCGCTTCTCATCGGCCCCGCGGCGACGGCGCTGCGACTCACGAAGAACCTTCGTAAGGCGTTCGTGTACGCGTGCGTCCTCGGTGTCGTGGCGACGTGGCTCGGGATCCTGTTCGCCTACGACAGCTACTACTGGGATCCTTCCAGCCAAGGACTCCCGGTGAGTTTCTTCATCGTCACGATCGTCTTCTTGTGTTACTTAGTCTCGGGCCTCACGATCGTGCGCCGAGTCGCGACGCGGCGAGTCAACCTGCGAGCGACCCACGTCGTCGAGGTGGTGTGATGTTCTCGGGCTTCATGGTGAACGCGTGGATCGTGGCGACGATCGTCGCACTCGTCGCGGGCGTCGTGGGGTTCTTCGTGGTGCTTCGAGGTTCGGCCTTTCAAGCGCACGCGATTCCCAACGGCGCCTTCGCCGGCGCCGCGGGCGCCAACCTCGTCGGCGTCAACCCCTTGATCGGCCTTGGCGTGTTCTCGATCGCGGCGGCACTCGGCATTGGTCGACTCAGTCGACGGGGCAGGTCCGACGTCGTCACGGCGTTGGCGCTCATGATGATGCTCGCGCTGGGTGCCGCGTTCATCAGTCAGAGCACCCAGTACGAACCGCAGATCTTCTCGCTCCTGTTCGGCGAGATCCTGGGCGTGAGTTCGAGTCAACTCGCGCCCGTCGCGGCCCTCGGCGCGGTGTGCGTCATCGCGGTTCTCGTGCTCTACCGCCGACTCTTGATGACGTCGATCGCTCCCGAGATCGCCGCCGCGCGCGGTCTTCGACCCGAGCGCGTCGAGATGGCGTTTTTGGTCGTCATCGCGTGTTCCACCACGATGACCGTCCCCGTCGTGGGCGCGCTCTTGATCTTCTCTCTCATGATCGGTCCACCGGCGGCGGCGCGCAGCTTCACCAGTCGCCCCGAGATCGCGCTGTTGGCTTCTATCGCTATTGCGCTCGTCACGGTGTGGGCCGCCTTGGCGAGCTCGTACACGACCAACTGGCCCGTCGGGTTCTACGTCGGCGTCTTCAGCGCGGTGTGGTTCGGAGTCGGTCGCACGTACGCCCACGTGCGGCGCGTTCGCGGGGTCAGTCGGGCTTGAGTCCACGAGACGTCGCGTCGCAATAACCTCATTCTGTGAGTGCGAGCGCCCAACGACTGCTTGACGCGTGTGCGTTCCCGGGCGCGGGGGAGTCGGTCTCGCTCGCCGTGTCCGGTGGAGCGGACTCACTCGGTCTGCTGCTGCTCGCCCTTGAAGCCGGTCTCTTCGTCAGCGTGCACCACGTCGATCATCACGCCCGTCCGACGAGCGGCGACGACGCGACGGCGGTACGCGCGATCTGCGATGGCCTGGGCGTTCCCTGCACGGTGCACGGCGTCGAGGTGGCGCCGGGCGCGAACTTCGAAGCTCGCGCGCGCGCAGAACGACGACGGGTCCTTCCCGTTGGCTCGCTCACGGGCCACACGATGGACGACCTCGCCGAGACCGTCCTCCTGAATATGTTGCGTGGTGCGGGGATCGACGGATTGTCACCGATGGTGAACGACGCGACGAAGCCTCTACGTGGCCTTCGTCGCCACGACCTTCACGAGTTCGTCGACGACTCGGGCTTCACGGCGCTGCACGACGAGACGAACGATGATCTTCTCTTCCGGCGAAACCGCGTCCGCCACCAGCTCCTCCCCTTGATGTGCGACGTCGCCGAGCGTGACGTGGTGCCCCTCCTCGCGCGCCAAGCCGACGTCCTCTTCGAAGAGCGCGCGTGGCTCGACGAACTGAGCCTCGCCGACGCTGTGGTCACGCTCGCGAACGCGGACTGTCGGACGTTGCGCGAATGGTCGAGAGCACGGCTTCGTCGCTGGCTTCGGGTCCAGCTCAGCGCCGTCGACGAGACCAACGACGCCCATCCGCCGAGCGCCGCCGAGGTCGAACGAGCCATCGACGTCGTGGTCGGCGACGTCGTCGCCACGCAGTTGAGCGGCGCTCGTCGACTCGCGCGACGTGGTCAGCGTCTGACGCTCGAAGGCGACTCAACTACGCTGACCAGCAATGGATAGGCACTCGTCACACGACTTCACCGCTACGTGGGCCCAGGGCGTTCTCGGCGAGGTGGTGGTCTCCGCGAAGGAGATCCACGATCGCGTCGGTGAGCTCGGGGCTCAGATCACGAAGGACTACGCCAGCAGCCCACCGTTGCTCGTCTGCGTCTTGAAGGGCGCGATCAACTTCATGGCCGACTTGATGCGCACGATCGAACTGCCCGTCGAAGTCGACTTCATGGCCGTCTCCTCGTACGGCGCGGCGACGAAGACCAGCGGCGTCGTGCGCATCGTGAAGGACCTCGACGTCGACCTCTCCGGTCGTGACGTCTTGATCGTCGAGGACGTCGTCGACTCGGGTCTGACCCTCAACTACCTCCGTCAGTACCTGGGCGCGCGCAGTCCGGCGAGTCTCGACGTGTGCGCGCTGCTCCTCAAAGAGGGCGAACAGCGCGTCGAGCAGTCGCTCAAGTACGTGGGATTCTCCATACCGGCCGACTTCGTCGTGGGCTACGGCCTCGACGTGAACGAGCGTTACCGAAACCTGGACGCCATCTACACCTACGTCGGCAAGGCGTAGACGTGGTCGACCACGCGCGCGTGCAGCTCCTCGTTCGAGAGTTGCTCGAAGCGATTGGTGAGGATCCCTCGCGCGAGGGCCTCATTGAGACGCCACGTCGCGTCGCCGACATGTACGTCGAGCTCTTCGAGGGGATCGAGAGCGACCCCGGCGAGCACCTGCGCGTCAACTTCGAAGCCGGCCACGACGAGATGGTCATGGTTCGCGACATCCCCTTCACGTCGCTCTGTGAACACCACCTCGTACCTTTCATCGGTCACGCCCACGTGGCGTACCTCCCCTCGCCCGATGGACGCATCACGGGTCTGTCGAAGTTGGCGCGACTCGTCGAGGGTTACGCCCGCCGTCTCCAGGTCCAAGAACGCATGACCACCCAGATCGTCGAGGCGCTCCAGCATGAGTTGCGCCCAAGAGGGGCGATCGTCGTCATCGAAGCGGAGCACTTCTGTATGTCGATGCGCGGGATCAAGAAAGAGGGCATGACGACCGTGACCTCGGCTGTGCGCGGCGCCTTCCGTGAGGACGCCACGTCGCGCGCCGAAGCCCTGCAGTACATCCATCAACGACGGTCGACGTGGCGTTAAGCCCAGCGGTTATGGGCGTCGTCAACGTGACGCCCGACTCATTCTTTCCGGCATCGCGAACGATCGCCACCGACGAAGCCGTCGCGCGAGGTCGCTCGCACTTCCTCTTCGGGGCTGACGTCGTCGACGTCGGCGGCGAGTCCAGCCGACCGGGCGCGACGCCCGTCGAGGTTAACGAAGAGTTGGCACGCGTGCTGCCCGTCATTCGAGCGCTCGCGGGACACGGCCCCGTCTCCATCGACACGCAAAAGGAGTCGGTCGCCCGTGCGGCCGTGGCCGCCGGGGCGAGCGTGTTGAACGACGTCTCGTCGACACTCTGCGACGTCGCGGGGGAGTTGGGCGTCGGGTACGTCGCCATGCACCGCCAGGGCGACTCGTCGACGATGCAGGACAATCCCACCTACGACGACGTCGTGGGCGAGATCAGTGACTTCCTTCGCGGCATGGCCGAGCGGGCTCGAAGTGCGGGCGTCACGAAGCTCTGGCTCGATCCGGGTATTGGCTTCGGTAAGACGGTCGAGCACAACGTGGCACTACTCGCGCACGTCGATCACTTCGTCCAACTGGCCAATGAGTACCACGCGGGCGTCATGATCGGCACCAGTCGCAAGCGATTCCTGGGTCAACTCGGACGTGACGTGCTCGACGTCGACGAGCGTTTAGAGGGCTCGTTGGCCACCGAGGCGTGGGCCATGGTCCAAGGTGTCAGTATGGTGCGAGTGCACGACGTTCGAGAAACCGTACAGTTACGCGAGTTGCTCACTCGTCCACTTGAGGCCGTGACGTCGTGAGGGGTAAGTGGGCGGCGGGTATCGAGCCGCGCGGCTTCACTTGGGTCTACAAAGGCATTCTCGCGGTCTCGGAACGTCCCGGTGGTTCGACGACCGTGCACCGCCAGGTGCGCCGTGACGAAGAGCTGCTCTGGCTGAAGCACCAAGGCTTCGGCCGGGTGATCTCGATCCTTCCCGTCATGCAGAACATGAGTGCCTACTTCGAGCACGGACTCACGGCCAGTCACTACGCGCTGCGCGGCGGTCCTCAGCAGAAGGAAGTCCTCGAGGCGTGCTACCTCGACATGGCGAACTCGATGTCGGTGAACACGACCGTCTTGTTGCACAGCGACGAAGTGTCCGACCGGCTCTTGGGCGTCGTGGCAGGCTACCTCGTCTGGTCGCAGAAGGTCGCCACGGTGCCCGCGTCGATCGCCCTCGTCGAACGGCTCTTCAAGCGCTCCATTGGTCCCGACGGTCGCTCGGTGCTCTTCGACCTCCCCGAGGACCTGCGTGAGTGACGTCATTGAACTGCGCGAGTTGCGATGCGCCGCGGTGGTGGGTGTCCTGCGTGAAGAACGTGACCGTCCCCAACCCTTGGCGTTCGACGTCGACGTCGTTCGCCCCTTCGAAGAGGCGGCCATCAACGACGACATCACCGCGACGACGGACTACGCGAGGGTCCTGACCCTCGCCACCAGAGTCGCGCACGACGGAGCCTTCCTGCTCCTCGAAACCTTGGCGTACCGCGTGGCGCACGAAGTGCTCGCCCTCGACTCCGCCATCTCGTCGGTGACCGTGGCCGTGCGCAAACTTCGCCCGCCCGTCGCCGAAGACGTCGCCACCGTCGGCGTGCGCTGTACCGTCCAACGTCCCTAGTGCCTTTCGCGTACCTCTCGCTCGGTTCGAACGTCGGCGATCGCAAGGCTCATTTCGAGGCGGCGATCCCGTTGATCGCGGATGACGATCCCTATCGCCTCTCCAACGTCTACGAGACAGAACCGGTCGGCGGGGTTCCCCAGGATGATTTTTGGAACATGGTGGTCGAACTCCAGACGGACGCGTCGCCACGTGCGTTGCTCGCTCGGGCCCGTCTCGCCGAAGAGTCGCGTCAGCGCACGCGCGACACACGGTGGGGTCCACGAACTCTCGACGTGGACGTCTTGCTCGTCGGTGACGAGGTGAGTGACAACCCCGAGATCATCGTGCCCCACCCGCGGCTCTACGAGCGGGCCTTCGTGCTGATTCCGTTGCGCGAACTCGCGCCAGGACTGGTGACCGACGCCCAGGTCGCGGCTGGTGCTGGGCGCGTCCGGGAACTCGGTACACTCGAATCATTGCGCTAATACCGAACGGCACCCTTCGGGGGCTGGAACGGAAATGGAGCCCTCATGAACATCACCATCGTCGGTACCGGTAGGGCCGGTTCGTCGTTCGCCACGGCCCTTCGAGGCGTCGGCCACGAGGTTCGTCTTGTGCACCACGACGCACTCGACCAGGTGGGATCGCCCGACCTCATCCTCCTCTGCGTTCCCGACGACGCCATCCGTGTCGTGTCGGACCAACTGACGCCAAGTGACGACTACGTGGTGGCCCACGTCGCTGGCTCACGGGGTCTCGATGAACTGAGCGCGCAAGCCCGCGTAGGACTGATGCACCCTTTGGCCGCGTTGCCGACGCCTGAACTCGGCGCGCCGCGTCTGCTCGGTGCCCTCTACAGCGTCGCGGGTGACGACGTCACTTCGCAGGTCGTGACCTCGCTGAAGGGTCGTGCGCTGCGCTTGACGGACGATCAAAGAGCGATCTACCACGCGACGGCGACCGTCGCCGCGAACCACCTCGTCGCGTTGATGGGACACGTGCAGATCCTCGCCGAGTCGGCTGGCCTCACGCTCGAGGACTTCCTTCCCCTGAGCGAGCAAGCACTCGCGGACGTCGCCCTCATGGGCGTGAGTCGCGCGTTGACGGGTCCGGCGTCGCGCGCCGACATGGCCACCATCGACGCGCACTTGGCGGCCATCCCTTCGTCGCAACGTTCGACGTACGTCGCGATGGCGAACGCCGCGTTCGAGCTCGCCGAGCAGCGACGTTTGACCTCACACCTCTAACGTGCTCGAACTGAGTGACGTCGAGGACTGGCGGTCGTTCGCGAGCGATCAACGCGCGAAGGGCCTGCGCGTCGGCCTGGTGCCCACCATGGGCGCGTTGCACGAGGGCCACGAGTCGCTCTTTCGCGCGGCGAAAGCGACGAGCGACGTCGTGCTCGCGACGATCTTCGTCAATCCTCGTCAGTTCGATGACGCCAGCGATCTCGAGCAGTATCCCCGCACGCCCGAGTCCGATCGCGACCTCGCGCTCGGATCTGGCGTCGACTGTCTCATCTCTCCCACGCTCGAGGCGATGTGGCCCGACTACCCGCGAGCAACGCCGACGACGGTGACGCTCGGTCACCTCGCTGAGGTGTTCGAGGGGGAGGGGCGCCCGGGACACTTCGACGGGGTCGCCAGTGTCGTGGCGAAACTCTTCGTGATCACGGGGCCCTGTCGCGCGTACTTCGGTGAGAAGGACTTCCAACAACTCGCCGTGATCCGCCAGATGGTGCGCGACCTCGCCTTCGACGTGGAGGTGGTGGGTCAGCCCATCATCCGCGCCGACGACGGCCTCGCGCTCTCGAGTCGCAACGCACTGCTGACGCCCGAAGGACGACGCCAGGCGCTCGGACTCTCACGAGCACTGCGTGCCGTCGCCGACGAAGTGCGTAGTGCCGATGAGCAGCGCGCCACGCTGCGCGAGGTTCTCGAAGTGTCCGGCGTCGAGGTCGCCTACGCCGAGGTCGTCGATCCCTCGACCTTGGTACCCTCACGGGAGAACGAGACGGGCGAGCGTCGTGCGCTGGTGGCCGGGTTCGTCGAAGGAATACGTCTGATCGACAACGGACCCGTCGAGGTAGTGGGAAGGTAGCGCGTGCTCTTAGCGATGGACGTAGGAAACACGGAGACATTGATCGGTCTCTTCGGCGACGTCGGGCCCGACGTGCCTGACGCGATCGGATTCGCGCGCGCGAGCGGTGAGCGCGGTCTCGCGTACCACTGGCGCACCTCGACGGTCACCGAGCGCACGCCCGACGAGCACGCCATCATGCTGACGCAACTGCTCGACCTCGAGGGGTTGGATCTCCGTGCGACCGTCACCGCGATCGCGATCTGTTCATCAGCGCCCGCCGTCACGACGCAACTCCGGCGCATGGCGAAGCGTTGGTTCTCCGACGTCGAACTGACGGTGCTCGGTCCGGGCACGAAGTCAGGCATGCCGATCCTCTACGAGAATCCCCGTGAGGTGGGCGCGGACCGCGTCGCCGACGCGGTGGGAGCCTTCGACCTCTATCCCGGCGCCTCGATCGTCGTGGACATGGGCACCGCGACCGTCTTCGACGTGATCAGCGAGAAGGGTGAGTACTTGGGCGGCGCCATCGCGCCGGGCGTGGCGATCTCGCTCGAAGCGCTCTACACCCACGCCGCCGCGTTGCGCTCCGTGGAACTGGTGCGCCCGCGCTCGGTGATTGGTCGATCCACCGCGGAGTCCATTCAAAGTGGCGTCCTCTACGGCTTCGCGGCCCAGGTGGACGGACTGGTGGACCGCATCCTCGACGAGTTCGGCGAGGCGACGGTCATCGGCACGGGCGGGCTCGCAAGTTTGATCGCGCCCATCACGAAACACGTGCGCGTCGTCGAACCGTGGTTGACCCTGCACGGATTGCGTATCGTTCATGAAAGGAATCATTCGAAAGAGAGCACGTGACCACGCCCTACAAGTTCGCCCACGACGCGTACGCCGCCGCACTGCAGCACACGTACTCGTATCTCACGGACGGCGAGGAGTCCGGTCAGAGCGTGCGAGTCGCTGGACGGATCATCCTCCTTCGTCGCCAGGGCAAGCTGGCGTTCGCCACGATGCGCGACTCGAGTGGCGAGATCCAGCTCTTCGTGCTCGACGGCGTCGCCGAGAACTTCGACGCCTTCTCGAAGTTGCACCTCGGTGACTGGGTCGGTGTCGTCGGGGAAGTGGTGCGCACCAAGCGTGGCGAGCTCTCGGTGAAGGTGGCCTCGTGGGAGCGACTGGCCGAGGCGCAGCACAACTTCGGTGACAAGTGGGCGGGCATCGCCGACTTCGATCTGCGCTACCGACACCGTGAAGCCGACCTGTGGGCCAACGAGACGACGCGACGCTCGTTGCAGCGCCGCAGCGCCATGGTCCGTTCGGTGCGCGAGCGCTGTTGGGCGGCCGGCTTCATGGAGGTCGAGACGCCCATCTTGAACGCCATCCCCACGGGCGCGGTGGCGCGGCCGTTCGTCACCCACTTCAACGCGCTCGACAGTGACTTCTTCTTGCGCATCGCCCCCGAACTTTGGCTGAAACGTCTCGTCGTCGGCGGCTTCGAGCGAGTCTTCGAGCTCGGACGGGTCTTTCGCAACGAGGGCCTCAGTCCTCGTCACAACCCCGAGTTCACCATGCTCGAGCTCTACGCGGCCTACTGGAACTACGAGGACATGATGTCCTTCACCGAGGAGCTCGTGGCGGGCGTGGCGATGGACGTCCTCGGGACCACCGAGATTGAGTACCAGGGACGACAACTCTCACTCACCACCCCGTGGGCTCGGCGCTCGATGGCCGAACTCGCGAGCGAAGCCGTGGGCGACGACGTCTCGGTGCACACGCCGCTCGCCGTCCTCGTCGAGTTGCTGAAGGAGCGCGACGTCGAGGTCAACCCGGCGTGGGGGCCGGGACGTTGTCTCGCCGAGCTCTTCGAAGTGACGAGCGAATCGGCGCTCTGGGACGCGACGTTCGTCACGGAGTACCCGGTGGAAGTGTCACCACTGTCGCGCCGTCACCCGCGCGACCCCGAACTCACGGAGCGCTTCGAGTCCTACGCCGCCACGAGAGAACTCTCGAACGGTTTCAGTGAACTCAACGATCCCGTCGACCAGCGATCACGTTTCGAAGAGCAAGCGCGCCTCGGCGCGGCGGGCGACGACGAAGCCATGCGCATCGACGAGGACTACATAAAAGCGCTCGAGTGGGGACTCCCACCGACGGCGGGTCTGGGCATTGGCATGGACCGGCTCGCGATGTTGCTCGCGGACGAGGCGAACATCCGAGAGGTGATCGCCTTTCCTACGTTGAAGCCACTGCGCGACTAGGAGCTCGGCAGGTCCTCGAGTAACGAGGTGATGAGCGAGCTGAAGCCGACGCGCAGTCCCGCGCTCGGCACTACCGACAGCGCCTCGTGGGCCTGTTCGACGAAGCGCGTCGCCGCGAGCATCGTCCGGTCGATGCCGTCGGTCGCCACGACGAGTTTCCTCGCGCGTTCGCGGTCATTGTCGTCGAGCGGTCGTCCGAGGAGCTGGCGCAGTTCGTCGCCCACGCTCCCGTCGTTCATCGCGTAGATGGTGGGCAGATTGTAGATGCCTTCGGCGAGGTCTTGACCAACCGGCTTACTCAGCTGGTTCTTCGTCGCCGTCAAGTCCAAGATGTCGTCGCGGAGTTGATAGACCATGCCGAAGCAGCGACCGAACTCCGTGAGCGCTTCGGACTCTTCGCGCGAGAGGTTCGCGGTCATGGTGCCCATGCGACAGCTCGCGGACATCAACGCCGCGGTCTTACCCTCGATGGCCTCGAAGTAGTCGGTCTCGGTGCGCTGCAGTGAGAACGCCGTTCTCACTTCGGAGATCTGTCCCCGGGTGAGCCAGGCCAACGTTCGCGCCATGAGACTCGCCGACGCGGCGCCGAGATCGGCCGCGATGCCGGCCGATCTCGCCATGAGGTAGTCGCCCGCGACGATGGCGATGAGGTTGCCGTAGCGGGCGTTCACGCTGTCGACGTTTCGCCGGATGACCGCTTCGTCCATGACGTCGTCGTGGTAGAGCGAGGCAAGGTGCATGAGCTCGAGCGAGACGCCGCCGAGCAGGTCGTCGCGCGTTGCCGCGCGGTCCCCACTGGTGGCGCACGCGACGGCCAAGAGCGGCCGGATCTGCTTTCCGCCCGCGTGGATGAGGTGCGTGGTGACTGAATCCAGGTACGTGTCGCCGAAGATCACGGATTCGGCGAGGAGCGCCTCCAACTTGACCATGTCGCCTTCAACGGACGTAAGCCCAAGTCGTTCGTGGGGATTCACCCCAACACTCTAGGTGAGCGTTCTGGGTGGTCCGGGGGCTCGACCTCTTGGGCCACTTTGACCATTACACTTTTTAACAGTAGAAACAAAGGACGACCATTGTTTGAACGTTTTACAGACCGTGCCCGGCGAGTCCTCGTACTCGCTCAGGAAGAAGCACGCGACCTTAACCACGCCTTCATTGGCACCGAGCACATCCTGCTCGGCCTGATTCGAGAGGGTGAAGGCGTCGCGGCCAAAGCCCTCGACGCCCTGGGCGTCACGTTTGACGTCGTACGCGAGAAGGTGGAAGAGGCCATCGGGGCCAACACCAACCCCTCGCCGGGCTCTCCGCCCTTCACCCCGCGAGCTAAGAAGGTGCTCGAGCTCTCGCTCCGAGAGGCCCTGCAGCTCGGCCACTCCTACATCGGCACCGAACACATGCTCCTCGGCCTCGTGCGTGAAGGCGAGGGCGTCGCCGCCCAGGTCCTGAACGACCTTGGTGCGGACATGGCGCGCGTGCGCACCCAAGTCATCCAGATGATGTCCGGCCAGGCCGGCAAGGAAGCGGGCGCCTCGAACGCCGTCGGCTCCTCCAAGAGCGACCCTGAGTCCCAGGGCGGTTCGGCCGTCCTCGACCAATTCGGTCGTAACCTCACCCAGTTCGCCCGTGAGGGCAAGCTCGACCCACTGGTCGGACGTGAGAAGGAAGTCGAGCGCGTGATGCAGGTCCTGTCACGTCGCACGAAGAACAATCCCGTCCTCATCGGCGAGCCGGGCGTGGGCAAGACCGCCATCGTCGAAGGTCTCGCTCAGCGCATCGTGGCCAATCAAGTGCCCGTCACGTTGGCCGACAAGCAGCTCTACACCCTCGACCTCGGCGCGTTGGTCGCCGGGTCTCGCTACCGCGGTGACTTCGAAGAGCGTTTGAAGAAGGTCTTGAAGGAGATCCGCACGCGCGGCGACATCATCTTGTTCATCGACGAGATCCACACCCTCGTCGGCGCCGGCGCCGCCGAAGGCGCCATCGACGCGGCCTCGATCTTGAAGCCCATGTTGGCTCGAGGCGAGCTCCAGACGGTGGGCGCCACCACCATCGACGAGTACCGCAAGCACATCGAGAAGGACGCCGCCCTCGAGCGCCGTTTCCAGCCCGTGAAGGTGGAACAGCCCTCCGTGGCGATGACCATCGAGATCTTGAAGGGTTTGCGCGAGGTCTACGAGGAGTTCCACTCGGTCAAGATCACCGACCAAGCGCTCATCGCGGCGGCGAACATGTCCGACCGTTACATCTCGGACCGGTTCCTCCCCGACAAGGCCATCGACCTCATCGACGAGGCCGGCAGTCGTCTGCGCATCCGTCGCATGGACACACCGAGCGCGGCGAAGAAGTTCGACGAGGACATCAACCGTCTTCGTAAGGACAAGGAGTCCGCCATGGACTCGGGCGCCATCGAACAGGCCAAGGCCCTCGAAGAGCAAGAGCGTGAGCTCGTGGCGAAGAAGGACGCGCTCGACGCGACCGTCCTCGCCTCCGGTGGCGAGACGTTCGACCTCGTGGATGAAGAGACCATCGCCGAAGTGTTGGCCGTGTGGACGGGTATCCCCGTCTACCGCCTCACCGAAGAAGAGACGACGAAGTTGCTGCGCATGGAGGAAGAACTCCACAAGCGCGTCGTTGGTCAAGAAGAAGCGGTCAATTCATTGAGCCGCGCCATTCGCCGTACGCGCGCGGGTCTGAAGGACCCCAAGCGTCCCGGTGGCTCGTTCATCTTCCTCGGCCCCACGGGCGTTGGCAAGACCGAGCTCGCGAAGACGTTGGCGGAGTTCCTCTTCGACGACGCGGACGCGTTGATCCAACTCGACATGTCGGAGTACATGGAGAAGCACTCGGTCTCACGTCTCGTCGGTTCGCCCCCGGGCTACGTCGGCTACGACGAAGGCGGTCAACTCACCGAAGCCGTTCGTCGCAAGCCCTTCTCCGTCGTGTTGTTCGACGAAGTGGAAAAGGCGCACCCCGACGTGTTCAACACGTTGTTGCAGATCCTCGAAGACGGACGTCTCACCGACTCCCAAGGTCGCGCCGTGGACTTCAAGAACACGATCTTGATCATGACCTCGAACCTCGGTACGTCGGACCTGCGTAAGGCCGCGATCGGCTTCGGCAAGGGATCGGACTCGATCACGCACGAGCGCATGAAGGAGAAGGTCAACCAGGCCCTGAAGGCGCACTTCCGTCCGGAGTTCTTGAACCGTATCGACGACACGATCGTCTTCCACGAGCTCACCAAGGAAGAAGTCATGACCATCGCCGACATGTTCATCACGCGTCTGCGTGACCAGTTGACGTTGCAGGGACTTGGCCTCGAGCTTTCCGCGAAGGCTCAGGAGTACTTGGCCGAGAAGGGTTACGACCCCGAGTTGGGCGCGCGACCACTTCGTCGTGCGATCCAGCAGTACGTCGAGGACGTGCTCAGCGAGAAGATCTTGTTCAAGGAGTTCCACGCGGGTCAGACGATCGTTGTCGACGCGGCCGAGGGTGACGACGGTACGTACCTCACCTTCGACGGTGTCGAAGGACTGCCGCCATCGGTGGACTTCGAAGAGCCCACGCTCAACGCCTAGTCACAGTCACCATCTAACGTCGCGAGAGTGAAAACTCACGCGCTCTATACGTGTCGACGTTGCGGCACGAACACGCCACGTTGGCAAGGTCGCTGTGGCACCTGTGACGAGTGGAACTCGATCGACGAAGTATCGACGCAGAGCTCGACGCGCGGCGAACGCGTCGTGACGACGTCGCTTCGCGACGTGGCCGACGAGGACAGTGCCGTGACGCCGTCGGGCGTGGGAGAACTCGACCGCGTGTTGGGCGGCGGTTTCGTCGCCGGATCGACGACCCTCCTCTACGGTGAGCCGGGCGTGGGCAAGTCCACGTTGGCGCTCATGACACTGCGCGCGTTGGCGCTCGCGGGCGCCGACGTCGTGTTGGTCGCCTCCGAAGAGTCCGCGGCGCAAGTCGCCCAGCGCGCTCGTCGCTTCGGCGAGGTGCCCGCGGGTCTTGACGTCGCCACGACGACGAACGTTCGCTCGGGTGAGGCGCTGCTTCGAGAACGCCGTCGGACACTGTGCGTCGTGGACTCAATCTCGGCGATGAGTGATGACTCGCTCACGAGCGCGGTGGGCTCGGTGCCCCAGATTCGAAACGCCGCCGAGCGACTCTGCTCAGCCGCCAAAGCTACCGGGACGGCGCTGCTCCTCATTGGCCACGTCACGAAGGACGGCGAACTCGCGGGGCCCCGCGCCTTGGAGCACCTGGTTGACACGGTCGTGCGCATCGAGGGGGAGCGTCACGGCACGTTGCGGCTCCTACGAGCGCAGAAGCACCGCTTCGGGCCGACCGGTGAGGTCGGTCTCTTCGAGATGGTGGGCGAGGGTCTGCTCGAACTCAACGACGCGTCACGAACGCTGCGCGGACCTCAACTCGACGTACCGGGTGTCGTGCTCACGGTGACCAACGACGGTTCACGATCGTTCCTCGTCGAGATTCAGGCCCTGGTGGCGCAAGCGTCGGGCTCGACGCGTCGCGTCGCCTACCAAGTCTCCTCCCAACGACTCTCGTTGCTGTTGGCGGTCCTCGAATCGCGCTGCGGCGTGGACACGAACGCGCTCGACGTCTTCGCCGCGACCGCGGGCGGTCTCTCCGCGAATGAGCCGGGCGTGGACGTGGCCCTCGCTCTTGCGGTGGCGTCCGCCGCGCAGGGCTTCGCGGTCCCACCCACGCTGGTCGCCCTCGGCGAAGTCGGGCTCGCGGGGGAGCTTCGCGCCGTGTCCGGCCTCACGCGCCGCGTCCGCGAGGCCTCTCGCCTTGGTGCCACGGTCGTCATCGTCCCCGGCGAGGGCGAGCTGGACGAGGTCGCGGGGGTCAGCGTCGTAAGGTGCCACTCACTCGTCGAGGCCATTCACGCGGCGCAGCCAGTCGGGGCCGCTGACTGAGTAAGTTCCTGGTCATGTCCTCGCGACTCGATCCATCCTGGTCCGTACTCAACAGTCATCAGACCTTCGACGGGACCCGGTGCGTGGACGTGTTCTCTCGTCCGAACGGCACCTTCGGCTTCGAAGAGTTCCGTCGAGACCCGGAGGACCGAGGCGTGTGGACCCCGACCGCCTATTTCTCAGACCACGAGTACGCGTCCGTCGATGAGGTCCTCGTCGCGGCGCGACGCAAGGTGGGCTGGCTCGGTTCTGTTTCGGACCTCTAATCTCCTCAAACAGAAGATTTCACCCCGTCACGGACGGCTAAAAGTCTGGTAAAATGGTTAATCCCCAAGCGCCCCTTTTCTGAGGGCGCTACCCCCTCTGAGGAGAGTCTCCAGTAATGACTGCGCGAAAGTACAAAAAGGGCGATCGTCTCGTCTACCCCCACCACGGTGCCTGCACTGTGGAAAAGATCGAGAAAATGACGGCTTTTGACGTAAAGCAGGACTACTTGAAGCTCAAAGTGGCCTACACGGACCTCGTGTTGATGGTCCCGGTCGCCAACGCCGAGTCCGTAGGACTTCGCGACGTCATCAACGACGAAGAAGTCGAAGAGGTGTTCGCCGTCCTTCGAAAGAAGGAAGCGCGCATGCCCACGAACTGGTCACGCCGATTCAAGAACCACTCCGAGAAGCTCCGTTCCGGTGACATCTACCAAGTCGCCGAAGTCGTGCGGAACCTCTCGATCCGTGACAAGGACAAGGGTCTCAGCGCGGGTGAGAAGCGCATGCTCACGCGCGCTCGTCAGATTCTCGTCTCGGAATTGACCTTCGCTCTCAACGTGGACACGGAAGCGGCTGAAGAAAAGCTCGCCTCGGTCCTTCCCTAGGCATGACTGTCGCGGCCGTCGTTGTGGCCGCAGGCCAAGGCACTCGCTTTGGCGGCCTCAAACAGTTCTCGATCTTCGAAGGTGAGACGGTGGCGGCTCGTAGCGTGCGCGCGACGAGGTCAGTCGCCTCGCACGTCGTGCTCGTGGTCCCCGAGAGCTACCAAGGTGACGGTGAAGGTGCCGATCTCGTCGTCGTCGGCGGTTCGACACGCGCGGCCTCGGTCCGCTCAGGACTCGCGCACTGTTTAGACGCCGACGTCGTCATCGTGCACGACGCGGCGCGACCTCTCGCCAGCGCCGCGCTCTTCCAACTGGTCGTTGACGCCATTCGTAACGGCGCGGACGCGGCGATACCGGGTCTCGCACTCACCGACACCGTGAAGCAAGTACGCGTCGAGGGTGACGAGACGGTCGTCATGACCACGGTCCCGCGTGACGAACTGGTCACCGTGCAAACACCCCAGGCCTTTCGCCGCGACGTCCTCGAACGTGCCCACGCCAACGGCGACGACGCGAGCGACGACGCCGCACTCGTCGAAGCACTCGGCGCCCGGGTCGTCGTCGTGGCCGGCGAGCCGCACAACTTCAAGATCACTCGGCTAAGCGACATCGAACTGCTCAGCGTGCTCGAAAGGAGCCACCCGTGAGGATCGGCCAAGGCATCGACGTCCATCGCCTGAGCGAGTCGAGCGAACGCGAACTCTGGCTAGGCCTCGTCCACGTTCCTGACGCGCCGGGTCTCGAGGGTCACTCCGACGCCGACGTCGCCACGCACGCGCTGTGTGACGCACTGCTCGGGGCCGCGAATCTCGGCGACCTGGGCCGCCACTTTCCCGACACCGATCCCGCGCTCAGCGACGTGTCGTCGCGAGAGCTACTCGAAAAGACGGTCGCGCTCGTGAGAGCCGAGGGGTTCACCGTCGAGTCCGCCGACGTGACGATCATCGCCGAACGCCCGAAGCTCGCGACGTACATGCCCGCGATGTCGGAGGCGCTCTCGAGTGTCGTGGGCGCCACGGTCTCCGTCAAGGCCACGACCGCCGAGGGACTCGGCGCGCTGGGTCGCGTCGAGGGCATCGCCGCCAACGCAGTCGTACTTCTGGAGGAGCAGCGATGAGCCCGCGTCCCGCGCCCAAGCGCGGCGCGTCGTCGCGCCCACCACGTCCGAACACCCGTTACGGCGCGCCGTCGAGCGGACCGCGTCGCGCTCCGTCGCGTGACCGTGACGGACTTGGGGGCGACCAGGTCGAAGGTCGCCACGCCGTCCTTGAGCTACTGCGCGCGAAGCGACGCACGGTCAGGAAGATCTTCATGGCTGAAGCTCAGGACGCCTCGGACGTCCTTGACGCCATTGAGTTCGAAGCCCAGCGCCAGCGCGTGCCGGTGCACATGATCTCCATGACGCGTCTCGACCGTGAGGCGAAGACCGAAGGTCACCAAGGCGTCATGGCCCTCGCGGACCCGCTCGACACGGTGACTCTCGAGCAGCTCCTCGACGTGAAGAAGCCCTTCCTGCTCGTCTGTGACGGCGTGACCGATCCCCGGAATCTCGGGGCCATGCTTCGAAGCGCCGACGGCGCGGGCGTGACGGGCGTCGTCGTCCCTCGCCACCGTTCGGCCCGGATCTCTCCGACGGTCACGAAGACTGCGGTCGGTGCCATCGAGTACTTGACGTTCAGCGACGTGGGCGGCATCCCGACGGCCGTCGATCAACTGAATCGCGCGGGCGTTCTCACCGTGGGTCTCGCGGGCGAGTCGAAAGATTCGATTTACGACTTGGACCTCGGTTCGGGACCCGTCGCCATCGTCGTCGGCGGCGAAGAAAAAGGACTTTCTACTTTGACGCGCAAACGATGCGCGACCGTTGTGTCAATACCACAGCTTGGTCGGATCAGCTCGCTGAACGCGGGCGTCGCCGTTTCCGTGGCGGCTTTCGAAGTCGCTCGCCAACGTCGCGCCTCTTCATAGTTGTCCGATTTTTGATGCGGGCACGTTGAATCCTTTGCTACTTTCAATGGAGTTTTGAATCGCTTGCAGTGACGCACAGCAT
>Ga0207933_1000345_pt1 | contig 47185 bp, 34 predicted proteins | sample NGESurdeep092012_4_FD_184488 | JGI IMG/M metagenome (GOLD analysis project Ga0207933, IMG submission 184488) | Arctic peat soil microbial communities from Barrow, Alaska - NGEE Surface sample F53-3 deep-092012 (SPAdes) | ecosystem: Environmental > Terrestrial > Soil > Wetlands > Peat ... | reverse complement strand
GGATAGGGATCGCCCTTTCAGGGCGCAGGAACATTGGATATTTATTCCGAGGGCGATGCCCTCGGCTACGATGGTTCAGGCCGTTGGCCTGAATGTGCCCATGTTGATTTGAACCGCTATAGTTCGTTCCCGCGTGGATCGAGTTGAGTTTGACGCGGACTTAGTTCGTTCCCGTGCAGACTTAGTTCGTTCCTGCGCGGATCGAGTTGAGTCTGACGTAGACTTAGTTCGTTCCCGTCTGGACTTAGTTGTAAAGGGGTCAGTCCTGGATTATTTACATTACACGATTTGACTGGCATATTAAGCTGACAAAATGAATTTAATCTCGAATGAAACTAGGACTGACCCCTTTACCCTTTATGTGGATTTTCATGGTGGAGATGTTTATGCTTTTACTTGCGATACGAACTCATCGGTTCACGCAACTGTTCAAGTTAGTTGGGAAACATGCGCCAGAGAGGATCGAGCTGACCCGCGAACTCAGAGGTTCAAGTCCCGAACGATCTCATCTCCGACGACTTTTGCCGGCAGGCTGGCCAGCCTGCCGGCAAAACCGGCCATCGGATTATCGCCAATTCACCGGTCAAATCCAAGATACAAGTCCAGGTTTTATTCCAGTCTGAATTCATTTTGTTCAAATTGAACTCGACACGCCAACCATAGCACGCTTGGTGCCAATGGAAATTAAACGCTAGAACACCTTGTCGGCTACGAACCCATTGAAAGCTCGCCTGCATCAGACTGAACATCCAAACGCCTTGCCCGCCTCGGGGCGCTGTGTCCCGGTCAACCAAGGCAGGACATGAGAAATTCTTTCATTTCTATTCCTGCCAGTTCGTTTCGGTCATGGAGGCTCCGGCTATGTAAATTTAACATTGGCAAGCGGAGAATTTCCTGTCAATGAAGTTGGGACAGAAATGAATTTGTCTTTCAATTTGATCTTTGGCGCGCTCGCGATTTTGAGCTTCGTCCTGTTGCTCTGGCAATTTCTTGCCGCAAAAAAATTTCCATTGCACCGGCGCATCGCCACTCCAGATTTCGCGCCCGCCATTTCCATTCTTAAACCACTCAAGGGTTGTGACGCGACCACCGCCGAATCCTTTCAAAGCTGGTTCCGGCAAAATTATTCCGGCCCGGTTCAAATTCTTTTTGGCGTCATGGACGCTGCCGACCCGGTTTGTGAAATCGTGCGGGAACTGCTTCAAAAAAATCCCGATGGCGACGCCCAATTGGTCGTTTGTCCCGAAACGCTCGGCGCCAATGCAAAAGTTTCCAAGCTCGCCCAATTGGAAAAATTCGCCAAACACGATTTGATTCTCATCAGCGATGCCGACGTTCGCGTGCCGCCGGATTTTCTCACCAACTTCGTCGCGCCGCTGCGCGATTCCAGGATCGGCCTCGTCAATTGTTTTTATCGCCTGACCAATCCGGTCACGCTCGCGATGCAATGGGAAGCCATCGCCATCAACGCCGATTTTTGGAGCCAGGTTTTGCAATCACAAACGTTGCGCCCGCTCAATTTTGCGCTCGGCGCGGCCATTTTGCTGCGGCGAAAAGACCTCCAGCAAATCGGCGGCTTCCCTTCGCTCGTCAATTGCCTCGCCGACGATTACAACCTCGGCCATCGCATCTTCAAAAACGGTCATCGCATCGCGCTTTGCCCCGTCATCGTCGAATGCTGGGACGCGCCGATGAATTGGCCGCAAGTCTGGCGGCATCAACTTCGCTGGGCGCGCACCATTCGTGCCTGCCAGCCGTTTCCCTATTTTTTCAGCATCCTTTCCAACCCAACTCTTTGGCCGCTGCTCTGGTTTTTGGTTGCGCTCGCCACACCAAAAACTTTTTACGCGTCGTTGATAGCAATCTTTTTTTTGCTGGTGCGCATTATTCTGGCGCAAAATTTGCAACGCCATTTGACGCCGGATAAAAAATTGATTTCTCCGTTCTGGCTCGTGCCGGTGAAAGATTTGCTTCAAACGGTCATCTGGCTTTGCGCCTTTGCCGGAAACACCGTCGAATGGCGCGGACGAAAAATGAAATTGCGCCGTGACGGAACCTTGATCGAGGAAACCAATCTGGCGGTTCTGGCCGAAGTCCAAAAATGAAATGGTGGGCGTTGAGGGACTCGAACCCCCGACCTACTCGGTGTAAACGAGATGCGCTAGCCACTGCGCCAAACGCCCGTCCGGCAGAAATTATCGCAAACTTTCCCGTTTTGACAACGGCGAACATTTCAAACTTCTTGGGAAAATCCCTGCTGCCGCAACGCCTCGAACAAAACCAGCGCCACGCAATTCGACAAATTCAGCGAACGCGATTGCGCGTTGAACATCGGAATCCGCAGCCAGCCTTCGCGATTTTCTTCCAATAATTTTTTGGGCAAGCCCGCCGTCTCGCGCCCAAAAACCAGGAAATCGTCCGGCGAAAATTTTGCGTCGCTGTAAATTTTTGGCCCGTTTGATTCAACGAACCACAAACGCGCCTTTGCCGAAACGCTGGCTGCGAAAGCATTCCAATTTTTCCAGCGATGCCATTCGACCTGCCGCCAATAATCCATGCCTGCGCGTTTGAGTTGCGCGTCGTCCAGCTTGAAACCCAGCGGCTCAATCAAATGCAAAACCGATTTCGTCGCCGCGCACAACCGCGCCACATTGCCCGTATTCGGCGGAATTTCCGGTTCAAGCAAGACAATGTTCATTCGTTTTATTGGCAGGAGACGAGGTGACGAGTCTCATTCTTTATTTTTAGTCAGAGCCTCCTCACGTCGGCCCCTACGAGATTTTGAATAAAATACTTTCCACAAAACCAAACCATGCGCCGGCGCGGTCATGCCGGCTACGCGCCGGTCGCGGCTCGCCAGAATATTTTCCACTTTCGCCGGCGGAATTTTCCCCTGACCGACCTGCACCAAAGTTCCCACGATGCCCCGGCACATCTTGTAGAGAAACCCATCGCCCTCGATGATGAACGTGATTTGCGCGCCGGATTTTTTAATGTCGCAACGCGACAATGTGCGGATGTTGGACTCCATTTCGTAACTGCGCGTGCCGGCGAAGGATTTGAAATCGTGCTTGCCCAAAAATAATTTCGCGGCGGCGCGCATTTTTGCCAAATCAAGTTTCATCGGAAAATGCCACGCGCGATTTTGCAAAAGCGGATTCATCACCGCATGATTCCAGACGAAATAACGATACTGTTTGCCTTTTGCATCAAAGCGGGCATGAAATTTTTCCGGCACGCGCACGGCGGATTGCACGCGAATGTCAGCCGGCAAAAAAGCGTTGAGCGCGAGCGCGAGGCGGGCGACGGGCATCTTGAATTCCGCGCGCGGAATCTCCACATGAGCGACCATGCCGAGCGCGTGGACGCCCGTGTCCGTGCGGCTGGAACTGTGGATGCGCTTCACGCTCGGAAACATCTTGCCGAACGCCGCCTCGATTTTCTCCTGCACGCCCGTGCCGGTCTTCTGCACCTGCCAGCCTTGATAAGCCGTGCCGTCGTAGGCGATGACGAGTTTGAATTTGATTAAGGCAGACATCTTTCAGCCACAGATTGGCACAGATGAAACACAGATTCCAAAGCGTAAATATACGAATTCAACTTATTTCATTTTTATCTGTGTTTTATCTGTGTGCATCTGTGGCTCAAATTCCGTCCAGATAACTTTGCAACAAAATCGCCGCCGCCATTTTGTCCACTTTCTCTTTACGTTGGTCACGGCGGACGCCGCCTTGGATCAAAATTTTGTTCGCCTGCGAACTCGTCAACCGCTCATCCCAAAGTTTTATCGGAATCGTGATGGCGGATTTCAAAGCGCCGACGAAGGCCTCCACTTTTTGCGCCGCCGGGCCGTAACTGCCGTCCATGTTGCGCGGCAGGCCGATGAGAATGAGGTCAATTTCCTTTTCAAGCAGGATTTTTTTCAGACGCGCGAGAAAATCCACGAACGGCTCGGCCAAAATAAATTCCAGCGGTTGCGCGATGGTTTTGGTTTCGTCACTCACGGCCACGCCGATGCGCCGGGTTCCGTGATCAAGGGCGAGGATTCTCATGGCGCAATGTTGCGGGAGGAGGCGCAGGTTGGCGAGCCGATTTCAGCCGCCGAAAATCGTTGCGAAAATGGAGCCAATGGCCGGATTGCCTGTTAAGTCCGGATTCAGTTCTTGAATAATAGCAAATGGACAAGTGCGAGCCGGGCAGCTTTTTGAGGCGTAGTCTGGAAGGGGAATTGAAAAATCGGCCGTCTCGCGCGTTGGGATAATTGAGCTGCATGAGTTCAATCAGGTCAGTCCGTTCGGATTAATCAGATAAATAAACCTCAAGCAACTTTTTTTGCTTTCCGCTTGTAATTTTCCTCGGCCTCGTGTTAAATGTTCATCGTCACCGAAGGAAAATCCGTGAAAACATGGTTCAAAATTCTAGCCGTTACACTGATTGTAATTGCGGGTGGTCTTTCGTGCTTTTTTTGGAAGCAAGGTGAACCGCGTCGAAATTCAATCAAGACGCTCAATACTTTTTCTCGTGCCCTCGCCTCCGATAATTCAGCCGCGCTACTAAACAACGTAGTTTTACCACGCGCTTTTCAAGGTGAAACCGTTTCCGAGCAATCGAAATTCCTGGTCAATGCCCTTCACGACGAAATTTCTCTTGCCGGTGTGCTCGCGTTAAAACATCACGCCGTCTTTGGTTCGGTGCAGGAAATTTTTCCTGACAAAGCTGTTGCATGGTGCAAACCGGCAAATGTGAATCCTGATAACTGCGTTGCGTTCAAAATGGAACGGGACGGAATCCGCGCTGAAGTTGTGCTTGTTCGCGAAGCAAATGGCTATCGCGTGTTGCGATGCAACAACGTGAAACAAATGGCTGGCTCATGAAAAAAGGGATCAAACAAGCGGCACTCGCAAAATTCGTTACGGGATTTTGCGCCGGCCTTTTGTTCCTGAACGTTATTTTTTCTTCCACCGCCGCCACCTTTCCTGGGAATGCCGACCTGACAGTAGCCGACCCAAGCGGTGCATTGAGTTGGAATTCGAGCGCCAACGCATTGACAGTTCAATGTTGGTTCAAAATTTCCATTCCTTCGGGCACCAATCTGACCCAAAACATGGTGATTCTTGTGAACGGAACCAGCGGGTCAGAATCGCAATACGCCTATTTGGTGCGTTTCAACATCGCCAACGGAAATGTCGAATTTGTAGCGCAAGGCAGTTCTGGCGGCTATACCAACACCCTGATTCAATTACCCTATTTAGAACGTTGGTATCATCTGGCGATTGTGCAATCGGCAAACTTGTTCACTGGTTATGTGGATGGGCGGCAGGTTTTCAGCAGTGCAGGAAATGTTGGCAATACGATGAACACCAGTGGGATTTCAATCGGCGGTTGGGGAGGCGGCCAATACCTGTATGGGGAAGTGCAGGAAGTCTCAATTTATCAGAATGCATTGCCGCGCGATTATATTGTAGACAACATGTTCGAATCTCAGCCTACTAATGATACAACCTATGATCTCACTGGATATTTCCCGCTGGGATATTCCACTAATTCAGCAGATAACCTGCGCAATTTCGCGACGACTGCTGTGCCTAACGCAGTTATGCAAGGTTAGGGTATTACTTTTCCAGAAACGGATGAAGCGGGAGAGCAATCCGCTTTTGACGCGAATCGCGATGGCGGACGCGATGCGCTTGTGCCGTTGTCCGGAGCTTTTTCTTGGCAGCAAACCGCCTTTGCGCGACCCACACCCGGCGTCGCGTTTGATTTTAAGTTCGGTTATAGCAGCGCCAATAGTTTTGGCGGATTTTACCTCTATAATGGGGATAATCCATACGCAAACGGTTCAATGGGAAGCAGTGGTTGGCGAAATACATTTGATGTCTGCCTTGTTCCATCTCAAGATTTTTCACCCAAAAACAACACTGACACTATTGGATTGATGAAATGGGATGGATCCATTGAAACATGGGATGATAATTATGATACGAGTGAATATCAAACCCGAAACAATGAGTATGATGGGGAATTAGTGATGACATCAACGAATTTTCAATGGACGACGCCAAATCGTCTAGTGTATACTTTTAATAGCCCCAATAACGGTCCGCGTTCAGTTTTATATGGTCGTCTCACTTCTATTCAGGATTTTAATGGCAACATAGTTAAACTTCGTTATAATCAAATTTCGGGTGTTCTTACTCAAGTGGTGGATAGCGTTAGCGGCCAATACAATTTTAATTATCAAGGAGCTTTTCTAACGAACGTCACATTCGGTTCTTGGCAGGTAAATTTCACTTACGCCACAAACCGGCTCATTTCTAAATCCATAACCAATACGTCGGCATCCTACGCGAGTATCAACACAACCTGGCAGTTCCAATACAACACCAACGGATTGCTCGCACAAATCATTGACCCTCGTGGAGACACAAACGTTTTTGTTCAATATGATCAATATGGACGGCAGACAAATCAGGTGGACGCTCTTGGCCGCGCGACGGCAACCCGCTATGAGACTCCGGGCGAACTCCAGATGACGCGCATTGACCCTGCGACAAATTCGTGGGTGGAAACTTACGACCGCAAGGGAAATCTGCTCGCGCAACAAGACCCGCTTGGTAACATTACCAGTTACACCTACAATACCAACGACAATCGCACTTCCATCACTGAACCACTTGGCTGGACAACTACTTTCGGCTATGATAATCGCGCCAACGTGATTGCCAAAACAAATTCACTTGGTGAAGTCACAACTTGGACTTTTGATTCGTTTTTCAATAAACCACTTCAACAAATCACTCCGCAACCGCCGGACGCCAACGGCGTGACCACTTGGACAAATTTTTACGCCTATGATGCCGGCGGAAATCTTATCCGCAACTATGACGCGCTCGGCGCATTGGTCAGCTATACCTACTCGACCAATGGCCTTGTGCTTTCTTCCACCGATGCTGATGGCAATACCGCTCACTCTGCTTATGACACCAATGGTTTTCTGATTTCCACCACTGATCCGGCGACCAACACTACCCGATATGTTGTGAACGATGTGGACTGGAAAATTCGCGAGACCGATGCCCTTGATGATACGGCTACATATTCTTACGATTTGAACGGGAATCAAACTCGTATTCAGGATGTTTTGGGGCGCATCTACACCAGAACCAACGACGCCAACGGCAATTTATTGGCTGCATCAGATGCTATGAATCATTTCACGACTTATAGTTATGATGCGGCTAACCAGAGGACCAACTTGATTGACCGCACCGGGACGAATCAATGGAAGTATTTCTATACCTCGCGCGGCAAGTTGGATCACGTCACCGATCCGCTCGGAAATTCCGTGACCAACATTTATGACGCCGCCAATCGTCTTGTTCAAGTCACTGATCCCCTCGGCCATTCCATCACCAATCAATACGATGCCAACGGCAACCTTATTGCTTTCTTTGACAAAACCGGCCAGCGCTGGACGAAAACTTATGACCGCGTGAATCAAATTATCGCTGAATCCGATCCGCTGGGCGACACCAAGACCACGACTTACGACGTGGCCGACCGCATTCAACAAATCACTTCGCCCAACGGTTATCCGTCGCATCACACTTACGATGGGCGCGGACGACTAATTAAATGGGTTGACCCGCAAAATTTCCAATGGCTCTACGCTTACGACGGCGTTGGCAACATCACGAACATTACGGACGCATTGGGCGGCCATTACGTCATGGCCTACGATTCGCGTAATGAACGCACGTCAGAAAAAAATCAGGACGGGTTTCTGTGGCAATATACCTATAACCCAATGCTCTGGCTCCGACAGCAAATTGATCCCAATGGCATTACGCGCACGCCGATTTACGACGCGGCAGGGCGGGTAAAGGAAGTTGATTTTAGCAGTGGTCGCGTGGATACCTTTACTCTGGATGACAATAATAACCCGAAAGTCATCAAACGTTATTTTAACGGTGTCGCCACTTCCACGTCATTTGTCTATGACTCGCTTGACCGCGTTGTCGAACAGGATGATGATAACGCTTTCAGCACTACCGTCCTTCCTCAACAATCCAAAACCGCCTGAATGTCCGCGCGCGTCAGTTCCGGGTAGCCGCGCAGGATGGAATCCCACGATTCATCCGCCGCCAGTTGCTCCAGAACCGCCGTCACGGAAATGCGCGTGCCTTTGATGACCGGCTGGCCGCCGCAAACGCGCGGGTTGATTTCGATTCGCTCACTCATGCCTTGAACCATAACCGCGCTGCATGAAAATGACAAGTCCCGCGCATATCAAACGAAGCATCGCCGTGATTCCGGCGCTGTTACTGGCTTTGCTTTTTGGTTTTGTGAACTGCGGCTATGCCTGGGATTACGGAAATGGACGGCATGGCACTTACGTTTTAACCAGCAGCACCACAATTGAACAACTTTATCAAACGGTGCGCCTGACAAATGACCCAGCGCAATACAACCCGGCTGATTCAAATGCGGTCCCAAATTTCCAAAATCTCATCATCACGAACGATGCGGTTTTAAGTGCAAGTCAATGGAACGGCAGCACAGGCGGCACAATTATCCTGAAAGTTCAAGCCACAATGTTCATCGCGGCTGGTTCGTCAATTTCAGTAAGCGATATTGGTTATCGTGGAGGCAACCAATCACAACAGGGCGAGTCTTATTCGGGCAGTCAAGCAACCAGTCCGAATGCAAATTATGGTGGCGGCGGCGGGGGATATGGACAAGGTTACGAGAATGGAGCATTTTACACTTATTCTGGTGCTGGGGGTGGATATGGCTCTGGCGGAGGAAACGGTTCCAGTGGACAAGGTGGTGGCCTTACTTATGGCACAAGTTCTTTAAGCACCAACTACATGGGGAGCGGTGGTGGCGGCGGTTATAATGGGGGGCCAAATGGTTTTTTTGGAGCAACGATAAACGGTGGCAATGGTGGCGGAGCTATTGAGATAGATGCAGGAAATCTTCAAGTTCAGGGTCAAATTCATGCTGATGGTGGCGGTGGTGGATCAGCCGGTGCCGGCGGAGGTGGCGGTAGTGGCGGCTCGATCTTGCTTCGTGTCGCTTCCGGAATTTTGGGAACAAATGTAATTACTGCAAACGGTGGAGGTGGAGGATACTATGGTGGTGCGAGTGGTGGGATTGGTCGGATCATGATTGGTTTTGCGGAAAGTTTCACTGGAGCAACAACTCCGGCAGCTTATACGCTACAAGACACCAACAGTGACAACGTGACGATGATTACCAACCAGCCAGTAACACAAACAAATTTTCTTGGTGCAAATGTGAATTTCAATGTTGGTGTTTATGGATTGCCCACGCTATTCTTTCAATGGAACTTCAACAATGTGCCAATACTTGGTGCAACAAACCAAAACTTGCCTTTGACAAACGTTGCTCTCACAAACACTGGAAATTATTCAGTGACAATTTCCAATGCGGTGATGACTATTTTGAGTTCAAACGCTTTTCTAGAAGTATTGGACACTATTACTCCACTGAATGACGGAATTCCGAACTGGTGGAAAGAAGAATATAGATTGAGCACCAATGACCCGACGCTGGCAACCAACTACCCTCCCGCTGATAGCCAATTGACCTATTTGGAAAAATATCTTTACGACCTCAATCCGTTGACAAATGACACGGACGGCGACGGCATCAGCGACTATGACGAGATTTTTGATTATCATTCAAATCCAACGAACGCGTTCACAGCCGGCGATGGTATTTCAGATGGTTGGAAAGCAACCAATGGCTTGAACCCATCGGTTGCTTATGCCAATGAAGAAGCCGGTTTTGACGGCGTAACCTACATGCAAGTCTATCAATATGATTTGACTCATACCAATCAACTAAACCCGAATTCACCTTTTGCCATTGGGTCAGGATTGTCCGACTACGAGATCATCAACAACGGCCAACACACGAATAGTTATTACTACGACCATGAAGACCGGCTTCTCGGCATGGAATCATCACGCGGCATTTCCATCGGCTATCAATATGACGGCAATGGAAATCTTCTTCAGCAAAATGTGCTTTCCCGCGCCAGCGAGACAAACGGCTTGCCTTTGCTTTGGCTGTGGCTGAACGGCCTCACCAACGAACCGGGTATCGCTTACGAAGATTCCAGCGGCAACGGCTGGAACAATTATCAGGAATGGCTTGCCGGATTGAGTCCAAATTCAAACAGTGTGCCAAGCCTTCTGAACAACACCGGCACAAACATCGCTTCAATTACGTTTCCGTTTACCCCGTCAAATTGTGTGATGGCTGCCGGCAATTTGGACGGATTGCCCGGTGATGAAATTGTTGTCGGCGCGGATGGCAATCCGGGAACCGCAACAAATTTTTTATTGGTTATCTATCAAAGCGTAAGCGGTTGGAGCACACAAGAGGTAAATATCGGTTCATTTGGAGTCACTTCGCTTGCGATCGGTCAACCGGCGAATCGTCCTGCACCTGCAATCTACGCTGGATTGCGTCAATCTGGCGGCACAGGACGAATTATGGAATTAATAAATATCGGCGGCGTGTGGCAGACGAACATTGTGGCAGTTTCGACTAATGAAGCTACATTTGTTCTTGGCGTCCGCAGCAACGACGATTTGCTGTTCAGTTATGCGCCAACAAATGGAATTGATGGGGCATTATATTCTGCAACCTTCTCGACAAATTGGAATCAGTCCTTGGTGGACTCAAATACTTCGCACAGAGGTTTGGGTATAACCGGAAACATTGGAGGAGGAAATCAGGGGGCTGTTCGCTTGCTGGATATTGGGGGAATTCAGGTTGATCCGGTTTTAAACGTATCTATTCCGGAGCCGGTTTCTACAAATCGCTATTTATGGCGTGGCACTTCCTTGGCGCTCGAAACGCCTCGTCTAATTCAAACGAATGCTTTCTCACTCATTTATACATTTATCGATGATAACGACAACAATGGACAAATAAGTGCCGGTGATGATTTTGTATTATCCGAATACACAAATGTAATATACTTTAACCCAAATGGTTTTTATGACAATTTTCCTGGCACTACTCTGAATGGAACGTATTGGACAAATATTTTTGGAAACATAGTTGTCAGTTCAAATAAATTAATTTTGACAGCTGTTGGCAATACATACACCGGCATGAATACAGACGGACATTTTAACATGGTTCCGGGGGATACTGTTATATTTGAAGGTGCCAATATACCGCCATCGAGTTTATCCGGTCATGACATTGGAACATATGGTGGGCCTAAATTTACAGCCGTTTGGAATAGCGGACAGACGGTTATCACTGCTGTTGACGGAGATAACTCGCGTCACTCAACTGGTGTAAGCACTAGTGGGCCGACAATACTTCATGAATTTAAGATTATTTGGAATTCTAATGGGAAGGCAGACTATTTTATAGATGGCAATAATGTTTATACTGGAACTATTGCGTTTTCTACAACATCTTTTCCTTTAGCGTTTCGTGTTTATGATGCAGGTTCAATCATGTGGTGCTCAAGTGTATATTGTTACCCAACGCCAAATCCCATTACTAATTCCATTAGCTCTCAATTGACGACGCTATCACGCACGCCTATTACATCCACAAATCTGGCACAAAGTTACGGCGTGGCTTCAGTCAATTTACTTAATAGTAGCAACGAAGTTATATTCACCGGTGAGCCAGACGGCCAAGTTTTTGCATGGACGGCAACTAATTCCAGTGCCCCACTTCAACGGCAATTATTTACTTCTTATTATTCTGGTAAGGCATGGCACGCTTTAAGTGCAGTCAATATGCTGTTAGGGGGACAAGGTTTGGTGGGTCTAATAGTTGACCCGACAAATCAGAATACTTGCAACGTCATTTTCTGGCCGCCTGAACCGGTATTGTCTTCGCCGCAACCAAGCCTTTTCGAAACTGCCCCGTTCGCCGCCGTGATTCCGTCAGCTAATCCGCTGGGCAGCAACGCCGTCGTCACCGTGCGGCTTTGGGACAACGAAGGCAATGCGTCAACACCGTTCCTGCAATATCAATTTCTTGGCGACACGAATTGGCAGAATGCCACGCTTACGGCGTTGGATGGCGGATATTATAGTCAAGCGGCGCGTGTGAATGCGTTGCCAAGCGGTTCTGATCATACTGTTACCTGGAACGCTTTTGCTGACGTAGGCGCAAATGTCGTTACTAATGTTCTTCTTCGCGCCCGCGCGCAGGATTTTATGCTGACGGGCGATTGGTCGCAGCCCACGCCGTTTGAGATCAACACGACTCAAGTGGCGAGCACTAACTCAACCATCGGAACGAGCCAGTTTATGCCCGATGGTCGCTTTCAATTGGCTATCACAGGAGGTGTATTGGGCCAGTATTATGTATTGCTGGCTTCGACCAATCTAGTGAACTGGATTCCCATCAATGGTTTCATCTATACCAATCCGCCCATAATTATTTACGATCCAGACGCCGGAAATTATCGCTGGCGTTTATATCGGATTGGCCCGTTAAGTTTGGCTCCCGCGCCCAAACTTGGCGTGAGTTTCGTTCAACCACTTGGCAGCAATGGTTTGAATCTGATGATGTATGCGTTGCCCGGTCTTGATTATCAGATTGAGGGGTCAACCGACCTGGTCAATTGGGCCGTGATCACGAATTTGAGCGGCACAAACTCAACCCTTGATTTTAATGATCCCGGCGCAAACAATTACAAACAACGTTTCTACCGAACCATTTTGCCATAGCCTGCAATGGTCACTAAAAGTTTGTTTTGCAATCCAAACCATTGTCGGCCAGATATTCTTTTGGTGACCGCTGGTGGGTTGCCTCGTTCTTGGCGTTAAGCAGGCGCAAGGCGTCGGCCTTGTCCTTCGTGCGCAGGCTGACCTGCCTGCCGGTGCTGGTGTCTTCGGAATAATAAACGCCGGAGCATTGAAACAGAATGAACTGATTTTTCATGTGATGCCTTTTTGGTTCTGAATCTTGAACCATTCGGGCATCACCGTGTTAGCGGCAGTGGGCAAGTTATAGTGAAGTTCTGTCGAATTGTGGCGGATGGTCAAATTTACCATCCGTTTCACTGACACTTCGCCTTCGCTGCGCCGTAACTTATTGGAAACTATCCACTTAAAAGTGGAGCCAATGGCCGGGATTGCACAACCCCGTATTCCAGAAGCTCCTCAAAATCAACTGCATATTGCATCGCTGATATGTTCAATATAAGCCTGTTACGCTTTATGTCAAGGATAACTCTAGCCGACTTTTTTTAACTCAATTAAACCCTCACCAAATGAAGTTTGCTGGCACTTCTGCTGGCATTTTATGACTGAGAGGCGAGGGTCGGAATCAATGGCCAAAGTGGCGAACGACTGGGATATTAAACTCGATTTGTCGGACTATTCAAAGGGATTGTATCTCTATTGTTACCCTACGGTTCCTGTTTGATTTATTAGCCATTGCATTCCTGTTAAATCCCATCAATGTCAACCGGTGGCGTCTCGTAATTTTGGTCAAAGCGATCGAGGACTTGCAGGATGCGAACATCAACTTTTGGGAGGAACGACGGCGTTATTCGGCTCGGTGCCAGTGCCCGCTTTGACATCACGGTCGCCGTTCGCATAAACACCCCTCGCATTCAATGCTTGGCTAGTACAATTGCTTCATCCCGGCATAATTTAATTTTTTTTCGATCTGGGAAGATAGGCCCCGCAGGATTCGCGGACGACCAGGCGGGGCGTCAAAGAAATGCTTCGAGCCGGGAGCGTTGGTTCGGCCAGACGCTCCATCATTGTTTTGAAAGCCATGACGGCGATGTCACGACAAGGTTGGTGAATGGTGGTGAGTGGAACCGAGACCAGTGTGGCGTATTTCACATCGTCAAAGCCCACCACCCTGACGTCACGCGGAACACGCACGTTTTCTGGTTCCAAAGTGCGCAGCAGCACGGCGGCCGTGTCATCATTGGCGCAAATGAAGGCATCCGCCTGCCGACCGGCAACCAGTGAACGGGCAAACTTCAGATCAGCCGGGTCGCCATAGCGAACCCAATTTATGGAGGGTTCAATTTTATGTCGCACGACGGCTTCGCGGACTCCAGCAATGCGGGCGTCTACCGTGGCTGCGGAAAATGGCCGCGCGACAAAATAAAATCTCCGGCAGCCCAGTTTGATGAGATGTTCGGCCACCATGTATCCGCTCGCCATGTTGTCAAGGCCGACCAGATCAAAATCACTTCTACCCGGAAAATTCATGAGGTCGCGATCTAGGAGCACAACTGGAATGCCGGCCTCTCTGAGAGACTCGGCCAAATGAGAATTCGCCTTTTCCTGCCCCGGTTGCAATTCGGCCGGGGCAAAAAAGACGCCACTGATTTTTCGTTCGATAAACTGTTTACAGATTTCTTCTGCGTGCTTGAGGCTGGCGTCGGTATCCACGCGCGGGTTGGTAGAGCCGCCCCAGAGCAGTCCGTAGTCGCTGACGCGCGCCAGGCTGGCAATTTCACCGCAGATGATTTGAAAGATTTCCGTGTTGGCAAGTCCCGGCACGAGCAGGCCCAGAATACGGGATGCGGTATTGCGCACATTATCTGATCGCACATAGGTGCCGGATCCGGCGCGGCGTTCTATCATGTTCTTTGACTCCAAGTCGCGTAACGCGCGGGCGACCGTGGGACGCGAGACGTTAAACTGCTTGACGAGTTGGATTTCGCTGGGCAGCCGCGAACCGTTGCCATATTTGCCGCTGGCAATCTCGGTTTCAAGATGCCGGCTGATTTCACTGTGCTTGGATTTTGAGCTCATTTGGAACGATTCAATCAGGTGTATTGGCCATGACAGCTTTTAATGTAGTAATAGCAGCATTTTTGGAACCTGTCTAGTTTAGATTTGCAAACGGTATTTGACGAAGTTATCGTCCTTTTTGATCAAAGACATCATCACAACGGCACAGTAGTCTGTATGCAGATGAACTGCATAAATTTTATTTTATGAAAAGACTGCCCTTCTTCGCCACAATTCTGGCGTTCGCGCTCATCTTCGGCGCTGGCTGTGAAAAGCAATCGGCCGTCAGTGAAACGCCCAGTGGCCCCAGGCATGTCATCGCCGTCATTCCAAAATTAACCAACACGGTTTACTGGCAGTCCGTTCTCGCCGGGGCGAAAGAAGCCGGAAAGGATTTCGGTTATGAAATAATTTGGGACGGCCCGGATCGTGAAACCAATTATGCCCGCCAAATTGAAATTGTTGATGACGCCATCGCCCGCCATGTGGAGGGGGTCGTGATTGCGCCGGTGGATCGCACGGAGATGGTTCCCTCGGTTGACAAACTGGACGAATTAAATATTCCCTGTGTCATCATTGATTCGGGACTGGACACGGTTCGGTTCTTGAGTTTTGCCTCCACGGATAACTATCAAGGCGGGGTGCTGGCGGCGCAGAGTTTGGGTCAGGCGCTTGGTGGCAAAGGTAATGTTCTTGTCGTCCGGCACATTGCCGGTTCCCATGCCACCATCAAGCGTGTGAGCGGTTTTGTTGATACCATCTCGAACGATTTTCCCGGCATCAAAATCGTGGACTCGGAATCGGGTCAGGATGAGGCGGACATTGCGAAAAAAGTGACCTTGGAAATGCTCCAGCGCCATCCGGATGTGCAGGGGCTTTTTGCCTGCAATGTTGATATGTCCGTGGGGGCGCTGGAGGCGCTACAGGAGGCGAAACGCACCGACGTGAAAATGGTGGCCTTTGATCCGGCCCCATCGCTGATCATCGGCCTGCGTTCCGGGGAGGTCGCGGCCATTATCGTGCAGAATCCTTACCAAATGGGCTACGACGGCGTGAAGGTGGTCGCCTTGCACAACAAGGGAACATCCAGTCCGCGCCTGATTGACACGGGGGTCGCCGTGGTGACCAGCGAAAACCTCACGGATCCGAAGATCATGCGATTGCTCGGAGAACAACAATAAGTTTGCCGAAGATTTTTTTGGACTGGCGATCCTGGCATTGGCCATGCCGGCTAGTTCCTCATACTGGTTCAGAATTCAGCCTCCGAGGTCAAAGCCGACGGCCTGCGCCGGGCGGCGGACGGCAAAATTTTTTAATCACATCTGCGTTCCCGCCTGAGATTCTGCGCGAAGGCTTACAAGAGACCCGGTGGACGTCCCGACCGAGCACTTCAGGATTTATACCTCGTGGAGGTTCATGTGATGCGCCTCCGCTTCGTGGTGTGGCTTGTGGGTTTTAATTTCATTTCATTGCCATACAAAGAGTGATCCGGCAAAGGCGGAACCGGGCCGGTGGCAGAAAGGTTTTCATCAGATTGCCAACCGGTCGGCAACGCCACCGGCCGCGCTGAATGAACAACAATCAATGTTCAGAACATTTGTTCCGCCTCGCGATGTAGATGCAATGCCGATGGGCAGCTCGACAGGATGTTCACGGGAAATTGAAAGGTAATAACAGCATGCAAAGTTGTAATCACAGCAATTTGAAATTCTGTCTAGTCTGGATTTGTGTTTGGGCGGGACAGGAGTTAAAAAAGAGTCACGCCCAGCGATTGGATTGATTGACTCATTGGCGCGACACGATTTGCGGCGATGGTCAAGCGGAAATGCTCCGGAATTTTTCCGGGTCATTTTTCAGAAACGAATGAGCTGGAAAAACAACAAGTCAACCAACAAAAAATAGAATGAAAATAAAGCATCTAATGACGGCGGCCATCGCTGGGCTCATCCTCGGCAGGATGGGAGTGGCCCAGGCCCAAGAAGCAGACACCAATCTAACTACGATTGCGTATTGGAAAATGAACCAACTGTCCACCAACATTATCTACTCTGGCGGGTTGACCATCGGGATTCCCGATTTGGCCACAAACGTCGGGCAGGGCACCCAGACCGGAAGCGCGCCGGTGGCGGCAACGGAAGATGACTTGTTTGTTTGGGGCGATATTCAGGGCAACTTTCAGATTACGAATGACGTGCCGCCCCTTTCGATGTTCAACCGGGGTTTCAACGGCGGCGGCGGTTCTTGGAACGCTGCGAATAACGTCGGCCAGGCTGGAGATATGTTCTATCCGCAAGATCAATACGGCAACGAATTTGTCGGACCGAGCTTTACCGAGGAAATTATCTTCAAATCCGTCGGCCCGACCGCCAACAAGCAGACGCTCATTTGGAACCATCAGGGATCGGCTTACGCGTTCCTGCAGGTCAATGAAGACGGCAATACCGGCGATTTGACATTCTGGGGTTACGACGGCTCGAATATCCAGGCAGTGCGCATATCCAATAGTGCCGGTCGTTTTGACGATGGCAACTGGCATTGCGCGGTGTGCCGTTTCGATGCCACCAGCAAGGTGATGAGCCTGTATGCCATCAATCAAGATGGAACGACCGTATCCAATGCCATCGTTTTGACCGCGAATCTCAATCCCGAAGGGCCGGGCAATATCATCATCGGACAAGATGAGGGCACCTCCACTTGGTTCGATGGTGAAATTAACCAAGTCCGCATGTCCAGCGTGGCGCTGCCGAATTCCTCGCTGCTGGCGGTGGCTGGCGGTCCGCAGAATCCCCATGTTATTGGCTACTGGCAGTTTAATAATGAGACCACCACCCCGTCGGAACTCAGTGGGCAACCGGCGATCTTGGATCTGGCCACGAATGTCGGCCAAGGCGTTTACAATGGTTCAGCTTCCAACTACAATGTCTCGGCCACGATGGACAATTTGGTGGTCGAAGGGCCATTAGGCGGCAGCATGGCCTTTTCGAGTTCTGTGCCTCCCGCCAGCATGTTTAACCCAGCCTTCCCCACCAATCAGGGAACGGCCTCATGGGATGCCGGAAATATTCCCGGCGGCGACGTGGCATTTCCGTTTGATGTTTATGGCGACGAGCTGGCTTCGCCCAGCTACACGGAAGAAATCTTTTTTAAGTCAGACGCCACCACTAGCGACAAGCAGACGCTGATTTTCAACCATCACACCTCGGCCTACTGCATCCTCCAGATCAATGAAGATGGTGCCACGGGCGATTTGACCTTCTTTTCCTATAACGGCGGTTTTCCCGCCATCCGCATCACCACCGCGCAGAATGGCGGCCAGCGGTTTGACGATGGCAACTGGCATTACGCCGCCTGCCGTTATGACGCAGGCACCCAGATCATGAGCCTGTATGTGGTCAACCAAGACGGCTCTTATGTGGAACAATCGCTCTCGGGCATTCCGCAGTTGCTGCCCGGCGGCTCCGGCTACACCTACATTGGCAACGACGAAACAGCCTCGCTGCCTTACAACGGCTTGATCAACCAGGTGCGCATGTCGGACGTGGCGCTGGCGGATCAGGAATTGCTGGGAACGCCTCCTCCGGCGTGTATACCTCCGGCGATTTTCAGCTCCTCGGGTGCGGTTACCAACTACATCAACGGTGTCGCCAACTTTTCAGTGAATGCCGGCGGCTCGAATCCACAATATCAGTGGCAATTAAACGGCACAAACGTTGTGGGCCAGACTAATGCCAATCTGCAAATCTTTCCGGTGCAGACCACCAACGCGGGTAATTACACCGTCGTCGTTTCCACGGAGTGCAGCGGCTTGAGCGTTACCAGCGCCCCGGCGCTCTTGGCGGTTATTCCCACCACCGCCCCGGTGGTCAACATTGCACGCTGGAGCATGGAGGCCCAGGTGACCACCACGAACACTGCGGGCGTTCCGACCTTCCAGGGCATCTTTGACTCGGACATTGCTACCGGCCAGGGCATCTACAGCAACGGCGGCGTCCCGGCCTCCGAAGATGATCTGATCACCTTCAATTCAGCGGGCGGGGGCATTTCTCTGAGCAACGATGTTCCGCCGACGAGCATGTTTATCAATGGGAACAACGGTGGAACCAACTCCCTCGATGCGTCATGGGTTGCCGGCGTGGACGGCGGTTTGTTCTACCCGCAGGATCAGTATGGAAATGAATTCAGTTTCCAAACCTCCTTCTCGGTTGAATTGTTCTTCAAGAGCTACGGCGACCAAAGCGGTGCCGGCGAAATGGAGCTGCTCTCTCAAGGCGACGGGTTCTTCCGCTATGGCCTGATAATGAACGAAGCTGGGCCGGGAACAGTGCGCTTCGCGGTGAACAATGGTCACACCATCCACACTGTGGACGTTACCAACGCCAATTTTGCCGATGGCAACTGGCATTACGCGCTGGGCCAATATAACTCGGATTCCAATTCAATCACACTGACGCTGGTCAACAGTGACGGCTCCGATTCAGTGGCCACAGCCGTGCTGCCCGTAGGGTTTAGCCCTCTGCCGCAGGGCAATGACGGCAACATGTTTATCGGTCGGAACACGTTTGCCGAATCCGGCGACCCGCAGACGTTCCTCGGCTTGATTGACGAAGTTCAGGTTTCGTCTGAGATCGTGACGAGCAGCACGGGCCAGTTGGGTTATGTCCCAGTCATTGTCACGCCGCATATCACCAGCATTTCGGTGAGTGGTGGGACGGTGACGATCACGTTCACCGGCAGTCCGGCGGACGCGGCGTCGGCTTTCACGCTGATAGGTTCCCCAACCGTCAACGGAACCTACTCGGCTTTGTCAGCGACCATCACTTCGCTTGGCTCTGGTAATTTCCAGGCGACCATCCCGACGAGCGGGGCAACGGAATTTTATCGTATCAAACGATAAGTTGGTTTAGCAGTGGTCGGCCTGCGGCAAAAAAACCGCAGGCCGGCTTTAATCGTTTGGAAAAATAGTGCATATAAATATGATGAAACCAAACAACTCAAAAATGATCACTTCCCGCCAGCGCGCATTCACCTTGATTGAGTTGCTGGTTGTGATCGCCATCATTGCCATCTTGGCGGCGATGCTGCTGCCCGCACTGGCGTCGGCCAAGCAGAAGGCCGTTCGGATCAGTTGCCTGAACAACCTGAAACAAATCACCTTGTTCACGCAGATGTATACGGATGACAACAATGATCAATTTCCCACGGCCACCGCCAGCTATAGTCCCGCTGACGAAATAAGCAACTGGTGGGGCGCGGCGATTTGTGGTGGCACCACGAATTATTACAAATCTTTTCACGATCCGGCCGTGAATGGTTCCATCACCGAAAACGGAGTGAAGTGGTCTTGGGCCTTTAATTTCAATCTGGTGGGTTACGGTTACAACTCGTTCTTTCTTAGTTGCACGCCCAATCTTCCGTCATCACAGTCAGTCGCCGGTTATAAATTTAATAGCTCGGCCAACTTCAAACGCAGTGGCATCCTGCATCCCACGGATTGTCTGGTTTATGCGGACAAACAACCGAAACCAGACTTGACCGCCAGCGGCAGTTTATGGTGGCCCAATGCCAGCATGCACAATCCAAGTTCCTCCGGCCAATATGAAGGGGTTGATACGATTCGTCATAATGAGGGAAAATTTCCAGGCATCGGCAACGTGGGGTTTGCGGATGGCCATGCGGAATCCCGAAAGGAAGCCGATATCAACCCACCAGTGGATCCTTCAGCCGGATCCATTCAAGGATTGGTCAATTCCCAGTATTGGGATCCCCGGCAGGCTGCCGGGCAAAAGTAAAAAAACCGCGCCTGCGAACTGGATGCAGCCAAAGTTAAAAAACCACAGGCCCAAAAGCTTGAGGTCGGAAAACGAATTGATTGATGGCTCCGTCTGCCGGAGCAAATTTGGTTTAGTTAAATTGGACATTGTTTTTAACCGGTCACTTGAGTAAACGCATTTGAAATGAATATCATCGCCACCTCGCCAACGGAAATTGCTGGCAAACTTCCCGTGTTCAACCGGCGCATCTTTTTCTGGGCCATCGTTTCGGCGCTGGCCGGATTTCTGTTCGGATTTGACACGGTGGTCATTTCCGGCGCGGAACAGAGAATTCAGGCGCTCTGGGGCTTGAGCGCCGTTATGCAGGGATTTGCCATTGGCTCGGCGCTTTACGGCACCGTGCTGGGCGCGTTGTTCGGCGGCTGGCCGACGGATCATTTCGGCCGCAAAAAAACACTGCTTTGCATCGGCGTGCTTTATATCATCTCGGCACTGGGCTGCGCTTTTTCCAATGGCGTGACGATGTTCATCATCGCGCGCGTGCTCGGCGGCATCGGCATCGGCGTCTCCACCGTGGCCGCACCGCTTTACATTTCCGAAATCGCGCCGCCGTCCTATCGTGGACGGCTCACAGGCATGTTCCAGTTCAACATCGTTTTTGGGATCCTCATCGCCTACGCCTCCAACTGGATGCTGTCCGGCATCGGCGAAAATGCCTGGCGCTGGATGCTGGGCGTTGCCGCGTTTCCCTCATTTATTTACACAGTTATGTGCTTCGCCATCCCGGAAAGTCCGCGCTGGCTGATCGGGCGCAAGGGCGATCGCGCCGCCGGGATAAAAGTCTTGAAGCTCATCGAGCCGGAAGTCACGACGGCCCAAGTCGAGGCAGATGCGGATACGATTGCCGCCGCATCTGCCGAGCGCGTCAGCGCCGGAAAATTTTGGACGTGGCGGATGCGCGTGCCGATCCTGCTGGCGTTCTTCATCGCTTTTTTCAACCAGATGTCGGGCATCAACGCGATTCTTTATTTCGCGCCCCGCATTTTTGAAATGACGGGACTGGGCGCAAAAGCGGCGTTGCTGCAATCCGTCGGCATCGGCGTCACAAACTTGATTTTTACCTTTGTCGGACTTTCGCTGATTGACCGGCTGGGCCGGCGCACGCTGCTGTTCATTGGTTCGTTCGGTTACATTGCGTCGCTGGGGCTGACGGCCTGGGCGTTTTTCACGCAGCACTACAGCATCGTGCCGGCTTGCATCTTTGCGTTCATCGCGGCGCACGCCATTGGTCAAGGCGCGGTAATCTGGGTGTTCATCTCGGAAATTTTCCCGAACCGCCATCGCGCCGAGGGCCAGACGCTCGGCAGTTCGACGCATTGGATTTGCGCCGCGTTGTTGACGACATTATTTCCCAAGATGGTTTCCGCTTTCCCGCCCGGCTATGTCTTCGCCTTTTTCGCCTTCATGATGGTGCTGCAATTGATCTGGGTTAAAACGATGGTGCCGGAGACCAAGGGTGTGCCCCTGGAGCAAATGCAGAAACGACTGGGAATTGAGTAAAGGCACTTATGAGTTTCAATGTTGTTGGCATTGGTGAGGTTCTCTGGGATCTCCTGCCCGCCGGTCCGCAACTTGGTGGTGCGCCAGCCAACTTTGCCTATCACGCCCGCGCCCTGGGCGCGCACGCCTGCGTGGTGACGCGGGTTGGCAATGACGATTTGGGCCGGGCCATCCTCAAACGGTTCGAGCAGATGGAAATCGCCGACGGCACCATGCAGATGGACGAAGCCGCGCCCACCGGCACGGTCACGGTTGCACTTTCTGACAAGGGAATTCCCAATTACCTCATCCACGAACATGTGGCGTGGGATCACTTGGAGCTGACGCCGTTGGCGCTCAAAGCTGCTCGCGAGGCGGATGCGGTCTGTTTTGGGAGTCTTGCCCAGCGCGGCGCGATTTCACGGGCGTCCATCCAACGGCTCGTGGCCGCCGCTCCGGCCACCGCGTTGCGGGTTTTTGACATTAACCTGCGGCAGAATTACTACTCGCGCGAGGTCATCGAACAATCTCTCCGGCTCGCGAATGTGCTGAAGTTGAACGACGGCGAGTTGCCCATTCTGGCCGAACTGTTCAACCTGACCGGCAGCGTGCGGGATCAACTTGCGACGCTTGCAAACTGTTTCAGTCTGCAACTCGTCGCCCTGACGCGCGGTCCGGCGGGGAGCCTGTTGTTTCAGGGCGGCCAGTGGTCAGACTGTCCGTCAGTTCCGATCAGCATTGTAGATACTATCGGTGCCGGGGATTCCTTCACCGCCGCGCTGGTCATGGGACTGCTTTGTAAAATGCCGCTAGACGAAATCAACGCGCTCGCCGACGAAGTCGCGCGCCACGTCTGTTCCTGCGCCGGAGCCACACCGCCATTGCCGAAGCAACTAGCTAGGCGGTTTGCCGCCTGCAATGGCGCTATCAAAACGATGGCCACTCCGGTTGTCGCAATCAAAGCCTGATTCAAAGATACGATGAAAATCAGAACCACCACCAAACTGGCGGAAAATCGTCTGGGACGTGCGCTGTTGCACCTGAAATGTCTTGCGCGCGGCGGCAAGTGGACCTGGCATGTGGCCGGGCTACGCCGGGAACTGTTTGGTCGTTCGCGCAAAATACTGGCAATGGTTGCCATTTTGGCCGCGACGCTGAATTCCGCAAAGGCCAGTTCGCCGGACTATTACACCAAGCCGTTCCGCCCACAATATCATTTCACGCCAGAAAAAAACTGGATGAACGATCCGAACGGCCTGGTGTATTACGAGGGCGAATATCATCTGTTCTACCAATACAATCCTTTTGGCAATACCTGGGGCCACATGAGCTGGGGTCACGCCGTTAGCCCCGACATGGTTCACTGGAAACATCTGCCGCTGGCCTTGGCCGAGGCGGATGGTGTGATGATTTTTTCCGGCAGCGCGGTGATTGATTGGAAGAATACCAGCGGCTTCGGAAAAGACGGCAGACCGCCGATGGTGGCGATCTATACCGGCTACAATACGAAGAATAACTTGCAATACCAGTGCATCGCCTACAGCAACGACAAGGGCCGCACTTGGACAAAGTATTCAGGTAACCCGGTCATCAACCTCGACTCAAAAGATTTTCGCGATCCCAAAGTGCAATGGTATGAGCCGACCAAAAGCTGGCTCATGACCGTCTCGCTTTCGGTGCTGCACAAGGTTCGCTTTTATAGTTCAAAAGATCTCAAGCATTGGACGTTGTTGAGCGAATTTGGTCCCGCTGGCGGAACCGCTGGCGTCTGGGAATGTCCCGACCTGTTCCAATTGCCAGTGGCGGGCACAAATGAAAAACGCTGGGTCCTGGCGGTCAACATGAATCCCGGCAGCATCGCCGGCGGTTCAGGCGGACAATACTTCGTCGGCCAGTTCGACGGCACGCGGTTCACCGCCGATCCTGATTCGCTGTTGAAGCCGACTCCGGCCTTTGCGCCGAAAGGCCAGGTCATCGCGGATTTCGAGAGCAAAGATTATGGCGATTGGAAAACGACCGGGGATGCTTTCGGTTCCAGCCCGGCGCAGGGCCGGCTCGGTGATCAAAATCCCGTGAATGGTTATGTGGGTCATGGACTGGTGAACAGCTTTTATCACGGTGACGCCAGCACCGGCACGCTGACTTCGCCGGAGTTTGAAATTACAAAACCATTTCTAAATTTTCTCATCGGCGGCGGTTCGCAAAAAGACACGCGCATGGACTTGTTGGTGAACGGCAAGGTTGTCCGCACCGCTTCCGGCGACGATGCCGAACGGCTCGCCTGGAAATCGTGGGACGTGCATGAATTCCAAAATCAAAAAGCGGTGTTGCAGATTGTGGACAACGCCACCGGCGGGTGGGGTCACATCAATGTTGACCAAATCACGCTCGCCGATGAAGCGGCGCATCCCGCGTCTGAATCAGCTTTGTGGTTTGATTACGGTCCCGATTTCTACGCGGCGGTTTCTTGGAATGACATTCCCAAATCCGACGGTCGCCGGCTGTGGCTCGGCTGGATGAGCAATTGGGAATACGGCCAAAATGTTCCGACTTCGCCCTGGCGCAGTGCGATGTCCATTCCGCGCCAAGTCGGCCTGCGTGAGACTCCTGAAGGCATCTGTCTGGTGCAGCAACCGGTGCGCGAATTGCATTCGTTGCGTGGCGAACATTTTCAGTTCACAGGCGGCGACGTCGCGGCGGCAAACGACTGGATCCAGAAAAATCACATTCAAGGCGACCAGCTTGAGTTTGAGGTTCAGTTCGACCCGCAGAGCGCCGACGTCGAAGGCGTGAATGTTTTCAAAGGTGCTAAGGAAAAAACGGTGATCGGGGTGGATCGCGACAAGGGAACGGTGTTCGTGGATCGCACGCATTCGGGAAATGTGGACTTTAGTCCGCAGTTTCCGGGCGTGTATTCCGCGCCGCTGACGGATCGCGTCGGCAAGGTGAAGCTCCATATTTTCTTGGACGCTTGTTCGGTGGAAGTGTTCGTGAACAATGGGGAAAAAGTTTTCACCGTTCTGGTCTATCCTTCCGCCGACAGTCACGGTGTTGAATTTTTTGGGCCGGAGAACGGCGCGAAGGTTGGTGCGCTGAATGTGTGGATGTTGAAATCGAGCTGGAAGTAAAGTTGTGCAATTTTACGGACTTAAACTAAATGAACTTGAATCAAAACTGGCGAATGCTGACGCGTTCGGCTCTTACCAACCTACTCGTTACGCTTGTTCTGATGTCGGCAGGCACATCACTTTTCGCCCAGGATATTGTCCTGTCGGATTTTGAGGAATCAAACTACGCCTGGTTGCCGGGCGGCGTCTGGTCCGTAACCGGCACCTGTTTTGGCACCGGTCCGGCGCATGGTGCTTTGTCTGGTCAGGGTGCCGTCACCGGCTACCTGGGCGGCGGATTAGCCAATAGCTACAATGGTGGGGATGCCAGCACGGGCACGCTGTTGTCACCGACGTTCACCATTCAGCGGGACTACATCAAATTTCTGATCGGCGGCGGCAGTTATCTTGGTGCCGGCGGCTATGGCGGTGAGACCCGGATTGATCTTTTAGTAAATGGACAGGTCGTGCAGCACGCAGCTGGTCCGGGCGAATGGGAAAATTTGGATTGGGAGCAATGGAAAGTGAGCAATCTGCTGGGGCAAACCGCGCAAATTAGAATTATAGACTCGGCCACTGGCGGCTGGGGTCATCTCAACGTGGATCAGATTGTGGAGTCCGACACTTCTTTGACCACGGGTGTCATCGTCCCGACGAATCAATTCATCAATTTTCCGGTGAAGTTGGGCAATCCCTACCATGTTGTGGCGCTACTCGTGAATGGTCTGTCGGTGCAAGAGTTTAATATGCCGCTCGGCACTTCCTCGGATTATGATTTTTATGCCTTCCTGGATTTGTCGACTTATCAAAACACTCAGATGGTGGTGCGAGTGGATTCAACCAACGGCGTCCAGCTTGCTGATTTTATTCAATCTAATGCGCCCGTGACGGCCACGCCGTTTTATCAGGAATCATTGCGTCCGATTTATCATTATTCCGCTCGGCGGGGTTTCATCAACGATCCGAACGGAATGGTGTATTACAACGGCGAGTATCACCTGTGTTATCAGCACAACCCTTACGATGTGGTCGTGGGCAATCAGAACTGGGGAAACGCCGTCAGCCAAGATCTCGTGCATTGGCAGGAATTGCCGGAGGCGATTTATGGCGACGCGCTGGGGCAGGCTTGGTCCGGCTCGTCGGTGGTGGACTGGAACAACAGCGCCGGATTTGGAACCAATGCAATCGTGAGTTTTTATACGAGTGCCGGAGGACATGGCAACAACAACCTCATGTCCGAAGGCCAGCTCTTTAGTCAAAGCATGGCTTACAGTCTTGATGAAGGCCGCACTTGGACCAAATATGCGAACAATCCGGTTATCCCGAACGTAGAAGGCGACAACCGCGATCCGCGGGTCATCTGGTATGCGCCGGGAAACAAGTGGGTCATGGTTTTTTGGCTGCAAGGCACCGACTTCGGTTTCTTTTCCTCCACCGATCTCAAGCACTGGACGCAAACTTCGACGTTCACTTTTGGCAACGGCGTGATCGAGGTTCCTGAACTGTTTCAGTTGGCGTTGGACGGAAACGCAAATAACCAGAAATGGATCTTCTACGCCGGGGCCGGCAACTACTATGTTGGCACATTCGACGGGAATGCTTTCACCGCGCAGAACGGGCCGTATTCGATTCGCGGTGGAAACAGTTTTGCCGCTGCGCAAACTTTCAACAACATTCCGGCGTCGGACGGCCGCCGCATCCTGATCGCCAATGGCACGCAAAATTATCCCAACATGCCGTTTCAATGCGCGATGGACTTTCCAGTTGAATTGACCCTGAACACCGTCAGTGGCGTTCCGCAGATGTTTGTCAATCCGGTGCGGGAACTGGCCGGTCTTCGCACCAGCACGAACACCTGGCCGGCGCAGGCATTGCCCAACGGAGTGAACGTCATGTCCGGCACCACCGGCGAAGCGTTTGAACTGGATGCGACTTTCCAGCCCGGCACCGCCTCAAGTGTCACGTTCAATCTGCGCGGGATAACGGTCACTTACAACTGCGGAGCGCAGACGGTCTCCTGCGCCGGCACGACCCAATCGCTCGCGCCCAGCGGCAGCTCGGTGCGGCTCCAGATGCTCGTGGATCGCGGCATCATTGAAATTTACGGCAATAGGGGGTTGCTTTACATGCCAATGACGGTGACTGCAACAGCGGGAGCACAGGCGGTCAGCCTCGTGGCAACCGGAAGCGGCGCGACCTTAAACTCCATGGTGATGCACAATCTGGGTTCGGCTTGGAACTACACGAATTCACTCTCGACCAATCCTCCGGCCATCACCACGCAACCCACTTCCGTTACCAACGCTACAGGTTCAACTGTTACATTCACGGTGACGGCCACGGGCGCGTCGCCGCTTACTTATCTCTGGTATTTCAATGGGCAGCCGCTGAATACGGCCGCGAACATTGCCAGCGTCACAAACAGCAACCTCACGATTTCGCCGACCGCCCTTACGAACGCCGGTAACTATACCGTGGTCATCACCAACGATTTTGGCTCGGTGACCAGCAGTCCTCCGGCGGTATTATCCTATAGTGCGCCGGTTATTACCTCGCAACCAGTGTCCGCCACCAACTACCCCGGCTTCTCGGAGTCGTTCAGCGTGACGGCATCAGGTGCCTCCGAGTATCTGTGGTATTTCAATGGGCAGCCGCTCAACCCTGCGGCGAACATCGCCAGCGTCACGACCAGCAACCTTACGATTTCGCCTGTGTATCCGGCCGACTTAGGCAACTACTATGTCGTCATCAGCAATGCCAGCGGTTCAGTGACGAGCAGTGTGGTTGCCTTGACGGTGCTCGCCCCTTACCAAATTGCCTATTGGCGGATGGAATCCCAGATCGTCGCGCCGAACAACGCGGGCACGCCCACCTTTGCTGGCGTGGCCGATTCCGACACCAATAGTGGTCAGGGGATATATACCACCGGCGCCCTGCCTGCCGCCATTGATGATTTGATCACGTTCAACGGGCTTTCTGGAAATCCGATGACATTGAGCACGAATGTTGCGCCGGCATCCATGTTTGTGAATAGTCACAATGCCGGAAATTATTCCTACGATGCCGAGGCCATTTCCAATGTGGACGGTGCGCTGTTTTTTCCGCAGGATCAATATGGTGATGAGATGGATTTCGCCGGCCCTTTCTCAATAGAACTGTTTTTCAAAACGGACGGCAACCGCAGCGGCGCGGGCAGCATGCAATTAGTTGCGCAAGGTTCAGACACCGGACAGGTCTTCCGCTATGGCATAAATGTCAATGAGGCGGCGACAGGTGGAATCAGGTTCAAGATTACCAACAGCAGTCTGGGTCAAACGAATGTGGTGGATTTGACGGAGGCGAACTATGCGGATGGGCAGTGGCATTATTTGCTGGCGGTGTGTGATACGTTGAGCGGCACCAACGGCCAGATGCGCCTGACCATTGCCAACGCGGACGGCACACAGGCCAGTGCGACGAACAATTTGCCGGCAGGCTTTCTGCCGTTGCCCACACAGAATAACGGCAACCTGTTCATCGGGCGGAACACGTATCCGGCGAGTGTGAATCCGGAGACGTTTCTAGGTTTTATAGACGAAGTGCAGATAACCGCTGGCGTCGTGCCGGACATGTGGCGTATCGGCCGGGTTCCCTCCATAGACAACCATCCCCAAATCAGCGGCGTCTCGGCAGATGCCGATGGCGTGAGTTTTCAGTGGAACGGGGCGGCGGCGAACAATTTCCTGGTGCAGTGGGTGTCGCAGTTAGGGAATGCGTGGCAAACGATTGCAACGTTACCCAGTGCCAATGCCCTAACTACCTTTGTGGATACGAATTCCAACCGGTTGGCAGATTCGGCTGGTTTTTACAGGATTATGGCGCAGTAACTATCAAATAATGCCTCAATATTTTATCCGAATATATTATTACAACCTCATTTTCTGGGTGATACTTATGGTTGGATCTCCTCTAATTTACGGTCAGGACATCCTGTTGTCTGACTTTGAAGAACTGGGCTATGTGTGGCTGCCCGGAGGGAACTGGACAGCAACCGGCAACTGTTTTGGTTCCGGGCCAGTGCAGGGCACCTTGCCTAACCAGCAAACCGTTACGGGTTATTTGGGAAATTGGCTGGTGAATACCTACCTTGGTGGGGATGGTAACACGGGAACATTGGTGTCTCCTTCCTTCGCCATCAATCGGAAATACATCAAATTTCTCATTGGCGGTGGCAATCAGCGGGGACAGACGTGTATCAATCTGCTAGTGGGTGGTCAGGTGGTGCGCTCGGCGGTTGGGATGGGTGACCGTGAAAATTTGGATTGGCTGCAATGGAATGTGAGTGCTTATACGAATCAAACGGCGCAGTTGCAAATCGTGGATAACTACACAGGAGCGTGGGGGCATATCAATGTAGATCAGATAGTGGCGACAGACACTCCGATTCCTGGGATGATTGTTGCCAATCAACATTACCTCAATTTGCCTGTGAGCTTTAATGGGGCGGGTCACCTAGTTGAAATCTTGCAGGAAGGGTTGGTTGTTCAGGAATTCAATATCAATCTGGTGACCAATGGGACGCCGGATTTTTATGATTTTCTGGATTTATCGCAGTATCATGGCAAGGAACTGGTGGTGCGGATAGATTCGCAACTGGCCAATGCGAGCCAGCTGGCGTCATTAATTCAAGACCAGGACATCAAAACGACCGTTCCGATATATCAGGAGCCAAACCGACCAATTTACCATATCTCTGCCAAGCGCGGTTATATCAACGACCCGAATGGCATGGTTTATTACAATGGTGTCTATCATGTCTGTTATCAGCATAATCCCTATCAATTGCAGAATGGCAACCATTGTTGGGGCCATGTGGCGAGCACGGATTTGGTGCATTGGACGGAATTGCCGGAGGAACTTTATTCTGACCCGTTGGGAACTTGCATTTCGGGGGGAGCGACGGTGGATTGGAACAATTCGGCTGGTTTTGGGACCAATGCTATCATCGCCATGTATACTTCGGCAGGCAGCCTGACTCGTATGTCGGCTGGTAGACCTTTTACCCAGAGCATCGCCTACAGTTTGGATGGCACGAATTTCACCAAATACGCGGGCAATCCGGTGATGGGTCCCCAGCGGACCACCACCGACCACGATCCCAGTCCCCTTTGGTATGCGCCGGGCAATAAATGGATCATGGTTCTTTACTATAACGACGGAACTCACACTTACGGATTCTTTTCGTCGCCCGACCTCAAGAATTGGACGCTTGAGAGTGACTTTACTCTGCCAAACCAAGGCGAGGTGCCGGAGTTTTTCCAGCTGCCGCTGGATGGGAACACGAACAACATGAAATGGATTTTTTATGGCGGGGCAGGAGGCTATGAAGTAGGCACGTTCGACGGCCATACGTTCACGTCGCAAACTGGATATCTTGACATACGTGGAGGGAACAATTTTGCCGCAGCGCAGACGTTTTACAATATGCCAGCATCGGACGGGCGAAGAATTTTAATCGCCAATATGCCAAATGAATATCCCGGCATGCCTTTTGACTGCGCGTTGACTTTTCCGGTGGAACTGACGTTGCAAACCACCGGTTCGACTCCGCTAATTTATGCCAATCCGGTAAATGAGATCGTGAATTTGCGCACCAGCACCAATAACTGGCCTGCGCAGGCGCTCGCCAATGGCGTGAACGTGATGTCCGGCGCGATGGGCGAAGCCTACGAACTGGATGCGCAATTTCAGCCGGGCAGCGCGTCGAGCGTGACGTTCACGCTGGGCGGCACGCCGGTCACCTACAATTGCGTGAACCAGCAAATATCCTGCGATGGAATCACCAATCCGTTGAGTCCGGTCAATGGCGTCATCATCCTGCAAATTCTGGTGGATCGCGGGACTTTGGAAATCTACGCGAACAATGGACTCGTCTATATGCCGATTAGCACCACCCCGACGTTCGGCACTCAACCCATCAGTCTGGTGGCCAGCGGCAGCGGCGCGCAATTGCTCTCTTTGAACCTGTATAATCTCGGTTCCGCGTGGCCCGCTGCTCCGCCGTATATTGCCTCGCAGCCCGGTCCGGCCACCACGGTCAACGGGGGTTTCGACAGTTTCAGCGTCACGGCCACTGGCACCACGGTTCCGTTCTCATATCAGTGGTTCAACAATGAACAGCCAATTGCGGGGGCGACTAATAGCACGCTGTCGGTGTTTGCCGTCCCGTCCACCAACGTGAATTACTACGTCATGATCAGCAATGCAGCCGGTTCGGTCACGAGCAGCGTCGCGCCCTTGACAGTGCGGGCAAACTACAAAGTTTCCTATTGGCGGATGGAATCGCAGATCACCGCGCCCAACAACGCGGGCACGCCAAGCTACGTCGGTGTGGCGGATTCGGATACCAACACCGGCCAGGGGATTTTCACCACCGGAACCTTGCCGGCGGCGATTGATGATCTGATCACGTTCAACGGACTCACTGGCGGGTCGGTGACCTTGAGCACGAACGTCGCGCCCGCTTCCATGTTTGTGAATAGTCATTCTTCGGGAGGTTTCTCTTACAACGCGGAGGCGATAACGAACGTGGATGGCGCATTGTTTTTCCCGCAAGATCAATACGGCGACGAGTTCGATTTTACGAGTCCCTTCTCAATTGAACTGTTTTTCAAAGCCGATGGCAATCGTAGCAACGCAGGTCCGATGGAATTGATTTCCCAAGGCACGGATACTGGGCAGACTTTCCGTTACGGCATCAATGTGAATGAATCATCGGCGGGTGGTTTGCGGTTTGCGGTGGCCAACAGCAGTCTGGGTCAAACGAATGTGGTGGATTTGACGGGGGCGAACTATGCGGACGGGCAGTGGCATTATTTGCTGGCAGTGTGTGACGCGCTGAGCGGCACCAATGGGCAGATGCGGCTGACCATTGCCAACGCGGACGGCACACAAGCCAGCGTGACGAATAATCTGCCGGCGGGCTTTCTGCCGTTGCCCGCACAGAATAACGGCAACCTATTCATCGGTCGTAATACCTATCCGTTAAGTGCGAACCCGGAGACGTTCCTTGGTTTCATTGATGAAGTGCAAATCACTGCTGGCGTCGTTCCGGACAATTGGCGAATCGGCAAGGTTCCATCCATTGACAATTATCCACTTATCAGCAGCGTTTTAGCAGGAACGAGCGGTGTCAGCTTTCAATGGAATGGGGCGGCGGCAAATAATTTTCTGGTGCAATGGGCTCCACAACTTGGGGCGGTGTGGCAGACCATCGCCACGATGCCAAGTGCAAACACGGTGGCAAACTTCGTGGACACCAATACTGTCCGCTTAATGAACTCGGCCGGATTTTACCGAATTATGGCGCAGTAATTCAAAATCAACCGTGCAACGCGCTACAGCATAATACATAGTTAGGCATCGTTTCACACTTTATGCGCATACTACCCCTCGCCACGGCAGCTTTGATGGCTGCATTTGTAATTGGTTGCTCCAAGAAGTCCAGCGAGCAGGCACATCATCCGAAGTTGCCGGCGGGCACGGTAGATTTGGGAGCAGTTGAGTTGGTGCCGCAGACACCGACACAGTTTAGCCTTGGTGCAGGCAAGTGTTGCATTCTGACTGGTAACCAGCTTGCAGGTGTTATTCATGTCCAAGTGCAGATGTTTGTGACGAATGCAGACAGAACAGTCTGGTCTTCACCGGCAGATGTTTCAACATTGGCGGGTCGGCAGTGTTCCATCAACTGTTTGAATATGATGATTGAGATGACGCCGACAATGAAGACACCATGACGATGTTTAGTTTCAACTTTGTAGTGCGATAAAAGAGTTAGTAGTAGACTTCGTTCGGAGTTTGGAAACCCAGTCGGGTAGCCGACCAGCAGCAGATTATTTCAATACCTGTTTCAGAAATTTCAAACCGTCAGTCGCGATTTCATCCCGCGTTGGTTCCATGCGCCGCCAGATGCCGGCGTTGCGGGCGATGCGCGGAACATCCAGCGTGACGGATTCGAGCGCGATGTCGCCGTCGTATTTGATCGCCTTCAATGCAGACGCGATGGATTTCCAGTCAATGTGATCGTTGCCCGGCGTGCCGCGATCACTGCCGCACGCATGGATGTGTCCAAGGTGTTTACCAGCGCGGCGAATCGCTTCGCCCTGATGTTTTTCCTCGATGTTCGCGTGAAAGGTATCCAGATGTAATTTGAGCGCCGGGCTGCCGACATCGGCGATGAGTTTCAATCCCTGATCAATCGTGTTGAGGAAATCCGTTTCAAAACGGTTCAGCGGCTCGATACAAACAAGCTTGCCATGTGCTGCGGCGTATTGTGTGACGATTTCAAGATTTTTCACGACTGCCCGCCACTGACGTTTTTTTTCAGCTCCAGAATAAGCCTCAGCCCGACCAACGTAGGAATAAATGGGACCGCCCAGCACCCGAGCGTCTAGTGCGACCATTTGATCAATCAGCGCACACAGGTATTTCACACCGTGGCGTTGGCTTGTGGCGTTGCCCCGTAGGTCACGTTCAGGATTGATGGCGGCGGCCACTGATCCGCAAACCAAGTTGTTTTTCTCCAGCTCGCGATTCACGATTAACGGATCAATATGAGCCGGATCTTCAATGAGCAGTTCCACCGAATCAAATCCCCACTTTCTAAACTTGGCGAACAGCCGCGTGTTTGCATTAGTGAATGGCGAAACAAATAAAACCGTGTTGATGCTGAATCTCATGGTAAAGCCTTGTGCTAGAATTAATTTAATCCGTATTGCCTCAAAACGTAACAAAAATCGGCTCCATCAAAAAAAATCAGCGTCCTCTCCATTCCTGAATTACTCCAGTCAGGTCGGTTCGTGGGCAGTGCGTGGAGATGGCAAAAATTGGATGCTCGTTGACCGGCAGCTTGGCTTTCCTCATACCAATTATATAACCCAAGACTTCACTGTGATTTACAAAATGATTTACGCCCACGCGCCCTTGATGGCTTGGCTTGGAATGTCTAGCGAGTGGATTGGGCGACGAATCACGACGCTGCAAGGCAGGAAAAGACGCGCACAGACTGGTTTGTGGTTTTTGAAATCCACTTGCTGGATGCTGCTAAAAGCTGGGCGGTCTTCATCGGTGAACAGCATCCCCCGCGCGAAATCCTAAACGGAAAAGCTCCGAAGCCGGGCGGCGCGTCAAGGTGGAAGCCGAGGGTATAGCGAGGAACTACCTTGATGCGACGACCGGCGACATACAATGGAAATCGGATTCGCGCGCAACCGGAAAGATTTCTTGTCATTCAATGGCAGATTTCAGTAATGCCATACATAGTGGCCGATCAGCATGGTGACGACACAGGCTGCCAGCGTGCTCAAGATATACCAATGGACACCGCGAAGGTTGACGGCATCTTCCAATTTTCGGCAGACTTTTTCAAATCGCTGTCGCTCCCGTTCCAAAGCATCTTGGGACTGATTCCATTCGGCAGCGGCGGCTTGGAGGTTTTTCTGGATGCTTTTGGCAACGTCATTCGCATCAACCAGTCGGTTGCTGACGAACAACGCATCGCGTTTTACGGTTTCCACGTGCTTGAGAACGATGTCCTTCAGTTCGCCATGCTTTATGTCCACCATGCCCGCAAAATTGTCGGCGAGCGTGGCGGTTTGTCGGCGGTATTCAGCCAGATGTTGTTCCAACCATTTCCGGCTGTCAGCGATGGCGCGCGGGATACTGGCTGCCGCCCGCAATTGTGCGCGGGTTAATAATGCCCATTGAACGGGAAAATTGTTTTCCGGGCCGGTGCCCCATTCATGTAAAAATCGGTGAACCCGGTCCACTTCATCCTTGGTCATATTGGCGGTGAGCACCGCCAAATCGTCTCTATCCAAATCCATAACGTCATTCACCCAAGTTGAACATGGGCTGTTTGGAGCGAGCCGGTTTCGCCGCCGGTTCGGTCTGCGGTTCAACCTCCGGCATCTGTTCCGATGGCACGAGCAAATCGGCAACCAGGTCGTATTGCCGGAACATCTGCTGCATTGCCCATTGGATTTCCCCGGCCAGCATCAATTCCAAGTGTGTTGCTCCGGGCGTGGCCGCTTCCGCAAAGCTCAACTTGCGGCCGGCCTTGGCCTCTGCCCGTTTGATCGCCAGCAGTGTGATGGAAGTCACCACCGCCAAAGTGATTTCCTTGGTCCCGAATTTTTTTAATTCGGCTTCGATGTTGGATTTCTTGAACAGGTTCGTCCTAACTTTCGCCGGATTGTGGACGATGACGTAATCCACGCGGTCGCCGGCGAAGAAAAACAGGTCGAGCAGATTGTTCATGCTCTCGGTGTCTTCGCTGGGAAACAAAAAAAAAGTGAACCGGATGCCCTGCGTGGCGAGCGATTCGAGCAATTGCAACGACTCCAGCACCTGCACGATGAGGCCGTCGGCCTGCGCCCGGCAATCAATGACATGAACCGGCGCGTCACTGCGCGACACGTTGCGAAACAATCCAAGCAATGTGGATTTGCTTTCATCGTCACTGCCGAGTTTGTAGGACTGCACCTGTTCGGGATGGCGGTCGGCAAAGGAATGATGCCGGTCATCGAGATCGGAATCATTCCAGTGAATGCCGTGATAATCAAGCCACGCGGTGCGGAACTCGGCCTCGAAACTTTTGCCGAGGCTGCCTTTGGATTGGGGATTGATGTGGATACGTTTATTTATGCTTGTGTTCATGTGAAGTCATCGGTTTTGAGTTTTGTTTTGTCAGGGCGCTTGAAATCAGGCGGCGGTGGCAACGGCGATGGGTGTGATTGTGGTCGGCTGGCTGCCACGTCAGGGCAGACGGGTTGGGACTGGGAATTATTTTCCGCATTTTCCCAATTCCGTTTTGCGGCGCGTTTTAATTTACGCCGATAAAAACGATACGGCGCATAAAGCGTGACGCGAATGCCTTTTTCGATGAGCAACGACATTGCAATTTCTTTCCATGTCTTACGCCGCTGGCGCTGCTGGTGGATGAAATCAAAGTGCGGTTCCAGGATGCTGTGGAACGCTTTGCCGCCCCGTTTAGGTTGTGCCGTTTCGGTCATCACCGGACAGAATACCTCGGTGGCGGAAAACTGTGGCAGGGAGCAGGTGAAAGTTAAACTCAGATGAAATCACGCTGCGAATTGGGCAAATGGCGGCAACTGCCGGTGTCATAAGGCGGCAAAGAGCGGCAAGTTTCCACACGCCATTGCAGTAAATAGCGGCAAATTCATTGCCGCCTTTTGCCGCTATTTACCGCCACGTTTCGCACCGCATTTTCTCCGAACGATTTCGTTAGGAGATGGTGTCATCCTTCCCCCCCACTTCATTTATGCGTCTAGCAATGATTCATTTTTCATGGTCGCGTGAACGTATAGGTTTTTGCTTCGATGCGTGGCGAGCGTTCCAATTTTGGTTTTCGTGACCGTTTGGATAGGGTGCATTTCATCGGCATTTGATTCGTGACCGCGATGAGAATTTGCCGTGAAGATTTTACCTTTCGCACTGAACGGGCATTTCTGAAATCGGAGCGGCGGAACATCTTTGTGGAGTCGCGGGATTTTGGAAATGCCCGTTGAGTGCGCCGCCGGACAGGTCGGTTTCAATGCGGCGATTTGTCTGGCCGGTTGCTGAACACCTGGAAGCGAGCCGGCCAGTCAAAGCGCCGTGCCGAATCCATCATTGGATGTTTGGGCACATTGCCCGGCATCCTAACCGCGCAACCGTTTTCTCTGCGGCCGGGTCAACGTGCCCAACCATTGGCGCGGCGTGTAGATGTCAATGCCGAATGGTTTTTCCAACACCGTCAAATCCCGGTCGCGGGCAATGATCGAGTAGCATTCCCGCTCGCCCAAGGCCGCCTCAATGAATTTGTTGTCCTTGGGGTCGCGGCACACTTTTTCCTGAAACGGGATTGGCGTAACCCACAAGGCTGACGTTCGCAGGGTATTCAACCAAGGCGCGGTGTCCGTGGTGAAGTGCTGCTCCCGCTTCACCCGTTCCAAGACCGCCTCGTATTCGGCAAGGATTTCCTCGGTCATCACCGGCGTCATCACTCCACGCAGCCATGCCTTGAGGCACAGGTGCGGCTCGTGATGCCAGAAGACGCCCGACACGAAAACGCCGGTGTCAATGACGGCCAGATTCATCACGCACTTGATGCAACGCTTGATTGACAATGGCGGCTGCCTGATGGGGCGAATGTTTGCCGACGGGGGTTTGTTTCAAAAGTTTTCGGACGGCCTCGCGTCCGGGGGTCTTGATGGGACGGATCAACAATCCGTCTTTGCCCAGGTCAAACACGTTCAAAGGGCCGCCGCGTGTCAATCCTTCCCGCTCGCACCATTCCAGCGGGAACACCGTCTGGCGTTTGCTGGTCAGGGTCATGGTCATTGTCTTTATCATAGTAAGGTTTTATTACCCTAAAAACGTTCTTTGTCAAGGGTTTTACCTGATTTCGCCTGCATAATTCTGTGTGATCTTTGCGTAAAACGGTCGGATTTTTCTGCCAAGCTCTCCAATTGACGATGAAAGACATGAATCAAAACATGACCAGCGGCGGACGGGTGGCACAGGGGAATTTCCGCCAACTTGAAATTCGCTGGCAGGGGTGTCAGTGCGGGCGATTTCCCTCAAATTGTTTTTTTCGTTGTAAGGATTTATTACTGGAAAAACGCAATTTATCAAGGGTTCCGCCAAAATTGGCCGGTAAAATATTGTGCAATGTATGAAACAAGCCGTCGAAAATTTCTGCCAAACTTGTCAATTGACGATGAATAACAAGAGTCAAAGCCATGCAAAAGCAAGACCGGTGGCGCGGTTGGAAGAACTGAAACCTTCCGTGTCCACGGTTGCCGCCCATAAAAATTGGGGGATGCCACCGACCACTGCGGGGGGAAGTTCCAACACGCATTTTGTTTCATATTGAAACAGAGCCTTTTGAAAACCAGCTAAAATCGGTTTTATGTTTAGTGCCGTAGCCCATAAAAATCTGGCGGATGCCCGGAAGTATTTCGACGAGCATCTGGCGCAGAATGATTACTACGCCGCCGGTGAAATCCGGCCCGGTCAGTGGATCGGCGTTGGCACGGAACGCTTGAGATTAAAGGATAATGTCACGCGCGAACAATTTCATGCGCTGTGCGAGAATCTGAATCCCGAAACTGGCGAACGGCTGACGCAACGGAGCCAGAAGGAAGGCCAGCGCCGGGTGTTTTATGATTTCACCTGTTCCGCGCCAAAATCCGTTTCCGTGCTGACGGTCACGCTGAATGACCCGCGATTGATTGAAGCGCATGAGGAGGCCGCGCGGCTCGCGTTCCGCGAACTCGAAACCTTCGCCGCCGCGCGCGTGCGCAAGCACGGCGCTCGCAAGGATCGGCTGACGGGTAATCTTGTGGCGGCATCATTCGTGCATGACAGTTCGCGCACGCTCGATCCGCAGTTGCATACGCATTTCACGGTTTTTAACGCGACGTTTGATAAAGCGGAGTGTTGCTGGAAGGCATTGGAAGCGCGTGGTATGTATGACGCGATTCGTTACGGCACGGCGGTTTATCGGAATGAACTGGCGAAACGGGTGCAACAAATTGGCTATCGCATCCAACCGGCCAAACACGGTTTTGAAATCGAGGGCGTGAGCGGTGAAATGCTGAAACGGTTTTCCAAACGGGCGCAGCAACGTGACGCAGTGGTGAAGGAAATGGAAGCCAAGCTGGGCCGCAAACTTTCCAACGACGAAATTTCCCATGCGGTGCATCAGAGCCGGGCAAAGAAAATTAAGGGTATTTCCACGGCGGAAGTCAGGGAACGGCAGTTGTCGCAATTGTCGGCGGATGAGCGGCAATCGCTCGAAACACTCCGGGCCTCGGCTCATTCAACCCGGCTGCCGCGAATTGCGTTGGTGGAAAACCAAGTTTTGAACCATGCCGTCGCCCATGTCTTCGAGCGCAAATCGGTCGTGCCGGAACATGAATTGTTGAGCGTGGCGTTGTCGCATCGTTTAGGCGCGGTGGATTTGAACCACTTGAAAGGAGCGGTAAAACACCTGCCGGACTTGGTGAAAACGGAACGCGGGTTTTCCACCAAGGAAATTGTGGCGACGGAATTGGATTTGATTCAGACGGTCAATGCAGGTTGCGATTCCGTCGCGCCGTTGCATCCGGGCTACAAACCTGCGGACTGGCTGGGCGAAGATCAACGCCGGGCGATTTACCATGTCCTGCGCACCAGTGACCGAATTACGGGACTCAAAGGATTGGCTGGCAGCGGTAAAACCACGGCATTGCGTGAACTGGTTGCCGCCTGCAAAGAGGCGAAGATTGAACCGCTGTTCTGCGCGCCAACGGCGGCGGCAACGGAAGTTTTACGCCAAGAGGGGTTCGAGGCGAAGACACTGCAAAGCCTGTTGCTGTCCAAGCCGGTTCTGACCAAGCGGCAATTGGTGGTATTGGATGAAGCCGGGGCGGTGGGGATGGACGACATGAAACGGCTGTTCGATTGCGCGCGCGATGCGCGCATCATATTGTCCGGCGACACCGGGCAGCACGCTTCGGTTGCGCGTGGCGATGCGCTGCGGATTTTGGAACGGCATTCCAATTTCAAATCCGGTCAGTTGACGGCCATCCGGCGGCAACGCAAGGCTGCCTATCGCAGGGCCGTGGAACTGGCGGCGCAGAAACGCACCGTGGAAGCGTTCGCGCAGTTGGAACGCATGGGTGCTGTGCCAGAATTTTCAGACGGCAACATTCACGACTCGGCAGCGAAGTCATATTTGAAAGCCTTGGCGGAAAACAAATCCGCGCTGCTGGTCGCCCCAACGTGGAATGAAATCGAGGCGGTGACGGAAAAAGTCCGGGCGGAATTGAAATCATCTGGCCGTCTGGCTCTGGATGAAAAGGAATTTCAAGTTTTTGATTCACTCTCATGGACGGAAGCGCAAAAATGGGATGCGCGGCAATACCGTCCCGGCATGGCCATCCATTTTCATCGTCGCGGACATGGTTTTGATAAAAATGAAACGGTATCAGTGGTCGCCGTGGAAAATGACTCGCTCAAAGTTCAACACACGGATGGTTCCGAAAACATTTTCCCATTGGGTGCAGGCATCGCCTGTGATGTGGGGGAGAAACGGAAGTTGAAAGTGGCTGCGGGTGACAAACTCTTGCTGCAATCAAATTGGCAAAAGCAATTCGTCAATGGTGAACTGGTCGAGGTCAAGGCTGTTCAGGGCGATTCCGTTTTGCTGGCCGATGGCCGGGTGATTCCCGCCGATTATCGGACTTTCACTCACGGTTATGCCGTCACGTCGCACGCCGCCCAGGGGCAAGACCGTGGATGAGGTTTTGGTCGTTGCCTCGTCACGCTCGCTGCCCGCCATCAATCAGGAACAATTTTACGTCAGCATTTCGCGCGGGCGTGAACGCTGCCAGGTCTTTACCGATGATTCGGAATTATTGCGTTTGCACGTCACTCGTTCCAGTGCCCGTTTGGCGGCAATTGAAGCCATGCCCGCCCGGCATCAACGGAACTTTCTCCAAACCATTTTGCAGCGCGGCCATCGCTTCCTAAAACAGTTCCGCCAGCGCCTTGCGCAAACACTTTCAACCGAAACCACCGAAAGGAGCAGCCATGAAATCAAGCCAACTGAACAACGAAAATCCACCTGCATCGGCGTCTAGCCCGCGTGACAATCCCTGTTTCGACAGTGATCCCAACATCGCCGCGCTCGAAATCATTGCCAATGACGGCATCAGCTATCTGCTGCCCTACGCGCAGTTCTTGTATGCCGAGCGAGTTTCCAATCCAGCTTTGGAGAAGGAGCCGGACGCCCCGCCGGAAAAAATGCGGATTTGTTTTGCCACGGCGGATGCCGCCGTGCTGGGCAGCGGTCTTAATGCCGTCGCGCGCAAACTGCAAAAGTGTGAACTGAAATTTGTGAAGTCGGCGGATCAACGTTTGGCCATGACACTGAAAACGCACATTGCCGCCGTCACCGTCACTTTAACCAAGGAAAATGTATGACTGCCGATTCACCGTTAAAAACACAGTCGCTGGAAAAATTCCCCGTCGTCATGACCAAGGAAAAAGTGGCCGAAGCGCTCGGCATTGCCACCCATAACATCCCGCCGCTGGTGCGGGCCGGCCTGCTCAAACCGCTCGGCCATCCGGGGCGATATTGCGTCAAGCATTTTTCGCGTGATGCGCTCGCGGAGAAATTTGCCAGCCCGGAGTGGCTCGATAAAGTGATAGCAGCCATCCACCGGCACTGGCGGAACAAGAACGCACGGAAGCGGGCACGGCAGACCCAATTGGCATGAGGACGGGCGAGGGCGAGTCCGTCACGAAGTTGCGACCGGCGGCGCGGCGAGCTGGAGGCTCGAAGCTCCGCGTCGCCGCCCACCCGCCGTGAAATAATCAGGCGGCAAAGGATTGACTGTCATCCTCTGACGCTGGCGGTAGTTTTGACTCACGCGAAATAATCGGCGGGACTGGTGCCGGTGGTGATTATTTCACAATGAAAATGCGGGGCGGTGTCGGCCTTCGCCAAAACCCGCCACGCAGAATCCAAATAATGAGCAACGGTGAAAGCCAGACAATCACCATGTAGATATAAACGCCATAGTTCTGGATGACGGCATCCAAAAATTAAACACGGGATCCAAAAGATCGAGTGAACTCACAATCATATTGCCTCCTTCGATAATGCGCGCGCGGTCTGCACGGCAATTGCACTTTCCTGTTTTACAGCGTTCGGGTTTATCAGCGGCACGATCTTTTGTTCGTATTCCTCCAGTGAGGGCAACAGAACTTTGGCTTTTTTTGCATACGCACGGGTAACGGCATTGCTGCCGTGCCCCAAGTTTTCCATCGCGAAGCGTTCGGGGTAGCCGCACGTCTTGGCGCGTTCCGCCCAAGCGTAACGATAGCTGTGCAGCGACACGCCGGAAACGCCTACCAGATTGCAACGCCGCATAAAAGCCTTGGCGCGGTCGGATTCTTTCCAGCAAACGATTTGTGGAAACAGATGGCCCGTTGCTGGTCGTGATTGAAGAATGTTCGCCACGGCCTCCCCGAAGTGGATCATCGCCTGACTGCCCGTTTTCATGCGAGCATAGGAAATGGTTTGATTTGTCCAATCAACATCCTCGGCACGCAGCGAAGCCATGTCGGTTTGCGAACCGCCCAAGTGCCAGAGCATTTCGTAATAGGCGTGCAATTCGGGATTGAATTCGCGCGCCAGAATTTTCTGATGCTCTTCAAAGGTAATGCCGCGTTTTTCCTTGAATTGAATTTTCGGCCAGCGTTTTTTGGGCAGCACCGGCCACGGCAGCCATGACATGTCGAGGGCAAAGTTTTGCAGGCGCCGGAGAAAGATATTTGTGCAAACCGTTCCAATTTCCAAAACGCGCAGAAAATGCTCTGGGCGCGTTTCCAAGATGGGCATTTGCCGGATGAGGTCGAATGCCTTGTCTTGCATCGCCCGTATCCAACGGTCCTGAGTTGGGCCTTTTTTGAGTTTGGCTGGCTCGTCCATGACGAGCTGCCAGACGCGGGTGGCAATCTGCGGATCAGTGGCCGCCAGATAAGCGCGGGCGATTTGCAGATTGATGGCCGGTTGTTCCCCGGCCTCGTTTTTGGCGTGCAAAAGCCGTGTGGCCTTCGCGCGGTCACTGGTATGCAAACTCTCCTGTTTGCCCGTCAGTTCATTATGAATGTAATACCGTCCGCCTTTTTTGCGGCGGTAGAGTCGGAATCGTTGTTTCATGACTGTTATTCACAGCGATGAGTTTACGACGGCTGATTTCGACTCCGGTAGGGAGCTAGTGTGAGTTTTGTAGAATACGCCAGAGTTAAATTCTGCTGGCACTTCCGCTGGCACTTTTACTCATCACTTTCATAACTTATTGCCGCACTCACAGTTAAAAGTGGAGCCAATGGCCGGGATTGAACCGGCGACCGACGGTTTACGAAACCGTTGCTCTACCACTGAGCTACATTGGCTTGAAGCTGATGAAAAATAGGCGCATATAGTGCAATTCTCAACCGGCTTTTCAAGGTAAATTTATTTTTGCATCCAACAAATCTTTCGCGTCGGCAATGCCGTCAACAAACTGGCGCACGATCGGGTCTGGCGATTCAAAAAAAGCCTGCGGCGCGCCGGTCGCATAAATTTTTTTGTCGTGCAGCATGAGCACGCGCTGGCCGACACGCCGCGCAGTGCGCATGTCGTGGGTGACGACGACGGTGGTCACTTGCAAGGTGTCGCGCACGCGCATCATCAATTTGTCAATGCTGTCGGAAACAATCGGGTCGAGGCCGGTGGTCGGCTCGTCGTAAAGCACGATTTGCGGCTCATAAATAATGGCGCGCGCCAGCCCCGCGCGTTTTCTCATGCCGCCGGAAAGTTCGGCGGGGTTTTTATTTTCCGTGCCGGACAGGTCCACCATTTCCAGCGCGCCGGCCACGCGCCGCGCGATTTCCGCCTCGGTCAAATTCTCGTGGCGCCGCAAACCGAACGCGACATTTTCCGCGACGGTCATGGAATCGAACAGCGCCGCGCCTTGAAAGACCATGCCGAATTTGCGGCGCACGCGCAGCAACTGGCGCTCATTCAGCGGGCCGATGTTTTCGCCGTCAATGAACACTTCACCCGCATCCGGTTGCAGCAAGCCGATGATGTGTTTGAGCAGAACACTTTTGCCGCCGCCGCTGCGCCCGATGATGGCGACGGATTCGCCGGTCTCGATGCGAAAGCTCACGTCGTTCAAAACTTTTTGCGCGCCAAAACTTTTTTGCAGATTTCGCACCTCGATCATAAGTTTAAGATGACGGCGATTTTTTCCAAGGTGAGCGTCAGGAAAAAGTTTGAGATGAGAACGGTGATGGACGCATACACCACGGCTTCGGTGGTCGCGCGCCCGACGCCTTGCGCGCCGACGCCGCAGGTCATGCCTTTGTAACAGCCGATGAGCGCGATGATGCCGCCATAAATGAAGGATTTTATCAGGCCGATCAATACGTCCGAATCGTGCGAGTATTTCAACATGTTCCACCACGCATAAACCGGTTCGATGCCCAGCAGATGAACGCCCACAAAATAACTCGCGGCAATGCCCATCGCCATCGCCTCGACCGTCAGCAACGGCAGGGCGATATTAGATGCGAGCAGGCGCGGCACGACGAGATAATCAATCGGGTGCGTCGCCAAAGTCCGCAGCGCATCAATCTGTTCCGTCACGCGCATCGTGCCGATCTCGGCGGCCATGGACGCGCCGACGCGCCCGGCCACCATCAATGCCGTCAGCACCGGACCAAGTTCGCTGCACATCGAGACGCTCACGACCGCGAGCGTGGCCGTGTCCATCTTGACTTTATGAAATTGATAATACGTCTGCGCCGCCAGCACCATGCCGGTGAAGGCGCCCGTCACGAGCACGACGGATTGCGATTTGATGCCGATGAAATAAATCTGGTAAAGCAGATCGCGCCGGCCAAATTTCAAGGTGAACGCCGAGGCGATTGCCTCGCGCGCCAGCAACGTGATCCGCCCCAGCCCGGCAAGCCACTCGGAGATTCGATTTTGGACTGAAAAAATCATCGTGGGCAAACTAACAAACAATCGCGCGTTTTGCCAGCGCAGGATTATTGGCGGCGGCAATTTGTGAGATGAATCCGTGCCGCAGTCCCGTTTGGAAAGAGTGCGCTGCCGGCGCGTTTAGAAATAGTGGAAACGATCAAAATGACGAATGGAACTATATTGCGCAATTAGACAAGGGAAATGGCTTGTATTGAATTAAATCCTCTGCGATAATTGATTATGCTATTTGCTTCGACTTTATTAGCCGTTGGAGGTAGTCGGTCGCTAGATAACGCCCCGCCCGAGGAACAAATAGCTATTCTTATAGTAGCGTTAATTATTGCTTTGATTTATTGGATTTGTAAGCGTGGAAAACCCGATTAAATTAAATGGAAATGGCTTATGACTCCTGTTTTTATTGGCAAATGTCTTGATGTTGCTGTTCCGCTGGCGGCGGGCCTCATTGGTTTATTTTATTATCCCCGCAAGGTAGCCAGAGAGATTGAAGCTGGAAAAGTTTCCATTGCGGATGGGGAAAAGCGGTTGAAAATAATTAAGCTTGCTTGTTATTTCGCCATTTGTTTCGGCCTCTACAAAATTACTGAAATTTTCAAATAACGTCATTGGGAATGAAATCGGATTCGACATCCATCGTTTGAAATCCGAAAATTGAGCCATGTTCTTCGTCTTCACAAACATCGTCGTGTTGGCCTTCGCTGCTTTATTCTTCTGGTGGTTGTAAATGGGTCAGCAACTGTCTTAAGATGCAAGGATAAAACTGGGATTTTTTAAGAGGCGGTTGGCGAGGATGATGAGTTTGCGCATGAGGGCGGTGAGGGCGAGTTTTTTTTCTTTGCGAAAAGGCTTGTCAATTTTCTTCAAACCCGGTAAAAGCAAACCGTCAGTCAGGACGTTTCAAACGAATTATCGAAAAAACTTAAAACAAAACCAATTTGCGTAGCTTTGGCTACGGGGCCTACTCGAAACCGCTAATTTCCTGCCCGTCCAGATTGCCAAGCACGCGCCAGATGGCGCGGCTTGGCGCGTCATCTGGACAGGCGCTTAGCGGTGCCTTGAGTAGGGGCGTGTCGAGTCCGCGCCTTTTAGTTCCGTGACCGAGTTCGCAGAAACGAACCATTATGAAACAGTTCATCAGCAGCTTTCTCGTCCTCGCGGTAATTTCCTTTGCAAATTTCCTTTACGCCCAGGACACCAGCTCTTTGTCCGACTTTGAGATCGAACTACAAGCGTTGGAAGCCACGACGCCCACGGCGGCAACGAATGCACCGGAACTGGGCACCTTTTATTCCGCGCAGAACCCGGACTCCGCTCCGTTGCCCGCCAACGTCAATAACTCGCCGGTCTGGAGTCTGGGCTCTGTTTTTTTTGTCTTGGATGACACGAACGTGGATTCTTCAGCGTTGGCGCAAGCACACAGCATTTCCCGCATAGGCGGTCTCCATTCAATGGATGAAATGGATGAGGATGACTTTGCTCCCGCCTTGATTGACAGCAACAGCCTTTATCTGCAAATCACCAATGTATCGAACGGTCAGGTGTATCTGAACCTGATGAACTCGACGGACATGGTTTATGAAATCTTTTCCAAGACAGATTTGAGCGCGACCAATTGGAGCATTGAGGGGGAAGTGTCATCCACGAATGGGAATGTCATGCCTTTCGTGGTGCCGGAATCCAATCGGACCAATCTGTTCCTCTGGGCGCGCGACTGGACCGGAGTCACCGAAAACGGCAACACGACGCCCGACTGGTGGTTCTTCAAATACTTCGGCATCACCGGATTGGCGGACACAAATCTGGACAGCCTCGGCGACACATTGCTCTATGATTATCAAAACGATCTTGATCCGAACGTCATTCAATTCTCCTTGCAGTTCACCAACACAGATTTGAACAGCACGCCGGCCAATGGCACGATCACGATCCAGCAAGGCGTGCCCGCTTACGTTGCCATTTTGGTGAATGACACCAACCGCGCCGATGCCCTCTGGCAACCTTACGATTCCACCAACATTTTGGTTCCGTTGAATTCCGGCAATGGTCTTTATAACATTCAAGTGGGTTTGCGCGGATTGCCTTCGGATGCCCGCCAGTCGTGGGTTTCGGCGCAATTGACCTTGAACACGGTTCCGCCGATTTTTGTGGTCACCAATCCTGTGGTCACAACGGTTTCCGTGCCGCTGGTCCAGTTGCAGGGTTTGGTCAATGAATCATTGAGCAGCCTGACCTATGACGTGAGCAATGCGGCGGGGGTCTTCACCAACCAGGCGGGCTATTATCGGCAATAATATACTTGGCTCATTTTAGTTTCACTTCACGTTCCAAAAGTTTTGAAGTCTTGAGCCGCCCATGCCTTCAGTTCCCGCAGGATGTGCCAAAACTTCGCCAGTTTTTGTGTCAATA
>Ga0207933_1000344_pt1 | contig 47222 bp, 52 predicted proteins | sample NGESurdeep092012_4_FD_184488 | JGI IMG/M metagenome (GOLD analysis project Ga0207933, IMG submission 184488) | Arctic peat soil microbial communities from Barrow, Alaska - NGEE Surface sample F53-3 deep-092012 (SPAdes) | ecosystem: Environmental > Terrestrial > Soil > Wetlands > Peat ... | reverse complement strand
CGCCGCTCCCGGTCCAGCACCAGATCGTGCCGCACCAGCACCCGATGCACCGTGATCACCGGCAGCTCTGTGCCTTCGCGCTCCAGCAGCACCGCCAGTTTGCGCGCTCCCCAGTCCGGCCGTTGCCGGCGCAGCTCCACGATGCGCGCTTCGACAGCTTCCTCTGTCCGGTTAGGACTCAAGTGCGGCCGCCGGCTGTGCTCTTGAACTCCGGCCACGCCCTGCTCTCGAAAACGCTTCAGCCACAGATAACCGGTCGGACGCGTGATCTCGAACTCCCGGCACAGGCTGCTAAAACACTCGCCTCGACTGGCACGAACCACAAACTCCACACGTTGATCCTGCACGCCCACAAGCCTCCACGACATCCCGCACCTCCAGGTCGAAACTCACCGACCTGTAAAGGATGTCCTGATAACAACCTGTAAAGCATCTCCTGATACTGAACACAAGTGCTGCGCGATGAATGGGCCACCCCAACATTCGTGTTGAGTACCGTTTACTGGCCGGACTGTTTGAGGGCGATGTCGCCGAGGATGGGGAGCTTGAACCGCTTGCCCTGGCTAGCCTGGATTCCGCGTCCGGATGCAGTAAAAAACCACCTCCGAAGAGGTGGCTTTTTACTGCATTACCGGTTTACGAACGAAACTTGCGACGCGCCACGCCTGCCAGGCCGCTGAGGCCGAGGGCGAGGAGGCTGATGGAGCCTGGTTCGGGGACGGCCTGGAGAATGCTGCTGCCCACGTTGTCGCTGAGTTGAACGTTGTCGAAATCCGCCTGGGAGCCGATGGAAGACAACTGGATTCCGATCGATTGGCCGGCGGTCAGGGATGTGCCGGTAAAGGTCGCTGTATAGGTTGCCCAATCGCCAGCCGCCGCCGGGGTGCCGGTTGCGGCGATCAGGGTAGATCCTCCGATGACGAGGCACTCGGCGTTAGTAAGACCGCCGACGGGAAGTATCTCAAAAGAAGGCTTATTGACCGTGATGGTATTGGCCGATGCTTCGCCGACAGAGAAGCAAGCCACGAAGGCTAAAAGCACTGCAAAGCGTAGAGCGGAGAGTTTCATGAAACACCTCTGGGGGGAAATGGCTATTACGAAAGTACCTGTGGTAATAAGCAACAGTAACCAGTCCGGAGTCCACCGTCAAGAGGTAAGTGAAAGAAAAAGAGCATGATATCGGAATTAATATGTCTGCCGGGCGACCCATGGCCGGGGAGCGCCTCACTGTGCGGAACTTTTCCGGGTTGGATTGCGTCTTATAGAGTGTAGTATGCAAGTGCCGAACCTATCTCCCCACAGGTTTGGCTTCACCTATCCGCAACAAACCCTCCCACCTATTGCAAGGCGTCCTGAGTATCGGACGCCTTCGCTTCTTAACGGCAGAGTGTAGAGGAGAGAGTGTAGAGCGTAGAGAGAACGCCTACGGAGTCGGGGTGAGGGTGGGGATTCGCGGGGTGATGTAGAGGTCGAGGAAGCGGGTGAGAGTTTGGACGCAGGCTACGTCGTTACGAGTGGGGAACTCGGCGGTTACCTTGGGGTCGGCGGCGTGGAGGGCGATGGCGGGGGCTAAACTCGTGTTGTAGGTGATGATGAGCTTGGGCGTGGCGAGCGTGCTGAGGGGGGCGGCGAGGGGGAAGTGCTCGTGGAGGAGGAGGCTGGTGGGGATGAAGCGGGTGCGGGGATCGCGGGCGACGGAGGCGTCGATGTCGCCGATGGGGGAATCGAGGATGAGCGCGGGGAGGTCGTGGTGCTGGGCGGCGAGGCGCGTGGCGAGGGACGCTCCGACGCCCTGGCCGAAGAGGATGATGTGCGACGGCTTGAGATGCAGGGTACCGGTGAGGAACGAGAGCGCGGAGTCGGCGTCGGCCTGCATGAGGGCTTCGGTGGGATGGCCGCCCGCGGAGGCGCCGAAGCCGCGGTAGTCGAATAGGAAGACGTTGAGGCGGGCGGTGTGGAGAAGCTGCGCGGTGGGGAGCGCGGTGGAGATGTTGCCGTCGCCGGCGTGGAGGACGAGGGCAGTGAGGGCGTTGGGGGCTTCTGGTGAATCGGATGGGATGAACCAGCCGGTGAGCTGGGGCGTGCCGGTGGCGTCGACGGCGAAACGGACGGGCTGGAATTGCAGGCCGAGCGATGCGGGGGTTTGGACGACGGTGTGCGAGGGCTGCAGGGCGAATTGCCACTGTCCTTGATAGAAGAGCCAGCAGAGCGTGGCGTAGGAACAGAGGAAGGCGACCAGAAGCGTGACGGCGAAGGCTTTGATGAGCCAGCGCGGGTCGATGACTTCATGCACGACTGGGGCGACGGGCTGCGGCTTGGGTGTGGATTTGGGAGTGCGTTTTGACATGCCTGATATCAGCATCTCATGCTGGGCTGGCGGGCCTCGTGGATGCAGCGGTGACGGGCGGTAGTGAGCGGAAATTTTCCTTAGCGCCTCTTCACGATCTTCTGAGTAGGCGGACAAGGAAGGCGAGATGGATCATTTGCAGGCTGGTGTTGAGTAATCGTTCGCAGTTTTTCCAGAGTCTTCTACATTTTCCAGCCATGCGAAGGATCGTTCGGCCACCCATCGCCGGGGCATGACGGCGAAGGCCGCCGTCGACCAGCACGGTGCCGACTTGCTGGAGGTTGTCCGCGCAGCGATCGAACGCGGCCAGGGCGCCCTTGCGGCCGGTCACCTCGGCTGTCGTGACGGCTATCGCATGTGGCAGGCCCTGCGTATCCACCGCGACGTGAACAGGCTCGCAGAGCTATTGAGCAGAGAGATTCCGGGCGCCGTTGGCGTCTGCAACGATTCTGTTCAGTTTTGAGTTTTGCGTCTTGAGTTTTGAGTGCTGATTTAATGTACAGAGTCGAGATACCTGGGCGGCCGGTCGAACGCGCGGGGCCGAAAACTTTGACAGCGTAGGGTGCAGCCGATAACCTAGAAGCAGTGCCGCGGAGCCCTTCCGCCGCCCTCCGCGTCCCCGTCGTCCAGCGGTTAGGACACCGCCCTTTCACGGCGGTAACACGGGTTCGAATCCCGTCGGGGACGCCAATAATTACAACAACTTAGCTAACGATTGGCGTCTCGTAAGACTGTTGTCCAACCAGGGCAATCGCATTTCAAAACGTGCTTCTCGCAAATATCAACGACTGTACGGAGTCGTGCGAAAGTAGAAGTGTGTCCCGTCAGCCCAATCGACCTCTTGGCTTCGCCGCCTGCCTTGTTGCGAGCAGCTTGTGGGGGTGCGGGTTTTTCTTTGGCAAGATCGCGCTCGACGAAATGGGCGTGGGGTCGATGGTGTTCTATCGGTTCGCGTTCGCAACGCTGGGGCTGCTGCCGCTGATTGCGACGCATCGTCCGGGACTGAATGCGAGCGAGTGGCGGATTCTGCTGTTGGCGTCGTTCCTGGGCGTGCCGCTACAGTTTCTGATTCAGTTCCGCGGGTTGCAGTTGACGACCGTCTCTCATGCGTCGCTGATGGTGGGGACGATGCCGGTGATCCTGGCGATCGGGGCGACGCTGTTTGCGAAGGAGCGGTTGTCGCCGGTGGGCTGGGGCGCGATTGCGGTGTCGACGGCGGGCGCGGTGCTGATCGCGCTGAGCCACGCGAAACATGCGGCGGGTGGCGACCCGACCGTTGCCGGAGACATGCTGGTGGTGGTGTCGCTGATGATTGCGCTGTTCTGGATATTGCTGAACCAGCGGCTGGTGGTGAGGCATTCGCCGATTGTGATAACGGCGTATGGATTGGTTGCCGGAACAATTATGTTGGCGGTGTATGTGCCGTTCAGATATGGGCTGCCGCCCGTGCATGGCGTGTCGTTGAAGGCGTGGCTGGCGCTGGCGGCGAGCGGGCTGCTGTGTACCGCGACGACGACTCTGCTGTGGAACTGGGGCATGACGCAGGTGCCCGCATCGCAGGCCGGCGTGCTCCTCAACATGGAGCCGCTGATCGGGTCGCTGCTGGGTGTGATGGTGTTGCAGGAGCGGCTGGGGACGCTGGCGTATGTGGGCGGCGCGCTCATTATCGTTGCGGCGTTGACGCTGACGACGCGCGGCCATGGGCCGGTGGCGCACGAGTAGCAAAGGCGTTCGACTAGGCGAAGGCGAGGATAGCGCGACCGATGACGTCGGTCATCTGGTCCTGCACGCGGAGGGCGACAGCGCGTGGTATGCCATTCAGCGCACGCAGGTGGCCGGCGAAGTCCCAGGCGAGATCGCGGGCGCGGCAGAGGTCCCAGAAGGCGAGCAGGCGGCCGATTTTGCCGGTGGCCTGTGCTGCTTCGCCGAGCGCGTCTGTGGCCAGCATGGCGAGTTCCGATGGCATCACGGCTTTGAGCAGCGCGTTCACGGCTTCGTAGTCGGCGTGCTGCGGGCTGGCGAGGTCGGGGATGACACTCTGCTGTGCGTCGGTGGCCAGCAGAGCAAGCGCGAGATCGTGGTTGATGTGCGCGTTCATTCCGGCGAGCGCGAACTGGATTCGATCGATCCGCGGCGTGCGGCGCTGGTCTAACAGTGCTCGCCATGAGCTGGGTGTGGCGGGGTCGGCGTTGAGATAAGAGGCCACGGCACTGAAGTAAAAGCCGGCGAAGATGACGTCGAGGCCGAGCAGCCAGGTGGGGTCCTGCCAACCGCCGGGGGGTGGATGAAGGTCGACTTCCTGGGTGACGGCGAGGTAGAGGCGGTTGAACCACTTGAGGCCGTCGGAGGCGGGGAGTGCGGCGTCGATTTGCTGCATGACGGCGATGACGCCGGCGATGGTCGTGGGTGCGGGTGCGGTGACGACGGCGTAGAGCGGTTGGTCTGCGGGCGCGATGGGCACTGTACGGTCTCCGGATGATGAGGGCAAGTATAGGGTTTCCGCGGAGGTCTGTGGAGCTTTGGCAGCAGGTGTTTCCACCGCGGCGGCAAGTACGCCGCCTTCAATAGAGATGACAGATTCGAGGGTCGGTGCGAAAGAGGGCGGTTCTGTTGAGGGACGAGGATTGAGGAATGAGGTTCGAGGGACAGCTTGAGGGAAGGCTTGAGGAATCCGCCGCGGGCCGGCAGCGTCTAATCTAGACGAAGGCCCTATGAAGCTCACACGCTATACCAAATTTACCGGCGACCTTTCTTCGAGCTTCGGGCTCGACGACCTGATGCAGGCGCTGTCGGATTTTTTGCTGGACTCGGGATTTCAGGACCCGTACGCGCCGTTTCAGAACATGGACGACTCCATGGAGAGCCTGCGCGAGGCCATCAAGCAGGCGCTGGAATCGGGCGACGTGCTGGACGAAGATGCGCAGCAGCAGTTCGACTCGCTGGAACCGGACCAGGTGGAAGAACTGATCGACAAGATCATCCAGCGGATGAAGGATGAGAATTTTCTGAACGCCGAAGAGCCACAGGCGCCGGGTGAAGGCGACCAGGGCGATGCGCAGACCGAGGCGCGGTTCGAAGTGACCGATAAGGGCATGGACTTTCTCGGCTACAAGGCGCTGCGCGATCTGCTGGGGCCGCTGGGGCGCTCGTCGCTGGGACGGCACGATACGCGCTATGAGGCGGCGGGCGTCGAGACCAATGGGTCGTCGAAGCCGTATGAGTTTGGCGATTCGCTGAACCTGGATATTACGGCGACGTTGAGTTCTGTGTTTGCGCGCGAGGGTGCGCCGGATGGTTCCGGCACGCTGAACCTGGAGTACAGCGACCTGCATGTGCAGCAGGCCGACTATCAAAGCTCATGCGCGACGGTGGTGCTGCTGGACTGCTCGCACTCGATGATTTTGTACGGCGAGGACCGCTTCACTCCGGCCAAGCGCGTGGCGATGGCGCTGGGGCATTTGATTCGCACGCAGTATCCGGGGGACACGCTTTCGCTGGTGCTGTTTCACGATTCGGCGGAGGAGATTCCGATTTCGCAACTGCCGCGCGTCAAGGTGGGGCCGCACTATACGAATACGCGCGAGGGGCTGCGGGTGGCGCAGCGGATTCTGAAGCGGTCGGCGAAGGACATGAAGCAGATTGTGATGATTACCGACGGCAAGCCTTCGGCGCTGACGCTCGACGATGGCCGGATTTACAAGAATGCATTTGGGCTTGACCCGATCGTGATTGCGGAGACGCTCGAAGAGGTGAGCCGCTGCAAGCGCGCAGGGATCATGATCAACACATTCATGCTGGCGCAGGATTTTGCGCTGGTGCAGTTCGTGCAGCAGATGTCCGCGATGTGCCGTGGGAAGGCGTACTTTACGACGCCGCAGACACTGGGGAATTATCTGCTGATGGACTTCATGTCGCGGCGAATGAAGCATGTGAATTAGCGGCCGCCGCTGCCGCCGGCGCTCGATGATGTCCTCGTGAACGCTGGCCCGGGGTTGCGGTAGACTCTGCGGCTGCCGATGGTGTTGATGGACACGGCGTCTCCGATGCCATTATCGCAGCGGCGTCAGCGGACTTCGCGGTCCTCTACATTTTCTGTCGGCGAAAGCAGCACGGCGAGCGTCATGCCGGGCAGGTCGATGGCGTTGCCTGCGATGTCGGTGCCAAGCCGCGAGATGAGGCACAGGCATTCGCCGTCGAGCAGGTCGAAGTGCTGTGGCTCCATTCCGAGGTTGACCAGGATGCGGGCCTCTTCGCGCTGCATGACGAGGGTCATGCGCCGGTCGTCGCTCGAGACCATGAGGTGATGCATGTTGCCGTCGTTCAGCGCGACGGTGCAGCGCCGCAGCTTGATGAGGGACTTGGTCCAGGCGAGCATCTCGGCGTGCTTGCCGGTGTCGATTTCGTCCCAGTTGAGCTTGGATTTGTTGAAGGTCTCGATGTCCTCGGGGTTCGGCACTTCGTCGCCGAAAAAGAGCGCGAAGTCGCGCTTGCGGCCTTCGGAAACGAGGCGCCGCATCTCTTCGTCTTCGTGGTCGGCGAAGTAGAGGAAGGGCGAGGACGTGGCCCACTCTTCGCCCATGAACAGCATGGGGACGTACGGCGCCATGAGCACAATGCCGATGGCGACCTTGGCGGCGTCGAGCCCGGAGAGATGCTCGAGGCGCTCGCCCTTGGCGCGGTTGCCGACCTGGTCGTGATTTTGGTCGAAGTGAATGAAGTGGTGCGCGGAGAGAGCTTCGACGGGCCGGCCGTGCTTGCGTTTGCGATAGCCGGAGTACTTGCCGTCGTAGACGTAAGCGTGTTGGAGCGCCTTGTGCAGGTCGGCCATGGAGCCGAAGTCGTCGTAGTATCCGCGGCCGGGTTCCTTGGTGTAGATCAGCGTGAAGAGAGAGTGATGGAAGTCGTCGCTCCATTGCGAATCCATGCCGTAGCCCCGGGCTTCGCGCGGGCGGACGACGGCGGGGTCGTTGAGGTCGCTTTCCGCGATGAGGTAGAACTCGCGGCCGAGAGTGGCGCCGAGGCGCTCGACTTCAACTGACAGCTGCTCCATGAAATGCACGGCGGAACGGTCGATGAACTCATGCACGGCGTCGAACCGCAGGCCGTCGCAATGATAGTCGCGCAGCCACATCAGGGCGTTGTCGCAGAAGAAGCGGCGCACCTCGTCGCTGCCGCCTTCGTCGAGATTGACGGCGTCGCCCCAGGGGGTTTTGTGTTTATCGGTGAGGTAGGGGCCGAATTTGTTGGCGTAGCTGCCGACCGGGCCGAAGTGGTTGTAGACCACGTCGAGAATGACACTGAGACCCCTGGCATGGCAGGCGTCGACGAAACGCTTGAGGCCGTCGGGGCCGCCGTAGGGCTCGTGCGTTGCGAAGAGCGCGACGCCGTCGTAGCCCCAGCCGCGGGCCCCGGCGAACTCCGCAACCGGCATCAGCTCGATGTGCGTGATGCCGAGGTCGAAGAGGTAGTCGAGATGGGCGATCGCGCCGTCGAAAGTGCCTTCCTTGCTGAAGGCGCCGATGTGCAACTCGTAGAGCATGGCGCCGGTTTTCGGCGAGCCGCGCCAGAGCTGGTCGTGCCATTCGAATGCAGCGTGGTCATAGAGGCGCGACATGCCGTGGACGCCGTTGGGCTGGCGTGGGCTGCGAGGATCGGGGTAGGGTGTCGGATCGTCGTCGATGACGAACGCATAGTCGTCGCCGCAAGTGGCCTCCGGCACTTCGAGCATCCACCAACCGCGCTTGTTGGGGGCGTTCATCGGAAGCACACGGTCGCCGAGTTTGAGCGACATGTTTTGAGCCTTTGGAGCCCAGACAGCAAACTTGTGCATTTTGCGGTTCTCCTTGTTGCATTTAGTCATCGCGCGCCAGCAGTGCTACGGGAAAGGCGCGCAGCAGCGATTCGACACTCGCCGTGCCCGCTGCGATGCGTTCGCCGGTCAACTGGTCCGTCCATGTTCCGGGAGGAATTTCGATGGACGTGTCGCCCCACTTTCCGCCTAGTGTTGTAATCCATCTTGGAGCTACAGTCAGGATTTTTTCGTCGCGCAGATAGGCAATGACATGCTCGGCGTTGTCGCCGGTCGCGTGCAGAGGAACGTAGGAGGCGTACTTGCAGAACGACTCCGATCGCTGTTCGCGGAGGCGCAGCGCGCGATGGATGAGCCAGAGCTTGGGCAGGCCATCGTCGATGCGCGCGAGGACTTGCGGAGCGTCGAGGGTCTCGGCTTCGGCGAGCAACTTGCGGCGAAGATCGTAGTCGACGGGGCGGCGATTGTCCGGGTCGACCAGCGACAGGTCCCACAGCTCGCTGCCCTGGTAGAGGTCGGGGACGCCGGGGGCGGTGTGCTTCATCAGCGTCTGGGCGAGAGAGTTGACCCGGCCCGCATAGAGGATTCTTTCGACGAAGGATTCGATGTCCGCGAGAAAGGCCGCGTCGGCGAGGATAGCGTCGATATAGGTGTTGACGGCGCTCTCATATTCCTCGTTGTTCGCGGTCCAGGAGGTATGCAGCTTGGCCTCGCGCATGGCCTTCTGCATGTATTGCTTCAGGCGGCCGGCGTCGATGGGCCAGGCGCCGACCATGGTTTGATACAGGAACCACTCGGTGCCCTTGTCGGGGAATTTTCCAGTGCGAAAGCGGGCGTTGCTTCGCGACCAGCGCGTGACCGCCTTGCCGAACTCCTTTGGGATTTCCGACAGCACGGCGAGGCGCGCGCGCACGTCGTCGCTGCGCTTGGTGTCGTGGGTGCTGAGCGTGAGCATGGTGTCGGGATGGTTCTGCTGCATCTTCTCGTTGTAGGCATGGAACTCTTCGAGAGCGACGCCGTCACGACCGGGGTCGGCGCCGACTTCGTTCAGAGATGTAAGGCGATTGAAGCAGTAAAACGCCGTGTCTTCGACTCCCTTCGCGATGACGGGGCTGGTGAACTGCTGGAAGCGCGCGACGAATTCGCTTTCCTTTTTGCCGCGCACTTTCATGGTGAGAACGTCGCGGATGAAGTCGAAGAGCGCGCCGTCGATGTCGAGACGCTTGGCTTTGCCGCACTCGGCGGCTTGCTCGATGAAGCGGCGGTCTTCGTCCGTGATTTCGTCGCGGTCGGGCATCACGTAGGTGCGATAGATGCCGAAGCAGGCGGCCACTTCGCGAATGGCGCGGCGGACTTCGGCGCGGGTGAAGTCGCGCTGCTCGCGGTTGCTCTCGCAAATGTCGACGAAAAGTTTGGTGAGCCGGTTGACGTCGCTGCCCAGCCCTTCGAGCTCTACGTTCAGCTTCTTGTCGTGCGCGATGGGCGGAAAATCAATGGGCTCCCCGGTGAAATTTCCGTAAACCTTGCGCAGGCGGCGCATACCGTCGGGCGCGACGAGCACGCCGCCGGCCATGTTGAGGAAGTCGTAACCGGTAGTGCCTTCGATCGGCCAGCTCTCGCGCAGGAATTCATCTCGCGCCAGGATCTTTTCGCCGACGATGTAGGCCGCCGGCGCGTGCTCGCGCAGGCGTTGAAAGTATTGCAGCGGATCGCGCAGGCCGTCGGGATGATCGACGCGAATGCCGTCGATGACACCGGCTTTCAACCATTTCAGGATGAGCGCGTGGGTTTCTTCAAACACATATTCGCGCTCGACGCGCAGGCCGATCAGCGTGTTCACATCGAAGAAGCGGCGGTAGCCGAGTTGCTGGTCGGCGGTCTTCCAATAGGCGAGGCGATAGTTTTGCTGGTTGAGGAAATCGTCGAGCGCGTCGGGGTTTGCATTGAGTTCGCGGACCGACGTGTCGATGGCCTTGCAGACCTTCTCTTCCTCGGCGCAGAGACGGTCGAGCAGACGGTCCAGGACGACCTTGTCGCGCGCGCGAGCGAGGACCGTGCGACGGTCCGTCATGTCGGGAGTGGGCAAGCGGCCGTAGCTTGCCGCGAGAAAACTGAGCGTGTCGTTGAGCGACGCCTCCGCCGCGCGGCCCAGAATGACGGGCAGGCTCTGCGGCGCGACAGGGACGGCCTGGCCGGCGGCTTCGACGGTGAAGATGCTGCCATTGCGCTGGATCTTAATGCCTCCGGATTGCAACACGCGGCCGTACTGGTCGCTGAGAATCGGCACAAGAACTTTGTCGCGCAGACGCTCTTCGGCGGAGTTCCAGTCGATGTCGAAGAAGCTGGCGTAGCGGCTGCTGGTGCCGTTTTCGAGCACGTCCCACCAGTAGCGGTTCTGCTCGCCGAGGCTCATGTGGTTGGGAACGATGTCGAGCACCTGGCCGAGTCCGGTGTCGCCGAGCGCCTTGCAGAAACGCTCGTGGCCCGCCTCGCCGCCGAGTTCCTCGTTGACCTTGCGATGGTCGACGACATCGTAGCCGTGCATGCTGTTGGGCGCGGCTTGCAGGTACGGCGAGCTATAGACGTGCGAGATCCCGAGGGCCTTCAGGTAGCCGGCGATCGCGGCCGCGTCGTCGAACGTGAAGCCCTTGTGCAGTTGAAGCCGATAGGTAGACCCCGGGATTCGAACCGTCATTGCGTGCGCTCTCCGGTTGGGGTAAACCGCATGATGTTGCGGGCTGTTTAGATAGAGTCGCAAGGTGCGCGCGAGGTTGCACGCGGCCGCGGCGGTTACCTGGCGGCGAGCGAAACGTCCGGCTGCCATTGGCCGGAAAGCGTGAATGCGGCGTGGGCCAGTGCGATGTGGGAAAGGGCTTGCGGGAAATTTCCCAACATGCGTTTGGCGGCCGGGTCGTACTCTTCGCTGAGCAGGCCGACATCGTTGCGCAACGCCAGCAGGCGGTCGAACATCTGTCTGGCCTCGGCGGCGCGGCCCAGCAGGTGCAGGCAGGCGACCATCCAGAAACTGCACGCGAGGAAAACGCCTTCGGAACCTTCGAGACCGTCGCTCGATTTGCCCGGATCGTATCGCAGGATAAAGCCGTCGCGCGTAAGGTGCTTCTGGATGGCGTCGATCGTGCCGATGATGCGGGGGTCGTCCATGGGCAAAAAGCCGACGAGGGCGAGGCGCAGGCAGGATGCATCGAGCGCCTTCGAGCCATAGCTCTGGGTGAAGGAGTTGAGCTTTTTGTTGAAGCCTTTCGCGCAGATTTCCTTGTGCAGCTTGTCGCGGTTCTTGCGCCAGCGCTTGATGTCGCCGCCACCGTCGACGCGCTCGTAGTGACGGATGGCGCGGTCCAGCGCGACCCACGCCATCACTTTGCTGTAAACGAAATGTTGGCGTCCGCCGCGGGTTTCCCATATGCCTTCGTCGGGCTGGTCCCAGATGTCGCAGAGGTGGTCGATAAGTTTTGCCTGGAGGTCTGTCGCCGGGATGCGGGTGTCGTCGTCCTCGTCCGGGGTGCGGTGCAGCGCCACGGCGACTTCGCCGTAGACGTCGAGTTGAAACTGCTCGGAGGCGGCGTTGCCGATGCGCACCGGACGGGACTCTTCGTAACCGCGCAGCCAGGTTGCGTTCCACTCATTCAACTCACGTTCGCCGCCGATGCCGTAGAGCGCCTGGATCTGGTCGGGGGCGCCGGCGACCGCGCGCAGCAGCCACATGCGCCAGCGGATGGCCTCTTCCGTATAGCCGGCGCGCATCAATACAAGCAGCGTGAACGATGTGTCGCGGAGCCAGCAGTAGCGGTAGTCCCAGTTGCGCTCGCCGCCGATTTGCTCGGGCAGGCCGGCCGTGACGGCGGCCACAATTCCGCCCGTCGGCTTGTAGGTCATGGCCTCGAGCGTCATCAGGCTGCGCGCGACGGCTTCGGTGCAGTCTCCTTTGTACGTGGAGCGCGCCGTCCAGTCGCACCAGTATTTTTCGGTGTAAGCGAGTTCATCCTGCACGGCGACGGGCGGCGGAGGCTGCTCTTCGACGGAGCCGGAGTAGGTGAGGGCAAAACAGAGTTCGTCGCCTTCGCGCATGGGGAACTCGGCGACCGTCGTGAGGTTTTCGCCGCGAAACTGTGCCGCATTGCCCCGAATGCATTGATGGCGGAGGACCACCATGTGCGGGCCGGCGATCGCGCGCAGATCGTCATCGTGCATCGTGACCCAGGGGATGGTGCGGCCGTAGTCGAAGCGCAGCACGAAATCCATGCGCATCGCAACCTTGCCGCGCACGCCGCGGACGATGCGGATGACATCGGAATGCTTCCCGCGCGGAGGCATGAAGTCGATGAGGAGCACTTCGCCGTGGACCGTCTCGAATGTCGTTTCGACGATCATCGTGCCCGGGCGATAGCGGCGGCGTATGCCGGTAATTTTTTCTTGGGGACAAATTTTCCAGTGGCCGTTTTCGGCGGTGCCGAGCAGCGCCGCAAAGCACGCAGGCGAAGAAAACGCCGGCCAGCAGAGCCAGTCGATGGAGCCCTCGCGGCTGACCAGCGCGCCGGTTTCGCAGTCGCCGATGAGAGCGTAGTCTTCGATGCGCGCGCCGTGCAGCGGCGCCGGTTTACTCTTTCGTGCGAACCATTCCGGCAATCGAAACCTCTCTTGTTCCTTCGTTCAGGGTGTGCAACAACCGCAGCGTTGCAGCGCCGCATCCTTGTTGGTGAAACAATATGTGCAGGGGAGCGCGACTCTTTTAGTTGGATGCATTCCGCTGCCGGTTTGTAACGTCGCTTGCTGTATTGATCGTTTAGCACGAAATTGATCGCAGGAGATTGGAAGCCGCATGAAACCCAAAGAGGGCCGCAGCCGCGTTGTCATCGAAGAAATTCAACCGCAGATCGATGGTGGCCGCTATCCCGCGAAACGTGTCGTGGGCGATGCTGTTACCGTCACCGCCGCGATTTTCAGCGACGGCCACGACCACGTCGCGGCACGCTTGCTGTACCGCGCGGCTGGATCGAAAAAGTGGCTGGCCACGCCGTTTGGCGCACCCGACAATGATGTGTGGTCGGCGCAGTTTGTGGTCGACAAGATAGGGCCGTGGAAATTCACCGTCGAGGCATGGGTGGACCATTTCGATACGTGGGTGAGCGACCTTGCCAAACGCATCGACGCGCAGCCCGATCCGCACGAGCCGACCCAGCAGATCGTAGGCCCGCGGGATATTCCGCTGGCGCTGCGCATCGGCGCGGGCCTGGTTGCGGACGCGGCGGCGCGCGCCAAGGGGGCGGATGCGAAGAAGCTGATGGCGGCGGCGGCGAAGCTCGAAGCGCTTGCGGCGGCGAGCCATGCGCACTACGCATCGCCGATCGGCGACGATCTGGTGGCGCTGGTGGCGAAGTATCCCGACCTGCGGTACGCGACGAAGTATGGGACGGAACTGTCGTTGTGGGTGGACCGCGAGCGGGCTTGCTTTTCCAGTTGGTACGAACTCTTTCCGCGCTCGACTTCGCCGACTCCGGGCAAGCATGGAACGCTGCGCGACGTGGAAGCGCGACTGCCGGAAATTGCGGCGATGGGCTTCGACATTGTGTACATGCCGCCGATTCATCCTATCGGCATGGCTTATCGCAAGGGCAAGAATAATTCCGTCACTGCAACGGAAGGTGAGGAAGGCAGCCCGTGGGCGATTGGCTCGGCGGAAGGTGGGCACACGGCCATTCATCCGAAGCTGGGGACGCTAGCGGACTTCGATCATCTGCAAAGTGCCGCGCGGGAGAACGGATTGGAACTGGCGCTGGATATCGCGTTTCAATGCTCGCCCGATCATCCGTGGGTGAAGGAGCACCCGGATTGGTTTACGCTGCGGCCGGATGGGACAATTCAGTATGCCGAAAATCCGCCGAAGAAATATCAGGATATTTATCCGCTGAATTTCGAGTCGAGCGACTGGCGCGGTTTGTGGGACGCGCTGTATGGGGTGTTCAAGTTCTGGGTGGAGCGCGGGGTGCGGGTATTCCGCGTCGATAATCCTCATACGAAGGCGCTCACATTCTGGGAATGGTGCATTGGGAGAATATTGAAGGACACCCCGGACGTCATTTTCCTGGCGGAAGCATTTACTCGGCCTCATGTCATGTATTCGCTGGCCAAGGGCGGGTTTACGCAGAGCTACACCTACTTTACCTGGCGTACGGCGAAGGCTGAGTTACAGGAATATTTTGAGGAATTGACGCAGTCGCCGGTGTCGGATTTTTTCAGGCCGAATTTATGGCCGAATACACCGGATATTCTGCATGAGCAGTTACAAACCGGCGGCAGATCAATGTTTATGCAGCGAGTGATTCTGGCTGCGACGCTGGGTGCGAACTATGGGATTTATGGGCCGGCCTATGAGTTACTGGAGGGCCGTCCGGCCAAGCCGGCGGCGGGCAAGACGGCCAGCGAAGAGTATCTCGATAGCGAGAAGTATGAAATTCGCAACTGGGATAGAACGTCGCCGGATTCTATCGCTCCGCTGATTACGCAGTTGAACCAGATTCGACATGCGAATCCAGCGTTGCAGCGGAACGAGAACCTACATTTTCATGTGATCGATGAGCCAAATCTGCTCGTTTATTCGAAGGCGAACGCGGATTTCAGTAGTGTCATTCTGGTTGCTGTGAACCTTGATCCCAAGGTGGAGCATGGTGGATGGGTGAATCTTGCGATGGATAAACTGGGTCTGCCGTGGCTGGGAGCGTTTGAAGTCGAAGATTTGCTGACGGGCGCTCGCTACGACTGGAAAGACCAATGGAATTTTGTTTCGCTGAATCCGAGCGTGATGCCCGCGCATATATTCCGGATTGTGAGAGACGAATAAGTCAGGAATGCTTGGAGCGAGCGACTAAATCTTTTGCCGCTTCGGGCCAGGTGGGGAACTGGAATGCGAAGCCGCCTTTTAGTAGCAGCGACGGCACGACGCGGCGGCTTTTGAGAACGAGTTCGCTTTCCGTGCGCATGAGGAAGGTCCCGATTTCGAGCAGCGGCTTTGGCGCCGACAAACCGATCGACCGTCCCCAGGCGTTGCGCAGGATGCGCATGAAATCGCGATTGAGCAGCGGCTTGGGCGCAGTGAGGTTGACGACGCCATCGGTCTCGTCGGTGATCTCGGGATGCGCGAGCAGCAGGTCGGTGGCGCGGCAGTAGTCTGCGTCGTGTATCCACGAAACGTACTGCGTGCCGGGGCCCTGCGTGCCGCCGAGGCCAAGGCGGACGAACTTGGAGAAGACGGAGAAAACGCCGCCTGCATCGGGACTCATGGTCATCGACGAGCGCAGGCGAATCTTGCGAGTGCGCGGCGTGGGAATGGCCGCGAGCGCCTCCTCCCAGCGGTGCGCGACCTCAATGGAGAAGGACCAGGTTTCGGGCTGGTTGGCGGGCTCGCGGGCGCCCCGGTCGGAGGGCAGATCGCCGAGTTCGCCGGTAAATTCATCCTGCGGGCGGTCGAAGGCGTTGCGGTAAAAAGTGCTGGTCGAGGCGTTCATCCAGATGGGCGGCGGCGTGGGTGAAGCGGCGATGAGTTGTCCGAGCAGGAGCGTCGGCTTGACGCGCGAGTCGAATATTTCGCGGCGGTTTTCGGCGTTGTAGCGGCAGTTTACGGAGCGTCCGGAGAGGTGAATGACCGCGTCCGAGCGGTCGATTTCCTCAGCCCACGGGCCGGCAGTGACGCCGTCCCAGGCAAGCGTGCGCCAACGTTGTTCGTGGTGGTCCTGCGGATGGCGCGAAAGCACGGTGACTTCGTGTCCGGCAGCGTAGAGATGGCGGGCGAGGATGGTGCCGACTTGTCCGGAGCCGCCGGGGATGAGGATTCTCATGCGTTGTCCGAATAAAAATCTGATCGTGCGGCCAACTTCCATTCGGCTTCCTTCCTTCGGAAACCGTAAAAGACCCTATGGTTCATCGGTGACCACAGCGTGTGAATGGCCGCTTGAGGGTGTCGCGCCGATCGAGCGGGAATTGACACCCTGACTTCGAGACGTTCTTTACCACTGAACTTCTTGACCGGCATCCAACTGCCATCGATGCCCTCGAAGAGGAGGGCCCAATCGAGTTCAGGCAAGCCGTGCGCAGAAAAACCGGAGATTCCGTGCCAACCGCTAGGCCAGGCAAACCCACCTGCGACCGTCCAACGCGATTGATGCGGGCGAAACCAATGGGAGCAGCAGCCAATCTTGATGAAGCGCTTAGGGGGTACGTCGCCTTCTCCATCTCGTATGTTGATGTCGGAGAGAACCGCTCTTAGAACGCAAGCCCAAAGGCCGGCATCATCGTCTTTAGTAAATTGAGACTTTAAGGTTTGGACGATAATTTCGGCACATTCTTCCGCGTCGTCCGCCGCCCGAAGATGTTGAGCTTGATTCCAAATTGGCTTCGTCAGATCGATGCGTGGATCAACGTCCAATGAGAGATCGCTGAATTTTGGCTTGGCATCCGTGATGCCGTCAACGTTTGGCATTTCCGATCTCCTACAAGATTATGGCACTGCTTCGCTGAAGGTGCGGAAGGGCTATTGCAATAACGAAATAGCCACGGCGCTCATGGCTGTAACGCCGGTTTGAATCGTGGGCTGTGGCAGCGGTTCAAAGCGGCTGGTGTGCAGGCCGGGAAGTTCTTTGCCGGCGGCCTCTGCTACGGCGAGTTTCTGCGGGTCCATTGCTCCAAGACGAAAATAGACGACCGGAATCTGTTGGTGCGCGAGGCCAAAGACGCCGACGTCTTCGCTGCCCATGGTCTTCTCGACCGGAAGGACGTTTGCGGCGCCCAGCGTCTTGACGAGCGTAGCTTTGACGCTGGCCGTGAGCGCCGGATCGTTGAGTTGGACGGGCGTCGATTCGTCTTCGAGGACTTCGACGGTTGCTGCTTTTTCAGGCGGCAGACCGGCGGAAGTAGTGATGCCGGCGGCCATCTGCCGAAGCGCTGTGATCGTAATTTGGCGGGCCTGGTCGGAGAAAGCGCGCGTGGTCAATTCCAGTTTCACCTCGTCGGGAATGATGTTGCGCTTGGTGCCGCCGTGGATGTCGCCGACGGTGACCACGGCCGGGTCCAGTGGGTCTTGCTCGCGGCTGACGATGGTCTGGATTTGAGCGATGAAGAGCGCGGCCAAGGTGATGGGGTCGCGGCCCGCCTGGGGATGAGCGCCGTGGCCGCCGATGCCCCGGATGACCACATCGATAGAGGTGGAACTGGCCATTGCAGGGCCAGCCATGATGCCGACCTTGCCTGTGGCAATGGTGTTGGTATCGTGCAGGCCGATGATCTTGTCGGGGCGGCCGAAGCGCTCGTAGAGGTGGTCGGCGAGCATGGCTTTGGCGCCGTCGATGGTCTCCTCCGACGGCTGGCCGACGAGCATCAGCGTGCCGTGCCACTGGCTTTTTGCGGCCGCCATGGCGCGCGCGGTGCCTATCAGGACTGTCGTGTGGATGTCGTGCCCGCAGGCGTGCATGACACCCGTGGCCTGGCCGCTGGCCGTCTTGGTCATGACGTGGCTGGCGTAGGGCAGGCCGGTCTCTTCGACGATCGGCAGGGCGTCCATGTCGCCGCGCACGAGCAGCGTGGCGCCGGCGCCGTTCTTGAGGATCGCGACAACGCCGAACGCCTGTGTGCCGTCGGGATATTTGCCGACGTGGTCGGTGACGGTGTAGCCGGCGTCGCGCAGAGCCTTCGCGAGGACCGCGGACGTACGCTGTTCGTGGTGCGAAAGTTCTGGGTGCTCGTGAAGGTCTTTATAGGTGTCGACCAGCGCGGGCATTTCGGCCTGGATGGCGTGCGAAAGGTCCTGCGCCAAAGCCCGTTGAGAGGCGACGAGCAGGGTGCAGAGAATAGCGAGCGAAATGCGTGAAGTCAAGATAGTAGCTCCGAGGAAGATGCGCTAAGTATAGCTATGTGCTTCCGTAACTGCCCACACATGGACAGGCTCACGCGGAGGCCGCGTCTCCCTGGAGCGCGCCGACTTCTGCAGGAGCGACGTCAAAGGCTGCGAGGTCAGGCATGCTTCGGTAGCGCGGAGTCGCTGCCATCAGCGCTTCGATCGCCGCGACGGAAGCGATGCCGCCGCGGGCGCCTTCGCCCATGCAGTTCATCGCGCCGGCCGCGCAGGCAAAGTCAAGCTGGCGTTGCAGTGGCCAGCCGCGCAGCAGGCCGAAGATAAAGCCCGCGCGAAAGATGTCGCCGGCGCCGGTGGTATCGACTACCGGCACTTGATAGGCTGCCGCGTGATGAAATCGCTTGCCGTCCCAGGCGAGGATCCCATCCGGCCCCAGCGTGGCCGCGGTGACCCGGCAGCCGTAGCGGACCTGGATCTGGCGCAGCGCCATCTTCAGATTTTGTTCGCCGGTCAGGCGGCAGGGAAAGTCGCTGTTGGCGATCAGGTAGTCGACGTTTTCGATGAGCGCCTCGACGCCGGGGTAGGTGTCGTCGAGGTCGGCGACGACCGGGATGCCGGCCTCGCGGGCCCAGCGTGCGGCGAGCGTGGCGGCGGCGGTATCGTGTCCGTCGACATGCAGGACGCGGGCATTCTCGATCCATTCGCGGCGAATCTCGCCGGGCTGTAGCGTTAGACGCTCGTCGCGGCGGCAGAGAACGGTGCGCTCGCCGTGGCGGTCGACGAGGATCAGCGAGCGCGCGCTGGGGGCTTCGGGTGCGGTCACGATCTGGGTCTCGACGCCAGCCTTTTTGAATGCGTCGGCGTGCAGAGCGGCCGCGTGGTCGTCGCCCAGCTTGCCAACGTAGCGCGTGCTCAACCCCCACGTCTGGCAGGCGACGACGGTGGAGGCGACCTGCCCGCCGGGCATCAGGCTTTCGGTTTCGTACTCCGTTTTGGAGCCGCGCTCGGGAAACTCCAGCAACGAGATCAGGGTGTCGGTTGCGTTCAAACCCACACCGACGACATCGACTTTAGACAACTGCATCATGCTTTGATTGTATTTGGCGGTGGTGTGTTAGGGCGAGAGATTGTCCGGACGCGCCTCCCAGTTCTCTTGGGTGGCCCATTCCTCGCGACGCAGCCATAATGGCTGGGACACCCCGACATCTGTGGAGTCGGAGCTTCTCCATGTGGACCCCCAGTCCCGAATGGAGTCGGCGCGGACAACTTTTTTCTCGTCGATCGCAATACGCTCAAGGACCCAGTAACTGGTCTGAAGCCTTCCGGAGCCCGACCCAAGTGATCCGCGAAGATGCAACCGGCGTAGTCTTCAAAGTTGCGGCTGACTCATTTCGCACAGAGCGGCGAGAGGTGGACATCAAAACGGTGTCTTCTGGTAGACTTGATCTTGTCGTTGCGGTGACGGTTTTGGGGTACACCGAGACCCAAAAATTGAATCCACAGCGGCGAAATGGTAGAAAAAAGCGAAAATAGCGAAAGCTGCGAAACGCTTGATTCTATGTGACGTATAGCCAAGTTGTTGAAAAACAATCTGGGGACGTAGCTCAGTTGGTTAGAGCGCTGCCCTGTCACGGCATTCCATAATTATTTTGCATTTACAAGCGTTAGGGGCGATTCTAGGGGCGGTACTCCGAGGATCAGCCAAAATGCCGCTTTCTTCGCAAGTCAAACTCCTAAAACAAATCAAAATCAACGGCGCATGGCAGCGCAAGCCCGCTCTCTTCGACAGCAAAGGGCGTGTGCGCCGCGACCATGTTTCAGTCGCGGGCAAGGACGAAGTTCATCCCGAAGGCAGCTATGTCATCGAGTATTGGAGCGAGGGTAAACGGTCGCGCGAAGTCGCCGGGCCTGATGCCACAGCCGCCTCAGAACTCATGAAGTTTCGACAGGGAGAGCTTGACGCGATCCGTGCCGGCGTCTTGCCAGCACCAGCGCCTGAGCCCGAAAAACCAAAGCGCACCACCGTCGCTGACGCCCTGGAAAAGTACCTTGAATACATCAAGTACAACCGGTCGCTGCGGACATTCCGCACCTATCGCCCGATCCTCAATACCTTCGGCGCGTTTTGCAGCCGGAAATACATCGACGAGATCACGCGCGAAGACCTCATGGACTTCGCCACCGCCTGCCTGAAGGACGGCCAGAAGGGCAAGAGCGTTTACAACAAGCTTGTCGTCATCGCCCAACTGCTGAAGCAACATGGCCGCGCCAAAATCCTCAACACGTCCGACTGGCCGAGTTTCGTTGAAACCGTGCGTCCAATCTACGAGGACGAGGAGCTGACGAAGCTGTTCAAAGCCAGCACTTGGGAAGAAGCCGTGCGGTTCAAGTTCTATCTGATGTCGGGTTTTCGGGACGCCGAGGGCCGGTTTGTGACCTGGCGGGATGTCGATGCCCGTCAGAACGCTATTCGCGTGACCGCGAAGCCGCAATGGGGGTTCCATCCGAAGAACTGGGAAGAGCGGGAGGTGCCAGTGCCGAAGGCGCTCATTACACTTTTGCTGTCGTTCAAGCCCAAAGATGCGAAGCCGGATGATCCCGTGTTTACCAGTTCGACCGGAAACCCGGACGGCTCGATGCTGGAGAAGCTGAAGGCCGTCGCGGAGCGGGCAGGGCTCAACTGCGGCCAGTGCGTCACGACCCATACGCTTGCGGACGGGACGACCAAGACGAACCGTTGCAAGAAAGGGCCATACTGCAAGCGTTGGTTCCTTCACAAATTCAGGCACACCTACGCGACCCGGAACCTTCAGGACGGAGTGGACATCCGCACCCTTCAGCTATGGATGGGGCATCGGGATATCGCTTCAACAATGGTCTACCTGAAAGGCGTTCGGAACAGCGACATCTCGGCCAAGCTCGATAAGGGCAGCTTGGCGGCGTTTGCGTAGGGCAGGGGCTGTCCGTCCGATTCCGAGGCAAAGAGAGGCCCCGGAGTTTCATCGCGCTGTACGGTCAAATTTGGGGCAGAGAACGCCAGTCGTTATTCGGGAGTTCCCTCCTCCAGCTAGTGAGGGTGGGCCTTTTCGGCCGCGTCGGTTAGCGTCGCGATGTAGAGAACCGTTGCCCCCGCCAACTGAAGAACAAATCCTGTGAACACCGCAAAGAAGCCCAGAAGGGATTGCGCGCGATTTTCGACGCGCGTGTTGTTCAAGTTATAACCAAACATTTTCGATGCTTCCGTAGGTCCTTGCGTCACAAACACCTTGCAGAGGCTAAAGATCACTTGAGCAAATGTCCACACCGTTGCCTTAAAGGTGTAATAACCGTTTGCTTGCTTGAAAATCCCCCACATTGCTGTGCAACTACCGACCGCCACGAGAATAAAACCAACGAGATTGAGGACTGAGGTCATTCTGTGATTGTGAGAGCGGTAACGTCATCGAAAGTAAAAATGTAATAAAGCCGGAATCGCAGAAAACGGTAACACCACACGCCTTCGTAAGGGAAAAGAATGGGATATGCCTCTGGGGGCTGCGGATCGTCCGCCAGAAAGTCCCGGGCCGCTTCTATTGCGACGTTTTCAGCTTCCGTGGGATTGAGCGCCAACTGGTATTCGGGAAAGTCTGGCGCGGTGTAGCTCTTTCGTTTCGCCATCGGCCTTGCTTATCCTTGTCGCGAAGGTGTGGAACCCATTAGTCACGCGAACCAGCTACAGCGGCACGCGCTGATCGTGGTTCCTCCGCTGTCGATTCTCCGACACCGAAATCCGGAGAGGCTTCCACTGCGATTTGATCTGAGTTACCCCATGGGATTCGTTTCCCTGCAGAGATATCGTGCAGACTTTTGTCGATTTGTGCAATGGCATCAGGCCTCTGCAACAGGTCAATCGTTTCCTTCAAGCCCATATATTCCTGGTAGCTAATGAGAACCGATTGAGGTCTATCCGTCTTAGTGATGATGTAACGATCCCACGCTTTCTCAGCGGAGTCGGACAGGTCAGGAAGGCTTTTTACCGCAGCGAGCAGAGACATCACCTTTTCGGCCATGGTTTCCCTCTGGCCATATTGTACTCGCCATGCTATTTTGCGCCTCGGAGCGTCGTCCTTCAGGGGTGGGCGTCATTGAGACATGAAGGGAAAACATATGCCGCAGCCGCAAGATACAGAATTGGCAGCCGTCTTTCGAGACGCGGAGGAGGGAGCCTTTATCCGGTATGCCGCAACCGGCCAATCGAAGAAATTGAGCGAGCTAATCACTCGTGGCATAAACATACGTGCAAGGCAGGATGCCGCGTTGCGTGTCGCCGCTCTCAACGGACATCTGGAGATCGTCAGAATCCTCTTGCTTGCTGGCTCCGACCCGAAGGCGAACGATATGGAAGCTCTCAGGTGGGCTGGAATTAGCGGTCATAACGAAATCTACCGATTACTATTCGACGCCGTTGCCAGACAACGTGGGGCCGAACCCGCAGAGAATTTAAAGACACCTTCGCCAAGCTAAGGTCTTCTGAACCCACCTACCGGCTCAAGGAAGGTTTTCCAGCAACTCCGCCGGCCTGACCTTCAGGGCCGCCGCCAGCTTGTAGATCGCGTCCAGCGTCGCGCTCGACACAGAGCGCTCCAATACGCCGACATAGTTGCGGTGCAGGCCCGCGATCTCGGCCAGTTTTTCTTGCGACAGGCCTCGTTCGAGGCGCAGTTCCCGCAGCCGCTTCGCAAACAACATTCTGGGAGAAGGTTTCCGCACACTCCGATGGGAAAGCCTGCACACAATAGTGTCTACACAAGATGCACTGGCACAGGATATTGTGTAATAATCGAGAGCATGAATTTGTGTTCAAACCCAATGGATTAGCGGTTTTTGTAGCGCAACGGGCCAAATTGGGGTATGGTGCCACGGTCAAAAGACCGGAAGGGGATGCGATGAAAACGATAAACAAATATCTGGCCGGGGCCGTTTTGTCCGCCAGCTTCCTGTTCAGCAGCGCCGCCAGGGCGATGCCGATTCCGCAGTTCGACAAGATGACAGAGCATCAAAAGGGTGACTATTCGGTGTTCCTGATCGAGAGCGCAGCGGATTTACTGAAGGCGTCCGGGGACACGGCGGGCGCGGATAAAGTCCTTGCTCTGTTTATGAGTCACCCCGGTCAACCGGCTAAACCGGCTCTTGTTCAGATGGTAGAAACCGTCAATGCGATGAGGACGCATAACCAGCAGAACGCCAATGACCCCAATTACAAGCCGTTTGAAGTCGAGCACGCGCTTTCCCTTACGCTGAAGAACAACGGGATATTTGTCCCGCCGAGCAAGCTCCTGCAGGTCAGCCAGACCTGGAAGCCTTCCAATGCGGCAAACAGCGTTACGGCCCGGAATGATGCGCCGCGCCAGCCCACACCGTCAGCCCCATAGGGCGCCCAGCCAAGGCCGGTCGGGCTCTACGCGCGTTCCGCGCCCCGAGACGCCTGTCTCGGCCAGCCGGTGACGATCCCTCACGCGGCGACGTGGAGCGCTTCACTGTTCCTTAATGGAATGCTGTCAAGCTGAAAGGGTCTCATACGAGACTGTTCAACGAACTCAGCCCCGCATCATTCGGCTCTTTGGCCTGATGGCGGGGCATTTCTTTGATATGTCCGTGGCCGTCAGCGGACCCAAGTTTGCGGCGACGTTACGGCGCAGATATTCTAACGAGGTCGTTAAAGCCGGAAGACTAAGGAATAACCATGAGCGCTCTCGTTCTTGAAACAGTACAGTGGTCGTCCTTGCCCGATGTAGATAGTGTCGAACCGATCAACGAACTTGACTACAACAGAGGCCACAAGAAAGTTCATGTCAAGCGCGGTAAGTGACAAAGCCTCGCGGCGGAGATTATTGCCAATCAGCCTCCGGGCTGTGGCGAGTCGACACGGACAGCGGGTCTCAGCCCCAAGGCAAGCTCCAAAGCTGGATTGGGGTTTATCCCTCGCTCGCGATTTTCCCAACGGAATTCGCCGCTTTCGAGTAGCTCGCCCAATCCCTGTACGCCGCCTGATCGACCGTCCAGGAATTTCTTTCCGCCGAGTTCTTCCACCGTTTTGTCCGTTGAGAAAATCTGCAATCCGTTACGCATCAAGTCATCGACGCTGTCGATCTCCAGTACGAGATGTGATTTGTCCAACGACACGTCCTTTTGCGACACCCATTGACGGCTGTCTTCGCCGGGCCATGCTTCCTCAAATCCCTCGGATGAAAATGCATAGACCTTGCTTTGCGGCAAAGCCTTGAACGTCTTGTCGCGGTCGGTGACGATCGCATACTCGTCCGGTGTGCCTTCGATCACGCCGTTAGCAAGAATACCGTCGGCTTTACTGCGGTTATAGTCAAATGCGAAGGGCAACGCTTTGGAGAGGTACGAACCGGCAAATAGGAAGTCCGCTTCACGACCGTTGACCTCTCGGCGACAGCCTGCCCGAAGCACATTCCCAACCAGTGGCTGGTTCACGCAGTGGTAAAGCAGCGATGGTTTCTCTGGCGCGAATGCAGTCCTGAGCTGAGAGTTGTTGCTGCCCATCTGAATGATCTATGCGGGCGCGGGAGCGGATGCGGGTTTCGGTAATTGCGGCACCGTCGCCGGGGCAGGGCCAGACGTTTGGGTAGCGGCGTTGAACGGGGTTGTCAGGCCATTCGCCTTGATGGCGTGGCTGCCATCCACCGTGCTGGCAAAGGAGTGACGGTCGGTAGACGCCGAAGCTGGAGCCGGTGCAGATTCGAGATCGAACGCGCCGTCCAATGAAGCTTCCTTTTTGTCCTTTGATGCGCTCGGATCTTTGCCGAATTCGGCACCTGCCAAGCCTGTTGTCGCCGCGTGGTCGGCCGCTTTGTCTTTCGTGACTTCCGTGTTGTGGGCGCGGGTCTTTGCGACATCGGGCTTCTCCGGGTTTGTCGCTTCTTTCCCGTAGCGATTTGCTTTCGCCTGGTCGGCGTCAATCCTCTCCACAAGGCGGTCGGATCTCGCCAGAGCCTGGTCGCTGAACTGCACGCGATCAACACCGATCACGTTGCCGCCGCGCTGTTGCGCGAGTGCTTTGGCTTCAGTTGCATTTTTGCCCTTCAGCGGCACACCGTTACGGTCAACCAACTCGCCTTCAGCGTTTTTGTAGGCGCGGCTGCCATCCGACAAGTGCAGCGCCTGGTCGTCAATCTCCTGGGCCTCCGCTTCCAATTTCTTGCGGTGAGCGGCCAGGATTTCGCGGTCCTGGTTGTATTCCCGGTTGGCATCTTTGACCGTCGTCATCAACTCGCCATAGGCCTGTCTGTATTCCGGGGTCATGGATTCGAGCCAGGCTTCCTCGCGGCGATCCTTTTCCTTTTTCTCTTCCGCGTGTTGCTGAAGGGTGACTCTGTCCTGCTGTTGCTGATTTTGGACTGTCAGTATCCGCGTCAGGTGTTCGGCGGCATCCGCGTCCGTCGCAGCCTGAAGAAATGTAGAGGTGAGGGATGCCGGCCCCACGCCGTTTCTCATCACAGCGATGAGCTCGTGAAGTTTGGAGGGGTCGCGTTGCGCGATCACGTCCTCGGCATTCGCCAAGGCGGCGGCATCGTTGTTCCCGGCAGCAGTCATCCCAATAGCCCTGTTATCGTTTATCCCGCCCGATCTTCAGTCGCCGGGCATAGGTCTATCTTGACCGATTGAATTTAAAATTATGTAAAAAGTATCTTGGATTTTATCTATCTGGGCTATGGAAGCATCGAATTTTAGGATTTGATTTAGCTTGATTAGTGTGTATAAAGTGTGTATGATTAAGTGTTGGATGCAACGATTGGTCCGTGAATGAATAGTCGTGAAATTATCAGTGCCTTGAAGCGGGACGGCTGGTACGAAGTGAATCAAGTCGGCAGCCACAAGCAGTTCAAACATCCGACGAAGAGGGGACGCGTGACGATTCCGCACCCGAAGCGGGACATCCCAATCGGGACATTGAAGAGTATCGAGAAACAGGCCGGAATCAAATTCAGATGATCGGCATAGCAGAGGACAAGCCAATGGAATACATTGCATATCTTCATAAGGACCGGAAATCTGACTTTGGTGTCAGCTTTCCCGATTTTCCCGGCTGTATCACAGCCGGCAAGACGCTAGAGGACGCACGGGGGATGGCGGTCGAGGCGCTCAACGTGCATGTCGAGAGCATGATGGAGGATGGGGATGCAATCCCGGAACCATCGACACTCGATGATCTGGCAAGCGACCCTGCCTTGAAGGGCGCTGTCGCATTCCTTGTGAATGTGGATGTTGCCGAAAAGGCCGAAAGATTCAATATCACGGCGCGTAAAAGCCAAATCGACGAGATTGACCGTCGCGCTAAGCGGGAGGGCATGACGCGCTCGGCATATATGGTTTCTGCTGCGCTCGCGGTTGCGAAGGACAAGCGGACGACCCGTGTCAGCCGCTAAGTGGTAGCTTCACATGACAAAGCGTAAGAAGCCATTGCATATCGACCCGAAGGATTGGAAATCGGTCGATTCGCCTGTACTGAACGACGGCGCTCTGCAAGCGTTGCGGCCGACCGACGAAATCTTCCCGGAACTGGCCAAGCAAGCAGCGCGAAAACGAGGTCAACGCGGCGCTCATACGCGCATGGCCGCTGCCCCGGATACAGAAGAGATGAAGCGACAAGAAGTCGGAAAGACCTTGCAGGCTAAGTTGAGTGCGCTGCCGGCGCCCCGTCGAAAGAAGATTAAGGCCCGTGCAGCAGAGTTGATAAGCGAACAAATCCACCCAGGGATGCAACTTCAGAATGAACTTGATGAAGTGTCAATGACCGCTGCCGCTCTGGCGAGTCAGATCGACGTGCCCGCCAATCGCATCTCCCAAATCCTGAAGGGGAAGCGCGAGATTACAGCTGATACCGCTCTGCGGCTTGGACATTTCTTCGGCACCTCCGCGCAGTTCTGGATGAACTTGCAATCGCTTTATGAGCTGCGTATCGCGCAGGATGGCAATGGCAGTGCTATCGAGGGCCTGCCCACCCTCAAAGAAGTCCACGCACACGCATTGCCCACATGACCCGTCGCAAGAACCCCTGTGGCGTCGATGCCGACAATCCAGAATGGACAGAGGCCATGTTTGCCGCAGCCAAACCGGCTGGGGAAGTCGTACCTGACCTGGTCGCTCATGCCGAGAAGCGCCGACGTGGCCCGAAAAAAAAGCCCCTGAAATCTGATGCGCCAGTCGAAAATGTCGCCGACCACATCCATACCGTTCGCGGTGCGATGGTCATCCTTGACCGGGACCTGGGGCGCATCTTTGGTTATCCCCCCGGGAAACTCATCGAGCAGATCAAGCTCAAAGCGCATCGCTTTCCGCCAGACTTCGCGTTTCAACTGACGGAAGCGGAGTATGACGTTCTGATGCCGCGCGCGCCGATGGAGGGCGAGGGGAGGCGTGTCGCCCGACCGCTGCCCTACGCGTTGACGGAACACGGCGTCGTTATGCTTGCCGGCCTGTTTCAGAACAAGAGGGCGGTGCAGAAGAGTATCGGGATTGTCCGGGTATTTGTTGGGCTTCGCGGGATAGCGGCTGATTAGACAACGGTAGCCTTGTCGAGCATATGGAAGTGCAGTTACCTAATGCAGACGAATTGCGTTCGGGACTGCCGTCAATCCGTTAGGGCGTGAGTTTTGCTCTATAGAGCGATTATGCCGATCAAGGTGCGATCGGGGTGAACAACCGACCCAAGGCAGGGGCATCGTTGGCGGCTAAGAATTCACTCACCCGAATGGATCTTGCGCGCTCCGGAACGATTTTTAGAATTTCATCTTCTGTGAATGTGAGCCATGCATGCATCGCCGTGTATTCCGCGAGAAGGAGCGCGGCTTTTGCGGCCGGCTCGGAAACAGGAGCGATTTTCTGACAGCTCAGGACTGCCGTTTCAAGCTCCTCAGAAACTTTCGCTTTATAGTTGTTTGCAAGGATGGTGCCTAGCCGTTGTTCGTCACGGCTCATTGATGCGTTGAATTTGCTTCGCATGTCGGGATCGCGACTGACGACGGTAGAAAATGTGTCATGGAAGGCGACGGCAAGCTGGAATGCTGACGTAAGTCCTGGGGTCGCTGACATTTCATGTATCCTGCTTTTGGCTAAAGGAAGTCCGAAAATAGGGAAACATTAAAGCTGTGTCAAGTTTCGCGGGCCGGAAGCGGAGGAGCACGCCATGGTTGATCCGAAAACATCGATCGAAGCCGGTATCGCCGTCATTAATTTGTCTGAAACCATGGTCAAATTAATCAAGATGATGCGGAAAGATGGCCACAATCCCAGCATAGCCGCCGCGATTGAACAAATGCCCGCCTCGGCGTTCACGCTTACAGAGCAGTTTGAGAATGAAGTTAAGGCATGGAGGCAGCGCCTTGTAAAGGCAGATGTTGACCTGAAAGTCTCAGTTAATACTCTTGAAATTGATGAAGGATGGTGGGCGGGCGACAAAGATAAGTCCTTGCGGACGTTCAAGCCTGTGGTTGATTCCATTCGTGCTCAGATCGAAACCTTACTGGATGACCTCGTAGCGGTCGCACGTTGCCAAGGTAGGAATGATTTGCTTGCTGCCTCTTACGGAGCTGCAATGGAGCGCAAGAGGGCCTTGGCGAGAAATTTGGATTACGACTTGCCAATGGGAGAAATTCTCGACATTCTGACCAGCTATGCCCAAGCGATTCACGCCGAGTTTGGCGACTTGATGCACTAGTTGCCTGTCATCCATAAACGCAGGCATAACGCCTATGCCGGCAGCGAAGCGAACGCGGTCGCTTTGGATGGCGGATTCACACCATCGTTTGCAGGGATGCTTTTAGCTGCTCGTACAAAACCATCTCCCGTTGGTATTTGTCGGCTGCAAGCGCGGTTTCTTCTGCCGTCAGGTCGGACAGAAATCTAAAGCCCTGCAGGCACTCACGGGTAATCTTGTCACGGTCGATTTCCGCCGTTCGGCGGACCAACTGACGAAGATCATCCCAATCGAAGTCGCGGCCATCCTCAAACTTTTGCATCAGGGCCGCGGGGACAAAGAGATCACGCGACTGCCACAGCTTGAGGACGACCATGCTTCGAATGAGGGCACGGTCGAGCGGGCGTGTCGCAAACATACCGAGATCGTAGATATCCCTTGCCTTGTTGCGTTGATAACAAGCACGGATTTTCTCAGCCAAAATTTCATCGAAGGCGAGGCACCGGATCGCCGCAGGGGTAAAGGACAGCAGCTTGAAATAGCTTTGATCGAGCTGCGGCATCTCCACAGTTGGCAACGTGGGGGTTTCCCTGCGGCTGACCTGCAATTTGATGATGCTATCGCCGCTCTGGTTCCAATCATGCGTATAGGTGGGATTGACGCCCCATGAGAGTGCATCTGGCGTCTCGTAGAAGTCCTCCATATCAATCGCAAATTGAATACCGTGGAAGGGCTGTTGAAACGCAGCCATCATCTCCAAAATCACGTCTTGATGGTCGTGCTCTTCCAAGCCCGTGAAATCCAAATCCGTTGAAAAGCGTCCCTGACTGCCTAAGATCATTTTCCGCAGGCATGTTCCGCCCTTGAACGCCATTTTGTCGAGCAAGCCGCGTTCGGAAAAGAGTTGCAGAAGGTATGTTAAAACAACCTCTGTCTGCGCGATATTGATGTCCCGCAAGCCGGATTCCACCGTGTAGCGTTGCACTTGCGCTTGGGTCAACATCTGTTAGCTTTCCCCCTTGATGGACGTGCGCCGCGCCATGCCGGCGATGCCGTGCAATTCTTCCGGTGCGACATTGACGAAGAGCCGCCAGCTACCGTCGTAACCGAGCGCGCGCGGCACAATATGCTCCTTTGAAGGCCCCAGCCGTGTGTTACGGCTCTTTGCTGCGACCGCCAGAATGCGCGCGCGGGCGGGTGGCGGCATGTCCGCCCCAATGTAATCGGCCAGCCAGCCAAAGCGGCGGGCGAGGGCGCCCGCGCCGATGCGCTCTAAATACCCCGCCGCCTTGTCCCAATCGAACCGGCGGCGACTGGCGGTCGCAAAGACTGTTGCGGCTTCGCCAATGCCACCGCTGAATTCAGGGTGATCGATACAGTCGATGGCCGTCTTTTCCCGGTCAGAAAGCATGACCGTGTAGCCCAGCACATCAACTTCGCCAAAGCCGAAGAACTTGCTTTCAGCCTGGCTGACAATTTGCACCCGCGATTCACCGACGGTTCGTTCGCGCAGCCGTTTTGGGGTGACGACGTAGATGACACTGCGATGCTGTGTTGTCAGGCCATAGTGCGCCGCTGCCGTGCTGAATCCGAGGTAGTATCGTTTGCTGATATGGCTGGCTAGGGCGAGGAGGTTGCTATTTCCAAGCGCCTCTGGCCCTTGCTCGGGCGGAATGAAGAGATAAGCGCCCCAAGCCGCACGTTCCAGCCATCCTTTCTGCCGCAATGACTCGATAACGTGGTCCGCTGCTTTCAGGGTGCTTTCAAGAAGACTGGCAACTTCTGCGCGCGTGATTTCGCGGCGTCCGGTTTCGCTGAGCGCGAGGACGACTTTGCTTTCTTGACCCGATAATGAGCGCGACCTGAATTCCATGTTATTCACTGTAACGAAACCCCCTGAAAGAGGGGGGGTTTTGATGACGAGAATAGCAAGATTGAATGCCCTTGTCTACAGTTCTATGTAACAAAACCCCTCGAACAAGGGGGTTTCGTTACATAACATTGCACATGGGAAAACGGTCAAGCATAAGCCGCATGGAATCAGCGTGATAAGTGTGACTTGGAATCGAGTAGGGCACAATGCGCCGATGGCTAGATGTCGCGCACATGGAAGTACAGTTGAAGGATTATGCGCTCTTTCCTGTAGGCGCCGCTTTACTTTGCGCGGCGCGTTGGTGATTGAGGGTGAGCAGATGCTCCACAATTTCGGCATCGGTGAGTGTGGCGGGCCAGCCGTAGGCGGCGAAGACTGCCTTATCCAAAGCTCGGTGAGCATCGGCAAGCCACGTCGGACGCTCATTGTAGAGATTCGTAAGGGTGCGCTTTGCCAGTATCTCCGGCTTCGCATCCGGCGGATTGAGCCACCCATCGCGCTTGACCGTCAGTTCGCGTGCGGCGCTCACTATCGCATCCGCCCTCAAATCGTTCCGAGGCTCCTTGCCCGGGGTCCACGGGAAGGGGAAAGTCGAGAAAGTCGTGTCTGCGTTATAGGACGGGCGATCCTCAAGTGTCGAACCTAACGAAAGCGCCCAAAGCTCGTGAGCACGGCTCTGAAGTACACCAAAGAAATAGTCATCATCTCTCGGAACCACACATAGTTTTTGGACCGGGACGATTCTCGCCATGCATCCACCATCGTTCTCTGGTCCGTTTTCGATGATTGAGGTCTCTGATCGGCTTCACCGCACTTCGCACATACTCAAACGGCAATTCGTAAAGCGCTGCCACGGCTTCGGTCATCTCGCCAAAATCTACGATCCATTTCCGTTGACTGCGTTGCACCACGTCACGTCCGCTAAGTCTTTTCTTCACCACGTCACTATTCGGTCGACCGTTCGGGTTGAGAGGTGCAGCCAGCATTGTTGCCGCCTGCGTTTCCGAGATGTCGAAGGGGCCTTCCATCGTGATTCCCTTGAAGGAAAGGTTGGCGTTTTCGGGCAATCGTATGGCGCTCGTAACATTCGCACTGGCCGTCAAATCAGAATGAATTGCCGCCACCGGTTTTCCATCCAAAATGCGCGATGTCTGTGATCCATCGTCAAATCCCACGACTGAGACTCTGACTGCTGCGCCCTCCAAAACCCACGGGCGATCACTCCAGGCCATGAAGATATTGCCTGTTTCCTTGATTCTGTCCAGTACCGCGCGATTGCCCACCATGCGAATCGAGTTTGTCGCCAACAATCCCGCTCTTTTGGCCTTGCCGCCTGCTATTTGTTCTCTCGCCCTCTCAAACCAGCAAGTCACCAGATCCGCTCCGCTAGAGCCACGCCTGTCATATACGGCTCTGAGTTCAGTGACGTATTTGTCTCCGAGTTCAGAGCGCATTTTCTTATCTCCCAAAAATGGGGGATTGCCGACGATGAAATCCGCGGTCGGCCAAGATGCCTCTACAGGCTTGCCGTCGTTATCATGCGCGAGAATGGCATCCCGGTGCTGAATGTTATCGAGCTTGCGAAGGACAGGTTCCGTCGGAACGCCCATACCGTGCTCTTGGAGCCATTGCAGATAGCCAATCCAGACCACCACGGAAGCAAGCTCATGCGCGTAAGTGTTGGTTTCGATGCCATAGAGCTGCGAGGGATGAACCTGCTCCGGTAAGACGGTAGGGAGGCCATGATCGGCGGCGAAGATGCGCGCCTCTTGCCACAAGTCCAGCATCCGTTTGAGCGCGAGATAGAGGAAGTTCCCGCTTCCGCACGCCGGGTCCAGGATGCGGACGCGCGCCAACTCCTCCACCCATGCGTACAGCTTGGCTTGCATTTGGTCCCGGAACCTGTTGTATGCGGCTCCTTTCGCGCCGGCGGCGGAGTCCGCAAGCATGGTAGCCTCCGCCTTCACAGTGAGCCATCGAGCGCACAGCGGAGACATGACGACGGGCTCAACGATAAGCAGGATGTCTTCGGCGCTAGTGTAGTGCGCGCCAAGCTGCGAGCGCTTATCGGGATTTAGACTGCGCTCGAAGAGCGTACCGAAGACAGAGGGCTCCACGTTGGACCAATCGAGCGCAGCGGCCTTGCGGAGCGTCACCATATCGGCGGAGGTCATTTCCAGGGCGGTATCGTCGGAGAAAAGACCGCCGTTGAACCACGCAATATCAAGCGGACCGAAGTTGTTTCCACTGGTGCTCATAGCCGTGAAAAGCTGTCGGAGCTTGCGCGTAAAGCTGGCGGGTTTGCCTGCGTCCACTGCAATCATTTGCCGGAAGAGATGCTCCGGCAAGAGGCCGATACTGTCCGCAAATAGACAGAAGAGTAGCCGCATGAGGAAGTGCGCGGCGCGCTCCGGGTCTTCGCCTCTGGCATGGAGGCTGCGCGCTAGAGCCCCAAACTCCGCCGCAACTTGCTCCGTGACGCGAAGGGCGGCGCGCTCCGGCTTGAGTTGGTCAGGCGCTGTGAAGACCGCCCGCAGCACCTCTAGGGGCGGCAGTGCGCAGTTGGGTGTCGGGAGCGGCGAAAGCAGATCGTCTAAGGCGAATTTATAGACGTTTGGGGCTGTTGCGGTGAAGTTCGTATGCACTTCAAAACGATCTTGGTCGCAGACAACTAGCAGCGGGGGATTCTCCAGGTCTTCGCGATAATCCGCAAGTTGGAGATATGCCGCCTGCAGGTCTTTATGCTTGCCTTTGTACTCCCATGCGAAGAAACCGCGCTTCCAAACGTCCGCATAACCCTTGCCGCCTTTGAGCTTGGAGACGTGCTTCTCGAATGTGAATCTCTCGCCCGTTTGATCGGCGGCGGCGGGATGCGGTTGGCCTAAGACTTCGCACAGATCAATGAAGTGCGATTGCGCGGCAGCGCGCTCCGTGAGTGTAGAGGCTTTCCAGCGAGTGACGTATTCAGGGAGAGTGAGCGGCATTGGGTCAATGCCATTGTTGCAGGGCTGCCCGATGTTGGCGAGTGCAATACAGGGTTCAACAATCGGACGAACGCTTTCTGAGCGCCGGCAGAAACGGTCTTATTCTGATCGTGGTTCTCGGCCCGTCCGGCTCTCTCAACTCCCGGTTTGCGTGAATCGGGCCGTAGCCATCAGCACTCGCAACGACGCGGTTCCAATATGCCTGAAACCATTGTGCCTTCGCGAGGACACCGCCGGTGTCGTTCAATAGTCTCTGGCTAATAAAGAACGCTATCCGTTCCACATCCGTATCGAGAACCACCTTGCCGGGGAGGGACGGAGTCTTGTGATACTCCGCGAAGCTCATCAGGTAGTGAACGAAGAAGCGATCAGGGCCGTCGCTCTCCAACCATTGAAGCAGTTGGGGGCCAAGCATCTGCGCGTCTGCATAGACCTCTGATGAGAGCAGGGTGAGGGGAGCTACGGCCTGGTCCTTTTCCATCACCGCTGCGCGGCTGACGGCAGTCCCATAGACGAACTGAGGAGAGTGGAAGGCACCGCCTCGCGTGATGGCTCCCCGCACGAACACATCGAATTGCAGAAGATTGCAGGTGAGGGTACAGATTGAAGAGAACAAATCCCACAGGGCTTCGGGCGTCGGATCAGCGGTAACGATGATGCAGTCGGAGAAGTAGCTAAAGCGCATTCCCAAGCGCGGGCTGTTGCAAAGCGTCTGGCTCAGACGGTCGAGAACTTCCAGCAGCCGTTCGCGTTCTTTTTCATCGCGTTCTGCCGCCTCGACAAGGACTTTGAAGCCCAGGAGATCAAGAAACGCCACATAGCGTTCCCGGTATTCTGGGATTGTTGTTGTTTCTGAGGTTTCAGTCATTGGCTACTCCTGTAGATCGTCAACCACAGACAGGCCTATCAAGACTGTCGGAAGCGAAGACGGACGCGGTCACTGCGATTGACGGCATGATTTCTCCGCCAAAATGTCAGCCTTGGAATGACATCTCCAATTCAACACCAGAGTAATTGACCCGAGGTGCCAGTTGTCGGTTCGGACCCTCCTCAAAATGCACGAGGCCATAGCGCTCCATGTTCTTGAGGGTTCTCGATAGACTTGATTTGGCTCTGCCCGATTGCTCCGCCAATTCTGCTAATGATTGAGGATGCTTATCATTGATGAGCTTCAGGAGAGCCCTATTCTGATCGGAGAGCACTTGCGACAATGTCTCTAGGGATTCGAACCAGACCTTTGGCTCATTCTTTCCGGGCTTGTATTCGCCTCTGGCGATCGATAGCGTCCGCTCTTTGAAGGCGTCCCGCGATGCAATTCCAACTTTCAAAGTGGTCATGGTTTTGTGATCCTCTCTTCTAAAATCTTGTCAGCTTCGGTCCAAAAGTCGGTGAGTAGCGTAACGGCATCTCGATACTCGTAGAAACGCACGCGCTGACCCTTGTGCGTGTGGTCGTATTCAATCCGGGTTTTGGCACCCGGTCCTGTACCTTCCCGGATCGCGTGCGCATTGTCGAAACCCAAAATGCGCTGACCGTCGCCATCGTGGAGCGTGATGGAATAGTCCAGCCCATGTGGCTTCTCCGCTGTGGCCGGAACCCGTTTCGCCTCAAACTTCACCCAGAAGGGACCGGTGACGACGTAAGAAACGCCATCAAGATCCAGCAGGTTGTCGAGGTTCGGGTCTCTGGTCATCCATTTCATGTTAACACCGGATGTTAACACTTGCAAGACAATCGAAATTCCACTGTAATTTGAGGCTGTTGGCAGCGGTAATGGACAACCGAGTAACCCAGGATTCGAGGACTGCGCAATGCCGGATGGAGAAATGATGTACGAAACGGATGAGGGAAAGCTGACAGAACAAGAGATCACTGCCGCAAACGCAGCATGGCAGGTCTCTGAGTTCTTTCGCCAGTTGGACGGGGCGTGCTATCGCAGCGCCATGTTTCTGCGTCTGTATTTGAAGGACAGATATGGGATTGAAGGACAGGCCATCGTCGGCTTCGTAAATGACGGGAAGAGCCCGGCCTACGCCTCCCATGCTTGGTTTGAGTACGAGGGAAAGCTGACCGACATCGCTTTGTCGCGCCCATTGGACCCCGAGCGAACGCCGCCAGGTCGATTGATTATCCAAGGGGTAGTGGTCGAGCCCGGACACGACTACACGTATCACGAAACGACGCCGGAGATCGGACAGGACTTCATCAAGAAATTCATGGAGCATCCGATGCTGGCTCAGGTTCTGAAAGCGCAACAAGAAACGCACGCCGAGGCGTGCGCCTGCGCCAATGATGATAAGCTCAGCCGGACTTACCTTGACCGAGCGCCAGATGGATGGACGTATCTGAGGATTGCAGAAATTGTTGATGAGCAAATGGCTCGGCAAGCAAAGATACTCTAATTGCAATGGTTCTTAGAGGCCAAGAAGAACTGGGCTAACCGGACGTCTAAGGGAAGGCACAACTGTCCAAAGTCGGCCAATCCGATGAAGTGATAATGTATCTTACGGAAAATAGACCGCTTTTCGGAGAGCAGTCTTATACATAACATCGCAACAATACGCCGCATTAAGTGGAGTCAAGGTCGAGCGCATTGGCTGGACTAAAGCAGTTCGATACAGCGCAACAAGACTTCGAGCTCCGGCTCGACGCCTGCGGCCCGCAGAACGGCCGCCCGGTCAATGCGACGTGCGAGAGCGGCGCGCGTCATCGGCTTCTCGTATTCCGGCCATTCCCGTTTCAGCGCCCGCGCAGCACCTGCCGTATCGGGCGGTCGGTTTGCCGTCCGGCCTTCCAGATGGCGCAACATCGTCGCCTCAAAGCATGGGCGTTGCCACAAGATCAGGATATTATTTTCGTTCGCCATCTGCTGTGCCCGATGGGCACGCTGCGGATCTCGTTCGGCTTGGTCGAAATCAAGTAATGCAAAACGTTCCGCTGGCGCGGTTCGCGTACGGCGCAGATGGGCGAGGCGAGTCACGGCCAGCTCTATCCGCGAAAGTGGATCGCCGGCACCTGGCCCCAACTCCTGTACGACAAGATGGACGTGAAGGCCGGACTCAAGGACTAAATCTTGCAGGAACCCGGCATAGCTGACCTCCGATGCGCCCTCGCAGCCGATGAAAACCGGCCGCCTCTGAGGAATGAATGGTAGACCGCGACGTGTCATCCGAGGTGTGGAACCCCGCCGTAGGCACCGCTCAGATATTTGCGATAGTGGTTTTCGTCGCGACGCACCTTTACGTCCATGAGGCTGTAGAGGTGTGTCCGGCCCACCCGATCTTTCTCGCAGACCACGATTTCCTCCTTCTGGAGATCATCGAGCAGTGAGGCTGAATGGCACGACAGCCAAAGCTGCGCGTCGAATTTATTTCGCCTGTGCTTGTCGTAGAACCATCGCACTAGCTCGGGTAGAACAACCGGATGGATTGCCGCGTCCATCTCATCGATCGCTGCTATGCCGCCCACATCAAGTGCGCTCATGATGAAGGGAAACATCTTGATGAAAGCCCGAGTGCCGTGGCTTTCGAGCAGCCAGGGCATTTCCACCTGCAAGCCAGAGTGCTTGAACATCAAGACTGGGCCGTTAGGCGTTTCCTGAAAACGCACCCCTTCTACGCCCACGTCAATGCGGCTTAGCTCATCCTTCAGCCGCAATACCACATTGGGCTGTCCCTTCAGGTATTCAATCACGTCGCGGTCGACGAAGGAATGGACAGGCTCGATCTGGAAGAACGCCTTGCGCGCTGTAGCGACGAAGAGTTGTGCCGTCGGATGCTGGAACTTTGCGAACGACGACAAAACGGTGTGATTGCCGGCGAGCGTCTTAACGAGATGCTGAAAACCGGAGAGGCTGAAGGATTTGGAATCCTTTACCTTGCCCTCGGCATCCCGCTCAAAAACCCGCTGCCATTTGCCTTGGCCATTCGGCTTCTGGCGCAACGCCTCGGACGTGATCCGCTGTGGCGTACCATCGCGCACTTCGATTTCCAGTTCGTAGCGATAGACACCTTGCTCTACCTTCACGCCGGCTTCGACGCGCCGCATAACTTCTGGCGTCAAATTCATGATGCCGCCAAACTCTATTGCGAGCCGGATTGGCCGCCCACAGGATTCAACATCATTGAAACGCTCGCAGCCAGCAAAGCCCGGAACCGTGCGTGCCACACTATCGCGGATCATATTCACGATGAATTCGAGCGCCCGAAGCACCGTCGTCTTGCCCGAGGCGTTAGCGCCATAGAGAGCGACGACCTTGGGCACGCGCACATCGGAGCCAGCAAAGATGCTCGCATAGCGCTCCTCGGGGTCGGGCACCTTGCCATCCACTGACAGGTCAAGCACCTGCGGATCACGGACGGAAAAGAAATTTTCGACTTCAAGTCGGTACAGCATATACACCTCAATGTGAGCTATAATAGCCTTATCGACGAGATTTCGTCAATAACTCATTTAGGGAGCCAAAGCCGAGGCGTTTGAAGGCTTTTGGAAGGCCAGCCGCCCGACAACCAGAATTAGCGTTCTTGGGCGAAGCGATAATCATAATTACGGAAAATATGCCCTTGCTCGCCGAGAAGTTCTTTTCATAATCAATATGGCAGGGGGGCCCGTTTATGGGGTTATTGAGTGCCAGTTCATTTTGCGAACGCCTGGCCCGCAAGCTCATACAATTATCCCCATGATGGACAATCACGACTACTCCCGCATGCAGCGTACGTCATAGTTGCTGGTCTTGGAGTCACTGACTAGTCCACTCGCGGTATACCATTCATATGCCGTGGTCGTAGCAGTTTCAGTGGACGACCAATAGCGAGCGTATACGGCGACGTTGAAGTTATCCGCGCTTGTAATCGCCCCGGCTGTATTCATGTTCGTGAACTGGTTTTTGGATGGCAAAAACCAATCGGTATGTCCGTCTAAGTTCAGATTGTGGCAAGTGAGAGCGGCATTGTACGGAGAGTCGGTGTCAGCTAGAGCAGCGAGCGTCGTAGTATTTCCTTTACCATCGGATGCACTTGTGGCTCCCGTGCTTGTCCCGCTTCCAGCTCCGTTATTCCAGGTTTTCACTAGTCGCGTTCCGCTGCAGCTTCCGCTGCTGTAGGTCTGCCCAGCATCGCATGGCGTGACATACATTGGCACGCTGCCCGTATCCAATCCCACATACATCGAGCCATCCGTGCAGATTGTGCCGACCGGCGTCGTTCCACCAGTGCAATATGCCTGTGTTCCGACGCTCCATGTTGAACTGCCCGCTCCGACAGCAAGCGTGGCCGTTATCGTCGTGCTGCCGCCTACCGAGCTTGTCAGGCGCATTCGGACATACTGACCCGATGAAATCGAGGCGTTCGACGATGTCCAGCCGATGACAACGCTCGCACACGCATTGTCGCTGCAAACTTCATATTGCGGCGAACCGCTGCCTGTCACCGCCGTGCTGACGACGCAACTGATGCCGTTGACCTGCACGATGTTCGAAGTTGTTAGTGTCGAGATGGTTTGACCGGTCACATTGGTAAAGCTGAACGCTGTCGGCGTTGACCCGCTACAGGAGGTTGCGGGAAAGCCATTCCAGTTGAGGCCGTCGCAGAATTCAAGAGCGTTGGTTGAAGTGTTGTACCGGATGGCGCCCTGAATTCCGGAGGAGCAGGCAACACTCGTGCTGCCGACTTTGATCTCTCCGTTGACATCGAGCGTTGCTGCGGGGGTCGCCTGCTTTACGCCAACATCCCCCGAGGTGTCCGTTGCCATGACGTTGACCCATATCCCGCCCTGACAGGTCATAGCGTAGGTTTTGCCGCTCAATTCCGGGCCGCCCGAACGGATGAAAGCATTTGCAGTTGTACAGGCGTCACCCGGAGAAGCATCGGCACGGGCCGTGTCGGGGCTGAGGAGCCATCCGACGACGAGCACTGGCAGCAGTACCCGTAGAATGACCTGAAACCGTGGTCTACTTTGCACGGCCATCTCCTTTGGCCGTGCCGGTATCGATCATCATTCCGCTATAGGTCACGTCGCCGTTGACGTGCAACCCCGTCTTATCAAACAGGCCGACCTCCTTACCGGAGATCATGAAGCGGATGGTGTTTGACTTTGGATCAATGACAATCCGCGTAGCTGTGGCATCTTTTTGAGCGATCGCAGACCTGGAGGCGGTTTTGCCCAGCTCAGGTGTGACCGTTGTGCTTGCACTGGCGACGACAGAGAAGGCCGCAGTCGTGAGAAATGCAATCAGGCACAGAGTGAAGGGGCTATGGAGCCATCCCTTCAAGCGTGAAGTGTTGCAATCCGGGGTCATGGTGCGCCCCCCCCCCCGACGTTATGGCTATTGAACTTCTGCATGGACGGCCCCCGTTGTTGACCGCCTACTCTAGCTTTTTCTCAGGGGATTTCCAATGAATTGTATTTGCCCTAAAGATCGGCGTAACGTCATCACGGAGACATAGCCATGTGTGGCCGCTACTACACCAGGAGGCAGAAACAGGAAATCGCTGAGCGCCTCCGCGTCAAGACGGTTTTCGAGGAGCCAATGGCCCCGGACTTCAATATCGCGCCATCGACGTTTCAACCGGTCTTGCGGCTTGGACGTGAGACGGGCGAACGCGAATTGGTGAAGTTGCAATGGGGATTATTGCCGTTCTTTGCCAAAAGCCGCGATGAATACAAGCCATTCTCGACATTCAATGCGCGCACCGAGACAATCGTCGCAGCCCTGAAGGAGCTTGCACCGAACCAGAAAGCACGCCCGTCCGTATGGCGCGAACCGATGAAGAAGCGCCGCTGCATTGTTCCCGCAGATGGTTTTTATGAATGGCCGGAAAGCGAGAAGAAGACCAAGGGCGACAAGCACCCCTACGCTTTCACGTTGCGGAACGGCGAACCCTTCGCCTTTGCCGGCTTGTGGGATGCGTGGAAGGAGCCGACCGGGAATTGGCTGCAAAGTTATTCCATCGTCACGACCGAGGCGAATGAATTGATGGCACCGATCCACTCGCGGATGCCGGTCATTCTGCGTGAGCGGGATTGGGAGGAATGGCTTGATCGTGACGACAACCGGTCACCGCCCTTTCATCTCCTGCGTCCATACGACGCGGAAGAGATGCAGGCGACACCTTGCAATCCGAAAGTCGGCAACGTGCGGAACAATGGACCGGAGATGCTGGTTTGTCCCGCCCCGGAAACCTGGCCTCTGAATTCAGCGTAGCCAGACTGCTATCCTTCAGCGACCCCAAAAATCATATGCGCGGTCGCGGGAGTGAGCATGAAGCTGATCCTTTTTCTCGGTGCGGGAGTTTCGCTGCCGTCAGATTTGCCGCTTGCGGCCGATCTCATGGCCGAAATCATGCATGGCTCCTACCATCAGGCGGGACCCCACAACTACGCCCCAGGTCGCAGCAGCGATCCGGCGCTGCGGACGAAAGACCTTACTCCCAGAATCCGCCGCTTCCTGAAGGCTGTCACGGAGCATGATGAGCTGGACATCAAGCGTGTCGGTTATCACAAGGTGGGAGGCGGGTTCAAGAGTTCGGGGGCCATCTATCGCGGCGACGTTTCGACATACGAGGATATTTTCTTTCTGTGTCAGCAGATCAGTTTGTGGAATATCGGACTGTCGGATAATTCGCTGACCACCCCGTTCATGGAAGCGATCGAGCGCAAGGCGCGGCGGCACCTGATTGGGCGCACGATCAAAGGGCGCATGTGGGACCTCGCGACGCTCGGAAGCGAGGCCTGCGACCTCATCGAAACCGTGGTCGCCAACATGCTACGCAAGAAGTACATCAAGGGCCTGGACCTGCTGCTGCAACTCGCGGTCAATCCTCGGATCGAACAATTGAATATCGTCACTCTCAATCACGACACTCTCGTGGAGCAGTTTCTTGCTGCAAACTGCGTGGAATTCGTGGACGGTTTTGGTCCGCCAGACGGTGATGTTCGTTGGAGTGATGACCGGCTATTTGATGGGGCAAAAACGCGGGTGCAGCTTTTCAAGCTCCACGGTTCGGTTGACTGGTATCGATTTTATGGTTCTACCAAGACGGCGATCCTGCTTGGGAGCGATCCACAAACGGCAAAGGACGGCACAGGGAAGCCGCTCAAGCCGGTGTTCCGGCGACCATCATTCTTATCAGGTATCAATAAGGTGACCTTTTACCAGCGCGGTATTTACGCGGATATCCATTTTCGCTTCCATCAGCTTCTTCGCAGCAGCGACCAGATCGTGATGTCGGGCTATGGATGGGGAGACACGGCGATTAACTTCCAGCTTGATAAGTGGATGGAAGAAGACGAGCGGAAGAGAATTATCCTCCTCTACCGATCACCTGAAAAGCTCTCAAACCGATCCATGATCCTCGAATGCGGTTGGGACGGGCGCATTGCCTCCGGCCAGCTTGTCTGTCTCAAGAAGTACTTTGAAGACGTGTCGATGAGTGAATTGCAAGTGATCCTCGACTCACCCATGCCAAACCCAAGGCCCTGAGGATTTAACCAACGCGCCATAGAGAAAAGTGAAGACGGCGAGGGAAAGGGAGACTAGTGAAAAGGCGCGCTTGCCAGTGTCTTCACAATCGCTTCAGTATACAAAAGCTAGATTTCAAGCGTTGCGCATTCAGTGGCAATGCGAACTGAATTCGCGGACAAATCTCGGATACCGCCTATCATTCCTGTTTCCTTTGTTCCGTCGGCGAGTTCTTCGATGAAGTAATTTTCACTAGTATGGCACCCGCAATGTTTTAGCCAGAAAAGCCAGCGGCGGAGATGATCTGGTTCAGCGGCGATTGGCGCGGGCATTTGCGCGAGAACATTTGGCGACTTAAGTAGCATTGCGCCAGCTTGCCGCAAAAGCGGCTCGCACAGTCCACCGTACCCGCCCGCAATTCTCCACTCCACGATCTCCTTTCGGATGACAGAGTCGGCCCTGATGTGCCGACAGGCGTCACCAAGTTTCGCGGCGATTTGCTCCCAGTCCTTGCTCGTTATTCGTGTCGAAGCGGATTCTTCCCGCACCCGAGCCAATTCCGCCTCTTCTTGCAAACGTTGCCAAGTGAAGAAGCATTCGCGCAACGCGGTTTTCAGATTCCCTTTTAGTTGAGCACCGACTGATTCGTATGTTGCACGGTCAGCGCCAGGAGGCAGGTTGAAAATAATCGGCCCAGCTTTCGCCTGTAGGTCAAATGGCAGATCAGAGCGTCCACCGTAATGACTGTTCATAACCATCAGCAGAGCGCCGTCACCGAGGAGTGCCAAAGCATAGCCCAGTTCGATTGCCACGTTCGGATTCATCAGTTTTTTAGCGCCGGTTGTATCGTGACCTGAAACTGCACCGACCGGGGTAACGTCCGCCACGAAGACCGCCGATTGCGCGATCTTGTCAAGAATGACGCGAGCAAGGTCGGGACTGCCGGATACGCCCTTGCGGTCCTGATCCAGATGCGCACTTGCCAGCGCAGATCTCTGTGTGGGTTCCTCGACATCCACACTGACTTTCAGTTCTTCTATCGCGTCAAGCAGCGCTTCCCGCACAAAGTGCCGCCCGCTTTTACCCGGCGTATCAGATTGCCACGACCAAAATATCTTCACGCGTCACCTGATCCCATAGTAGGGCCAGCACGAGACTTATGCAGAAGCCTCCATAATTTCGTTCAGTCGCGTGGTGTAACGCTGCGACAGGAAGTCGGCTCTGGCTGTCCATTTCTTCTGTGTGCCCGCGACCGCTGGGCGCACGCAGCCGCGCCCGAAACGCTGATTGAGGCTGTCCATTGTCGCCATGACCTTCGCCGATAAGACCGGATCTTTGGTGGGAAACATTTGCGCCGGCGCGGTCGTGGCGTCGATGAGTTCGTTCAGCATGACGCCGGCCTTCCAGTATTTGCGGTCCGGCTGCCAGATGCTGCGCGTGCCGCGCAACGCATCCTGTATCAGCGAGAACGTGTCCTGCGTCGGCTCGATGCGGAAGGACGCGGCGTTGCCGTAGTAATCGCCGGTGACAAAGCGATTGGTCTGGATAAAAACTGTCATCGACGTTGCCAGCAGACCGTGTTGCCGCAGCTTCTCAGCCGCGCGCGTCGCATAGGTCGAGATGGCTTCGGCCATCCCGTCCCAGGTCAGGACGACTGCGCCAAAGGTGCGCGTGACCGCCAGCCCCTTGCGTTGCGGGGCCAGCAGGGACAACGGCAGGCACGAGGTGCCTTGCAGTTCCATGACGACGCGGGCGCCGGTGACGGTGAGAACGTCACGCGCCTGTTGCAGGTTGATTGCGGCCAGGTCCGCGACCGTCTCAAGCCCGAGGGCTTGCAGCTTGCGGGCGGATGCGCCGCCGATGCCCCAGACTTCACTCAGCAGAATTGTGGGGTAGAGCGCGGCGCAGTCGTCGGCAGAGCGCAGGTCGCAGACGCCGTTGAATTGTGGCCGCTTCTTCGCCAGACGGTTTGCGAGCTTCGCCTTGGTCTTTGTGTCGCCGATGCCAACGCAGGTCGGAATTTTAGTTTCGCATTTCACGGTCGCGCGCGCATCGCGGCAGTGCGCGACCAGATCGCCCGGAAGACCTTTCAGATCGAGGAACATTTCATCAATGCTGTACGGCTCGACACGGGGCGAGAAGCGTTCAAGGACATGATGGATGCGGCGGCTCATATCGCCGTAAAGAACATAGTTCGAGCTGAAGCGGCGCACGCCTTGCGCTTCGTAAGACTTGGCGACCTTGAACCACGGATCGCCCATCTTGACGCCGAGGTCTTTCGCCTCCTGGCTGCGAGCAATCACGCAGCCGTCATTGTTCGAGAGGACCACGACAGGGACGTTTTTCAGTGTCGGGTTGAAGGCCGTTCGCACGAGCAATAGAAGTTGTTGGCGTCACAAAGCGCGAAGACTTCCATATCAAACGCTCACGCGGACAAGACCGGCGACGATCGCCCAGACTTCGGCATCTTCATTGACGGGTAATGGCACGTTCTTGCCGGCAGGCAGCAGACACCAACCCGAGGCTCGCCGCTCAAGAGTTGCGAGCAGCACAGAACCATGCACGAAGGCGACAACAACTTTACCGGCTACCGGATCAGCGGCCGCATTGGCAATCAGAATGTCTCCGTCCAGAATGCCGCGTTCTGATAAGGCCTGTCCCACAACACGCACCGGATACATGCCGGGTTTACCCAGGTCGAGCACGGCTGAAAGGTCGATAACGTGTTCGATATGATCTTGTGCCGGGGATTGGAATCCGGTCGTCTCGCCGCCTCGATAGTCCGCATCGTTCAAGTCCGTCATAACTCACTCCATAAGAGAGAACAAAAGGCGAACATACAGCACGACGCTGTGCATGGCGAGTGGATTCCGCTAAGTGATTGATTTCTCTGGTTCTTGTTGGGCGTGTCCCCGGCTCTGCCGGGGCCGGGCTCTATGCGCGAAGGCGCGCCCCGAGCCTGTCGTCTCGGCCAGCCGGTAACGATCCCTCACGCAAGGGCAACAGACCGCGCCTGATGGCGAGAAAGACCGGGCGCGGCTTTGCCGCTCCTGACAGTGACAGACGCAGCCTGGCGGCTTCGTACGGAAAATGCGGAGCGTGCCGCCCGTTTAGGAACAAGTGGGGCCTGCGGCCCCTGCCCGTCAAGGACTGGACGCGATGCGCGGCCCGGCGGGTCTCCCCAACCTTCCTCCCGATGGTCGTGCAGGCCGGGTGAACCCCCTCCCGCCGTGCCGGACCTTGACGGGCATCCCCGCTCATTGGCGCTTGCCTAGCAGGGTTGCATACGCAACCCCTTCAATCAGGAAAGACAGAACATGCAAGACGAAGACAGAGCGCGGCTGATAGCCGCTCAGAATGACCGTTTCAGACAGAACTTTTCCATGCCGTATTTCGGAGCGAGAGGCGTCCCCGGCCAGTTTGTTTGCACGAGAGGAATAGCGGCACTTTCGTCGGAGGCGCAGATAGAAGTCTGGACGGCGGTTGCGAACGCAAACATATTTGAGGAGGAGAACGATCCATACGGCGAACATGATTTCGGCGCGGTGTCAGTCGCAGCCGTTGGTGAACCGATTTTCTGGAAGATCGACTACTACGCCGATCAATCATGCACGTTCGGGAGTGAAGATCCCGCCGACCCGATGCGCTGCTACCGGGTGCTGACGATCATGCTGGCTTCGGAGTATTGAGTCATGACCGCAGAAAGCAAATCATTCGTTTCCATCCTGGAAACCATCCTGCAAATTCAGGCTTCAGCCGCAGCATCGCGGCAGGAAAGCACGCGCCGCAGCGTCGAGATCACCGATGAAGACGAGAGCGTGTTCGTATCCTTTGTCCCCATTCGCATAGCCCCTTTGGAGTAAACTTGAACTCATCGCGCTTGATTTGTGCGGGAGGTTTCTTATGGCTAATCGATCAACGAAATTTCTTGCGTCCAGACAGCGAGTTGGCGTAGGGAATGCAGTAGACGCCTACCCGCCCACCAAAACAAGTGAGAATGTAATGTCTAAGACACCACTCGATCTGGCTTCTGAATTTGGAAAGAGACTTAGAAATGGCGATGTCAGAGTTCTGAGCGAGAAGGATGGTGACAGTGAGCTACAGAAGACGTACGACGAGCTGTCGGCTTTGGAGTCAGAGCTGAAAAAGGAATTCCCGTCGATTTAGCAAAGGAACTCGATGCCCAAATGGACTGTGCTCTACAGCGAGGAATTCGACGCCGAATGCAAGAAGATTGCCACCAACCTCAAACGACCAATCGCAAACTCAATTAAGAAACATTCGAAGTCTCAAGCAGTCGAGGCTTCTCCAGTGTTTCTAAAATTCAAGTCCTTCGTTTGGGAGATGTTGCAACTGAAAACGAAGGAAGACACTAGCGCCAATTTAATCTTTCTCAGGAACGATGAGGACGGGCAGCCGCTTTATGCCCTGGTCTGGAATGGCTGGCGCTGCATCTATCACCTTGAAGTTGCGGCAGGAAATAATCCTCCAGTTTGTACTGCGGTCTCCATCGATGAAATGTAGCTCGCTATAAACTGTAGAAGTTGGAGCCGTCACATGGGCTCGACCATAAACTTCGACTATGACCGAGAAGATCAAATACGGAGTTGTTTCGCTCTTTAGTATTGGGGCACCTTTCTTTAGCCTGTGGTATTCGATTTTCGTCAGTGGCAATAAAGATGATGCCGGACGTGGCGGTGCTGTCGGGGCAGTCTTAGCCTTGGGTTTTCTCTTTGTCAGCCGAAACTATGGCGCGCGTCTGTACCACATCGTCTCCAAAGACTACGAGGAATTAGATGAATGGATTAGCCAACTAAGCAGTGGCCCTCCAGCGCCTAGCGATACAAAACCCCTGCCTTCCTTAGAAGACTTGTCCCTCAGAATTGATGCCTTGGGCGCAGCGATTGCCTTCGATAGTGGCGATCAGAAATGGCAAAATCGATTCCTCGCGCTATGTACGGCGTGGGGTTCTCTTGTGTGGTGCTTTGGCGATTTGTTCGCCCGTCAATTTATTCCGCAACCACTGCCCTTAATCTGCCATGCCTGCATCTGCAAAGTCGTTCGCCGCGCTCCAAGTAGAAGTGCAACATTTTCTGGAGAAGATGTTGCATGGGCAGATCGTATCAACAACTGAGTCTTGAGGAGCGGATCGAGCTCCAGGTACAGATGGAGAGTGGCTTGAGTACGCGC
>Ga0207933_1000343_pt1 | contig 47549 bp, 43 predicted proteins | sample NGESurdeep092012_4_FD_184488 | JGI IMG/M metagenome (GOLD analysis project Ga0207933, IMG submission 184488) | Arctic peat soil microbial communities from Barrow, Alaska - NGEE Surface sample F53-3 deep-092012 (SPAdes) | ecosystem: Environmental > Terrestrial > Soil > Wetlands > Peat ... | reverse complement strand
AGCCTGTGCGTTTCGACAACATGAGGCGGCAAACCAGAGGTAGAGGAAGCCACGAACCAGAGAAAGCACGCCGATATGGTCGCGAGGTCTGCGATCATGTCATCGAAGTCGGCAACTCTAAGATCAGTCGTTACGGCCTTTTCCTTGGCCACGGGTCTGAGAGAGTCGAACGTGCGACTTCTGAAATGGGAGCAAGTGGATCTCGCGAGGAACTTGGCATGGATAGAGGCCGACGAGACGAAGCCGGGGAAGGCTTTAAGCGTTCCCTTGAATCAGGATGCGATCGAGGTGTTGATCCGGGTCAGAAATGATCACCCCGTCTACGCTTTCGTGTGGGAGAACCACGAGGGCAAGAAGAATCCGGTTAGGAATTGCTCGAGCCCGGCTTGGTACAAGGCCGTCAAACGCGCGGGCCTGGAGGGGTTCCGGTGGCATGATCTCAGACACACATGGGCAAGCTGGCACGTTCAGCGGGGAACGCCGCTCACGACTTTGATGGAGCTCGGTGGCTGGTCGAGCTATGAGATGGTGTTGAAGTACGCGCACATCGGCCAAAGCCACACGTCGGCATACGCGGATAACTCAAGTTTACGGTTCAAATCGGGTACAACCCTAGATGACCGGACTCTTGTACCTGCCGCGAAACCCGCGCCAGATATGGGGTGGCTGATGGGACTCGAACCCACGACGACCGGAATCACAATCCGGGACTCTACCAACTGAGCTACAGCCACCACTGCGCTGCCACGAACAACCTCGCTCGTGAAATACTGGCCTGCCCGGCGGGACTCGAACCCACAACCCCCGGCTTAGAAGGCCGGTGCTCTATCCGATTGAGCTACGGGCAGTTTGCCGTGACTCGGGTCCCATCGGGCATGATTGGTCGGGGTGGAGAGATTTGAACTCCCGACATCCTGGTCCCAAACCAGGCGCGCTACCAGGCTACGCTACACCCCGAGAAACGTTGGATCATAGCTTGGCGAGAGCGCCTTGGTCAAATACGCCGGCTTTTTTTCCCTCGTCATTCGAGAGGAAAGTCATTCGCCGGCGCTGGAACTCGCTCAAGGACGAGCTCCAGGCGCGCTGGCCGATCTTCACCTAACACAGGATAAGGACCTTGCGTGTCAAAGAGCAGCCGTCGACCGGCATAGATACGCGCGGTCAGCCCATATCGATGACCCCGGACCACAGAGCCCTGGTCATACTTGAGATCAAAACGGATCGGTATCTGACCCGGCCGTTCCAACCGTTGTTCCGCAATGATGTTGGACTGAGCACCGCCAGCCGACATATCGAGCAATTGCACGATGACCACTGCCTCAGGTACAAGGGGTGTCTTCTCGCGATAAGAGATGATGCCGGAGATCGTCGCAAACGACGGATCCTGCGGAATATAGGAACAACTCTCCAACGAGAGAGCCACGACACAAAAGACGAGAAGTCGGCGGCGAAGCATCAGCGAGCATTCTAGGAAAACTTATAGCGTCAAGATTAGCACGGAAGGCCTACTCCCTAGCGCGCGCCGGACTCTTTCATGGGTTGGCTTACCCGAAGCGGCCGGTGATGTAGTCTTCTGTCTGTTTTTTGGACGGCTTGATGAAGACTTGATCTGTATTTCCCACTTCGATCAGCTCACCCAAATACATATAGGCCGTGTGGTCTGAACAGCGTGCCGCTTGTTGCATGTTATGGGTCACGATTACCACGGTGTAGTCCGCTTTTAGCTCATCGATCAATTCCTCGATTTTTGCCGTCGAAATAGGATCGAGCGCAGAGCACGGCTCATCGAGCAAAAGTACTTCCGGCTTGATCGCAATGCCGCGGGCAATGCAAAGGCGTTGCTGTTGGCCACCAGACAATCCGTTACCGCTCTGATGAAGCTTATCCTTCACCTCGCCCCAGAGGGCGGCCTTCGATAACGCCCACTCGACGCGTTCATCCATCTCGCCCTTTGACAGTCTCTCGAAAAGTTTTACACCGAAAGCAATGTTGTCATAGATCGACATTGGAAAAGGCGTGGGCTTCTGAAACACCATACCAACCTTGGCGCGGATCATTGCGACATTCTGGTTGGCGGCCAACAGGTTCTCGCCATCGAGAAGAATTTCACCCTCGGCCCGTTGGTCGGGATAGAGCTCGTACATGCGATTGAAAGTGCGTAGCAACGTGGATTTACCACAGCCAGAGGGACCGATGAACGCGGTGACTCTCTTTTCCGGGATTTCGAGGGAAATATTCTTTAACGCATGAAATTTGCCGTAATAAAAATTTAGATTGCGAACGTGCAGTTTGATGTCTGACGATGCGTCGCTCGCTTGCACTGCGGAAATCATTTCTTTATCCATTTTTTTTCGAGAAGAGCCAGCGCGCGAGAATGTTCAATGCCAAGACACCAGCCGTAATCAGAAAGACCCCGGCCCATGCAAGTTGTTGCCAGTTTCCAAACGGACTCATCGCAAATTTGAATATGGTGACAGGCAGGTTTGCCGTCGGCCGATTCAAATCGAGACTCCAGAACTGATTCGAAAGCGCTGTAAAGAGAAGCGGCGCCGTTTCGCCTGAAATCCTGGCCACGGCGAGAAGTACACCGGTCATGACGCCGGCGCGTGCCGCTTTCAACGTGATTGCCATAATAACGTGCCATTTGGGGGTGCCCAGCGCGAATGCCGCTTCGCGCAGGCTGTTCGGGATGAGACGCAACATGTTTTCAGTGGTGCGTACCACGACGGGAACGACGAGAAGCGCCAGCGCGATCACGCCTGCGGTTCCCGAAAAACTCTTCATGGGGGCGACCCAGATCGCGTAAACAAATAAGCCGATCACGATTGAAGGTGCCGATAGCAGAATATCGTTGATAAACCGGGTTACCGCCGACAACCAGTCTTTCTGACCATATTCCGCGAGATAGATGCCCGCGAGGACCCCAAGGGGTGTGCCAAGGAGCGTCGCCAAGCTCACCATGATCGCCGAGCCCGCGATAGCATTTGCCAAGCCACCGCTGTCCGCGTTGGGCGCTGGCGTCATCTGCGTAAACAGAGTGTAGGACAACCCGCCGATTCCGAGAGACAGCGTGGTAAACAAGATCCATATCAGCCAGATAAGGCCAAACAACATCGCCGCCAATGAAAGGGAAAGTGCGAGATTGTTGACAAATTTCCGTCGCGCATAGAGCGACTCGCGCGTTGTCATGAACGCGTCCCCTCGTTGGCCTGCAAGCGCATCAAGAGAAGTTTGGAGGCGGCCAGCACGAGGAAAGTGATCACGAACAGCACCAGACCCAGTTCAATCAGAGCTGAAGTGTGCAATCCCGGGCTCGCCTCGGCAAACTCGTTGGCAAGCGCGGAAGTAATCGAATTCCCCGGAGAAAAGAGCGAAACATTGTCGAGAAGATTCGTGTTGCCGATCACGAAAGTTACCGCCATGGTTTCTCCAAGCGCGCGTCCCAGTCCGAGCATCACCCCGCCGACAACGCCAGCCTTCGTATAGGGCAAAACGACCCGCCACACAACTTCCCACGTCGTACCGCCCAAGCCATATACAGATTCCTTTAACATCGGCGGCGTCACTTCGAAGACGTCGCGCATCACCGCGGCGATAAACGGGATGATCATGATTGCCAAGATAAAGCCGGCACATAACAACCCGATCCCGATGGGCGGCCCAGAAAACAGACGTCCGACGACCGGAAGTTTTCCTATGGACGCAGCCAGCGGAGTTTCCAGCCAACGCGCGAATATGGGCGAAAAGACGAGCAGTCCCCACATGCCGTAGACAATGCTTGGAATTGCGGCCAAAAGTTCGATCGCGATTCCCAGGGGCCGCCGCAGCCAGGTCGGAGACAATTCGGTGAGAAAAAGCGCGATCCCAAAGCTCACCGGGACTGCGACGACGAGGGCGATCGCCGATGTCACCAATGTCCCGTAGATTGGAACGAGCGCACCAAACTGATCGGCTGGAGGATCCCAGTTTGCCGAATACAGGAAATGGAATCCGAACTTTTGAATTGTCGGCCAGGAGCCGATTACCAGCGAGACGATGATGCCGGCCAGCATCACCAGAACGAGGAGCGCCGAAGCCCGCGTTAAGTTGAAAAAGAGCGTGTCGCCCCAGCCCCCGCGATGTAACGAGCGTGCATGAGCTGCGGCATCACGCTTGGGGCGGGCCTGCACTGGCACGATAGAGGCGCCATCCATGGAATACATCTTTCAATAGAAAAAGCATCCGCAGCGCCAAGAGCGCGCGGATGCCGGAGACTAGGACTGGACGTTATTTGTATGCAATCGCCTTACCCGAAGTATCCTTGATTTCGTGGGCCCAAGTCGCCTCGATAGACTTCACCAAATTGGGCGGCAGGGGGACATAGTCGAGGCCTGCGGCAAGTTTCTGGCCATCATTGAATGCCCAGGCAAAGAACTTGAGAACGCCGGCGGCCTGTGTCGGTTTGTCCTGTACCTTCTGCATCACCACGAAGGTGGACGCTGCGATGGGCCACGCGTTCTTGCCGGGCTGGTCGGTAATGACAACGTAGTAACGATTCTTTACCCATTCGGCGCCGGCCGCCGCGGCTTGAAAGGTCGCTTCGTCGGGCTGGACATAGGCGCCCGAGGCATTTTGAACCAATGCGTACGGCATCTTCGACTGTTTGGCATAGGCATATTCGACGTAGCCAATCGCACCCGGCAGACGCTGGACAAAGAGAGACACACCTTCGTTGCCCTTGCCGCCGTTGCCCACTGGCCAGTTTACCGAAGTTCCCGATCCGACTTTCGACTTCCATTCCGGGTTCACCTTGGCCAGATAGTCAGTGAAATTGAACGTGGTGCCCGAGCCGTCGGCACGGCGCACCACCGCGATCGCTGTATCCGGTAGTTTAATGGTGGGGTTTAGATGAGTGATTGCCGGGTCATTCCATTTCGTGATCTTGCCCAGATAGATATCGCCAAGGACTTGTCCGGTCAAATGGACCGTACCAGACTGAATTCCGGGAAGATTGAAAACCGGGACGATTCCGCCCACGATTACAGGAAACTGGACGAGGCCTTTCGCGTCGAGTTCCTCGGGTTTTAGCGGTGCATCCGACGCGCCGAAATCGACGGTCTTCGCCTCGATCTGCTTTAAGCCGGCCGACGAGCCGATCGACTGATAGTTAACTTGCGTGCCGGTCGCCTTGCTGTAAGCATCGGCCCATTTGGCAACGACAGGTGCGACGAAACTCGAACCGGCGCCGGTCAATTCAGCGGCGTTCGCTTGCATAGCGAGCGCTACGACGATTGCCCCTAAGCATGTTCCTGGAATGTTTACCCGCATAGTCAATCCTCTTCGGTCATGGAAAAAGTGATCCAAAGACGATACGAACATTCTATGACAAGAACATGACACAGCTCCAAAATTCCATATTATGAAAATTGAGCATGTTTCCCGCGCAGTTATTGGGGACGGGCGGAGAGCGCCGCCGCCAGGGTCTCTGCGCCTGTACGAGCGTCGGATTCGGACTGAGCCTCCACCATGACGCGAACCAGGGGCTCCGTGCCCGAGGCGCGAATAAGTACGCGGCCCCGAGGGCCCAGCCCCGCTTCGACCGTACGTCGCGCCTCAAGCAAGGGGCCGTGCAGTGCCCAATCGAATTCCTTCGGTACCCGCACATTGATCAGCTTTTGTGGATAGAGGGTCAGGTCTTCCGTCAGCCTGGGCAACGATCGGCCCGTTCGCCCCATGGCGGAGAGCACCTGCAAGGCGCTAACGATACCGTCGCCCGTCGTATGCTTTTCGAGACACAAGAGATGGCCAGAGCTCTCCCCACCCCACGTCCATCCCTTCTCCTGGAGTAGTTCAAGGACATAGCGATCCCCGACGGGCGCGCGCGCGAATTCCACACCCAACGCGAGTACGGCATTCTCAACGGCCAGGTTGGTCATGACCGTACCAACGACACCCGACCGCTTACCCTGCGCAACACCGTCGGCCACCAATATGTAGAGCAACTCGTCGCCGTTGTAGAGCCGTCCCGTCTTGTCAGCCATGATCAGTCGGTCGGCATCTCCATCCAGAGAGATACCGAGATCAGCGCGATGCGAGCGAACGGCAAGCTGCAGCGCTTCGGGATGGGTCGCGCCGCACCCTTCGTTGATGTTAAATCCATTGGGTGCCACACCGATCGGCACCACCTCGGCGCCCAGTTCGTGAAACACATGGGGCGCAACCTCGTAGGCCGCCCCATGCGCGCAGTCGACCACGATTTTCAACCCGCGCAAGTTAAGCTCAGAGGGAAACGTCGACTTACAGAACTCGATATATCGACCCGCCGCATCGTTAATGCGAAGAGCTCTGCCCATTGACTCGGAATCCGCGCATTCCAGCGGGCCATCGATCTTCGACTCGATCTCCAGCTCGGTTGCATCGGGAAGCTTCGAACCGTCGGCGGAGAAGAACTTGATCCCATTGTCCAGATAGGGATTGTGCGAAGCACTGATCACCACACCCGCCGAAAGTCGTAACGCACGGGTCAGGTAAGCGACGGCTGGCGTAGGCATGGGGCCGGTCAGACGCACGTCCATGCCGGCTGCGGTAAAGCCAGCCTGAAGTGCGGCCTCAAGCATGTAACCTGAAACTCGTGTGTCCTTGCCGATCAGGACGGCTGGGCGAGCGTGTCCGCTTCGCGCCCCGAGCACAAGACCCGCGGCGTATCCAAGTCGCAATACAAAATCAGGTGTAATCGGCGCATCGCCCACACGCCCCCGCACCCCATCCGTACCGAAATATTTTCTGCTCATAAGCCTTGCGCAGTGCGCTCGGGAAAGAATTGTTCTTCGAAGCCGGGATTTTCCACCATTTCCCACGTCTTGAGCGCGTCAATCGTCAATCCGACATCGTGGACGCGCAGCAAGCGTGCACCCCGTGCGGCTGCGGCAATAGCGGCAGCGACGCTCGATCCGGCGCGCTCATTAACGCTCTTTCCGGTGACGGCACCCAGCATCGATTTGCGCGATATCCCGGCCAAAAGAGCGACGTCAAGCGAACGCAATACGTCAAAGTGACGCAACAAGGAAAAATTCTGGTCGGTGGTCTTTCCAAATCCGAACCCCGGATCCGCGACGATTCGATCATGCCCAATGCCTGCGTCTTCCAGAGTCCGTACGCGCTCTGCGAGAAAATCCCGAACCTCCACGACCACGTCCTTATAGTGAGGGCCCTCTTGCATCGTCTTGGGCTCTCCCTGCATATGCATGACACATACCGCGCAATCATTTCGCGCCGCGATGTCGAGGGCCCCGGGCTGGCGTAATCCCCAGATATCATTGATCATGCTTGCGCCGTGGTCCAGTACGGACTGCATCACTTCGGGTTTGTAGGTGTCCACCGAGATGGGAACGCCGGCATCCCGCACGGCCTTGAGCACCGGCAATAGACGCGATAGCTCATCTTCGGCTGCCAAAGGCGCCGCGCCTGGCCGACTGGACTCGGCGCCGATGTCGATGATATCCGCACCTTCTTCTATGAGTCGAAACGCGTGCGCGATCGCCGCTTCCGCCAAGAGATAGCGCCCGCCATCCGAAAAGGAATCGGAAGTTATGTTGACGATACCGACCACGCGCGGCCGCGTCAGATCGATCCGATAGGCACCGCAGGCGAGAATTGACTTCTGCATAGACAAAAGGGCGGGAAACCCGCCCTGGTGAGCTTCACGCCGCCTTATGCCGGCGCAGTTGCGTTGGGTGCGAGCGGAGGCTGGCTACTTGCAGAAGGCGGAGTGCCGCTTCCGGAAGCCTTCGGAGCCCTCGGAGGACGGCCCTCAACGATATCATCGATCTGATCTGAATCGATGGTTTCCCATTCGAGAAGCGCGCGCGTCATGGCCTCCACCTTGTCGCGATTCTCAAGCAACAACTTTTTGGCCAATGCATATTGTTCGTCGATGATGCGGCGAATCTCGGCATCGACCTTTTGCATGGTTGTTTCAGAAACGTTTTTCTGTGTGGTGATGCTGCGCCCGAGGAATACTTCACCCTCGTTCTCGCCGTAGACCATCGGCCCCAATGCATCGCTCATCCCATATCGCGTCACCATATTGCGCGCCATCTCAGTGGCGCGCTCGAAATCATTGGCAGCGCCGGTCGTCATCTGTCCCATGAAGATTTCCTCAGCGATTCGGCCGCCGAAGAGCATCGAAATCTGCTGCAGGATGTAGTCGCGATCGTACGAGTACTTGTCTTTCTCGGGCAGCGACATTGTCACTCCCAAAGCGCGGCCGCGCGGAATGATGGTGACCTTGTGCACCGGATCGCATTTGGGCAAAAGTTTTCCCAATAGCGCGTGCCCTGACTCGTGGTATGCGGTGTTGCGCCGCTCGGTCTCGTCCATCACCATGGTACGGCGCTCGGCACCCATGACAATCTTATCTTTGGCCTTCTCGAAGTCGGTCATCTCGACAACGCGTCCATTGCGCCGCGCGGCAAAGAGCGCAGCCTCATTGACCAGGTTGGCCAGGTCCGCTCCTGAAAAGCCCGGTGTGCCGCGTGCCAGAATATCGGCTTTTACATCCTGCGCGATCGGTACCTTACGCATGTGCACGTTCAGAATCTGCTCGCGGCCCCGAATATCCGGCAGCGGCACGACCACTTGGCGGTCGAAGCGGCCGGGACGTAACAGGGCCGGGTCGAGCACGTCAGGCCGATTCGTGGCGGCGATTACAATCACCCCAGTCCCGGTCTCAAAGCCATCCATTTCAACCAGCATCTGATTGAGGGTCTGCTCGCGCTCGTCGTTGCCGCCACCAAGCCCTGCGCCACGCTGGCGCCCGACCGCATCGATTTCATCAATAAAAATAATGCACGGCGCGTGCTTCTTGGCGGTCTCGAACATGTCGCGCACGCGCGCAGCGCCCACGCCCACGAACATCTCGACAAAATCCGATCCTGAGATCGAGAAGAACGGCACCTTCGCTTCGCCGGCGATGGCACGAGCCAGGAGCGTCTTACCGGTGCCGGGGGATCCGACCATCAATACACCACGCGGAATACGTCCGCCCAATTTTTGGAACTTGGTGGGATCACGCAGAAAATCGACCAATTCGGTCACATCCTCCTTGGCCTCGTCACAACCCGCGACATCACCGAAGGTCACTTGATTCGTATTCTCGTCGAGCATCTTGGCCCTCGACTTGCCAAACGAGAATGCGCCGCCGCGACCGCCTCCCTGCATCTGTCGCATGAAGAAGATCCAGACTCCGATCAAAAGCAACATCGGGAACCAGGTCGCCAGCAAACTCATCCACAGCGACTGTTCCTCGCGCTGCTTGACGTCGATCTTGACATTGTTGGCCAAGAGGTCGCCCATGAGGCCATGGTCGGCGTACGTCCCGGTCGTGTGGACTTTCTTGTCATCACTGGTCACGGCCAGAATGTCTGGTGTGAGGCCATTGTCCTGAATCATGACCTCCTTGATGTGGCCGGTTCTTACATCGGAAAGAAAGTCCGAATAAGCAACCTGAGTAACGCCTACCGGAGTGTGGCCCTCGAACTGCTTGAAGACCATGAACAGCACGAGCAAGATCACCATCCAGATCATTGCCTTGGAGAACGAGTTGTTCAAGATTCCGCTCCTGCTTTCTTGGGTGATGCAATCATTCGATTCTACCCCTGGGTCCAAACCTATGCCATTAATTAGCAGCGTCTTAACGTGCGTCCAAGAATGAAGACTTCCGATGACTTATCGCGTGAGGCCTTCGGTTTTCGTGGCACGACCGTCACGAATTGACGTTTGAAAGACTCGACGAGTTGGCTATAGCCACGACCGTGAAAAGCTTTGACGAGCAGCGCGCCCGATGGTTTTAAATGAATCTGTGAAAATTCCTGAGCCAATTCAATTACATGCGCCATTCTTGCGGAATCCGCAAGGGCTATGCCGGATAAGTTTGGGGCCATGTCGGAAAGCACAAGATCCACGCAGCGCGTGGCGGGGCTGGCACCCAGAGCCGCCTCCAGGTGCGCAAAAACGTCCGCCTCACGAAAATCCCCTTGTACGAACAAAACATCGGCGATCGCCTCCATCGGCAAAAGATCCAAGGCGATAATCTGACCCGACAGGCGCCCTCCGGTCACCTTGAGCTTGTCGCGCACGTACTGCGACCAGCTACCTGGAGCGGCGCCCAGGTCGACCACCACCTGCCCCGGACGGATGAGGAGATCTTGCTCGTCGATCTCCTTCAATTTGAAGGCGGCGCGCGATCGATACCCCTGGCGCTGCGCCAGTTTGACGTAGGGATCATTGATGTGGTCATGGAGCCACGATGAATTGAACTTGTTTTTTGCCACGTTATCCTCTGGCAGGCTCGATTCCCGATCGCATTCTGCCGACCCCGGTGTCGCAAGATCTGGCGACATCCGCTTCAATATTCCCGGCATCGCGACCGATTCTGGGATAATTGCCCCCAACCAACTTTTCAAGCATCGACTGCCACCCCATGAACTCTACGCCCCTAACGCCCTCCGAACGCAAGGAGTTCCGGGCCCGTGCCCATCAGTTGGAGCCCGTAGTCATGATCGGCGAGGCTGGCCTAACACCGGGCGTAATCAAGGAGATCGACCGCAGCCTGAACGCCCACGAACTCATCAAAATCCGGGTCGCCGAGGTCGACCGGGCAGCACGAGAAATCTTGTGCTCCCAGATCAGTCGGGAAACCGGCGCTGCCAAAGTACAACACATCGGCAAACTCCTCGTCTTTTATCGGCCCCGCGTCCTTGAGGAATCCGTGGTTTTCGACGTGGTAAAGCGAACTTCGCGCGTTGCCAAGGCGGCGGCCAAACAAGCCAAGCGCCGCAATCCGGTCTCCGGCCGACCCGTTAGCGCACGCCTGAAAACGAAGGTGTCCACGCGCAAGGTGACCGCTGCCCATCCGCCACGGACCGACCGCGTGCGTAAATCGGGACAACGTTCGGTTAAGAAACCCTACCAAACACGCTAGTAACCGTGATTAGGGCTCGACCACAAACGGCCGGATTCTCAGACAGCGCCAAGCCAGCCAAAACCCGCTTGCAATAAGTCCCATATGGACCAATGAGGCAGCGCCGTGAAGCGCGGCAAACGGTATCGGCCAGTCCGCACCATGAGAAACAATCCCGGGCACCACCACGGCCAATTGCAGGAAGGCTAGGCCCACCAGACTCCACGCAGCCCATTTAGCCGCACCACGCCTGACCGAAGGCAATGCCAGGGCTATAACACCGACAACGGCGGCACACCAATAACTCCAGGCGAACAAGCGACCTGCAAGCCGGCCGGCCAAGGCATGGTCGGCGGGTAGCATAGAAAATATCAGAGGCGCCTCGGCAGCCGAAAAGAGTAGGCAGCCACAGGTCGCCGCACATGCCAGCGCCAATATCACCATTAGCGGTTTCCCAGGGGGGTTACTCGTAACGGACCGCAAGTACTTCGTATTCCTTCACTCCTGCGGGCGCCTGGAAGTTGGCGATGTCACCTTCGAATTTCCCGATCAATGCGCGCGCGATCGGACTCGAAACCGAGATTTTGTTCTCCTTGATATCGGCCTCGTCGTCGCCCACGATCTGATAAACAACCTTAGTCCGGGCGCCCAAATCCTCGAGCTCGACCGTGGCACCAAACACCACGCGACCATCCGCGTCAACCAATTTGGGGTCGATAATCTGGGCGTTGGAGAGTTTGCTCTCCAGTTCCTTGATGCGCCCCTCGATGAAACTCTGCCGCTCCTTGGCGGCGTCATATTCCGCATTTTCTGAAAGATCGCCTTGCGAGCGCGCTTCCGCAATCGAATTTATGACGTTCGGACGATCAACGCTTTTTAAGCGATGCAGCTCCTGCTTCATCAGCTCGGCGCCGCGCACGGTAATAGGGATGGAACTCATAGAAGTCTTCTTGGAAATAAAACCGCAGAGGTCACCCTCGACGTCGCTCTCCGTGTCGGTGGTGGCCCCTGCTGGAACGTTCAGTGTAGGCCTCGGTGCAGCCCTTGTAAATCGTAGATGTTCAACTCGTCCGCATGGCGCATTCCTTCGACCGCCGCAACCGCTCCGGCGATAGTCGTATATTGCGTCACACGTGTCGCCAGCGCGGTCGTACGAATCGAACGGGAGTCGGTGATCGCATTGCGCTTTTCCTCGACCGTGTTGATAACGAGGCAGATTTCCCCATTCTTGATCATGTCGACCACGTGGGGTCTACCTTCCGTCACTTTGTTCACCGTCATGACCGGAATACCCGCAGCACCGATTGCAGCTGCGGTTCCTCGAGTGGCGGCTAAGGCGAAGCCGAGTGCATGGAGATCGCGCGCCACCTCGACCGCAGTCGGCTTATCGTGATTTTTCACGCTGATGAAAACCTTGCCGGATTTGGGTCCCGCGGTCGGCAACTTCACGCCGGCGGCCAACTGCGACTTGACGAACGCCTCGCCGAATGTGCGGCCGACACCCATCACTTCGCCAGTCGATTTCATTTCCGGGCCGAGAATGGTATCGACGCCGGGAAATTTGACGAAAGGAAACACGGCTTCTTTGACCGAGTAGTGGGTAGGCACGATTTCAGCCCCGAGCCCTTGAGCATCGATAGACTGTCCGACCATGCAGCGCGCCGCAATCTTTGCGAGTTGCAAGCCAGTCGCCTTCGAGACATACGGTACGGTGCGAGAGGCCCGGGGATTGACCTCAAGGACATAGACTTCGTCGAAACCATTGTGCTGCTGGATGGCGAACTGGACGTTCATGAGACCAACGACACCCAGTGCGCGCGCCATGAGGGCCGTTTGGCGTTTAAGCTCATCGATGGTGGGCGCCGAGAGAGAAAAAGGCGGCAGCGAGCAGGCGGAATCTCCCGAATGGACACCCGCCTGTTCGATATGCTCCATGACGCCGCCGATAAAAACCCGGCTGCCGTCGCATAAGGCATCGACGTCGACCTCGATCGCGTCGTTCAGGAAACGATCGAGCAGAACTGGAGAATCATTAGACACTTTCACGGCCTCGCGCATGTAACGTTCGAGATCGCGCTGTTCATGCACAATTTCCATGGCCCGCCCACCCAGTACATAGCTGGGCCGCACGACGAGGGGGTACCCGATTTCCTGCGCGAGCACGAGGGCCTGGGCCTCGGTACGGGCGGTTCGATTGGGTGGTTGTCGCAATCCGAGAACGGTGATGAGACGTTGAAATCGCTCTCGATCCTCTGCCGCATCGATCATGTCGGGTGACGTACCGATGATCGGCACACCGTTGGCCTCCAGCGCCCGCGCGAGCTTAAGGGGCGTCTGGCCACCGTACTGCACGATCACACCAAAGGGTTTTTCCTTTTCGACGATTTCTAACACGTCTTCCAGGGTCAACGGCTCAAAATAAAGTCGGTCAGAAGTGTCGTAATCTGTCGAGACCGTCTCCGGATTGCAGTTGATCATGATGGTCTCGTAGCCATCTTCACGCAGGGCCAGGGCCGCGTGCACGCAGCAATAGTCGAACTCGATCCCCTGGCCGATGCGGTTCGGACCTCCGCCCAGAACGATCACCTTTTTGCGCGTGGTGGGATTCGACTCGCATTCACCGTCCCCCGCCACGCCCTCGTACGTCGAGTACATGTAGGCGGTGTTCGTGGAAAATTCCGCTGCACAGGTGTCGACGCGCTTATACACCGGACGCACCCCTTGAGCTACGCGTCTTTTGCGGACCTCCGCTTCGTCTGTTTTTAAGAGATGGGCCAGTCGGCGATCCGAGAATCCCTTTTGTTTGAGCGTAAAAAGCGCGTTTCGATTCAGATCGTCTAGACCCATGAATTCAAGCCGCAATTCGATATCGATGATCTCTTTAATTTGCGCCAAAAACCATGGGTCGATGTGTGTGAGTTGATGGACTTCTTCGACGGTCATACCGGTCGCAAAAGCGTCACCCACATACCAAATTCTCTCGGGACCCGGTTCGCCGAGTTCTTCCTCGATCTTCTCGCGGTCCTTGGTTTTTTCGTTCATGCCATCGACCCCTACCTCGAGTCCTCTTAAGGCTTTCTGGAACGACTCCTGGAAAGTGCGTCCGATCGCCATGACCTCCCCAACTGATTTCATTTGCGTCGTCAGGTGCGCATCGGCCAGCGGAAATTTCTCAAAGGCAAAGCGCGGGACTTTGGTGACCACATAGTCCAGGGAAGGTTCGAACGAGGCCGGCGTGGCGCCCCCGGTAATCTCATTGCGCAGTTCATCGAGGGTATAGCCCACGGCGAGCTTGGCCGCGATCTTGGCAATTGGAAATCCTGTTGCCTTCGACGCCAACGCGGAAGAGCGCGAGACCCGTGGATTCATTTCGATGACGATGATACGGCCGTCGGCCGGGTTAACCGCAAACTGCACATTCGAGCCGCCGGTGTCGACGCCGATCTCGCGCAGAATCGCAATCGAGGCATTGCGCATCAGTTGATACTCTTTATCGGTAAGAGTCTGCGCCGGGGCGACGGTAATCGAATCGCCCGTATGGATTCCCATAGGGTCCAGATTCTCGATCGAGCAGACAATGATGCAATTGTCAGCGCGATCGCGCACGACTTCCATTTCGAATTCTTTCCAGCCGATCAGAGATTCTTCGATTAACAGTTCATGCGTCGGGGAAGCATCGAGGCCCCGTTTGCAGATGATCTCGAACTCTTCTGGATTGTATGCAATCCCACCGCCCGTACCCCCCAAGGTAAAGCTGGGTCGAATGATTACGGGAAATCCCAGAGTCTCATGCACCAACCACGCATCCTCCATCGAATGCGCGATGCCAGAACGTGCCGAATCGAGCCCGATTCGCGTCATGGCCTCCTTGAACTTCAGGCGATCCTCCGCCTTATCGATGGCCTGGGGTGATGCGCCAATCAACTCCACATCGTAGCGTTCCAGCACACCATGATGATGAAGATCCAAAGCGCAATTGAGGGCAGTCTGACCACCCATTGTCGGCAAAATCGCGTCCGGCCGCTCCTTGGCGATGATTTTTTCGACCACCTGCCAAGTGATGGGTTCGATATAAGTCACGTCGGCCGTTTCCGGGTCGGTCATGATGGTGGCCGGATTGGAATTGACCAGGATCACCTTATAGCCTTCCTGACGCAGCGCTTTACAGGCCTGGGCACCCGAATAATCGAACTCGCACGCCTGTCCGATGACGATCGGGCCCGCGCCGATAATGAGGACACTCTTTAGGTCATCGCGTTTAGGCATGGGACCGGCTCTCCATCAAAGCGACAAACCGATCGAACAGGTAGCCGATGTCATGGGGACCTGGGCTTGCCTCGGGGTGACCCTGAAAGCAGAATGCGGGCCGGTCGGTTCGGCGAAATCCCTGGAGTGATCCGTCGAATAACGAAACATGAGTCACCTTGCACTGCGCTGGTAAAGAGGCGGCATCGACTTCAAACCCATGATTTTGCGATGTGATGAGAACCTTTCCGGTCTCAAGATCCTGTACAGGATGGTTGGTGCCGTGATGACCGAACTTCATTTTTCGGGTGCGACCCCCAAAAGCCAAACCCATGATTTGATGCCCAAGGCAGATGCCAAAAGTCGGAATGCCGGTCTCGACCAATTGGCGCGCCGCTTCGACCGCATAGCGGCATGGCTCAGGATCGCCAGGGCCATTCGAGAGGAAAATTCCATCGGGCGCGAGTGCGAGCGCGTCTCTCGCGCTGGCTTGGGCCGGTAATACCGTCACCCGGCAACCCCGTTGTGCCAACATGCGCAGAATATTTCGTTTGACGCCATAGTCATAAGCGACAACGTGATATTTCGCGACCCCCCGTTCGCCAAAGCCCACTCCCAACTTCCATGGGGTGGCGGTCCATTCGTAAGGCGCTGCTACGCTGACCACTTTGGCCAAATCCATGCCACAAAGGCCAGGGAAGCTGCGCGCGAGGACGATTGCCTTTTCTGGATTGTCCTCGCCCGCCAGAATCGCGCCGTTTTGTGCACCCTTCTCGCGCAACATCCTCGTAAGCCTGCGCGTGTCGATCCCCGCCAAGCCAACGCAACCCTCGGCCTTCAGATATTGGTCGAGCGTTCGCTGCTGGCGGAAATTCGAAGAGAGCAGCGCCAGGTCACGTACGATAAGGCCGGCCGCATGAACCTTTGATGACTCAACATCTTCCGAGTTGGTCCCAACGTTGCCAATGTGCGGGTAAGTCAGAGTGACAATCTGACGCGCGTAACTGGGATCGGTCAGGATTTCCTGATATCCCGTCATTCCCGTGTTGAACACGACCTCGCCTATGGCCTGACCGGCGGCGCCAATCGAGATACCACGAAAGACGGTGCCGTCGGCGAGCGCCAGAATGGCTACGGGCGCAGGATTACTAAAGTCGGACGGCAACACAAATGCTCCTGTTTGTGCCGCCCGTGCGCCGTTCGAATCGTTTCCAGAACGGTTGGCCAACTATCCTCGTGGGAACAGTGTCGACCCGGGAAAACGTCGCATTCGAGTATGTAATCGCGATCAGACGGCAAAAAGTAGATAAACTTTCGAATTATACCGTGAAGCGGCTTTTTTTGCCTTCCCCTGTGTGCTGGTCGACCGCGGACGCACGCCCGGATACCGGAAATTTGACAATGACACAGCTCGAACAGCTCAAGCGATTCACGACGGTGGTAGCCGACACTGGCGATTTCGAAATCATGCGACTTTACGCCCCCCGTGACGCCACCACCAACCCTTCCTTGATTCTAAAGGCTGCCCAGCAGACCGCCTACCGGCCACTGCTGGCCGGAATCACAAAGCAGTTTGCGCATGAGCCGATCGACAGCTTACTTGATCGCGTGCTTGTTGCGTTTGGCGTGGAGATTCTCAAGGTCGTGCCGGGGCGCGTTTCGACGGAAGTTGATGCCAGGCTGGCCTTCGATGTCGCCGCGAGCGTCGCCAAAGGGCATGAGCTGATCAATCTCTACGAGAGCCAGGGCATTGCGAGAGAGCGGGTTCTGATCAAGGTCGCATCGACCTGGGAGGGAATCCGCGCGGCCGAAATTCTGGAACGGGAAGCCATCCATTGCAACCTCACCCTTCTGTTTTCGTCAATCCAGGCGCTGGCGTGCGCCGATGCCGGCGTAACTCTCGTCTCGCCTTTTGTCGGTCGCATCACCGATTGGTACAAGCTGCACGAGGGGCGAGTGAGTTACGCGCCAAAGGATGATCCGGGCGTGCAATCGGTGCGCCAAATATATGCACTCTTTAAGAAGCTGGGCTATTCCACCGAGATCATGGGAGCCAGTTTTCGGAATACAGCACAGATCGTCGCATTAGCAGGGTGTGACCTGTTGACCATCAGCCCGGAACTTTTAGCGCAACTTGATCAAAGCAACGAACCGTTAGAGCCGGCCTTGACCACGGAGTGGGCAAACGCACAAGATGTAGAACCGTTGATCCTTGAAGAAACCAGCTTTCGCTGGAAACTGAACGAGGACGCGATGGCCACTGAGAAGCTGGCCGACGGCATCCGCGTTTTCGCTGCGGACGCGGTCAAACTCGAACGGCTCGTGGGTCTCGAGCTGACTGCCGAAGGCAAGTCTTGGTAATCTCGTTCCCCGGTCATTCGATTGGCCTACGGCGCCAGAAACCCCCAGGGATTCTTGGTGACTGCGACCGAGATGATCCATCCGAACACGATCATTGCCAGAACCCAGAACGACGCGCGCGCCGTACGCGTTTTCCCGCGTCGCAATGCATAGGTGCCGAGACCAATATAGAGAATCAGACCGAAGAGCTTTGCCAGAATCCACGTAGGGGTCGCCGAGAACGGCGACAGTTGATAGACCAGGGCCAGCGCGCTGAGTAAGAGTCCGGTATCGATGACGTGGGGAGCCACTCTCACCAGACGCATTCTCAACCACGAAGAATTCACCAGCATCAGAATTCCGCGAGCAAAAAAACCCAGGAAACTGAGCGCTACGAAGGTGATATGAATATGTTTAAGCGCGAGATACGACATGCCCGTTTTTCGTCGCCACAGAGTCCGTGAAAATTCCTGACGCAGCATGCCGCCGGTGGTGCATAACCGTCAGGCGTGCTCGGTTTCGCTCGCCTTGGGCTGCCACTTCATGAGGCGCTTCTCGCTGATTGTCACCACGCCGTCCAGAGCCAATGCAAAAAATGTGAGAACCACAATCCCCGCGAACACGGTGTCAATATCGAACGTTCCTTCGGCTTGCAAAATAAGATACCCTACGCCGCGGGCCGAACCCAGATATTCGCCGACGACGGCACCGACGAAGGCCAATCCTACCGACGTGTGCAATGAAGAGAAGACCCAAGTCATCGCGCTGGGCAGGTACACGCTTTTCAACAACTGACGCCCGTTCGCACCCAGCATGCGTGCGTTGGCAAGCACGACCGGGCTGACCTCGCGCACTCCCTGATATACGTTGAAGAAAACGATAAAAAAGACCAGCGTCATCCCCAGCGCGACTTTTGAACCCATCCCCAAGCCGAACCATGTTGCAAAGATTGGCGCCAAAATCACGCGCGGCATCGAATTGGCCGCCCGAATGTAGGGATCGAACAGCGCGGCCGAAATACGCGAAAGGGCAAGCCACATGCCGACACCCAGGCCCAAGAGCGTGCCAAACACAAATGACAGTACGGTCTCGATCAACGTGACGATAAGATGGCCCCAGATCTCGGCGGGGAACGTGATCACGAACCACGTGGCGTTTCGCGTCCCCACGTCGATGGAGCTCGTCCCTTTGGTGAACCAATCCCACATCTTTACCGCAACCTTTTGAGGTTCACCGAAAAAGAATGCCGCCTGAGTCGGGTTCTCGAAATAAAACGGCGGTAACAGAGTCGGGCTCGTCAAAATGTACCAAACGCCGACGAAGAGAATCAAAACAAACACTTGCCACAAGCGAATGTTTTTTTGCTGGGGTCGAATATATTTCCACATGGTCGCGGCTCTAATGTGCCGTCATCTGCCGCGAGTAACCCTTGAGCACTTCTTCCTTCATGGCCTCCCATATCTGGGCATGCAAGGCGACAAAATGCGCGTGGCTGCGAATGCCGGTAACATCCCGCGGTCGCGGCAAGTTGACAATGAATTCGCCGATGGGACGGGTTGCGGGGCCTGCGGACAGCACGATCACGCGATCACTCATTGCGATGGCTTCGTCAAGATCGTGTGTAATGAACAGTACCGCTCTGCGCTTGGCATTCCAGAGTTCCAACAACTCGTTCTCCATCAACTGGCGCGTTTGCACGTCAAGCGCCGAGAACGGTTCGTCCATGAGAATGATGTCAGGATCCAGCACGAGAGTCTGCGCCAATGCGACACGCTTTCTCATGCCACCTGAAAGTTCGTACGGATAGCGATTCTCGAAACCACCCAATCCCACCCGTCTCAACCACTCATGGCCACGCTCGAGCGTGTGCTCGCGCTTACTACCGCGAAATTCCAGCCCGGCCAAGACGTTCTCCAACGCGCTTCGCCAGGGCATGAGCGCTTCGGACTGGAACATGTAACCGGCTCGCCGGTTGATTCCAGAAAGAGGCGCTCCAAAAACCGACACAGTGCCCGACGATGGCTGCAAAAGTCCTGCTGCAACGTTTAGGAGCGTCGACTTTCCACACCCTGTCGGCCCGACAACCGACAGGAACTCGCCGGGAGCGACAACGAGAGTGGCATCCTCGATCGCTGTGTAGCGCTGTGCACCTCCCGCACCCCCACGAGCGGCGAACGTACACGTGATGTGTTCAAGCGCCAACGCCGGAGGGATTTCGATCGCACTCGCCTCGATCGGACGGGGATCAACAGTAGTCACTTCAATCGGGGGCATGAAAAGTCCGAAGATCGCGCGCTCAGCCTGTCGCTGCGATCACGTAGGTGGGAAACGTTCCTTTACCCCTGCAGGTCCGGGCTCGCGGCCTAGGGAAAGCGCGCGTCAGCTTCCTTCACGAATTCGTTGGTATACGTCTCGCCTAATCTGATCTGGGCAGGATGGATTTCCGGATCGAACGAAGCCAACACCTTCAATGCGGTACGGGGCCCGCTCTCCGGAATAATGCCATCGGGCGAAAAGGCATCGCGCACTTTATTGAAGGAGGCAAGGTAGAGTGCGCGATCACCCAGAAGATAGGCCTCAGGCACAGTCTTGACGATGTCTGATGGGCCCGCCTTCTGAAGCCAGCGGTCTGCCCTGACGATCGCATTGGTCAAGGCCTGCACGGTCTTCGGGTATTTCCGAATGAAATCTTCCGGTGCATAGAGAGTTGCCGCGGGCATCGGGCCACCGAACAACTTTTCCGTGCCCTTGAGGGTACGAGAGTTGGCCACAACTTTGATATCGCCATGTTGCTCCAACATCGTCATGACCGGATCAACATTTGAAATGGCGTCTATCTGCCCCCCCCGAACTGCCGCAATCGCGCCTGCCGACGTTCCAATCCCGATCACTGAGATGTCGCTCGGCTTGAGGCCCGCCTGACCGATGAAGTAATCGACCGCCATGTTGGTCGACGAACCCGGCGCCGATACACCAACCTTCATGCCCTTTAGGTCCTTCGCGGACGTGAATTCTCGTGCTTTGGAAGACACCACGCCAATCGAGATCTGCGGGGCCTGCCCCATGAGAGCGAACGCGCGGATATCCTGCCCCTTGGACTGCATGGTGATCGTGTGCTCATAGGCGCCGGCGACCACGTCGGCGCTGCCGCCGATGAGCGCCTGCAGTGCCTTGGCACCGCCGGCGAAGTCACTGATGGTGACGTCCAACCCTTCATCCTTGAAATATCCCAGCTGTTCCGCGATAGTGAGCGGAAGGTAATAGAGTCCAGCCTTGCCCCCGACCGCCAACGCAATATGCGTTTTTTCGGGCGCCTCAGTGACAGCAGCCTGGCACACACCGAACGCGAGCCAAAGAAAGGCCGTGCACGCGCACAAGAATTTTGATTTCACCACAGCGGGCTCCTCCGCAAATCGGGAATCGATTTCTGTGCGGTTATTCTAGCGCGCCCACTTCAAACGCGGGTGATTAGCGTCCTCGTTTGTCGAGTCGGGACTGAAGCTGTCGGAGTTTAGGTACTTTCCCTAGGAATTTCCGCCCGATCGTGGAATCAACGGACGCTCCGCGAGCCTTATCACTTCAGCTCGCGATCGGTGAGACGGTGGCCACGCCGATGACATCGGTCGGAGCCGGAGAACCCCCAGCGGGCTCCAAGGAAAGTCCCAGCAATGTAGCGTGACGCAAAACGCGCGCATCCGGAACCACAAAGCGCACCGCGCGAGACGTCGAGATCGTCGGCACAAGGCCGGCGGGATCCATACCATTGCCCTGTGCTTTGGCAGTCCACAGTTCAAGTGTTTTGCCTTCGGGAACGACGACATCTGCAGCCACAAGCTGCAAGATGACCTCGTTTCCATTCTCGGGAATTATCATCACAGCCACCGGCCGATGTGTTTTATCGTCGGAAAAAGTCGCGACAAAAGCTGCAGACGTGGCGGCGGCCGTTTGCGGCGTACGGGACGTAAACCGCTCCTGATCGTGCAGGGCAATGCCGACCGCGATGACCGCAACGGCCGCCATCGCAGTCGCACTGGCGCGCCAGAAATTCAGATTTTTCCACCAGTTGTCGGGCTCTGCCCTTTGGGGCGGTGCCAAGGCAGGAATACGCTTGATCAATGCGTCCCATACTCGCGTCGGCACGTTTGTATCCGGAATGGATTCGGCCAGCGGCGACAAACGAGTCCCCCACCGGGCCACAAGGTGAGCCAGCGAAGGGTCCTGCGCCATCCAGCGCTCGAAACGCCGCCGGGCCGCGCCAACAAGCGTGCCCAGCACGTACTCCGCAGCGAGGAGTTCGCGTAAATCGTCTTTGCCTTGAATGCGCATGATCGATTCAGTCTTCAGCCTGAAGGCAGTGTCTAAGTTTTTCCAGCCCGCGCCGAATCCAAGTCTTCACGGTCCCGATCGGGACCTGTAGACTCTTGGCGAGTTCCGAATGACTTAATCCCTGGAAATACGCAAACGCTATTGCCTGTCTGGGTCCCGCATCCAAGCGCCCCAGACAGAGATTGAGTGCGGCCGCATCCTCCGAGCGCAATAACAGCTGTTCGGGTCCAGGGGCACCCGACTCAAGCATAGCTGCCAGGTCATCATCGAGCTCGACCTCACCACGATCGATACGACGGATATAGTCCAGCGATCGATTTCTTACGATGGTAATGAGCCACGTCATCGGAGACGACAACGAAGCGTTATAACTGCCGGCGCTATTCCACACATTAATGAACGCGTCCTGCAAAACTTCCTCCGCTCTTCCCTGATTCCGTAAGATACGGATGGCAACCGAAAACAGTTTTGCCGACGTGACGTCATAGAGACGGCGATAGGCTTTCTGGTCGCCGAGCGCCACGCGCGCAACGAGATCGGTCAGATCTTCGGTATTTTGGTAAGCGTCCAAGTAAAGTCGACTGGAATTCAGTTTTTGGCTTATTTCTGTTTCACATTCTACTCAAACGTCTAGGTCACACCTTCGGCCTTTAACCGAGCGCGTTCTTCCTCGGAATATCCCAGTGTCCCCAGCACTTCATCCGTATGTTCTCCCAAAGCCGGCCCGATCCAGTGGGTTTGACCGGGCGTCTCCGATAATTTGGGCACAATACCTGGAAGCGTGACGACCTCGCCGTCGCTGAATTTATGTGCCTCGAACATCTGCCGCGCGAGGAACTGCGGATCGACTCGCATATCTGCCACGCTGTAGATCTTGCCCGAAGGAACATCGGCTACCGTGAGGGAAGCGAGCACTTCGTCGATCGAGTGCGCTCGGGTCCAGCAAGTAATGGCTTCGTCGATTTCCTCCACTCGCGGGACCCGACCATCGTTACGCACGAGACCCGGATCGTTAGCGAGATCGGGCCGCCCAATGACGTTCATAAGTCGCTTGAAGATGGCATCCCCGTTACCCGCGATGACGATACTGCGTCCATCGCTACATGGATAGGTGTTAGAGGGAACGATGCCCGGTAACGCGCCGCCGGTTCGCTCGCGTACGACCTTGTAAAGGTCGTACTCGGGCACCATGGATTCCATCATGTTAAACACCGCTTCATAGAGTGCGACATCGACCATTTGCCCCTGCCCTTGGCCTCGGCCACCGGTTTGATCGCGATGGTGCAACGCCGTCAGAGCCCCCAAAGCCCCATGTAACGCAGCGAGCGAGTCACCGATCGAGATGCCGATGCGCACTGGCGGTCGATCGGTGTGCCCCGAAACGAAGCGAATGCCCCCCATCGATTCGGCGATGGCCCCAAAGCCCGGCCGATCCCGCATCGGCCCGGTTTGACCGTAACCGGATAGGCGCACCATGATCAATGACGGTTTTTCTTTTTTGAGCTGGTCGTATCCCAGCCCCCATTTTTCGAGAACCCCCGGCCGGTAGTTTTCGATAACGATATCGGCATCGAGCGCGAGCGTGCGTGCAATGGCCTGAGCGCGAGCATCCTTCATGTTAAGGGTGACGGACTTCTTATTGCGTGACTGTACGTACCACCATAGTGATGTGCCGTGATGAAGCGTGCGCCATTGCCGTATCGGATCTCCGCCGTCGGGTGATTCGATCTTGACGACATCCGCACCGAACTCCGCCAGGAGCCGCGAGCAGAATGGCCCCGCGATCAGGGTGCCCAATTCCAGTACCTTGATTCCCGCCAGGGCGCCCGGTTGCATGCTCTATCCCTCGAAAGTTGAATCGCGTTCTAGTCGAAATTCTCGCCTACGATCGCGGCGATTTTCGCCATGACCGGAGCATCGAGACTAGATACCACCGCTACGGCCTGCATGTTCTCGACAACTTGCGAAGCATGCGACGCGCCGGTAATGACCGTGCTCACATGCGGGTTTTTCAGACACCACGCGAGGGCCAGTTGGCCCACTTGGCACCCCACATCCGCCGCGACCTTTGCCAAATCCTCGACCATCGCGTTTTTGCGGGGATCAGACACTCGATCGCGGATGAAGCCGTAGTTCGCCAACGAGGCGCGCGTTCCCTCGGGCACGCCATGACGATACTTTCCCGTCAACAAACCGGATGCGAGCGGGCTCCAAGTGGTCAAGCCCAGCCCCAAGTCCTCGTACAGGTTGGCGTACTCGCGCTCAACGCGCTTGCGATGAAAAAGGTTATATTCCGGTTGCTCCATTACCGGTTTATGCAGGTGGTGACGTTGCGCGATCTCCCATGCAGTGCGAATATCCGCAGCGCTCCACTCCGAGGTGCCCCAGTAGAGAGCTTTACCCGATTGCACCATGTCGTGCATCGCACCCACCGTTTCCTCGATCGGCGTGTCCGGATCGGGGCGATGACAAAATACGAGATCGATGTAGTCAAGCCCGAAGCGGCGCAAAGAACCATCCATCGCATGCCGCAGGTATTTTCGATTCAATGTGTTTCGTTCGTTCGGCCCCTTCTCGAGCCCCCAGAAGAATTTGGTCGAAACGATGTACTTCGTGCGTGGCCAGCGAAGCTCCCTTAACACGTCACCCATGATCGTTTCGGATTGGCCGGAGGCGTACACCTCGGCGTTATCGAAAAAATTGACACCGGCGTCGGCACCAGCCGCCATACATTCGCGGGCCGCATGGCTGTCGAGCTGATTTCCGTAGGTCACCCACGAACCCAGAGAAAGTTCGCTGACTTTCAGGCCGGATCGACCCAGTCTTCTATAGTTCATGAAATTCCCGGATGATCGTAGTGGAGAAAATAACTCATGCCTCGCGCCGATCCATAACGGCCTGGGCAATCGTGCCGGCGTCGACATATTCGAGTTCACCGCCGACGGGTACGCCCCGTGCCAGGCGGGATACCTTGAGTCGGTTGTCGCGCGCCTTTAGCATTTCTGCGATGTAATGCGCAGTGGCTTCGCCCTCGTTGGTGAAATTGGTCGCAAGTATGACCTCCTTCACAAGAACGTCGGCCGCGCGTTCCGCCAACCGCTCCAAATGGATATCCTTCGGGCCAATCCCGTCCAGCGGAGACAAGCGTCCCATCAGCACGAAATACATGCCTCGATAGGCCAGAGTCTGCTCGATCATGAGTTGATCGGCAGGCGTCTCCACGACACACAAAACGGAACGGTCGCGTCGATCCGAACTACAGGTATCGCAAAGGGGTGTCTCGCTAAATGTGTTGCACATGGCGCAATGGCATATCTTCTCTGCCGCCACAGTAAGGGCTTGCCCGAGTCGCGCCGCCCCCTGGCGGTCGTGTTGCAACAAATGATAGGCAATGCGTTGGGCCGACTTCGGCCCCACTCCGGGCAGATGACGAAGTGCGTCGATCAGGGTTTCAAGGGACGAAGAGGGTTTCATTGAAAAAGCGGAGTGAGAGCCGATGATTCTACCTGAGGCCAAGGCCTGAATTGGATGTACGTTTCCTCGATCGGATCGCGCGCGACAAGGATCGCTTCCGGGCAGTGTCGAGATTACGCTTCGGCTTGCCACACCGAACCCGACGGTTAAGGTCAACGTCGTTGGCTGCGGGTCTTATACGCCCTTGGAAACAAGTCCGTATCCTGTGAGGGCCCAAAGGCCGATTCAGTCTTCTCCTCAGGAACGAAAGCGCAGATGTTCGGTCGATTACCGAGTGTGCCCACGATGGCATTCCGTTAGCGTTCTCCGCGTGCCAATGTAGGAGGATGCACCGAAAACCCTAGAAATGCATTCGCCGCTCTTAGGAGGTTTATATGAGTCAATATCAAATTGCCGTAATCGTCGGTAGCCTGCGAAAGGATTCCTTCAACCGCAAGCTGGCAGACGGCGTGACAAAACTCGCGCCCGCGGAATTTTCCTTCAAACAACTCGAAATCGGTGATTTACCGCTCTACAACCAAGACGACGATGCAAACCAAGCGGAGTCCGTAAAGCGGCTCAAGGCTGAGATCACGGCTGCACGAGGCGTTATATTCGTTACGCCCGAATACAACCGTTCGATTCCAGGGGTGCTGAAGAACGCCATCGACCATGCCTCACGCCCCTACGGGAAGAATGCGTGGCTCGGCAAACCTGCCGGAATATTGGGCATTTCGGTCGGTGCTCTAGGGACCGCCCTTGCCCAACAGCATTTGCGCAATGTCCTCGCGTATCTGAACGTTCCAACGCTGGGACAGCCGGAGGTCTTTATCCAGGCGAAGGAAGGGTTTTTCGACGGGGCCGGAAACCTCGGCACAGAAAGCAGGCCATTCCTTCAAGACTGGATGGATAAATACATTGCGTGGGTGAAAAAACACGCCGCGTGATCCGGAAAGCGCTGACAAGACGACTCCGACGCGGACGATGAGAACGCACGGTCGGTCGTTGCTTGAACGACCTCATTCGATTTAGTGTCCCGTCGAATCGGCTCGCCGGCTTGCCTCGAACAGAAACCAGGTGCGCCGCTCGGTCTCGTCAATCCATACTTCGATGAGGCTGGCGGTCGCGATATCTTCATGCCCTTCACAGACCCCGTGGGCTTCGCGCAAACGCGCAGCCAGCGTTTTGCTGTCTTCGCATAACTCGGCGAGCATGTCCTCGGGTTCGACGTATTCCGCGTCGTTGTCCTCAACACGTTGGACGCGAGCGATATGACCGATGGACCGGAGCGTGGAGCCCCCGAGCTTGCGGATACGTTCAGCAATCGGGTCGGTCATGGCGAAAAGTTGATCGCCCTGCTCGTCGAACAACAAATGGTAGTCACGAAAGTGCGGTCCGCTCATATGCCAGTGGAAGTTCTTGGTCTTTAAATAAAGTGCGAACACGTCTGCCAGTATGGCATTCATGACGCCGGTTATATCCTTGGTCGCAGCCCCTTTCAGATCGGTTGGTGTAATAAGCGGCGCGCGCTGTTTACGTTTCAAGTCTTGCGTAGTCGCAGCAGATTTTTTCACGAGATACCTCCTGGCTGGGAAAGGGCTTTGGATCGAGGCGAGAGAGCCAAACCTCAAAAAAAGAATGCCACAAAACACGATGGCGAGATAGTACGACCGCGCACGCTACGGAACGTTCGGCCGAAGATCATCCGGCAGCCGAAATGGAGTTATTTTCGCAAGCAAATACCCGGCCCGCGCATGTCCGGGAGAAATTTCCCGCGCCCGAGGACGTCACGTCAGTCAATCTTCCCTTTGAACGAGCGGACAGAGGAAATTTGTGAATGGCATCATGCCCTGCTCTACGTAGGTCTTCAGAAGGGGCCGCATATGGGACACCCTGATCCTGGAACGCCGTCATCTGCGCCTTGTCGTGCGCCGCCTTGCATTATTCCCTTGCCTGTTGCACTTGTTGTTGACGGAAGCCCGGATAGGCGAATGCGCCTGCGATCTTTTCGCAATCCCTCTCTGAAACGCCGCTCGCGCGGGCAGTGGCATACCAGGTACCCTTCACCTGCGCTTCCATCGCTCTTAGTATCCCGGCGGACTGGGCCGAGTCAAGCAGGAAGCGCGCGCTTTGCGAGAGCAGGTTACCCATGTTCGCAAAGCGGCCGGCATCGCCGCACTCCATCGCCAGATCGCGCCTGTCCATACTGACCGGAACTGCCGGGGTCAAGTCGTAGGCAGGGGAAAGCTTCCACTCCGCGTCTTTTGCAATCAGCGCGTGGTTGCGCGGGTGATCGTCGATGTTCGAGATCAGCGCGTTAAAGCACATGCGGCGAAATAGCTCGGCGGCGTTCTGCGCGGGATCAGCACAGACGCGCCGAACCTCTTCGGCCAGCAACACATAGGACCACTTGTCGTGCGACTGGTTAGTGTCTTCCGCGCGCAGGAGCGTCAGCGCCGAGATCATGCGGGACCGCAGGTATCCAGCCTGCGTTTTCTCGCGGTCGAAGCGTTTGACGAGCAGGATATCGCGCCCGGCAACAGGTTCCACTCGACTTTCCGCCGTGTTCAGACCGCAGGCCCGCGCGAGAGTCAGCATGGCGTGTTCGACTCTTGAGCTGTTCCATGTGTCGTCAGGACGATTGAACTTCGCGATCCACAGCCCGGCTTCGTCTTCAACCACAGCCTTCGGACGGGCACCGCCCATCGAGGTCCCGATCAGCATCAGGTTCTCGACCTGCTCGTGAGCGGCATCGGCAGGCAGTTCCGCATCCGCGACGATGGCATCGGCGACGGCCTGCATCTTCGCCAGATCAAGGGTCTGGTTGAAGCTGCGCTTCGGCGCAGGCGGGGTCTGATTGAGTCCGAAGCCCAACGCACCCGCCCGATCGTCCGGCGAGTGCAGCAGGTATTCCAATTCGCCCGGCTGCGCCTTGCCGAGGTGTTGCTGAATTACACGGCGGCCCCAATAGTCCGGGCTGGCATCACGCAGTGCGCGAAAGACGCCGCGAAGAGCAGCCGTTACGTAGGTGCGCGGGGAGAGTTTCAGTTCGACGGGGTCGAGCGCGACGGCGTTCGCGCGCTCAAGGTAGCTACGGCCATAGACGAAACGTCCTTCCGGAGCGCCCCTGCGGTCCACCGAGAGCGCGAAGCGGCCCGCTGTCACGGGCTCGGTTTGCCCGGGCAGCGTGATGTGGACGAAGCACTCGCCTGGAGCTTCAGAAGTCATTGTCTAGCCGTGTCTTTGGCCGCGCTCTGGCCCGTTCGCGGGACAATGCAAGGGCCTGGCCTTCCTCGTCCTTTTCCGGCGCTGCAACGTCGGCTATCTGGTCGATGAGATCGAGCGCCCACAGCATCGCCGCGTACACGGCGATGCCCGTTGAGGGCTTGCCCTTTTCGGCGTCGGCGACCGCGCGCTGTCCGGTGCCGATCTTCTCCGCCATCCCATCGATGGTCAGGTTTCGCCGGAGGCGTGCCGTGCGCAGGTTCGCGCCCAGCCGCTTGAGCGTCTGTTCTACGGCATAAGGCGGTGCGGTCAGCAGCTTGTTCCGGGCGGTCATGGGTCACCGATGAAAAAGGACTCTTCACCAACAAATACCATGCTGGCAGGCAATGCGTCAACGAAAATAGCCTTCAAGGGCATTCTAATACGCATAAATAGCTCTTGAGGGAATTTGTGCTAAAGTCCGTTCTGTTGATCGTCCCGTCAGGGGTGCCAGCGACGGCGAAGTGGCGATGTGCGACAGGTCATGAGCACATTGGGGAATGCGGACATAGCTGTGCACATAACAGGGAAAGAATTGAGATGTCAGAAGATCCAATCGCAGAGCAGATAAGGCGAAGAAGAACGTTTGCCATCATTTCCCATCCTGACGCCGGGAAAACCACGCTGACCGAAAAGTTGTTGCTTTTTTCCGGGGCCATTCAAATCGCCGGGAGCGTTAAAGCGCGAAAGGCATCGCGTCACGCCACTTCGGACTGGATGGAAATCGAAAAACAGAGGGGCATTTCAGTTGCGAGCTCGGTCATGCAAATGGAATACCGGGGCTGCGTGATTAATCTTCTGGATACCCCAGGCCACCAGGACTTTTCAGAAGACACCTATCGAGTTCTCACCGCAGTCGATGCCGCCCTCATGGTGATCGACGCGGCCAACGGGGTCGAAGCGCAGACATTACGCCTGCTGGAAGTGTGTCGTGCGCGCGGCACCCCGATCATCACCTTCGTGAACAAACTCGACCGAGAGGTCCGCGAACCATTGGATCTGCTCGACGAGCTCGAAGTCGCGCTCGGTATGACCCCGGTGCCATTTAGCTGGCCCATAGGCATGGGCAAGTCGTTCGGCGGGGTCTTTGATATCACCACCGACAGCATGCGCGTTTTTCGACCGGGAGCAAATCGAGCCGACGCAAAACAGGAAGTGCTTGAGGGCCTGTCGAACCCCGAAATCGAAGCGCGTTTCGCAGAGCCCTTCAAAAAGGCACGCGAAGAAATCCTTCTGGTGGCCCAGGCCCAGGTCGGATTCGATCGAACCGAGTTTCTGGCGGCCCGACAAACTCCGGTTTTTTTCGGCTCGGCCATCAATAATTTTGGCGTACAAGAAGTCCTCGACGCGGTGGTCGATCTAGCGCCTGCACCCAAAGGACGTCAGGCAATCCAACGCATGGTCGATGCCGACGAGTCGAAGTTTGCCGGGGTAGTCTTCAAGATCCAAGCCAACATGGACCCCGCCCATCGTGACCGCATTGCGTTCGTGCGGGTGTGTACGGGTCGGTTTACGCGCGGCATGAGCCTACAGGTGGTGCGATCGGGGAAAACAATGAAACCCAATACAGTCGTAACTTTCCTGTCGCAGCGGCGCGAACTCGCCGATCAGGCATACGCGGGCGACATCATCGGCATTCCGAATCATGGGACGCTACAGTTGGGCGACACCCTGACCGAGGGGGAACCGCTGCAATTCACCGGTTTACCCTTTTTCGCACCCGAGATGTTCAAGGCTGTTGAAGTCGCCGACCCTCTGCGGGGCAAACAGCTAAAGCATGGGCTCACCCAGCTCGGCGAGGAAGGGGCCATCCAGGTTTTTCGGCCCCATGTCGGAGGTGCGCTCTTACTTGGGGCGGTTGGCCCCCTGCAATTCGAAGTCGTTGCACATCGGCTCGAGCACGAATACGGCGTCGCCGCACGCATGATGTCCACGCGCCACACGTTGGCTCGGTGGATTACGTCGGATGATGAGCGTGAGCTCAAGCGATTCATCGAATTTTATCCGGCCCGCATTGCCTACGATGCGGTCGGCGCCGCGACCTATCTCGCCTCGCACAGCTCCGAACTCAAGGTTGCGCAAAACGAGTGGCCACATATCCAGTTCCACGCCTTGCGCGAGCATGCGGGGCTCGTGTTCCAGAACAGCATGACCGCCTAGCCAGATAACGGGCCGCGGTTATCCGTCTAGAAGGGAAGCTTAAAGCCTGGCGGCAAGGGCATGCCCGCTGTCGCGCCGGCCATTTTTTCAGCGGCGGCTGCCTCTGCCTTACGCACCGCGTCGTTGAAAGCCGCCGCAATCAAGTCTTCCAGCATGTCCTTGTCGTCTGCCAACAGGGAAGGATCGATCGTCACGCGCCTCACATCGTTTTTGCAGGTCATGACAATCTTCACCAATCCCGCGCCCGCTTGTCCTTCGACTTCGATCTGGGCCAAGGAATCCTGGATCTTTTTCATGTTCTCCTGCATTTGCTGGGCCTGCTTCATGAGCCCAGCCAACTGACCCTTCATCATAATTGAGTACTCCTGTGTGGAATCGAAGGGCGGCATGCCCTCACGGGGTGGGCTTGATCGAACCTGGAACGACGGTCGCCCCGAAATCTTTCACGAGCGCCTTAACGAACGGATCGGACTCGATCGCGTCGACGGCAGACGCTTGGCGTTGGGCCCGAGCACTCTGTTCGACCGCCGCCACGGTGATGCCCTGCACCGGACCGACTTGTGCACTCAACATCACGGTGCACCCAAAGTGCTCTGAGAGCGCGAGCTTTAGTTTTTCAAGCGTACCTGCATCGAGTAGGTTTTTCATGGGCACACGCAGTCGAATGGTGGCCCCTTCGACGCCGATGAGTTCGGACTGTTGCAGAAGCTGACGCGTGAGCCCGGTCACTTTCAAACGTGTCGCGAGCGCCAACCAATCACCGTCAAAAGGTAGCCGCCCAACTGCAGATCCCGGGCCCTCTTTGATTTCTGCCCAAGCAGGTTCGCCAGCCGAAGTAACGGCCGCAGCCGGCTCGGAAGGGCGTGCTACTGCCGTTCCCGAAAGGATATCTTTACTTTTTGGGTCCGTTAGAGGCGTCCGTTGATCCGCGCGCTCGAGCGACGTGCGCCGCGGTACCGGATTGGGCGCGTCGCGCAATGGCTCGGCCAGATCAGCCGCGCTGTCTGCCGTCGGCCGAAACGCCAGCATGCGTAACAGCGTCATCGAAAAACCCGCGTATTCGTCGGGCGCCAACGACAGGTCACCGCGGCCGCGGGTGATAATTTCGTAGTAGAGCTGCACCTCTTCCGGGCTAAACATTTGCGCCAAGCGCATCACAGCGGTGACTTCAGGCCAGTCTTCGGAGACCGCCGCTGGAACACTTTGCGCCAAGGCGATGTGATGCAATAGACTTCCCAGATCCTGCAGGGCTATCCCGTACGAAAGGCTGCGCGCGGCGATCTCGTCGACAATCCCTAACAGAGCCGCGCCGTCACCCCCCGCAAGCGCATCAAGAATTCGAACCAAGTAGGTCTGGTCGAGTGCGCCGAGCATGTTGCGCACGGCCTGTTCGGTAATATCGCCGGCGCAAAAGGCGATGGCTTGATCGGCAATCGAGAGCGCATCGCGCATGCTGCCTTGGGCAGCCCGCGCGACGAGCCCGAGCGCACTGGCTTCGAAAGTGATGTTCTCCTGGCCCAAAACCTCGGCCAGATGCCCTGAGATCTGAGATGCAGGCATCTGCTTCAGGTTGAACTGAAGGCAGCGTGAGAGAACCGTCAACGGGACTTTTTGAGGATCGGTCGTGGCAAGAATGAATTTGACATAATCGGGAGGCTCTTCCAAAGTCTTGAGCATCGCGTTGAAGGCGTGGGTCGAAAGCATGTGTACTTCATCGATCATGTAGACCTTGAAACGCGCGTATGACGGCGCGTAGGCCGCCTGTTCGAGCAGTTGCGCCATTTCTTCGACGCCCCGGTTGGATGCCGCATCCATTTCGATGTAGTCGACGAAGCGACCCGCGTCAATTTCGAGACAGGGTTGGCAAACGCCGCAAGGGTGTGCGGTCACATCGCCGTCCCCGTTGGGACCGACGCAATTGAGCGCCTTGGCAAGAATACGCGAGAGCGTCGTCTTGCCCACGCCACGCGTACCGGTAAACAAATACGCGTGATGCAAGCGCTTTTGCTCGAGGGCATGGGTCAAGGCTCGCACCACATGCTCTTGTCCCACGAGCGTCTCGAAATTCTTCGGTCGCCACTTGCGCGCAAGGACTTGGTAGGACATATCGGGAAAATTGCTCCGGAAATGGGGCCCTGATTCCAGCGAAATGCGCCGGCAAAGGCGCTACCGCTACCACGTCGGTCACCGCCTTGACTATCCTGCCCGGTGATCGAAAGGCGAGCCGGGACCTCGGCACTTACGGGATGTGACTATGGCTGCTTCGTTCCCGACCTGACCAGGTTTGCCACGCCGCAATGCGAGGGGGCCCGCCAAGTTCAATTCTACCCCAAGCGTCCTGTCATCCAAGGCGCGGCGCTCAGATTTCGACCAGAACCGCGTCTGAGAAAACGACCCCTCCGCGTACGCGCCGCGAAGTTTCGCCGGCCCCTACAGCAGATACGTAACACGCAAGCTGGGCACGATGCGCCTCGGCGCCCGCGGTGCTCGCCTGCGATTTATAGTCGAGCACCCATATTTCCTCTTCGAACTCGACGACGCGATCGAGACGTATGAGCTGACCACTCGGTAAGAGGAATTCCACTTCCGTAGCGGCACGCTGGAACTGGCGGGAATCAAAAAAACGCGACAGGTGCGGTGCATTGAGGATACGCGTGGCTACTGCGACGACTTCCCGCGCCGCGTCCTCGTCGAGACCGGCGGCACGAGCCCATGCCTCGGCGGTTCGCATATCGGCTGGGGCATCCGCAACCATCTCGAGCACGCGATGCAAAGCGATTCCGCGCCGCCGTGCGTTGCCTGACGCGTCGCCATCCTCATCGTCGATCTGCACACGCGCCCCGATCGGATATACCTTGGGCTGGAAATCGGGCACGCAAGCATCAGGCGCTCCAACAATTCCGGTCGTCGGAAGCGACAAGCCCGTCGGCAATTGCTCCTGCTCTCGCCTCGGCATCTCCAACAAGCTCGCACCGCCTCGCATAAACCGCTCGTACCAGGTGTTCTCGCTGCTCTTGCGCGTCGATCTCACGCCGCTCAAGATCAGGACCTGCTTGGCACGCGTTGCTGCGACGTAAAGTAGGTTCCAGTCTTCTTGAAGCGCCAGATCCTCTTCCTGATCGAACCATCGGCGCCGCGAGGTGCCGCGCGTCGCGCCGCGCCCAAATACCGAGAAATGACGCGGGGCAGATTGCCCAGGCGCCCAGTCGATCAGAACCCCATTCGGATCCGTGGGGCTTCGCAAGCCTAAGGTGTCTGTGAGCATGACGATTGGGGCTTCGAGTCCTTTGGCGCCGTGGATGGTCATGATCCTGACCGTATCGCCGAAGTCCGTGATCCCTTCGTCGGGAGCCTCTTGTTCGGACGACTCTGCCAGGGTCTCCATCTGCTCGATGAAGCGCGGCAGGCTTGGATATCGGCCGCTGTCGAGCGCCAAGGCCAGTTCCATGTACGCCAGAAGATTGGAGCGTACCTGGGATCTAAGACCCGATATCGCGCCCATCGGGGCGCAAGCGACATAACACTCGATGACGCGGCCCTCGTGATAAATCCGGTCAAGCAGGTCATGTACCGGAAGCCGGCCCGCCAGAATGACCCAGCGGGAAAGGGTTTGCCACGCCCGATCAAAAGGGGGCATCGAATTGAGCGCGCGCAGGCGTTGCCACCAGGTGGTACCCAGGGTATCGGCCTGCGCTAGCCGAACCAATTCCTCTTCCCCAAAGCGAAAAATCGGGGTACGCAAGACGTGCGCCAAAAGCAAGTCGGAGAATGGAATCACGAGGAACCTGAGAAGGGCACCCAAATCCAGCGCTTCAAGAGTTTGTAGCAAGCCACCGCTGCGGTCACTCACGTAAGGAATGTGGTGGGCGCGAAAGGCACGTTCAAAATGAATCATGGGCGCGCGTTTTCGGACCAACACGAGAACATCGCGCCACGAGGCCGGGCGATGCCCGCGCGCTCCTGGCTCATTCGCCTGGACGTCGTGTTGACCCACCAATCCTTGGATTGCCCTAGCCACCGCCTCGGCCTCCATGTCGTGACGATTCGCATCGGGCTCTGTCAGCGGCGTCGTCAGCGCGTCACGCAATTGCAACGACGCCGACGTACTTGCTTCAGAGTCCGGCGCAAACGCTTCAAGACACCAGACGTCGCCACGAAGCTGGCTGTGTGTGTAGTGCTGTTGAAAACCCCGGTACGCGGGGTCTGCGAGGGACGCGTTTAAGACACGCACGATTGCAGGCGCGCAGCGACGTGTCTCATTGGTGCGCAATACCCGCGCTTCGAAGGTCGACCGCAAAAACCCTTCCGCCTGAGCAAAGAGGCGGGATTCGGCACGCCTGAAGCGATAAATGGACTGCGCCGCATCGCCCACGAGAAAGACGCTCGGCTTTTGTGCCTGATCGCCATAAGCTTCGAGCCAGCTCTTCAGTGTCTCCCATTGGAGCGGGTTCGTGTCCTGAAACTCGTCCACCAACACATGTTTGTAGCGCGCATCCAACCGCGTCTGAATATACCCGGCGCTTGCAGCGTCTTGTGACAACGTCGCAGCAAGCCATTCGAGGTCATCGAAATCTAACGTCGCCTGTTGACGCTTGATTTCGCTATAAATCTCCAGGAAGGCATGGGCGCACTGCCAGCTCGAACGATTCAATAGGTACGCGTCGCGATCGATCCCGCGCTCGATGGCGTATGTAAGTTCGTCTGAGAGCCCTGCGATGGTTTGCAGCAATTGGTCGCCACCGTTAGGCCCCCAAAGTTCCTTGGCGACCGCCTGAGCTGCCCGGGTCGGGGCCCGCGCAGTGGGCGGATCGCGCTGACGTACCAGACGCACCATCTGGTCGAAGGATGCATCGTCGAATCTCTCTTTCAGAATCTCGAGTGCCGTCAAGGCCGCCTGCGCCCTCTTCCGTTCACTCGGGCTGGCGCGTTCCAGGAGTTCCGCCACCTGCACCATCCGGGTGACGAAATCTGTGTTCTTGATCAGTTGTACACGACTGTCTTCGGCGTTGGGATCGATCCCCAGATCATTCGCCAGACGGGCCAAAGCACCTTCCGTTCCCCAAGTACCGACCACGCTTAACCAGTCGTTGCGACGTGCATGCATGGCGCGAATCAGTTTCCACGCCGCGTCTTCTCCCACGCGATGCAACAGGTCCAGGTAGGCCCCGCGCACAGTTTCGTCGCGATCGAGGCGAGCGAAAAACATTTGCCGGGCCTGAGCGATCAGAGAACCGACGCGCTCGGTCAACACAAAGCTAGGGGTCACCCCTGCGGCCAGCGGCGCACTGCGTACGATCCTGGCGAACCATCCATGGAACGTTTCGATCGCGATTGCCACGGGTGCATCAAGCACCTGCTCCAAAAGATCCCTTGCGCGGGGAAGCGCCGCGCAGGCTTCATCCAAACTCAAGCCGCGTGCGCCCAGAATCTCAAGCGCACGTTCATCGGGCGCGGCAGCCAATTCCTCGAGAAGTTCGACCAGACGCGCCTTGACCTCGCCTGCAGCCTTACGGGTAAAGGTTATGGCGAGGATCTCTGAAGGCTTGGCGCCTGCCAGGAGAATACGTAACAATCGCGCGACCAACAGCCACGTTTTGCCGCTACCCGCACATGCCTGGATGATGACGCTCTGGAAAGGGTCCAGAGCGCTGCGATCGAAGGCTTCGCGCCCGACTGGTTGCCCATCGACCCAGTAGGCAGCCCCAGCTTTCTCCGCGTGGATCATGGAACGGGTACCTGTAAAACCGGTTGAGATTCGGCATCCTCTGCTGTGCGCGTTTCACTCCATTGACCTTTTCGGCAAAGTCCGCGCGCATCACAGTGGATACACACGCTATCTGCCCCATGAGCCGGCAAGACTGCGCCTGAACGCAGACGATCGAAATCGTTCCCGAGGCGCGCCCCCAGTGCAACGGACAACGCATCGAGATCCACTGACGGACCGATCGCCTCGACCTTGTTTCGATCCACACTGAGATAGAACGCGAACGTTTGAGGTACCGCGCTGAGCAACAGTCGGTAAAAGGGAAGCTGAACGTCTTCACCCGGTTCTTTCAAAGCGCGCCGAAGCGACTCTCTTGAACGTGCCTTGTAATCGACGATCGCGATTCGATCGGGCTGCACGTCAACGCGATCGAGGCGCCCTACCAGGGTCAACGGAGGATTCTCCGCTAAGGTGAGCAAACGATGAGTGGCCAATTCGGCCGCGCTAAATTGCCAACCCTGGCCTGACCATTCGAGCCACCAGTCGACGTACGATTCGACCAGTCCGTCCCAGCGCTGGCGATAGCCGAAAAACGCGGCGTTCTCGCCCACCTCCTGGTCGAATATTTCCGCACTGACCCGGCGCAATCGCTGAATCTCATCCGCTCTGCTCTGGGGCATGCGGGCGTCGCGATGGTACCGCTCGAGAATTCGGTGCACGAGTTCGCCATAGTCGCGCTTGTCCGCATCCTCACTGGTCGCCTCGAGCGGGATCAGGCCAAGCATGTGGCGCACGAAATATCGATAAGGACAGCTCGTCAAAACATTGTAGGCACTTGCGCTCACCTGCATAGGTAGGAGCTCCGGAGCGCTCGGCCGAGGAAGATATTGGGGTGTCATGGGCGCCAATCGGATTGCCCATTCGAACGTTCGTTTCAGATCATCGCCGAAGGCCATCTTGTGCAGCATTGACAGACGTTCCAAAGCGGGTGCCAATGAGCGCGCTTCCCCCGTGCGATGAGTCTGCCAAGTACATAAGACGCGAGGCGTCGCGGCGATGAGTAGAGCCAGCTGGGTCAGCTCTTGGCGCTGTACCGTGACCAGATCCTCCAATCCGAGTTGCGCCCGCAGGGCTGGCGTCAGAAAGAGCGAATCTTCGGCACTGGAAGGCAGGTGGGCCGCATCGGCGCCGAGAATCAGGATGCCATCAAAGGCACGTAATGCTGCCGCCTGTAGCGAAGTTGCGACGACCGGGCTCGTGACGGCTTGATCGCGAAAAGTCGAGCCCTCCAGCACGTCCGAAACGAAATCGCGCCATTCGGCGTAACCAAAACGGCCCCCGACAGGGCCTTCTTTGGCTTGTGCGGCGGTCTCGGCGAGCAATCGCAACATCGCGCGCCCCACCCCGTCCTTTGATAAGGAAACCGCCATTCCGGTTTCCTCTAATACTTGGTCGAGCCACGCAAAATGGTCCCCGAGGGACCGTCGGCCGCGTAGCGGTATCGCCAGACGACGCAATTGCGCGATCTGCGTGGCCGCGCTCTGAAGATGCCCGGCACGCGCGACTTGCGCCAAGTACGCTTGTGGAGTCTTGTCTGCGGACGGCCGCAACAGTACCTGATATTCGCTTGCGATCGCGGCCTCGATCTGGGACCAGCCATGTACCACGTTGTGACGGCGAATTGAGAGTTCAAGCTCGGCTGCGACGGCTTCCTTATCGACCACGGCACTCCAAGCGTACGGAGACTTGATCCAATCAAGAATGACACGGGCCTCGCAGTGGGACGGATCGAGGTCGACGATTTCGAGCCAGCGCATGAGCGCACCCGCCGCAGTTGTCGTGGAATACTTCCATCCCGCTTCATCCTCGACGATCACTTCAGCTCGCTCCAACAGGGCTCTGACTCGCCGGACGACGAGCCGGTCGAGTGCGATCAGCCCAATGCGCCTGCATCCTTGTGCGAGCCAATCCAATACCATTTGCGCTGCGCAGACGGCTTCTTCTTCCAGGCTCTTGGCACCCACCATTGTGAAATGCTCCAAGGGTTTTGCTGCATCGGTGCGCGACCGCGCGCGCGTCAGGAGATTTGCAGGTGGTGCGCGCTCCTCGGTCCGCACGAGTTCCGGCCACGCTGCCGCGAGTGGGAAGAACAAGGACAACGAGCGCCGGATGTCGACACAGACACGCTCGACCGGGGCGCGCCTTGCGTAGCGCACAAAAAAGGCGTCCTCATAAGGTTTGGGGGGTTGGGCCAGAATCGCCAAAAGTGGTGCATGCGCGCGCTCGGCGACTTGCTCCATACCCCGCAGCAGAATTGCTGCACCATCCTGACGCGATAGAGTGGCGCGCCAGATACCCAAAACCAGTTGAGCCTCGTGCGACAGCGACGACCATGCGAGTTCTGGATAAGCCGTGTGCAAGGCCCCCAAGATGCGCGCCTCGATCGGACCGTAGTCGGTCTCGCGCGAAGAATGTACGAGCCCGAGAGTGAGTTGGTCGCACAGGGCGAGAAGCTGGCGCGACAACGCCCAAAGGCGAGCGCTGCCGGCGGCCAGGTGCCGCGCCAGCCACTCCGTCGCCTCCAGAGCCTGGTACAGTTCGATGCGTCTCGCTGCTGGTGAACGGGCCGGGTCGCCGGGAATGCGCTCCGACAGTATCCAATCGCTCAGTACAACGATGCGCGGCAGGCGTAATGCAGCGTGCCCTGCCATACGCAGACGCGCCGCCAAAGCCTCACGCAGGAGGATGCCCTGCTCAGCTCCGGGCGTCAAAACCACCCAGGACTCGACCGCAGGCCGATCCAATACGATGGCGGCAATGTCGCTCCAAAAGGCCGGGCCGAATGCCACCTGGCGCTGCGTCATGCCGGAAAGGCTAACCGGGCTTGGAGGATCCGCTATCGTCATGGAATGTTGTAAAAACGCTATGTTCCTGTGAATTGGCCGGTCACGATCCCCATGCACGATGCGATTTTAGCGGTCCGTTTGCACTTGTATTCGCGATTTGTGCCATCATTTGGCTTCAGAAGCCGTAATGCTGACGAGACGCGTTGCTGGATTTGGCGACGAGCATTCGTACAGTGCTGCTGCAACACGCGACCGGCGTTGCCCGGACGTCGTTTCGCACGGCTGGTCCCCCTGTTCCAACCCCCCAAAGAGGTCACTGCATGAGTGATTCCATCAAATATGTCACGGACGCCACCTTTGAGAGCGACGTGCTGAAATCCGACGCGCCGGTGCTCGTCGATTATTGGGCCGAATGGTGCGGCCCGTGCAAGATGATTGCGCCCATTCTCGCCGAAGTCTCCAAAGACTATTCCGGCAAACTCACGATCGCCAAGCTTAATGTGGACGAAAATCAGTCAATCCCGGCCAAATACGGCATTCGCGGTATTCCAACCCTCATGCTGTTTAAAAACGGCGCAATCGTCGGCACGAAAGTTGGAGCGCTGTCGAAATCCCAACTGACTGCATTTATCGATAGCAATCTGTAACCCTAGGGTCGAGGCCACCGTCCACCGTGGTCTCGACCGTGTATTGCCACCACGTGGCACCCTTAACCCTCACATCGCCGCTACCCACTTCCCCGGCTAGCGCCATTCCCCCGAAACATTCCTTCCAGCAGTGACCCGACCAGGGACCCCTCATGTACCTATCTGAACTCAAAGCACTCCACGTCTCAGCACTGCTCGAGATGGCCAATGGCCTCGAAATCGAGAACGCGAATCGCATGCGCAAACAGGAGTTGATGTTTGCCATCCTCAAAAAGCGGGCGCGTACCGGCGAACCCATCTACGGTGATGGCTGCCTCGAAGTGCTGCCTGATGGTTTCGGATTTTTGCGCTCCCCCGAGTCGAGCTACCTGGCGTCGACCGACGATATCTACATCAGTCCATCACAGATCCGACGCTTCAACCTCCATACCGGTGATTCGATCGAAGGCGAGGTGCGCACCCCCAAGGATGGTGAACGCTACTTCGCACTGGTCAAGGTCGATCAGGTCAACGGCTCACCGCCGGAGGCCTCCAAGCACAAGATCATGTTCGAGAATCTGACCCCCCTGTTTCCGAACGTGCCGCTGCTTCTCGAGCGTGACATGCGAGGCGACGAGAATATCACCGGACGCATCATCGACATGATCGCCCCAATCGGCAAAGGTCAGCGCGGACTGCTGGTGGCCTCGCCCAAAAGCGGCAAGACCGTCATGATGCAACATATCGCGCATGCGATCGCGACCAATCATCCGGAGGTCGTGCTCATCGTGCTGCTGATTGACGAGCGTCCCGAGGAAGTCACCGAGATGCAGCGTTCGGTCAAAGGGGAAGTCGTCGCGTCGACCTTCGATGAGCCGGCGACACGCCACGTCCAAGTCGCCGAAATGGTGATTGAAAAGGCCAAACGCCTTGTGGAAATGAAAAAAGATGTCGTGATCCTTCTGGACTCGATTACGCGTCTTGGGCGCGCCTACAACACCGTGGTGCCCGCCTCGGGCAAGGTGCTAACGGGCGGCGTCGACGCCAACGCGCTGCAGCGGCCTAAGCGCTTTTTCGGTGCAGCCCGCAATATCGAGGAGGGCGGATCCCTCACCATCATCGCCACGGCTTTGATCGAAACCGGCTCGCGCATGGATGACGTCATTTACGAGGAATTCAAGGGCACCGGCAATATGGAAGTGCACCTCGAGCGTCGCTTGGCGGAAAAACGCGTGTATCCCTCGATCAACCTGAACAAATCCGGTACCCGTCGGGAAGAATTGCTGATCAAGCCGGACATCCTGCAAAAAGTATGGATCCTGCGCAAGCTCATTTATGCCATGGACGAGATCGAGGCGATGGAATTCATCCTGGATAAACTAAAGCAGACCAAGAACAACGCGGAATTCTTCGACATGATGCGACGTGGCGGCTAGTGCGCTCGCGTCAAATCGCGGCTTGTCGCGTTCGGTCAGCAGACTCGAATCGATCGGAGCGGCAGTCCACTCCAATTGTGGCGGAAACGTCAATCTTCTGGCATAATCAAAGACTTATCAAAAAACAGACAAGTGGCTCGCCCGCAGCGGGTTGGCTGTCGGACCGGCGAAGAGGATCACCATGAAACAGGGCATACACCCGGAATACCACGATGTCGTCTTTCTCGACATCTCCAACGATTTCAAGTTTGTCACGCGTTCGACCGTGCAATCCAAAGAGACGATCAAATTCGAGGGCAAGGACTATCCACTCGTGAAATTGGAAGTCAGTTCGGAATCGCACCCGTTCTATACGGGCAAGCACAAGATCGTGGATACCGCCGGTCGTGTCGAGAAATTCCGCCAGAAGTTCGGCAACCGTTCCGGCAAGGCTGCATCCTGAAGTAACCCGGTGCGCTGCGACTAGGCCGCGCAAAAAATCAGCGGGCAGCTTCGGCTGCCTTTTTTATTTTGGCTCAACACGCCACGTCAGACGCCCCGCCATGGACTTGCCTCGCTCTTCACCGGCACGCCTGACCGCTCTGGCGACACTGAAGTTGCCGCGCTGGGCGCTGTTTCTCATGTGCCTGCTCTATACGATGCCAGGCTTGGTCGGCCGCGACCCCTGGAAGGCCGAGGATGCGACCGGCTTTGGCGTCATGTGGACCATGGCGCAAGGGGGGGTCCATAACTGGCTCATCCCGAATGTCGCCGGGGCGCCGATATTTGATAGCGGCCCGCTCGCCTACTGGATTGGCGCCCTTTGCATCCGGACATTTTCCGGTTCGCCCCTTCATCTGCTGGAAGCACCGATGGCCGCCCGCATCGGCACTATCCTGTTTGTTCTCATCACGGCCACGTCTCTTTGGTACGGCACTTATCTTCTCGGGCGCCGCCCCGCGGCGCAGCCATTGGCCTTGGCCTTTGGCGGCCACCCCGAGCCACGCGACTACGGCCGAACCCTCGCGGATGGCGCCCTCCTGATCCTTCTGGGTACGCTTGGGCTCGCAGCGCACGCGCACGAAAGTTCATCGGATGTGGCGCTATTGGCCATGCTGACCTTCACGCTGTATGCGATGGCGCGCAGCCTCGATCGCCCGTACGCTGGCGCGGTCTGCATGGCTTTAGGGCTGGCCGGCATCGTACTCACTGGCGGGCCCTATCCGGCGGTCACGCTCTTGGTGCTTTGGATACTGCTTGTGGCCCTGCACCCGGACATGCGCGCAGCGCGGCTGCCCTTTATTCTCGTCACCGTTCCGTTGGCGCTTGCGTTGCTCGCCATTTGGCCGTTGGCAGCACATCACTTCGACAATAGCGAAGCGCAAGCCTACTTTCAGGCACGGCGCGACTTTTGGACCGCCTATGGCGACGGCATCGACATGACTGCCGTGCGCAAGTATGCGCGAAATCTCGCCTGGTTCACGTTGCCGGGCTGGCCGATTGCCATCTGGGCCTGCTGGAGCTGGCGCCGGGCGGCATTCGCCGCGCACGTGATTTTGCCGGTCGGTTATCTCTTGGCGATGATCGCAGTCCTGCTATCGACCTCCAACAACGATGATGGCCTGGTATTAATGCTGCTTCCCGGTGTGGTGATGTTAGCGGGGTTCGGACTGCCGACACTCAAACGAGGAGCCGCCAACGCCATCGACTGGTTCAGCCTTTTGATTTATTCGCTCATCGCCATCGGATTGTGGTTGAGCTGGGTCACACGCATGACGGGATTTCCAGCAACCTACGAGCACACGATGGCTCGCTTGGTGCCTGGATTTTCTCCCAAATTCCACTGGTTGCCTTTTCTCTTCGCGCTCGCGTTGAGTGCTGCCTGGGTGTCGCTCGTGCGCTGGCGCATCGTGACGCATCCGAAAGTGCTTTGGCGCAGCGTCGTTTTGGCCAGCGGCGGAGTGACTTTGTGCTGGGGCCTTGCCATGACGCTCTGGCTCGATGACATCAACTACAGCCGCACCTACCGCGATGTCGCAATGAAATTGGCCCAGGCCATGCCCCGCGCAGCCAGCCAAGGGCGGGCCTGTGTCTACGCGGACGAGCTTGGAATCGCGCAGCGCGCTTCGTTCGCGTATTTCGCCCACGTGCATTTCGCCCGTATCGGATTCGACGGCGTTCAACAAGAGGAAGATTGTCCTTACCTTTTACGTCAAGACCTCGCGCGTGACCCCCGGGTCGAACATTTGCCACCGGGTCGCTGGCAAGTATTTTGGGAAGGCCGGCGTGTGTCGGACCGCGATGAGCGGTATCGAATGTTTCGGCGCATCAAAGAGAAGGGCAAAAACTCGGATGCCCGGTAGCGCGAACCCGGGCCTCGTTCACCGCATCCTGCATCTTGCGTGGCCGGTCCTGGTGGGTCAATGGGCGGTCATGGCGTTCGGTGTCATCGATACCATCATGACTGGCCATGCGTCGGCCGACGACCTCGCGGCCATGGCACTTGGAAGTTCTGTCTACGCCAGTGTCCTGGTCGGACTCGTCGGGGTCGTCACGGCATTGAACCCGATCATCGCCCAGCATTTGGGTGCGGGACGCACTGACGAAATCGGCAAGAGCTTTGTGCAGGGCCTTTGGCTCGCGTTGCTTTTGACCCTCGCGGGCGGCGCCGCGATGAGCTTTCCCGACGCGTGGCTCGTGATGAGCCACGTCACCCCCGCGATACATGATCAGGTTGCACTCTATCTGCGCGCCCTGGTGTTCGCGTTGCCGGCAGCGCTTTTATTTCGAACGGTCTATGCATTCAATACCGCGGTCTCGCGTCCGAAGATTGTCATGGGAATCAACCTCGTAGCACTTGCGGTCAAGCTGCCCCTGAACTACATTTTTATTTACGGCAAATTCGGTCTGCCGGCATTGGGCGCGCCGGGTTGCGCCGTGGCGACGGCCATCGTCATGTGGTGTTCTTGCGTGCTGGGATTCTGGGTGATCTTGTCCGACCGGTTCTATCGCCGTTATTCGATCCGGTTCGCGTGGCCCCAATTAATCCCTCTCCGGGAACTTGCGCGTCTGGGCGTACCGACCGGACTGTCCTATATCGTCGAGGTGACGTCGTTTACGTTCATGGCACTCCTGGTGGCGAGACTCGGAGCCAATGTCACCGGTGGCCATCAAATCACTGCCAATCTGGCCGCGCTCTGCTACGGCGTGCCGTTTTCGCTATCCGTGGCGATCGGAACGCTGGCCGCCCAGTTTCTCGGCGCCGGCGATGCGGTCAGCGCGCGCCAGGTCATCAAGACCGGCTTGGGTTTGGCGCTATCCATCGCAGTGTGCCTCTCGGCATCGCTGTTTTTCTTCAAACGGCAGATCGTCGGACTCTATACGAGCGAGCCAAACGTCGCGCGCATCGCATTAAATCTCATCGGTTACCTCATTATTTTTCATGTATTTGATGCATTGCAAAGCGTCGCGGGCTATTCGTTGCGTGCCTATAAGCATGCGATTGCACCCATGCTGATCTACACCGTCTCCCTGTGGGGAGTCGGATTGGGCGGCGGCTATTGGTTGGCATTCTATCCGGTGATCGGCGGCAGGCCCCTTGGCGCGCAAGGTCTGTGGCTCGCCGCAGCGCTAAGTCTTGCGCTGGCTGCAACCGCTCTATTGGTTCACCTGCGGCGCATATCTGGACAAGCGCTAATCCGTACCGGCACGCCACGCCGAGGACTTTCCATCCCCTAGGTTTTCAGGAAGAACTCACGGTAGTACTTCAACTCGTGAATCGACTCGAAGATATCGGCGAGTGCTTCATGACGCTGATGTTTCTTGAATCCCGTGGCAATCTCCGGCCGCCAACGTTTACACAGTTCCTTGAGCGTGCTGACGTCCAAATTCCGATAATGAAAGTGGGCCTCAAGGGTGGCCATGTGTCGCGCCATGAAGCGACGATCCTGGCAGATCGAATTGCCGCACATCGGTGACTTGGAGCGCGGCACATACTGCTTTACGAACTCGAGCAGCATTGTTTCCGCTTGGCTTTCAGATAAAGTCGAAGCGCGAACCTTCTCGATCAATCCCGAACGAGCGTGCGTACCCCGGTTCCACGCGTCCATCCCCTCGAGTACTTCATTGGACTGGTGAATGACAAGAACCGGCGCCTGGGCGACGAGTTCCAGATCCCCGTCGGTCACGACGAGCGCGACTTCGATGACCCGATCCCGGTCGGGGTCAAGACCGGTCATTTCCATATCGACCCATATCAGGCGGCTCTCGTCGGGTCGCGACGCGCTACGGGCAACTTCCTCTTTACGCGTCGTGCTGGCTTCGTCTTGTGACATAATTTTGAGAACTCAATAATGGGGACATCGAGACGGTCACGCCAGAGCGAACCGAGCAAAGAAAGCCGCTTTCGAAGGCGGGGGGGTATGCTAGGGAACAAGCAACAATGAATGGATTTTCTCACATGTTCACGATTCTCTTTATCGCAGCTCTGGTGGCATCCGTACTGGTCAAGTTCTGGCTCGCGCGCCGGCAGATTCAACACGTTCTGGCACATCGAAACGCGGTCCCAGAGCGCTTTGCCACGGTCGTGTCGCTAAGCGCACATCAGAAGGCGGCCGATTATACGGTTGCGCGCACGCGACTGGCCAGCATCGAGATCCTGGCCGAAGCGGTGCTTCTCGTGGGGCTCACCCTGCTTGGCGGCATCCAGGCCCTGGATCAGGGCCTCAATACCCTGTTGTCGGGTACGAGTATCCCGAACCTGATACGTGGAATCGCCCTGGTGTGCGCGGTCGGCCTCATTTCAGCCTTGGTCGATCTCCCATTTTCCGTATATCGGCAGTTCGTGTTGGAGGTGCGCTTTGGCTTTAATCGCATGAGCATCGCTCTTTTTGTGGCCGACCTGCTGAAGGGCCTTGTGCTCCTGTTTTTATTGGGCCTGCCGCTTTTGGCCGCGGTGCTCTATTTGATGAGCCAGGCGGGAGCGGCTTGGTGGGTCTATGCATGGCTGGTGTGGATCGGGTTTAGTTTACTCATTCTTCTTCTCTATCCGACACTCATCGCGCCGTGGTTCAACAAGTTCCAGCCGCTCGAGGATTCATCCTTGCGGGCACGCATCGATGCGCTTTTGGCGCGGTGTGGGTTTGCAACAAAAGGGGTATTCGTCATGGACGGGAGCAAACGTTCGGCCCATGGCAATGCATATTTCACCGGCTTTGGCGCGTCGAAGAGAATCGTGTTTTTCGACACATTGCTGGATCGACTTTCCGCACCTGAAATCGAAGCCGTGTTGGCGCACGAACTCGGTCATTTCAAGAAGCGTCACGTGCTAAAGCGCATTGCCTGGTCATTTGCGGCAAGCTTTGTCGGGCTTGCACTCCTGGGTTGGCTCAAACAGGAGCCGTGGTTCTTTTCAGGATTGGGCGTCGACCCCTCACTCGCTACACGGGACGCCGTGGCACTGACGCTGTTCTTTTTCGTCATGCCGGTATTCACGTTTTTGCTCTCACCTCTCATTAGCCTCGCATCGCGTAAACACGAGTACGAGGCCGACGCCTTTGCCGCTGCTCAGACCCGTCCCGCGGATCTGGTCGCCGCACTCGTTAAGCTCTATGAAGACAACGCGTCGACGCTGACTCCTGATCCATTGCATTCGGCGTTCTACGATTCCCATCCCCCTGCGGCGCTCAGAATCCAGCGTCTTGATGCTAGCCCCGTGTAACGAGAGCCTTCCATGTCCCATCCGATCCCACGCAGTGAACTGCTCAGTCGACGTTGCCGCCCCCTCGAAGGGAAGAGTGCCATGACCGCGCAAGCGCTCAATGGCCAATTGGCGTTGCTTTCTCCATGGATATTGGAAGACGGAGCAATCGAGCGCGCCTATGCTTTTTCCAATTACTACGAGACCATCGCTTTCGTCAACGCCTTGGCCTGGCTCATCCACCGCGAAGATCATCACCCCGAACTGACCGTCTCCTACAATCGCTGTATCGTCCGGTTCAACACGCACTCCGTCAACGGTATTACGGAAAACGATTTCATTTGTGCGGCCAAATCCGATGCGATTTTTGACCTTGGCAGTCGCGGCACGGTTTGACTAAGCACGAGCGAGCGCAGGTCGTCGCGTCGCATGGCCGGCATTATGTCGCCCAAACCGAAGCCGGAAACCGGTTGGCATGCGTTACGCGAGGAAAGAAAGAGAACCCCGCTGTCGGCGATTGGATCACGATCGAG
>Ga0207933_1000342_pt1 | contig 47579 bp, 56 predicted proteins | sample NGESurdeep092012_4_FD_184488 | JGI IMG/M metagenome (GOLD analysis project Ga0207933, IMG submission 184488) | Arctic peat soil microbial communities from Barrow, Alaska - NGEE Surface sample F53-3 deep-092012 (SPAdes) | ecosystem: Environmental > Terrestrial > Soil > Wetlands > Peat ... | reverse complement strand
GTTTTGAAACCGTCGCGTGCGCGTCCACGGGAAATTTGGCGAATTCAGTCGCCGCCAACGCCGCGAGCGCAGGACTGAAATCCTACGTCTTCATTCCGTCCGATTTGGAGCAGGGAAAAATTTTGAACTCGCTTATCTACGGCGCGAACGTCATCTGCATCAAAGGCCATTACGACGAAGTGAACCGTCTCTGCGCCGAAATCGCCGGCAAATTCGGCTGGGCATTCGTGAATGTGAACATGAGGCCGTATTACGCCGAAGGCTCGAAAAGCATGGCGTATGAGATCGCCGAGCAACTCGGCTGGCGGCTGCCGCAGCACACGATCGTGCCGATGGCGTCCGGCTCGTTGCTGACGAAAATCCACAAGGGCTACCAGGAATTTGTGAAGCTCGGCCTCGTCGCGAATTCCGAGACACACATTCATGGCGCACAGGCCACGGGATGTTCGCCGATTTCCGTCGCGCAAAAAGCCGGACTCGATTTCTTCAAGCCGGTGAAGCCCGACACGATTGCGAAATCGCTCGCCATCGGCACGCCCGCCGACGGTTTTTACGCGCTCAAGGTGATGCGCGAGACCAACGCTGCGGCCGACGACGTGACCGATGACGAAATCCGCGACGCGATCAAATTGCTCGCCGAGACGGAAGGCATTTTTGCCGAGACCGCCGGCGGCGTGACCGTGGGCGTGGCGAAAAAGCTGATTGCGTCCGGCAAAATTCCGCGTGATTCTTCCGCCGTAATTTGCGTGACCGGCAACGGATTGAAAACGCTCGACGCCGTGCAAGGTCATTGCGGCAAGCCGCGCGAAATCAAGCCGAGCCTGCGCGAGTTCGAGGCGCTGCTGGCGCATGAAGAAAAAGTGAATGCGTAAAATTAAATGAACACATGGGTAAAAGTCATTTTATTCGGAATCATCAGCGGCCTAACATGGTCGCTGATGCTTGGCGGCTTAAATACTGAAGAAGATTCCATTTTCATTTTTACTGCTGGAGTAATAACAGGAGTGGCTGTTTCGCTTGTGCTAAAAGCTCCATTGACCAAATCGGGATGGAAGCAGACTTTAGTATTGGGATTGATTTCTTTGCCGTTAGGATCATTTATTTTTTATACTCTCTTTTACTTTAATGTTGAATTGGTAAAGGATGAATTTTCAAAATCGCCTTTTGAACCTATTTTTTTGGGAGCATATTTTGCCTTAATGAGTGTGTTATGGGGGTTTTATTATTTTCCGCTATCAGTCATCACAACATTTGCTTTACGAAAAGTAATCCGTTCTGGCGCTAAAAGTGCCATCTAAACTTGAATTGAAATTTATGTCAAAAAAAGTCCGCATCCCCACGCCGCTCCGCAAGTTGACCAACAACGAGGAGCTGGTCGAAATCAATTTGTGATTCGCTGGATTGCTGCTACTTTTCAATCATGAGTGTTTTGGAATTAACCGATGAGCAAGTCATCTCGCTGGTGCGGCAACTGCCCGCCACGCGCAAGCGCGAGGCATTGCTGGCACTGGCCGAAGACGCGGAAGTGCGAAATGACGAGCGGATGCTTTTTGCCGAATCGCAATTGCGCCGCCTTTGCAGCGAACGCGGTTTGAACTGGGATAATTTGCCGGAAGACCAGCGGGAAGAATTTGTGGATCGCTTGCTGCATGAGAAATGAGCGCGCCACTCATCGCCGTTTTCGACACGAACATCCTTTTTTCCGCCACCGGCTGGCGCGGAAAACCGTTTGAATGTGTCGAGCAGGCGCGGACGGGAAAAATCCAGGCCGTGACTTGCGCGGAGTTGATGGATGAACTGGCCGAAAAAATGGAATTGAAGTTTGGATTCTCGCCGGAACAAAGTTCGGAAACAATTGCGCGTTATCTGCGGTTTTTCAGCATGGTCAAAATTCCAAAAGTGTTGAACGCCGTGCCGCGCGATGCAGATGACAATGCCGTTCTTGAATGTGCCATTGAAGGCAAGGCGGGATTCATTATCAGCGGCGACAAAGATTTGTTGGAATTAAAAAATTTTCGTGGCATTGAAATTGTCCGCGCCAGTGAGTTTTTAGAAATTTTGCAGAAGCAGAAAAGTTGAAGCATTTGAAAATTAAAATTTAATCTATGCCAAAAAAAGTCCGCATCCCCACGCCGCTCCGCAAGTTGACCAACAACGAGGAGCTGGTCGAAATCAACGCCGCCACCATCGGCGAGGCGCTCGTCGAATTGCAGACGCGCTTCCCCGGCATCCAGGAACGGCTCGTGGATGAAAAAGGCGAGGTGCGCCGCTTCGTCAACGTCTATGTCAACGAGGAGGACATCCGCTTCCTCAAAAACCGCGAGACGCCGCTCAAAGACGGCGATGAAATCAGCATCATCCCAGCGATTGCTGGAGGCTAAAAAGTAGCGCAGGCTTCCAGCCTGCGAAATCCAAAGCAAAAAAATTGAAAATTGTTTTCGCAGGCAAGATGCCTGCGCTACGTTAAAAGAATTTTATTATGGCAAAGAAGAAAAAATCCGCGCCGACCAGCCAGAAAACGCCGCAGCAAACGCGCCTGTGGCTGATGTATCCGCCCAAGCTCATCAAAGAACCGCTCATCTGGAAGCTCGGCCGCAAATTTCCCGTGGTCACCAACATCCGCCAGTGCAGCGTCACGGACGAAATCGGCGTCGTGTGCCTGGAACTCGACGGCAAGCGCGCCGACGTGAAAGCCGCCATTAAGTGGCTGCAAAAAACCGGCGTCAGCGTCGAGCCGGTGGAGATTAACGTGGTGGAAAGTTAAATAAAATTTATGGGACGAGTCCGGCGCGGCGGTTACATCATCACCTGGTTCATCGGCGATCACGAACCGCCTCATGTCCATGTTGAAACCGCCGGCGGCAAACTCATTGGACGTTTTGATTTGCGGACGCGGCAAGGAATGGAAAGTTGGCAACCGGACAAAAAGCTGCTAAAGATAATTGAAGGCTTGGAACGCGAAGGCCGCTTATGAAATCACTGACTAATCTTAAAAAACCGTTTGGCACCGCCAAGATGGTTCGCATCAAGAGCGTGCGTTATCTCGCATGGGAAGACGCGTTTGACGTGGAGTTTGACGACGGCTTGAGTTTTCTTGAACCGCACAGCGCGATTCGCAAAGCCAATAAGATTTCTTCCAAGGCCGAGCCGGTTGAAATTGTCCTTGATGAAGAATACCGGATTGGTTTTGAAGTGCGCTACAACACGGGCGAAGCCGCAGAAGTTTCCTGGTCTTTCATCCGCGAGTTGCCGCCGAAAAAATAAAAGTTTCTTCAAAAGATAAACGGCGCGATGAATTCATCGCGCCGTTTTTTGTTCCCCACAAAATTATCTGTGCCGGCGTTTGACTTTGAGTTGCGCCAGCGAGTGCGCGAGAGCTGCGCCAGCGGAGGCAGCTTCTTCGTCGGTGATTTTTTCGACGAGGCGCGCTTCGGCGCGTTGGCGGGCTTCCTCGGCTTTCGCTTCGTCAATGTTTTCTCCGCGAATCGCCATGTCCGTAAGGATTGAAATTTTTTCGCCGGTGACTTGCACAAAGCCGTCGCCAACGGCGAGGAAAATGTTTTCGCCGCCTTTGCGCACATGGATTTCTCCCGCGACGAGTTGTGTCATCAGCGGCATGTGCTGCGGCAGAATGCCCATCTGGCCGTCACCGCCGTCGAGCGTGACCATGTCAACGTCCTCGGAGTAGGTTTTCGCCTCCGGCGTGACAATTTCTAATTTTATTGTGGCCATGTTTATCTTTCGGCGCGCACGGAGTGACGCGCCCTACCTTCACGCTTCTTTAATTTCGTCAATGCCGCCCTTCATGTAGAAATTCTGTTCGCCGACTTCGTCGTGCTTGCCCTCGAGAATTTCCTTGAACGCGCGGACGGTATCCTCGCGGGAAACCTGCTTGCCTTCGCGGCCGGTGAAAACCTGTGCCACAGTGAACGGCTGGCTCATGAACTTCTGGATTTTGCGGGCGCGGAACACGGTCGTCTTGTCCTCGGCGGAAAGTTCGTCCATGCCGAGAATCGCGATGATGTCCTGCAAATCCTTGTAACGTTGCAAAACTTTCTGCACGCCGCGCGCGACGTCGTAATGTTCCTGTCCGACGATTTCCGGCGCAAGCGCGCGGGAATTCGAGGCGAGCGGATCCACGGCGGGGAAAATTCCTAGCTCGGCAATCGAGCGTTCCAACACGATGGTCGCGTCCAAATGCGCGAACGTCGTCGCGGGCGCGGGGTCGGTCAAGTCGTCGGCGGGGACGTAAACGGCTTGGAACGAAGTGATCGAACCTTTTTTGGTCGAGGTGATGCGTTCCTGCAAGTCGCCCATTTCGGCGGCGAGCGTCGGCTGATAACCGACGGCGCTCGGCGTGCGGCCGAGCAGCGCGGAGACTTCCGAACCGGCCTGCGAGAAGCGGAAAATGTTGTCCACGAACAGGAGCACGTCCTGATTTTTTTCGTCGCGAAAATATTCCGTCACGGCGAGCGCGGACAACGCGACACGCAGACGCGCGCCGGGCGGTTCGTTCATCTGGCCGTAAACAAGGCCGATCTTTGAACCGGGCGCGATGATCGGCAAACCGTTCTCACCGATTTTCGGATGGCCTTTTTCGTCCTTCTCGACCTTGATGACGCCGGCCTCGATCATTTCGTTGTAAAGATCGTTGCCTTCGCGCGTGCGTTCGCCGACGCCGGCGAACATGGAAACGCCGCCGTGCAATTTCGCGATGTTGTTGATGAGTTCCATGATGACGACGGTCTTGCCGACGCCTGCGCCGCCGAACGCGCCGACTTTTCCGCCCTTGAGAAACGGGCAAATCAAATCAATGACCTTGATGCCGGTCGTCAACACCTGCGGGCTGGTGGATTGATCCACGAGCGCGGGCGCGGCGCGATGGATGGGAAGATATTTGTCGGCTTTCACCGGACCTTGTTCGTCCACGGGATCGCCGGTGACGTTGAACACGCGGCCCATGACGGCTTCGCCGACGGGCATGGAGATCGGGCCGCCGGAATCGGCGACTTCGTAGCCGCGCTTGAGTCCCTCGGTGGTGCTCATGGCGACGGCGCGCACCCAGTTGTCGCCGAGGTGCTGCTGCACTTCGAGCGTCAACTTGACGGGCTGGCCTTGCACGGTGAAATTCACCGTGAGCGCGTTGTAGATGGCGGGTAGCTGGCCGGAAAATTCCACGTCCACGACCGGGCCGATGATTTGAACGATTTTGCCTTTGTTCATAAATTTAATTTCAACCCACCGCCATTTGTGCGGTGGTGATTTCCAACAATTCCTTCGTGATGTTCGCCTGACGCAGCTTGTTGTATTCGAGCGTCAGGTCTTTGATGATCTGTTTCGCATTATCCGTCGCGTTTTTCATCGCGACCATGCGCGCGCTTTGCTCGCTCGCTTTTGCCTCGAGCAAAATCTGGTGCATCTGAAAATTCAAACTGTGCGGCAGCAACGCGCCCAGCACGGTTGGTTCGTCCGGCTCAAATTCAAAAGTGTCCGTGCGCGGGCCGGCGCTTGGCAATTCCTGTTCCTTCGCGCCGACTCCAGCCGTAACCGCTTTGATTTTTCCGACCGGCAAAAACGGAATCGTTTTCGGCTGCTGCACCAACGTCGAAATAAATTGCGTGAACAAAACGTCCACGCTGTCCGCCTCGCCCTTCAAAAACAAATCTTGCGCGAATTTTGAGACCGCCCGCGCCTCGGCAAATGTCGGCGCATCCTTGTAAGTGAACTCCGCCGCGAGCTGCCGTTTCGTGCGCGCGATGAATTGCGACGCTTTGCGCCCGGCGGTGACGAAAACCGTCGTGTTCTTATCGAGCTTCGCCGCTTCGCGAAACAGATTGCCGTTCAACCCGCCGCACAAGCCACGATCCGAACTCACGACGATAACCGCGCGCTTTTTCACCTCGCGGGTTTTCATCAGCGGATGCTCAAATCCCGCGATGCGCGGCGCGGCTTCGGCCAAGATCGCGTTCATCAACTCGGCATACGGACGCCCGACGAGCGCGGCCTGCTGCGCCTTGCGCATCTTGGCGGCGGCGACCATCTGCATCGCCTTGGTGATCTGGGCGGTGTTCTTGACCGACTTGATGCGCCGCCGTATGTCGCGTGTGCTGGGCATTTGTAAAAATTAAAATCGTTTTTTAGTTTTGACGCGATACGGCGGTGACGTTTCACGCATGAAACCAATTTGTTTCCGGTCTTCCGGCAACGGCGGTTCGACCAGTTGCCGGATTGCTTCAAACAGATTTTGAATGGATTCATCATGTCCGCTGACACGATTTTCCAATTCGCTCAATTTTTGCGCGAGTTCCTTGCTCGCCGCCAATTGTTCGCGCATCAAAACAAACGCGCGCACCACGGAAACGCTCATTTCCACCGCCCGGCCGCTGTTCAAAATGCTGGCCAGCATGATCGCGCCGTGTTCGGTGAAAACCCATGGCAATTTACGCCGTCCGCCCGCGCCCTTTTTTGATATCACAATTTGTGATATCAAAATTTCTAATTTTTCACCTGATAATTGAAAGGCGAAATCATCAGGAAACCGTTTGATGTTCCGTTTCAACGCCTGATTCAGCGCGCCGGTGGTGACTCCGTAAATTTTCGCCAGATCCGAATCAAGCATGACGCGCAGCCCGCGAATCGTGTAAATCAACGATTCAATCCGCGCCGGCGCAGGCTGTATTTTATATGATATTTGCACTCGATTTTTTGAGGTCGCAATTTGCGATCCCAAGCTTGCTTATCTGTAACTTTGCTTGAATTCAGTGACCGCCGCCTTCAAGTCCGCCGCGATGTCGTCGCTGATGGCCTTTTCCGTGCGAATCTTCAGCAGCAAATCCGCTTTGCGCGTGCCGAGAAAATCCGTGAGCTTCGTCTGGAAATCTTTGACTTTGTCCACCGACACGTCGTCGAAGAAATTATTCTGCGCCGACCACAACACCGCCGCCTGCACTTCGACGGGCAACGGATTGAATTGCGGCTGCTTGAAAATTTCCACGACGCGCTTGCCGCGTTCGAGAATCGCCTGCGTCTTTGCGTCGAGGTCAGAACCGAACTGCGCGAACGCCGCGAGTTCGCGATATTGCGCCAAATCGCCTTTGATACGACCGGCGACTTGTTTCATCGCCTTGATCTGCGCGGCGGAACCAACGCGCGAAACGGAAAGACCGACCGACACCGCAGGACGGATGCCTTGATAAAACAAATCCGTTTCCAGATAAATTTGTCCATCGGTGATTGAAATGACATTCGTCGGAATGTAGGCCGATACGTCGCCCGCTTGCGTTTCAATAATCGGCAGCGCGGTCAAAGAACCGTTGCCATATTTTTCGGCAACGCGCGCGCTGCGTTCCAGCAAGCGGCTGTGTAGATAAAACACGTCGCCCGGATACGCTTCGCGGCCTGACGGGCGTTTCAGAATGAGCGACACTTGGCGATACGCGACGGCGTGCTTCGACAAATCATCAAAAATAATCAGCGCATCCATGCCGTTGTCCATGAACCATTCGCCGAACGCGGCGCCGGAGAACGGCGCAAGATACTGGTTCGATGCGGAATCAGAAGCCGCCGCGACGACGACAATCGTGTAAGGCATCGCGCCCGCTTCTTCCAAAACGCCGATGACGCGCGCGACGCTCGATTGCTTCTGCCCGATGGCGACGTAAATGTTGTAAATCGGACGAAAATCTTTTTCGCCTGCGACTTCGGCGGCTATGTTGATGCGCGCTTGATTGATCATTGCATCCACGCCAATCGTGGTTTTTCCCGTCGAACGATCACCGATGATAAGTTCGCGCTGGCCGCGGCCAATCGGAATCATCGCGTCAATCGCCATGATTCCCGTTTGCACTGGCTGACTGACGGATTTGCGGCGGATGATGCCGGGCGCAATTTTTTCCACCGGATAAAAAGCCGTTTCTTTGATCGGCCCTTTGCCGTCAAGCGGACGACCGAGCGAATCCACGATGCGACCGAGCAAACCTTTGCCGACCGGCACGGAAAGCAATTTACCCGTCGTTTTGACTTCTGAACCTTCGTGAATGGAAAGATAATCGCCGAGAATAATCGCGCCGACTTCAGTTTCTTCAAGGTTGAGCGCCAGGCCGACGACGCCGTTGCCGAAATCCAACATCTCGTTGAGCATCGTGTCGGTCAAGCCTTCGATTTTCGCCACGCCGTCGCCGATTTCGCGCACGACGCCGACGTTTTGTTTGGCCGTCGCGGTTTTCGCGCCGCTGATTTGTGCTTCAATTTCCTGCAATAAGTTGCTCATAATAAATTAGGCTTTAGGCTTTAGGCTTTGGCATTTCCTAATGCCCGACGCCTCGAACCTCGCGCCTTTTTCAAAAACTTTCCGCCAATTGTTCCAATCTTGTTTTCACGCTGCCGTCGTAAAGATCGCTGCCGACTTGAATCCGCAAACCGCCGATGAGCGACGGATTTTGCGTGAACAAAAGATTTACGCTCGCGCCATATTTCTTTTTGATTTCGTTCGCCACTTCGTTTTGCAATTCCGCCGTCAACGGCGTGGCGCTTTCCACGCGCGCGGCGTGTTGTTCCAAATCCAATTTCACCAACCGATGCAGCCGCGACAAAATTTCGACGTAGCCGCGCGGTTTTTTTTCCGACAACAACGAAACCGTTTGGCGGACACGATTTTCATCCAACAAACCGCTGGCGTGGCAACTGCGGAACAGTTGTCGCGCGTCGCGTTGCGCTTGTTTGGAAATTTTCATTTTCTGCTCGGCGGGATTAAATTTCGATTATGGTTTGACCGGCGCTGCTCCGGGAAACCATTCGGTATGTTGATCGCCCTGCCTGCCGAAATAAATCACTCGTTTGCCGCGCAAAAAGGCAAAGTAGCCTTGAACGCCCGCTTCCATCGCCCGCCGCGTGAAGTCGCGATACTTTTGGCCGTGACGCTGGCTGTCCAAAATCGCCGCACGCAATTTTTCTACATTGAAATCGGGAGCAACCGTCGGCAATTCTTCGTAAGGAATCGGCGTCACGACGGTTTCTCCGGCACTGTTGTAGAAAGTTTTTTGCGCAGCAACATAATCAACGTGATAATATTCCACGCCAGTCGCAAGCAATTGGCCTACGACTTCTGGAAATGAAATGACGCCAGCGAGAGTCGCGCGCGCGGTTTCGGCGATAACTTTAGTGTCCATGATCAAGCAGCCAATTGTTTCTCCGTTTCCTCGGCCAATCGTTTCTGATCTTCCGCCGTGAGAATTTTTCCCGTCACCGTCGTGGTCGTTTGAACTACGAGCCGGCCCACTTCGCGTTTCAACGTCGCGAGCATCTGCGCGCGTTCCTGCACGGCGGCTTCGCGCGCCTTGACGACGATTTGTTCCGCGGCGGCGATGGCCTTCTGCGTTTCCGTTTCACGCACGCGGGCGGCAGCCTGGCGCGCGTCGTCAATCAGCTTGTTCGCCTTGTCACCCGCGTCGGCCAGGATTTTCTGGCGCTCGATTTCCGTGCGTGCGACATCGCCCTTGATTTTTTCCGCGTTGGCGAGCGCCTCGATGATTTTTTCGCGACGGGTTTGCAACATGGCGAAGATTGGCCCGTAGGCAAATCGCCACAGCACGAAAAAAACGATTGAGAAGCTGATCAACTGCGCGAACAGCGCACTCCATTCGATTCCGAGTTCTTTCATAACCGGAAATTTATTTGACGACGAACCAGGCGATGACCGCCCAGCCTTCGGCAAGCGCCATGCCGATGAACATCCACAACAGGATGCGGCCCGTCATGCCGGGATTGCGGCTCATGGCGATGAGCGCACCCGCCGTGGCACATCCGATGCCGACGGAGGCGCCGGCCATGGCGATGCCGGTTTTGATCAAGCCCATGCCGGCGTCCGGGTTTGTCAATGTTGGAACTGCATCTGCGAGCATGTTTATCATATTTTCAGTTGTTGGTTAATTATCTGCGGTTGATCCTCTTTCAAAATCAATGGCCCTCCTCCTCCTGGTGCGAACACATCGTGCCGACAAATGCAACCACCAGCAGCGCGAAGACGAATGCCTGCACCGCGCAGACGAACGTCTCGTAAAAATAAATGATGATCGTGATCCCCAGGGTTCCGAGCCAGGAATGCAGGTGAAATCCCATGGCGAACATCGTTTGACCGGCAAAAATATTTCCAAAAAGACGCATGGCCAGCGCCACCGGGCGGGCGAACAGGATCGATACTAATTCCATTGCGCCGATGAACAGAAAGAGCAAGGCGATCAATGGAAGGACCATTTTACCGACTTTCATCTTCACGCCGAAGACGTGTTTGGTGAATCCCCAAAGCCCATTGTAACGAATCGCCCAAAACATGCTCATGACCAAAAACACTAGAGTCATGGCGACGGTGAGGTTCGCATCAGTCGTGGGCGGGCGGAAAAACGGCCGGTTTATGTTTTCCACGGAGAAAGGCATGATGCTATCTTTGACCGGCGTCCCCACGCCGATAGTGTCAACTCCGGGAACCAAATCCACGTAATTACACAGAAAGATGAAGATCAAAAACGTCGTCGCATAAGGAAAAACCCAGCGCGCAACCCGCTCGTCCAGCACGTCCTTCATAAAGTTATTCCAGCTTTCGACAATCATCTCTATGACGTTTTGCATTCCGGAAGGGATCTCCTTGATATTTTTCCATGTCGTCACCCGGACAACGATTATGATGATCAGCGCAATAATCCATGAACAAACGATTGAATTGGAAATCGGCAGCGCAATCGCCGCCGGCCACCAACTCGAAAAAATCGAAGGCACGTTTTTGTCCGGCGACGGGCCGATGTAAAAAAGCGCCGGCGGTGATCCCGAAGGAAGCACTTCCGCTTCCGGCGCGCTGGCCGGAGACGCTTGCGCTTGCGCCGTTGCATTGGCCACCGGTTGAGCGGCGGAGTTTTGCGACGGCGACTGCGCCTTCAAATTTGACGCGAGCATCACGGCAAAAAGGGCGCAGACCAGCGCGATGGCAACAAATCGTTTCACTTAAAATTTTTCCAGACGACGCGAATGATCCGTTTCATCGGATGGTCACGGTTCTGAACGGACGCGGAAACTAATCAGTCGTGAAAAATTTCACAAGCAAATTTTGGAAGATTTTTTGACTGTCGCTTGAGTTAAAATTTCCAATTTCGCCGCAAAGATTCCGGCGTTTCTCCAAGTTCCCGCAATTTCCGCAAGCTCAACGCGTCATGACGTTTGGCCAGCCGTTCGCCTTTTTCATCCAGCATCAACGCGCAATGGAAAAACTTCGGCGGCGCCAAACCTAGCGCGCGATAAATTAAAATCTGCCGCGCCGTGCTGACCAGCAAATCCGCGCCGCGCACGACTTCGGTGATTCGCATCGCCGCGTCGTCCACAACACACGCGAGTTGATACGCCGGAACATCGTCATGCCGCCAAACGACGAAATCGCCGAAATCTTTTCCGGCGATGAATTTCTGCTCGCCACAATTTCCATCAATGAAGGAAATTACTTCGCCATCGGGAACGCGAAAACGCCAGGAAAATTTGGTTGCAGGGGATAAATAAAATTTCCGGCACGCAACTTTTCCAACGCGGCGCGATAAAAATTCATCCGCTCGCTTTGATTGTAAGGCGCAAATTTTCCGCCAATGTCCGGGCCTTCGCTCCATTCAAAGCCGAACCAGCGCAAATCTTCGAGCATGGCGGAAACAAAATCCATTTTGAAGCGCGTGGAATCCAGATCGTCGTTCCGTAAAATCAATTCGCCGCCATTTTCTTTTGCGCGTTGCTGCGCGACCCAAAACGTCCGCGCATGGCCGAGATGCAAATAACCCGTCGGCGATGGCGCGAGGCGTCCGCGATATTTTTCAAAATGGCTCATTTGGATTTGCCGCGAGCCATTCGCTGAATTTTGGCAACGGTTTGGACAAAATTCTTTGGACTTTGGAAATGTCCAACGACGTGTCCAGCGCGCGCGGCGGACCGGCAAAATCTTTCGCCGAACCAGATTTGATTTCCGTTTTAATTTCCGGCCAGCGTTTGGCGAGCAATTCGCCGATTTGCCAGCGCGACAATTTTTCCGCGCCGGCGACGTGAAAAATTCCGGCGCAATTTTTCTCCGCCAGTTCCCAAATCGCGCGCGCCGTTTCGCCGGCAAAAATCGGCGAACGAAATTCGTCCGTGAATAATTTCATTGGTTTTCCGCTTTGTAATGAAAGCCTCAATTGCTCATTGAATCCGCGATTGCACGCGCGCGAAATCCCGCCGTTGATGGAAGTGCGAATGATTAAATGTTTTGGATGGCGCAAAACAATTTCTTCCACCGCGACTTTGGTTTCACCGTAAAGATGCAGCGGATTTGGTAAATCCTTTTCGGAATAATTTCCTTGGCGACCGTCGAAAACTAAATCCGTGGAAAAGAAAATAAACTGAATTTTCGCCGCCAGTTCCGCCAGCAGTTTTGTGGCCTCGACGTTAATTTTCTTCGCCAATGCGGATTTTTTTTGCGCTTCGGCGACCGATGTAATCGCCGCGCAATGAATAACCAGTTGCGGCTGGTCTTTTTTGAATTCGCGTTCCACCGTTTTGAAATCAAGCAAATCAAAATCGTTGCGCGTAAGCGCGCGGACGCGCGAAAAAGATGGCGGCGCAGTTTGAACGAGATAATTTCCAATCAATCCGTTCGCGCCGGTGATCCAAATTGGATTCATTTCAAAAATCATTTTGGTTGGGGCGCCCTTTTTTTGCGGCGCCCTTCGAGATTCGGCAAAAAGCCGGTCAACAATCCAATCAATGGCAGGAACGCGCAGACTTTGAAAACAAAAATGATGCTCGTGTGGTCGGCGAGCTTTCCCAAGACCGCCGCGCCGATTCCGGCCATGCCGAAGGCGAGGCCGAAAAATAATCCGGCGATCATCCCGACTTTGCCCGGAACCAATTCCTGCGCATAGACCAGAATCGCCGAAAACGCGGACGCCAAAATCAAGCCGATGAAAATCGTCAGCGCGACCGTCCAAAATAAATTCGCGTGCGGCAGCAGCAGCGTGAACGGCGCGACGCCGAGAATGGAAACCCAGATGACGTATTTACGTCCAAAATGATCGCCCAACGGCCCGCCGGCAAAAGTTCCCGCCGCGATGGAAAAAAGAAAAATGAAAAGATAAATTTGCGACGCCATGATCGAGACGTGAAATTTCGCGATCAAATAAAATGTGTAGTAACTCGACAGGCTGACGAGGTAAAAGTATTTGGAAAAAATCAGGGCGACGAGAATGCCGAGCGAAAATAAAACGGTTTTTCGCGGCAGCGGCTTTCGGTGGTGAGGTTGCGCGCGCGGTTTGTTTTTGAGTTGGACCAAATGATTTTTATACCAGCCGCCGATTTTGAACAGCACCATGATGGCCATGAGGGCGAGGACGGAAAACCAAAGGATGTGCGATTGGCCGTTGCGCGTGACGAGGAGCGCGGCGAGCAGCGGACCGAAGGAACTGCCGGCGTTGCCGCCGACTTGAAAAAGTGATTGCGCGAATCCGTGCCGTCCGCCGGATGCCAGATATGCGACGCGCGACGATTCGGGATGAAAAATCGCCGAACCCAATCCGACCAAACCGACGGAAACCAAAAGAAATGAAAAGCGGTCGGCGAAGGAGAGCAGCACGAGACCGATCAAGGTGATGAACATTCCCGCCGCGAGCGAATACGGTTTGGGTTTGTGGTCGGTGTAAAAACCGACGACGGGTTGCAGCAGCGACGCAACGAGTTGAAACGTAAAAGTAATCATGCCGATTTGCGTGAAGTCGAGATGGAACGATTCTTTCACGACCGGATAAATCGCCGGAATGAGCGATTGAATGGTGTCGTTGAGCAAATGCGAAAAACTGATGGCCAGCAAAACGGGCATGACGGTTTTTTCCGCCGCGTCGCGGGGCGGTGAAATTAAATTTTCGTCCTTGTTCATCTGAAAAAATTTCCGGCAAATTTTAGAATTGCCGGAAAAAAATTGTCCGAAGTTTAGTCCACCAGCCGCTTCGTCAAATTTTCGTAGGCGTCAATCCGGCGGTCCCGCAAGAACGGCCAGTGGGTGCGCGTTACGTCCACTTTGGCGAGGTCAACGGGCACGATTAAAATTTCCTCTTTGTGCGTGGAGGCTTTTGCCAGAATTTCACCAGAGGTTCCGGCGACAAAACTTTGTCCCCAAAATTCAATGCCGTCGCCGCCCACGCCGGAAATTTTTTCGAGGCCGACGCGGTTGGGAACGGCAACAAAACAGCCGTTGGCGACAGCGTGGCTGCGTTGAATTATTTCCCACGCGCCGTGCTGGTTCGCCCCGTATTTTTCTTTTTCGCCGGGATGCCAGCCGATTGCGGTCGGATAAAAAAGGATTTGCGCGCCTTGCATCGCCGTCAGCCGCGCGGCTTCGGGATACCATTGGTCCCAGCAAATCAGCACGCCGATTTTTCCAAATTTGGTCTGCCACGTTTTGAAACCCAGATCGCCGGGCGTGAAATAAAATTTTTCGTAAAAGAGCGGGTCGTCGGGAATGTGCATCTTGCGGTAAATTCCCAGCAGCGAACCGTCGGCGTCCATGATCGCGGCGGTGTTGTGATAAACGCCGGCGGCACGTTTTTCAAACAGCGACGCGATGACGACGACTTTATTTTTTTTGGCGAATTTGCAAAACGCTTCCGTGCTCGGCCCTGGAATTTTTTCGGCCAAAAAAAAATTTTCATGGTCTTCGCTCTGGCAAAAGTATTGCGAGCGGAAAAGTTCCTGCGTGCAGATTATATTTGCGCCTTGCTTCGCGGCGCGTTCGGCGAGGGCGAGCGTTTTTTTCAGATTCGCTTCGGGATTCGCGGAGCAGGTGGATTGAATCAAACCGAGTTTGACGATTTGAGCGGCGGCGCGTTTCATTTTTTCAAGGCATGTTCTTTCAGGCGCGCGGTTTCTTCAAGCATGATGGTTTTGCCGTGGCCATCTTCGGTCGTCGGAGCGGGCGGAGCGAGTTGTCCAAAAAGTTCGCGGATAAATTTTCCGAGCGTCTCGTTGGTCGGGCCGTAGCCCTCGTGATAAATATAATATTCCAAATCATACATCAGTTCGGCGGCGGTCGCGTAACGCCGCGCGACATCGCGGACGAGGCAATGATGCAAAAGGTCGTTGAGCTTGTCGTCAATGCGCGGGTCGAGCGCGCGAAAATCTGGAATGGGCTGGTTCAGGATGCGGCGGCGGGATTCCTCGGCATTCTCGCCTTTGAATAAATTTCTGCCGAGTAATAAATTCGCCAGCACGACGCCGACGGAAAAAATATCGGAGCGCTGGTCGGTGACTTGAAAATCCGCCTGTTCGGGACTCATATAATCGGCTTTGCCCGCGACGACCTCGCCTTCTTGATCGGTCAAAAAGCCGCGCGCCTTGGCGATGCCAAAATCCGTGAGCTTCACGTCGCCCTCGAACGCGATCATGATATTTTTGAAACTCACATCGCGATGAACGATGCCCAAAGGCTTGCCGTCTTTGTCGGCTTTCGCGTGCGCGTAGGCCAATCCGCGCGCGATGCGGCTGGTGATGAAGACGGCGAGTTCCTTGGGTAACGCGCGTTTTTTTTCGGCAAGCTGCCGGCTGAATTGTTCCAGGTTCACGCCGCGAATCAATTCCATGGCGATAAAACAGACATCGTTGGCCCGGCCGAGATGATACGTCTGCACAATGTTCGTATGGATCAAATCCGCGACTAGTTTGGCTTCGCCGACAAAATTTTCGATGAACATTTTCTGGCTGGCGTAACTGGGCCGGATGATTTTGATGGCGACGCGCTTGACGAAATTATTCGCGCCATGCTGCTCGCCTTCATAGACGACGCCCATGCCGCCCTCAAAAATTTTGCGGACGATTTCGTAGCGAAATTCGTTCTGGATGGTGAACAATGGCACACGCCGATAGTGGAAAATTGGCTCGCGAAGTCAAGTCCCGCCCATGACCGCCAAAATAAAACCTGCATTTTTTGTGTTTTTTTTCTTGCAGGATTCCCGCGAAGTCCTTTAATTCGAGCCAAGTCAAACGACTTTTTGAACCAAACCGTAAAAATAACAACAACAACCACGGAACAAATTATGGCAAAAGCCCTCTCAAAATCCCAACTCGTCGCCGCCGTCGCTGAAAAAGCGCAGCTCTCCAAAAAGCAAGCCGGCGAAATTCTAGACCACATCGCCGCGCTCGCCTACAAGCACGCGAAGGACACGTTCACATTGCCCGGCATCGGCAAACTCGTCCTCAAAGATCGCGCCGCCCGCATGGGCCGCAATCCGAAGACCGGCGAAGCCATCCAGATCAAGGCCAAACGCGTCGTGAAATTCCGCGTCGCCAAAGCCGCGAAGGATGCGATCCTCGGCGTCAAAAAGTAAGCTGCGGTTTTTCATCAAGGCGCTTCGATTTTGTCGGAGCGCCTTTTTTGTTTTTCTTCTGTGTTCAATCCGTGTTCAATCCGTGGCTGAAATAATTTTATGAAACCTCGCGTCCGATTCGCCCCATCGCCCACCGGTTATTTGCACATCGGCGGCGCGCGCACAGCGCTCTTCAACTGGCTTTACGCCCGACACACCGGCGGCACATTTATTTTGCGCATCGAAGACACCGATGCCGCGCGCAATTCACAGGAAGCCGTCGAAGTCATCTTGAGCGGCCTCCGCTGGCTCGGACTTGATTGGGACGAAGGCCCGCTCACCGGCGATGCCACCGGCGCGAGCAAAGGCAATTGCGGTCCGTATTTCCAATCGCAACGGAAAGAAAATTATCAGCGCCGCGTCGAAGCGCTGCTCTCTCGCGGCCTCGCCTACGAACACGAAGGCGCAGTGAAATTTCGGATGACCCGCGAGCCAATCACGATTCACGATTTAGTCGTCGGCGATGTCGTCCGCAAACTCACCGACCGCGAGGAAGTTGATCCCGACTTCGTCATCCTGCGTTCCGACGGCCAGCCCGTGTTCCATCTCGTCAACGTCATTGACGATCTGGAGATGGACATCACGCACATCATCCGCGGCGAAGATCACTTGAGCAACACCGCCAAGCACATCGCGCTCTTTCAGGCGTTCGGCGTCAAACCGCCGCACTACGCGCACATCCCGCTCATTTTGAACGGCGACGGTTCCAAGATGAGTAAGCGTGACACCGGCGCGTCGCTTACTAGCTATCTCGACGACGGATTTTTGCCCGAAGCCGTCATCAATTATCTCTGCCTCCTCGGCTGGTCGCCCAAGGACAATCGCGAAAAACTGTCGCGCGCCGAAGTCATCGAACGCTTCGACCTGCCGCAGATTCTCCGGCACAACGCGCGGTTCGATTACGAAAAACTCCTGTGGTTGCAAGGCGAATACGCGCGCGAACTGGCCGACGACCGCTTTTACGAACTCGCCGTCCACGCCTTTGCGAAAGCCGAAATTGATACCAATAAATTTCCGCTCGCCTACGTCAAAGCCGCGCTCGACACCTGCAAAGGCAAATTCAAATTATTTAGCGAACTACCCGCCTACGCCGGATTTTATTTCCGCGACGAAATCATTTACCAGCCCGACGACGCGAAAAAAGTTTTCATCCCCGAAAACAAACCGCGCCTCGAAAAACTCCGCGACGCCTTTACGAAATTATCTGAAAATCAATCGCCCATAACTTTTGACCAGTTTTGGAATTCGCTTTCTCGTGGCGGCAAATCTTTGATGGGAGACGAATATCGCATCACTGAGGACGGACAATTACATATTTTGTCACCAAAAAATGAGAACAAAGATTTTCATATTACTAAAGAAACCGTGGCGAAATATTTTGAGATTCTTTCTCAAAAAAAATCCGATGACTTCAAGTATGATTTCGGAACATATTTTTATCGTGTTTTTCTTACCATTAGAAATTCATTTGAGGCAGCAACTCTTGAGTTAGCGCTAAAAGCTACCGCGACCGAATTGGGCGTGAAAGCTGGCGTGCTCATCCACCCGACGCGCCTCGCCGTCACCGGCAATCCCCACGGCCCGAGCCTGTATCATCTGCTCGAAGTTTTGGGCAAAGAAAAATCGCTGGCGCGGATCGAGAAGGCTTTTGAGAAATTCAGTTAAGCCAAGAAAGGAAATACTACCATGCCTATATTGTCTGAACTTCGACCGACTCAAATGCAAAAGGTCATAGATTTAGTTAGGGCTGCTGGCATTGATGTAAGTGATTGGGCAAATTATGCGGGAGGCAAAGCAAGAGCCGCTGCCAATCCTAAATACTGCTATGAGTGGTCATTTGTTGAACTGAAGAAAGTAGCTGTTTTCAATTTGTGGTTTGAGCAAATGAAACAGCGAGGTCAAGACATTGTAATTGATTTGAATTTCCTTGAATTTTCAGACGGAAGAGGGAGGCGGAATCAAGATAGGGTCAAACTGGCAATAAGAGAAAAACTTCCGATTCGCATTATTGTCCTAGATGGAAAGATGGGCAACCCCAATGGAAGTATTGTTTCCAAAAGACAGTTAGACCCAGCCATTTGGCGTGTGACCGCTCTTGACCAAAAAACCGGTGATTACACATTGACGCGAGGCGCGGATCATTTCATTGACCAATTCTCAATTCAGGAAACGCCTGACCGAAAACCAGAACGCCGAGAAGTTTCAGTTCTAGCTTTTGACCGCAATCCTGTGGTTCGTAAAAACGTTTTGATCCGAGCTAATGGCAAATGCGAATGGTGTGGAGAATCCGGCTTTCTGATGGCAGACAAAAGAATTTACCTTGAAACTCATCATGTGATTCCATTGAGCGAAGAAGGTTCTGATGTTGAAAGCAATGTTGCTGCACTTTGTCCGAATCATCACCGCGAAGCTCATCACGGAGCAATCAAAGCTGAAATGCGTAAAAAACTTTTGAGTCGTCTTGCCAGTTAGAATCTGTGTTTCATCCGTGTTCAATCCGTGGCTAAAAAAAACATCGCCCGCTTCGCGTCCTTCGCGCGACACAAATCTGCAGCGCCGTAGGCGCGACATCTTTGTAGAACTCAACCAAAAAAGATTTTCAAGCTCCGTAGGAGCGACATATTCCGAAACGATTCATTTGCAAGCCGACAACGAAAAACTTCCCGAATATGCCGCCCCTAACGGGGCTTGGCATTTTTCTGGTTTCGGTTTCTACAAAGATGCCGCTCCTGACGGAGCTTGAAAAATCGTGACACGAATCGCACGAATTTCCACAAATTGAATTCGTGTTGATTTCGTGAAATTCGTGTCAAAAAAATCCGTGTTTCATCCGTGTTCAATCCGTGGCTAAAAAATCCATGCGTCCTGAATGGACGCCGGATGCCATCGTCCCGTCAGGACGCTTCATTTTGTGAACCACCAGCCCGGCACGCCGTGCCGGGCTAATTTCCACCGTCGCTCCGCGACATGAATTGAATTCGCGCCTCAATGAAGTTTTTGCCAAATGATTTTCTTTATCCGCCAAAGGCGGAATATTTTTTGATTCCGCGCCGCCACATGAAACGCGCGAGGCCATACATCAGCAACACCCAGCCGAATTGCGCGAGCAATCCAAACCAAAGGCTGCTACCAGCGATCTTGCCCATGTAAATGCTGACGGGAAAATAAAGTTGATAGGGGAACGGCGTGAAAAATAAAATGTGTTCCAGCAGCGGGTGACTCGAATGCAACATGGAAAGCGGAAAGACGTGGCCGCTGGCGATGTATTCAAAGGCAAATAAGATGAAAATGAGCGTGGAGATTTCCAATAACCAGAACGCCAGCATGGCCATGGCATAGGAAATAAAAAATTGCAGCAACGCGGTCAGGAAAAGTGAAAGGGGAAAAACCAGCAGCGCCGTTCCGCTCGCGGGAAAAATAAGATAAGCGCGAAAACAAAAAAGGAAAATCGCCAGCGGAATGAACGCCATCATGACAAAGGCGACGCGCCCGGAAAAAAACAGGCAGAGCCGATACCAAAGATAATCCACCGGCTTGAGCAGAAACTGGCTGATGTTGCCTTCGCGGATGTCGGCGGCGATCTGCCAGTCGTCTTCGTTGACCGCCGTGAAGACGTCCACCACGGCGACCATCAGATAATAAAAAATAATTTGCGCCTCGGTGTAACCGGAATGCGAGCCGCCATTGCTGTTGGCATAAACCGTCCGCCAGAGCGAGAGCATGGCAAATAACGGAATGAAGCTGAACAATGTCCGCGTCAAATAATTGAAGCGATAGGTGAGATTGTTCTGGATGCCAATGGCGATGACATGCCGGTATTTTTTCATTGCGTGGGGGAATTTAATGGCTTGACCCTGAAAGGTGAATGGAAATTTTCAAAGCCTCCTCGTTCTTGGAGGCGCGGCGGCTTGGGAAAATCGGATTGATTCCGCCGCGCGGCCTGGCAAGCTGACAGGCCATCACAAATGGATTGAATTAATGAAGCGAGCCGCAAAAATACTTTGCATTTTCATCTTTCGCGCATTGGAACGCAGATTATCCGTCCGCAATCTTTATCGGATTCTCAAATTACCTGCATTCTTGTGGGCCACAATAAAGATGTGCGGCAAAGAAAATCATCAAACGCCGTTGCCGCAGTTTCTTCAGGTCAATGGGTCCGCGCAGTTGAAGCGGCAGCGGCACGCGACGATTTTTTTGAGCAACGTCCTGGATTATTTTCCCGATCAATTGCCGACGCCCAAATGGAAAGGCTGCTGCCGCATCCATGGACTTGAGCGCGTGCAAACAGCGTTGCAAAATGGTCGCCCCGTCATTTTGGCGCTGGTTCACTTCGGACCTTATTGGTTGATGCGCGCGTGGCTGCGCAGCGTGGGAATTCCTTTTGCGCCATTGGTGGGCGGCAGGATTAAAAGCCGCCCGCGCTACCGGCGGCAATTGGATAAATATATTCCAATGCCGGAAGTGTCGCCGGTGTTTTATCTCGATCAACTTCGCAAAACTTCCGCGTTTCTGGCGGCGGGCAATGTGCTGGGCGTGACGATTGACAATGCGCAGGCCGACAAAACCATGAGCGTGCCGTTTTGTGAAGGCTGGACTTTTCAAATGGCGACCGGCGCGGTGCGCCTGGCCATCCGGCAACAAGCGGAATTGATTCCCTGCATCATCGCGGACGAAGGCGACTGGCAGTTCCGGTTGGAATTGGGACGGCCCGTGCCAAAAGAATTTTTGGCGCAGGAAAAAGACTGGCCGCGCGCCGGAAAACATTTGCTGGAGGAAATGATGCCGCTTTTGCGGGCGCATCCCGAACAATGTCAACGCGAGTTCATCGGCTGCCTGCAAAAAAATTCGGCTGCGTGATTGAAGATTAAAAGTGCGCGCGATTAATTTCTTGCGCGCGCCGATAAAATCCAAAAAGATTTACCAGCCGCAATGAAGTTCAAACGCTATCTGGCCATTTATGCCGCGCTCTGGAAAAATTCCGTCACGCGCGAGATGTCCTTCAAGGGCAATTTTCTTTTGTGGATCATTGTGGAACTGCTTTGGTTCGGATTGCAACTGGCGTTTGTCAGCGTGGTTTATTCGCAGACGCATTCCGTCGGCACCTGGACGGAATGGCAAATGGTCATGCTCGTGGCCGCGAGCAATTTCATCCAGCAAGTCTATCAGGCATTTTTTCTCGTCAACTGCACGAACCTTTCCGAACTCGTCCGCACGGGCAAAATGGATTTTCTTTTGCTGCTGCCGGTCAACACGCGCTTCATCGTCTCGCTGCGGCAGGTGGATTTGGGCGCGTTCATCAACGCCCTGTTCGCCATTTGCGTGATGGTTTATGCGGCGATGAAATTGCATTTGCATCCGACGCCCGGACAATTCACCGGGTTCGCCGCGTTATGCGTCGTGGGAATTTTGATTCATTATTCACTGATGTTCATGCTCGCAGCCATCAGTTTTTGGACGGTGCGCGCGCAGGGCATCGTTTATGGTTATTACAACCTGTTCAACATCGCGCGCATGCCCGACGAGGCGTTTCACGGCGCGTTCAAAGCCATGTTCACTTTTGCGCTGCCCGTGCTGCTCGTCTCCAATGTTCCCGTGCGCATCCTGGCAAATAAAATCGCCCTGCCAAGTTCCTGGCTATTGCTGCTGGGCTTGGGAATTGTCTGGGCGCTGATTTCAGAATGGTTCTGGCGCATTTCCGTGCGGCGTTACACCAGCGCCAGTTCGTGACGAATAAAATTATTTCAGCGTCCGCAAAATCAAGTCTGTTTTTTATGAAAAAATTCTTCCGGCATTTTTTGTTTGGGGTCGTCTCAGCGGCTTTTCTGGCGTCGCCAAAAACCTTGGCTCAAAGCGCGAATGAAATTTCTGCCGTCACGAAGGTCATCCAAAACTCGGCCACCAATCCCGTGCCGCGCGATCCGAAATGGATTGCCCGCCATGAAGGTTTTGTTGCGGCAGCAAAAAAAAACGGCATTGAACTTTTGTTTCTCGGCGATTCCATCACCGATTTCTGGCGCACGCGCGGCACGAATGTCTGGAACAAATATTACGCCACGCAACACGCCGCGAATTTCGGCATCAGTGGCGACCGCACGCAGCACGTTCTTTGGCGCATGGATCACGGCGAACTCGACGGCATCAAACCCAAAGTCGTCGTGCTGCTGATCGGCACAAACAACACCGGCAAGGAGCGTGATGGAAAAACCATTCGGAACACCGTGCCCGAAACCATTCAGGGCGTCCAAGCTGTCGTCGCCGACCTCCGCGCCAAATTGCCGGACAGCAAAATTTTGCTGCTGGGAATTTTTCCGCGCGGCACTTTGGACAATCCGCAACGCGCGCAAGTCGCGGTCATCAACACCGTCATCGCCAAACTGGATGACGGCAAAATGGTGAAATTTCTCGACCTCAATCCGAAATTTCTTGAAGCCGACGGAAAATTATCGAGAGACATCATGCCGGATTTATTGCACCCCAACGAACGCGGCTACCAGATTTGGGCGGATGCCATGAATCCCACACTCGACAAAATGATGAAAGAATAGTCGCCTGCATCCTTTTCAAATTTTCGCGAACCATTTCTATTCTTGCACTTCGTCGCGCGCGTCGTAAATTTTCCGCGCAAAATGAATTATAAAATTTCTCAACGCGCCGCGTCGCTCGCGCCTTCGCTCACACTCGCGATTGATTCCAAAGCCAAGGCGATGAAAGCTGCGGGCGAAGACGTCGTTGGCTTCGGCGCGGGCGAACCGGATTTCGACACGCCGCAACACATCAAAGACGCCGCCGCCAAAGCGCTCGCCGCCGGTTTCACAAAATACACACCGAGCGCGGGCATTCCCGAATTGCGCGAAGCCATCGCGGAAAAATTTCAACGCGAAAACGGACTGACTTACAAGCCGTCGCAAATCATCGTTTCCAACGGCGGAAAACATTCGTGCTTCAACGTCATTCTCGCGACGTGCGAAGCGGGCGATGAAGTCATCATTCCCGCGCCGTATTGGTTGAGTTACCCGGAAATGGTCAAGCTCGCGGGCGCAACGCCGGTGATTTTGCAAACGACCGACAAAACGGAATTCAAAGTCACGCCGCAACAATTGCGCGCCGCGATCACGCCGCGAACAAAATTATTTATTTTGAATTCGCCGAGCAATCCGACCGGCTCGGTTTATTCGCCCGAAGAAGTCAAAGCGCTCGGCGACATTTGCGTGGAAAAAAATGTTTTGATAATGAGCGACGAAATTTATGAGCACTTGCTTTACGACGGCGCAAAAGTCAAAAGCGTCGCGAGTTTTTCGCCAGAACATCAGGCGCACACAATCATTGTCCACGGATTTGCGAAAGCCTGGAGCATGACCGGTTGGCGACTCGGATTTCTCGCCGCGCCCGAACCGATTGCCAAAGCGATTGACGCCGTGCAATCGCACAGCACGAGCAATCCAAATTCGTTCGCGCAAAAAGGCGGTGTCGAGGCGTTGAAAGGTCCGCAAGATCATTTGCCGAAATGGCTCGCCGAATTTGACAAGCGTCGCCGTTACGCGCACGGAAAATTAAATTCCATTCCGGGAATTTCCTGCGTCAACGCGAAAGGCGCATTTTATTTGTTTCCGAACATTTCGCAAACCGGACTCAAATCATCCGAGTTTTGCGCCAAACTTTTGGAAGCGGAAAAAGTCGCGGCAGTTCCGGGAATCGCATTCGGCGCGGACGATTACATCCGTTTGAGCTACGCGACGAGCATGGCGAACATCGAAAAAGGTTTAGAGCGAATTGATAAATTTTGCCGCGCGCTGGCGAAATAATTCCGGTAGTTAAGATAATTTCAATTTTTCGCCTTCGCCCTGCGCCGTTTCGAGCAATTCCCGAATCCGTTGCGCGTCGGCTTTTTTGTGGCCGTGGCTCGCCAGCGGATCCGTGCCGCCGGATGACTCGATCAAAATATTCGACCAAATCAGGCCGGTCTTGATGTGCACGGACGCGACCTTGCTGATGCTGATGCTGATTTCGTCGCGACTAAACCACGAGCGTTTGTGGCGGATGACCGCTTTTTCTGTCACTTCGATAATGGTGGGAAAAAGAAAATTTCCATGCGTCCACCGGCTTGCTTGAAATGTTTCCGAAGCCATGCCGCCAGTTTGACTCAGAAATCCGACTTAATCAACTGGATTTGATGCGGCAATTGAGAATTGGCAATCACGCGTGCGCCTGATAATTTTTTTGAAATGTCCGACGTGGCTGCCGCAACTCCAACGCCTTCCAAGGCGAAAGTTTTTCTTCGCCGACTCACCACCACGGTGATTCTCTGGACCGCGATCATCGTCGCCTTGTTTTCCGGCCACCCGCTGATCTCAAACGGCGTCTTCATTTTTGGCATCGTCGTTTTTGCCGTGGCCGGCCTGGACGAATTTTACGGCCTCGTTGAAAAAATAAATCTCGTCTGCTTCAAATACTGGGGCATTTTCGGCGGCACACTGTTGCTGGGCGGAACGGCGTTGAATCTCATCGGCGTCGTGGGAACCCAAAACGGCTCGCCCGCGCGCGTGAACGATTTTGAAACCGGCTTCATCATTTTATTCGTGCTGGGCCTGTGCGTGCGGCAATTCATTTCCAAATCAAACACGGCCGGCATTCTGGCCATTTCCACGACGCTTTTTGGCCTGATGTATGTGCCGTGGCTGCTGAACTTCATCCAGAAAATAAATTTTTTTCCGGGTGTGGACGGAAAATATTTTGTCCTCTATTTCATTCTCGTCACCAAATTCAGCGACACCGGCGCGTATGCCATCGGCTCGCTCATCGGCAAACACAAAATGATTCCGCGCATCAGCCCCGGCAAAACGTGGGAAGGTTTCGGCGGCGCCATTGCCGTTTCGACCGGCGCAAGTCTGGCGTTCGTGCATTTTTTCGGCAGCCACATGGCCGGCATGAATTGGATGCACGCGATCATTCTGGGCGTTTTATTAAGCTCAACCGCTGTCGTTGGCGATTTGATCGAATCACTTTTCAAACGCGAGGCGGGCGTGAAAGATTCCGGCAATTTTTTTCCCGGCATCGGCGGCATTTTGGATTTGCTTGACAGCCTTTTGTTCAACGCGCCAATCATGTATTTGTATCTGCGGCATATTTTGACAAATCCATGAACCACCAAGACACAAAGACACCAAGTTTTTCAGCCTTGTTTCTCTTTGTGCCTTGGTGTCTTGGTGGTGAATTTTTTCTTGAATGAAAAACGTCGTTCTTCTCGGCAGCACTGGCAGCATCGGCACCAACACCGTCAAAGTGGCGGAAGATTTGCCGGATCAAATCCGCCTGCTCGGCCTTGCCGCCGGAAATAATTCCGAACTGCTGCTCGAACAAACGCGCAAGCACAAGCCCGCTGCAATCTCAATTTTCGATCCGGCAAAAGCCAGGGAACTTCAAAACGCGCTCGGCACTTCGGCCCAAGTTTTTTTCGGCGAAGAAGGCTTGATCAAACTTGCAACGCTTCCGGCAGCCGACATTGTTTTGATCGCGATTGTCGGAACGGCCGGACTCAAGCCCGCGCTGGCGGCGATTCGCGCGGGCAACGACATTGCCGTCGCGTCCAAAGAAATTTTGGTCATGGCCGGCGAGATTGTGATGAACGAAGCGCGCAAACACGGCGTGCGGATTCTAGCCGTGGACAGTGAACATTCCGCAATTTTCCAGTGTCTTGATGGCAAACCGATAAATTCCGTTCGTAAATTGATTTTGACCGCGAGCGGCGGACCATTTCGCGACAAAAATCTTTGGCCAAAGGAAAAATTTTCCGAAATCACAGTCGAGCGCGCGCTGAAACATCCGTCGTGGGTGATGGGCAAAAAAATCACGATTGATTCGGCGACGCTGTTCAACAAAGGACTTGAGATGATCGAAGCGCGCTGGCTGTTCGACATCGAAATGGCGCGCGTCGGCGTCGTCGTGCATCCGCAAAGCATCGTGCATTCGATGGTGGAATTTGTGGACGGCTCGCTGCTCGCGCAACTTTCCACGCCGGACATGTGCCTGCCGATCCAATACGCGTTGACGTATCCCGACCGCGCGCCGAGCGAACGTGTGCAAACGAATTTTCCCAAAATCGGCACGCTGACTTTTGAAGAACCGGACGTGGAAAGATTTCCGGCGATTGACCTGGCGCGGCGCGCGGGCGAAGTTGGCGGAACGTTGCCCGCCGTTTTGAACGCGGCCAATGAAATTGCGGTCGAAGCGTTCGTGAATCGCAAAATTACTTTTCCGCAAATCACAGAAGTCGTCCGCAAAACCATGGACGCGCATAAAACCATTTCGCATCCAACCCTTGAAAAAATTTTGGAAGCGGATTCGTGGGCGCGGAAAGCCGCCGCAATTTGAAATAGCGCGCGGCTTTTTCTCCTGATATACTCAAGCTTCATTTACATGACAATTTTGCATTATATTTTTATCGCGCTCGAAGTGGTTTTGCTTTTCAACCTTTTGATCGGCGTTCACGAGCTTGGACATTTTCTCGCGGCGAAATGGCGCGGACTGAAAATCGAGCGCTTCGCGATTTGGTTCGGCAAACCGATTTGGAAACAAAAAATCAACGGCGTCGAATATGCGCTGGGCTGGATTCCGGCGGGCGGTTACGTCGCGCTTCCGCAAATGGCGACGATGGAAGCGGTCGAGGGCAAATCCGAAACGCCGGTCGAGCAATTGCCGAACGTCTCGGCGCTGGACAAAATCATCGTCGCCTTCGCCGGGCCGCTGTTCAGTTTTTCACTGGCAATTTTTTTCGCGGTCATTGTTTGGGGCGTGGGCAAACCGGACAACGGCGCGGATAAATCCACGACGATTGGCTGGGTGGACAAAACTGGCCCGGCGTGGAAAGCCGGTTTGCGTCCGGGCGATACGATTTTGGCCATTGACGGCAAGCCGGTGAGACACTTCACGCCGCCCGCGCTGGACAGCGTGACCTGGCGCGTCGTGACGAGCGAAGGCACAAACATCGTCATCAATTATCTGCGCGATGGAAAAGAAGAAACGGCTTATGTCGTGCCGTTTCATCGCGCGACCAAATGGTATGAACGCAAAGCGCTCCGGCAAATTCTCATCGCGCCCGTGATGAAGGCGGTGGTTGACGAAGTGGCCAGCAACAGTCCCGCCGCGCTGGCCGGTTTGACCAATGGCGATGAAATAACCGCTTTGAACGGCAAAAAAATTTACAGCCCGCTCGCAATTTTTTCCGCCGAGGATGCGATGAGCAACAGTCCGGTGCTGCCAATGACACTGACCGTTCATCGCGGCCACGAAGAATTTGATCGCACACTTATGCCGGAAAAACCGATCCAGCCGACGAACAGCAGTCCGTTGCTTGGCATTTTGGCGTGGGGCGAAGAAACGAACGTGACCCTCACGCATCCGAGTCCGCTGGCACAAATCGAGTCGAGCGTCGGGCAAATCACCGCGACGGTTCATGCGCTTTTTGCGCGCAAAAGCGACATCGGCGTGCAACAACTCGGCGGCGCCGTGATGATCATCCGCGTTTATAGCAACTTATTTCAAGATGAAGACGGCTGGCGGCGCGTGCTCTGGTTCAGCGTCATCCTCAATGTGAATCTGGCGCTGCTCAATCTGCTGCCCTTGCCCGTGCTCGACGGCGGACATATTTTGTTGTCGCTGCTCGAAGTCGTTCGCCGCCGGCCCGTCAGCGCGGGAATTTTGAACAGCATCCAAACCGCTTTTGCGATGTTGCTCATCGGCTTCATGCTTTACATCGCATTTTTTGACACGGGCGATTGGGTGCGCAGCGCGCGCGCCAATCAGGATCAACAAGTTATTTTTCCGCCGCAAAAATAACTTCATCGCCCGCGCTTAATTCCAAACTTGAAACTTTCGACGTTCAACTTGAAACTGTAACCGTGCGTTACTGCGAATCTCCATTTTTTTATCAGCGGCGGAAAACGCGCGAAATCGTCATCGGCGATCCGGCGAACGGCGGTTTCGTGATGGGCGGCGATCATCCCGTCGTGAAACAATCCATGCTGACGTGCGACACGATGGATACGGCGCTATGCGTGAAACAAACTTTGGAACTCGTCGCCGTCGGTTGCCAGCTTGTGCGCATCACCGCGCCGACCGTGAAAGATGCGGCCAATTTGCAGAGCATCGTCCGCGAATTGCGCGCGCGAAATTGTCTCGTGCCGATTGTCGCCGACATCCATTTCAAACCCGATGCCGCGATGGAAGCGGTGAAGTGGGTCGAGGTCGTCCGCGTGAATCCCGGCAACTACGCCGATTCAAAAAAATTTGCGACGAAAGAATATACTGACAAACAATACGCCGCCGAATTAAAACGTATCGAGGAAAAATTCACGCCGCTCGTGCTCGAAGCGATAAAATTAAAACGCGCATTGCGAATCGGAACCAATCACGGCTCGTTGAGCGACCGAATCATGAACCGTTTTGGCGACACGCCGCTCGGCATGGTCGAAAGCGCTTTGGAATTTGCAAACATCGCGCGGAAAAATGATTTCCATAATTTCAAATTTTCGATGAAGTCGTCGAATCCAAAAGTGATGATTGAATGCTATCGGCTTTTGGTCGCGCGGTTGAATGAACTTGGCGACGATTGGAATTATCCGATTCATCTCGGCGTCACCGAAGCCGGCGAAGGCGAAGACGGACGAATTAAATCCGCGATTGGCATCGGCTCGCTGTTGTGCGACGGACTCGGCGACACGATTCGTGTTTCGCTCACGGAAGACAGCCCGCGCGAAATCGAAGTTTGCACTGATTTGCTCGCGCAAATTCCGATTTTAACCGTAGGAGACGAGGTGACGAGTCTCATTTCAAAAACAAGTCAGAGTCTCGTTACCTCGACTCCTACAGAATTTCCATTCGATCCGTTCCATTTCGAGAAACGTGAAACGTCGGAGATCGAATTGAACGAAAATGTGAAATGCGGCGGCGAACAATTGATCCGCGTCGTCGTCACGCGTGCGACTTGGGAAAAAGTCGCGCCGAAAATCCGTCCGAAAGACGACGTGAAGCCGGAAGCGGTTTACGAAGACCTGAACATTTTCGAGATCGATCCGACGCAGGATTTCGAGATCAATTGCGAGACGCAGTTGGTGACTGTGAAGGACGGCGTGAACCTGCCAGCCATCACCGCATTCCGTTTGCTTGCTTCAAAATTAAAAAAGCTTGGCCGTAACAATCCGATTCTGCTCAAGGATTGCCTGAATCCAGTTGTAGCGTCGAGCCTGCGGCTCGACTCATCGGCGCACAGCGCCGACACTACACCACTTGAACCAAAGATCGCCCTGCTCCGCGCGTCCGTCGTCATCGGCTCATTGCTGGCGGATGGGATTGGCGATGCGATTCTCGTGCGCGGCGAAGCTGGCGCGGGAATGTCGTTGCGACTCGCGTATAATATTTTGCAAGCCGCCGGTTGCCGAAGTTTCAAGACCGATTACGTCGCGTGCCCAAGTTGCGGGCGGACGTTATTTAATTTGCAGACCGTCACCGCGCGCATCAAGGCGCGCACGGAGCATCTCAAGGGCGTGAAGATCGCCATCATGGGCTGCATCGTGAACGGGCCGGGCGAGATGGCGGACGCGGATTTCGGCTATGTGGGCGGCGCGCCGAACAAGATCAATCTTTACGTCGGCAAGACGCCGATCAAGTTCAACATCCCCGAAGCCGACGCGGTGGAACGGCTCGTTGACCTCATCAAGGAACACAACAAATGGGTCGAGCCGGAACCGAAATAAATGAAGCCCAAGGTCTATCTCGAAACCACGATTCCGAGTTTGTTGACCGCCCGGACGAGCCGCGATGTTTTGATTGCCGGACAGCAACAGGCGACGCGCGATTGGTGGGATGACCGGCGGCAGCATTATCAGCTATTTATTTCCGGTCTGGTGTTGGCCGAATCGCGGCGCGGTGATGTCATTGCCGCCAAGGCCAGAGAAGAAGTTTTGGCGGACTGCAAAGTTCTGGAATATTCCGAGGCGGCGCAAAATCTCGCGCGGGAAATTTTGCTGACGCATTTGTTGCCGCCGAAAGCCGCCGTGGATGCCGCCCACATTGCGGTGGCGACGGTGCATGGCATGGATTTTCTTTTGACTTGGAATTGCCGCCACATCGCCAATGCCGCCATCGTGGACAAAGTTCGTGCCGTGTGCGCCTTGGCGGGTTATGCTCCGCCCGTCATCTGCACGCCCATGGAATTGATGCTATAATCCTGCGTATGAAAAATGATTTGTTGAAAGAAGTCTGGCGCGTCCGCGATCAAATCGATGCGGAATGCGGTTATGATTTGAAACGTCTCGCCACGCTTGTTCGCGGCGAGGAAGTGAAGGCCGGCAAAAGGCTGGTTCACGCGCCAAAACGAATCAACCGCGAGAAACGCGCGGCACTCGCGGCATGAACCGGCCTGACCTGAAATCCGACGCGGTGGAACGGCTCGTTGACCTCATCAAGGAACACAATAAATGGGTTGAGCCGGAAGTAAAAGAATTAGTCAACCAATAGGAGGTCTATGGATCAACCTCCTGCGCAGTCACTCATCACCCCTCCGTTACCAAAATTATTTGTTCTTCCTACCCTTGGTTTGGTCATTACCAGCGCGCTTACTAAAAATAGTTTTACAATTGGTGAGAAAATTGGAGAAGGTAACTTTGGAATGGTCTATTCATGCCAGGACGTATGGCGAAATGATTTGGCTGTAAAGGTGCTGAAACCAACAGGCTCATATGAGCAAGTGCAAAAGGCGGCGCAATCCGAATTTATAAAATTACTTCAATTACGAAATCCATACATAACTTTTGTTTACGATGCATTTGAATACCGTGATACGTTCTACATAATCACCGAGCGATGTCATGGGAACCTTTCGGGTATTTTTACGATTCCTAATTTTGATGGGAAGCTGTGGATTTTGCCGGTTGCCAGATGCCTGCTTCAAGCAGTTCACTATTTGCACATCAATCAGCACGTCCATCAAGATATTCATCTCGGTAATGTTTTCACAACTTTCGTTAAAGATGAGATGGTAACTGGAATAAATAACACTGCGCTGAAGTTTAAGCTTGGTGATTTGGGTGTCGCAAAATTATTCAGCGAGGTGGACGCCACAAATACGCGCAATCAAGGAATTCTTCCGCCGGAAGTTTATAATACATCGGAATTTGGCGCAGTTGATTACCGAATTGATATTTATCATTTAGGCTTGTTGTTCCTGCAACTTGCATACTCAAAGGAAATCCAATTCACACGCGAGGAAGTTTTAGTCGGAAAACCACGCGAAATGGCTGCAAGCTTGCCACCGCCATTGAATTTTGCTTTGGAAAAAGCTTTGAGACGACATGTTCAATTTAGAACAGCCGATGTGATGGAATTATGGAGAGATTTGAATTCTTCTCCGCAATTACCAAATTTGCCCCCACTTATTGAGACATCAAAGCCGTAATTCTTAACTTATCTGCGGTCAACCGATGTTTTCTATTTGACGCCTGACAAGCCGCGTATTACTTATTTTGTATGACAAAAACTGAAGTCATCACGTTTCGTTCGCCGCATTCCAAGCGGGAGTTGCGTCGCCGGTTTGGCAACGTCTCAAAAGGGTTGAACAATCTGATCCAGCGTGAAATCGGCGCGCAGCAGCCGCGCGACTGGCGGGAGATCTTGGACCGGCCCGTCGGCCCGCGCGTGCCGGACAAGATCTATGACCTATGCATGAGACCCGAGTAGCCTTCGCCGACACCAACTGGCTTTTTTCCACCTATTACAACACGCGCGACCATGCCGCCGTGCAACGCTGGCGGAAAATGGAGCAGCCGCACACGTTGGTGGTGAGCGAGGCGGTGCTGGCGGAATGCCGGTGCAATTTCCGGCGGGCGGGTGACCGGCTGGGCGCTTTGGAATCCGATGTGCGCGCGCGGCTGTTCGTGGATTGCGGCTACACTTTCGCGCAGATGACCGCGCTGGCGGATGAACTGTTCCGCAAATACGCGCCACGCTGCAATGTCGGCACGCTGGACTTGCTGCACATCGCCGCCGCCAAACGGTTTGGCTGCCGCTGGTTTTTGAGCTTCGACAGCAACAGCGGTTGCCGCGCCATCGCCCATGCGGAAAATTTGAAAGTCTTCCCTGAACTAAATGCCGTTGACCGGCGCTGGATCGCAAAATTTAAGTGAGCCGGACTTCGCCAATAAATCTTGCCATTTGCGCGCATTTCCTTAAGTTTTGCGCCCGCTTTTAGAAGTGGATTGAACATGGCCAAACGCGATTATTACGAAATTCTTGAGATCACCCGCGAGGAAACCGCCGAGGGCATCAAAAAATCCTACCGCAAACTCGCGGTGAAGTATCATCCGGACAAAAATCCGGGCGACCATTCGGCGGAGGAGAAATTCAAGGAATTGAGCGAAGCTTACGAGGCTTTGAGCGACCCGCAGAAACGCTCGGCTTACGATCAATACGGCCATGCGGCGTTTGATCCGCGCCAGCGCGCGCGCGGCGGCAATTCCGGCGGCGGTTTTCACGATCCGTTTGATATTTTCCGCGAAGTTTTCGGCGGCGCGGCGGGCGGGAGCATTTTTGAAAATCTTTTCGGCGGCCAGCAAAGCGATCCTTCCCAACCGCAACGCGGCGATGATTTGCGCTTCGACCTGGAAATTTCGCTGGAAGAAGCGGCGCTCGGCTGCGAACGGGAAATTTCCGTCACGAAGCTCGACAAGTGCGAGACGTGCCACGGTTCCGGCGCGGAATCAGGTTCAAAACTGAAAACGTGCGCGACGTGCGGCGGACGCGGGCAGGTTTTGATGTCGCGCGGGATTTTCAGCATCGCGCAGACGTGTCCGCAGTGCAAAGGCGCGGGGCAAATTTTGGAAAAACCGTGCAAGACCTGCCACGGCAACGGCAAGCATCAGCGCAGTTCAAAAATTAAATTGAAGATTCCGCCGGGCGTGGATGTCGGTTCGCGGTTGCGCTCGTCGGGCAATGGCGAGGCGGGTTTTCGCGGCGGGCCGAGCGGCGATCTTTACGTCGTGCTGCACGTCAAGGAGCACGAGATTTTCAAACGCGACGGCGATGATTTGGTTTGCGAGATACCAGTGAGTTTTGTCCAGGCCGCGCTCGGCACAGAGATCGAGGTGCCGACGCTCGAAGGCAAGGCGACGCTGAAAATTCCAGCCGGCACGCAGCCCGCCGCCGTGTTTCGCGTCAAAGGCAAGGGCGTGAAAAATCTGCAAGGCTACGGCCACGGCGACCTTCATGTGCGCGTGCTGGTGGAAGTGCCGACGCGTTTGAACCACGAGCAGAAAAACAAGTTGCAGGAATTCGCGGCGTTGTGCGACGGCAAGGAAGCGCCGCTCGCGCAGGGATTTTTTGAAAAAGCGAAGAAGTTTTTCAAGTGAACTTGACGTAGGAGACGAGGTGACGAGGCTCTAATTTTAATTCGCAGAAAAAGAATGAGTCTCCTTACGTCGTCTCCTACAATTTAATAAATGCACCGTTTTTATTTGCCGCCCGAACGTTGCGCCGGAAACGCGCTGCGGCTCGAAGGGCGCGAGGCGCATCACGCGCTGCGCGTCCTGCGCTTGAAACGCGCCGAACTCGTCACGGTTTTAGACGGCGTTGGAAATGAATTCATGTGCGCCGTGGAAAATTGCGGGCGCAGCTTTGTCGAACTTTCCGTGTCGTTGAAAAATTTTGTTCCCGCCCCGCCCTGCTCCATCACGTTGCTGCAAGCGGTTCCCAAGGGAAAAATTATCGAGAGCATTATCCAAAAATCCGTCGAGCTGGGCGCGCGGCGGATTGTGCCGATTCTGTCCGAGCGCGTGGTGACGCAACTTGACGATGATGACGCGGAAAATAAACGCGACAAATGGCAGAACGTGGCGATTGAAGCGATCAAACAATGCGGCGCGGCGTGGCTGCCGAAAGTGGAAGCGCCGGTGACAATTGAACAATTTCTCGTGCGGAAGGAAAAATTTGATTTGTCGCTCGTCGGTTCGCTGCAAAAGGAACGACGTCATCCGCGCGAAATTTTTCATGAGTTTGAATTGAAACAAAAACGTTTGCCGCAAAGCGTTGGCGTTTGGGTCGGGCCGGAAGGTGATTTTACTTTGGACGAATTGAAATTGATTCAAGATTCCGGCGCGCAGGCGATTTCCCTCGGCAAGTTGGTTTTGCGCGTCGAGACGGCGGCGGTTTATTGCCTCTCGATTTTGAATTATGAACTTCAGCGCGATTGAACCAGAATGCGGAAGGCGCGGCCAAGATGTTCGGGATGCGTGAGCGTTTGAAATTGGCGGGCGCGGGCGGAAGTCCATTCGCCAAAAGTTTTGTCCGACAAAGTTTTTCCCAAAATCTGCGTGAGGAATTTTGTTTGGGTTCCAAAAAATTCGGTTTCCAATCCGGCGGCTTCGCCCACTTTTTGAATGGCGGAAAAATTGACGTGCGCGGTCAAATCCTGTTCGCCGGGATTAGCTAAAATGTCATCGGCAAAATGATGGCGGAAATAGGCGCGCAACGTTCCGTTCGTTCGCGCCGGCAAAAATTGTCCATCGGCGGTCAAGCCGTAATCAATGGTCAACAGTTTTCCGCGCTCCAAAATTTCAGCGGCGGCGCGCCACCAGTTTTCGGCGGCGCGGGAAATTTCGACAGTGTAATGGTCCGGCAAAACTGCCAGCAGTTTAGCGGGCGCATTCAGTTCTGGATTTTGAATTTGGAATGCGGGATTTTGAATTTTTGCCCAAACAAATTTTTCATTTTCAAACGCCACGCCCCATTCAAACCATCTTTTGTTTTTTGCGTCCCAGCCGAAGCGTCGGATGGGAAAAGCGTCGAGTAGTTCGTTGCTGAAAATAATTCCACAAGTTGATTGCCGATTTTTTAGTTCGGAAACGTGCGCGCACCAGCGGATTTTATTTTCAAATTTCGCCAGCGTTTCTTTTTGCCATTCCTGCCGGCGCGCGGAAGGTTCGAGGATGACATATTCGATTTGCTCGAAGAGTTTCGGGCGATGATTTTGCAGCCAGTTCAAAATATCTTTCGCCAGTTTTCCGTCGTGCGCGCCGGCTTCGATCAGGTTGAAAGTTGAAAGTTGCGGGTTGAAAGTTTTAATTTCTTCCAGCCATCCGGCAAACTGGAACGCGAGCAGTTCCCCAAAAAGTTGGCCGGCGCTGACGCTGGTGTAAAAATCGCCGCGCGCGCCGATAGTGTCCTTTTGCGTTTCGTAATATCCAAAATCTGGACAGTAAAGGGCGAGTTGCATGAAGCGATTGAAGGGCAGAATGCCCTGTTTTTCGATTTCGTCGCGAATAAGGCGGTTTGGTGTTTTCATGGCTTGCGTTTGGCGCGACAATAGCTAGGATTTTTGCAACCGGAAGAAATTTATGGCTAAAATTGATGCATTTTTCAATCTGATGTTTGAACAAAAGGCGTCCGACTTGCACATGACATCTGGCAACCCGCCAATGCTGCGCATCAACGGAGAGATGCAGCGCGTGGATTATCCGCCGCTGGAAAGCGACGCGCTCAAATCCATGCTCTACGAAATCGCGCCGGACTATAAGATCAAACAATTCGAGGAAACGGGCGACGTGGACTTCGGTTATGAGATTCCAAAAATCTCGCGCTTCCGCGTGAATTTTTTCAACGAGAAGAACGGCGTCGGCGCGGTCTTCCGGCAAATTCCCAGCCGCGTGCTTTCGTTCGAGGATTTTGAAAAATTTGAATCGCCCTTGCCGGCGGTGCTGAAAAAATTCTGCATGTTGCATCGCGGCCTGGTCGTCGTCACCGGGCCGACCGGCTCCGGTAAATCCACGACGCTCGCAGCGATGGTGGATTATTGCAATCGCAACCGCAAAGACCACGTCATCACTTTGGAAGACCCGATTGAATTTGTGCATGAGAGCAAAAACTGTCTGGTGAACCATCGTGAAGTGGGCGTGCACACCAAATCTTTTGCGACGGGCTTGCGCGGCGCGTTGCGCGAAGACCCGGACATCATTCTGGTCGGTGAAATGCGCGATCTGGAAACGATTGAACTGGCGATCACGGCGGCGGCGACCGGGCATTTGGTTTTCGGAACGCTGCACACGCAAAGCGCGTCGAAAACGGTTGACCGCATCATTGACGTTTTTCCGGCGGACCAACAAAATAAAATCCGCCAGACGCTTTCCGAAGCGTTAAAAGGCGTGGTGGCGCAGACGTTGTTCAAGCGCAGCGACAAAAAAGGACGCATCGCGGCCTTTGAAATTTTGGTTTTCAACACGGCCATCGCCAACCTCGTGCGCGAAGGCAAAACCCACCAGATCGCGGGCATGATTCAAGTCGGCAAGAAAACCGGCAACCAGCCGCTCGACGATCATATCATGGAACACGTCCGCATGAAGCGCATCACGCCCGAAGACGCTTATGACAAAGTTTTGGACAAGAAAAAATTCCGGCCGTTGCTCGCGCATCCGCCGGACGACGAAGACGCGATGTAATTGATTTATGCGGCGCCCGGAACTCGACCAGATTTTGACGGCCATGCTCGCGTCGCAGCCGGAAGTTTCCGACGTTTTATTCACGGTGGATCGGCCGCCGCAAGTCGAGGCTTATGGCGATCTCAAACCGGTCGTGCTGGATCCGCCGATTGACAAACTCACGCCGTTTCAAACCGAAACCATCGCGCTGAACATCATCGGCGACAATCTCTGGCAGATTGAAGATTTATTGCGCCACGGTTCGTGCGACACTTCCTACGCGCTCGCGGACAAGGCGCGTTTTCGCGTCAATGTTTTTGCCCAGCGCGGAAATTATTCCATCGTTTGCCGCCAGTTGAACACGACCATTCCCACGCTGGAGAAATTAAAATCGCCGCCGATCTTCAAGGAAATTCCCAAGGAAAAAACGGGATTGATTTTAGTCACCGGCGCGACCGGTTCCGGCAAATCCACTTCGCTCGCGGCCATTCTTAATGAAATCAACCAGTCCAAGCCCGTTCACATCGTCACCCTGGAAGACCCGGTGGAATATATTCATCCGCATAAAAAAGCGACGTTCAACCAGCGTGAATTGGGAATTGATTTTGATTCCTACGTCAACGGCTTGCGCGCCGCTTTGCGCCAGGCGCCCAAAGTCATTCTCGTCGGCGAAATGCGCGACCGTGACACGGTAAAAATCGCGTTGAGCGCGGCGGAAACCGGCCATTTGGTTTTAAGCACCTTGCACACGATCAACGCCGGTGAAACGGTCAATCGTATTCTCGGCATGTTCGAGCCGGAAGAGCAGGAACAAGTCCGCGTGCGCCTCGCCGATTCATTGCGCTGGATCGTGAGCCAGCGCCTCGTGCCGCAAATTGGCGGCGGACGTTTTGCGCTCATCGAAATCATGGGCACAAGTTTGCGCACGCAGGAAGCCGTGCGCCTCGGCGAAAGTGAAGGCAAAACTTTTTATGAAATCATCGAGGCCAGTTATCCGTTTGGCTGGCGCACCTTTGACAACGCCTGTCTCGAAGCCTACGAACAAGGTTTGATCACCGAGGAAACGGCTTTGCTTTATTGCACCAAACGCAGCGTGGTTTCGCGCGGCATTGATAATATCAAAAAAGATCGCGGCGAAATGACTTCCACCGCCGGCTCGTTGCGGATGAAAAACCCCGGTAACGCCGCGCCGCCCAAACTCAAAATCAAATGATATGAACGGCTCTTTTGATTTCGTCAGCACCGAGGATAAACCCGCGTTGATCGCTTTTTCCACGCCCGAATGGCTGGAGATCGCCAAGAACGCTTTGCAAGAACTCGGTTACAAAGTTCACACCGCCGCCACGCATGGTGATTTTCTCGTGCGCTTTGGCCAGGTGCATTATCAAGTCGCCATCATCGAGGAACTTTTTGCCGCGAATAAATTGGAAGAAAATCTGACATTGAAAGCGCTACAGGACATGCCGGTCAACCGGCGCCGCCATGCGACCATCATTTTGCTCGGCGATTCGTTCCAGACTTTTACGCCGATGGAAGCTTTCAAGCACAGCGTCCACGCCGTCATCAGCAGTTCCGAAATGTTCTTGCTGAAGCAACTCGTGGAAAAAGCCGTCGCCGATAACGCGCTGTTCCTGCACAGTTTCCGCGAAGTTCAAAACCGCGTTTATGCGGGTTCAAAGCGCTCGTGATTTAATCAGTTCGACGCCCGCAATTTTCTTCTGCGCCCTTGCGCGCTGAATGTTTCAAAAAATTGAAACGAGATAAAAATCCGCCAGAAATTCTTAAAACGGTGGCTGGCTAAAATTTCGTCGGATGCGCAAAAGGAAACAGGGCTGAAAAAATTTGCGCCCTCAAAAAAAATTACAGTTCTGCCAAAACCCTTGCCGATACTCGCTATTTCTCGTTTCAATTTTCTTCACCGGCGGTTGGCATTGGCGTTGCTAAAGCGGCTTGTGCCAATCACATCATGCGTGGTTTCTGCCGCAGGGCATGGTTTGAGGCACACACCAAACAATCATCAAGAAAAAAATATGAAGAAAATTGAAGCGATCATCAAACCATTCAAGCTTGAAGAAGTGAAGGATGCCTTGAGCGAAATCGGCATCGAGGGCATGACCGTGAGCGAGGTCAAAGGGTTTGGCCGTCAAAAAGGCCACACTGAAATCTATCGCGGCAGCGAATACACCGTGGATTTCCTGCCGAAAATAAAACTGGAAATCGTCCTGGCCGACGGCCAGGTGGAAGCGGCCATTGGCGCGATTGTCAAAGCGGCCAAGACAGGAAAAATCGGCGACGGAAAAGTTTTTGTTTCCAACATTGAACAGGCCGTTCGCATCCGCACGGAAGAGAAAGGCGATTCAGCCGTTTAAGCTATTAACCAACTTTAACTCACTCAAATTAAAAATCATGAAAAGATATTTTTTAACTTTGGCTTTAATTGCCACGGCAACTTTGGGCGCGCTGACTTTGCGCGCGCAAGACACAAATAGTTCTCCGGTGATGAACAGCGCGGCCACCAATGCCGCGCCGGCAGCGGCGGCCTCGACATTGCCGGCGCCGTCGCTCGAACAACGCGTGACTTCATTGGAAGCTTACATTGCCGACACCGACCCTTCTGCGTCGCTCAAAGATACCAATGGCAACATGATGGTGCAAAACACGCCGGTCATGAACACCGCCGGTCCGGGCCATAATACCTGGATGATGACCTCAACGGCCCTGGTGTTATTTATGACGCTACCCGGCCTGGCGCTGTTCTACGGCGGTTTGGTGCGCAAGAAAAACGTCCTGTCGGTTTTGGCTCAATGCTTCCTGATCACCGGCTTGGTCACTATTCTGTGGTGGCTCTGCGGATTCAGCATGGCATTTGGTCCGGGCACGGGAAAATTTGGCGCGTTCTTTGGTGATCCTGGAACTTACGGGTTTTTCAAAGGCGTGACCGGCGCGCCCGGCGGCGTTTCGACCTCGTGGGTTTCATTGGATGTATTTGCGTGTTTCCAATTGACGTTCGCCATCATCACTCCGGCGCTGATTATCGGTTCAATTGCTGAACGCATGAAATTCAAGGCCATCTTTGTGTTCATTACGTTATGGATGTTCCTGGTTTATTTTCCACTGGCGCACATGGTTTGGAGCGGAACGGGTTGGATGAGCGGTGCGGCCAACGCAGCCGGCGCAAAAATCAAAGCCATTGACTTCGCCGGCGGCACGGTCGTGCACATGTCCTCCGGCTGGTCGGCCATCGTTCTGTGTTTGATCCTGGGTAAACGCATTGGCTTCGGCAAAGAAAATTTTGCGCCGCACAGCCTCGTGCTGACTTACATCGGCACGGCAATGCTGTGGGTCGGCTGGTATGGTTTTAACGCGGGCAGCGAAGTCGGCTCCGACGGTGTGGCCGCCAACGCCTTTACCACCACCACGCTGGCGACCGCCGTGGCCTCGTTCGTCTGGCCGATGTGGGAATGGATCACCAAAGGCAAACCGAGCGTGCTCGGTTTCTGTTCCGGCGCAATTGCCGGTTTGGTGGTCATCACGCCCGCTTGCGGCTGGGTCAATCCCACCGGCGCGATGTGGATCGGTCTGGCCGCCGGCACGATTCCCTGGTTCATGTGCTACAAAGTCAAAGGTTGGCTCGGCTATGATGACGCGCTCGACACCTTTGGCGTTCACGCCATTGGCGGAACCGTCGGCGCCATCATGACCGGCTTCCTGTGCGATGCCTCTGTCAATTCACTCGTGCCGATGCAAACCAACGGCGTGGCGGATCACATAAAACAAGTGATCGAACAATTCAAAGCCGTCGGCGTCACCATCGTATTGTCCGTAGTCGGAACAATCATTGCCGCTTACATCACCAAAATGCTCGTTGGCCTGCGTCCGACCGAAGAAGTCGAACGCGCCGGACTCGATGAGTCCGAACATGGCGAAGTCGGCTATCACGGCTGATCAAAATTAAACCGTAAAAATCGCGCTGCGCCGGTTGTGAACGAAAGTTTCAACCGGCGCAGTTTTTTCATTCAAAAAAATTCCATTCAAACAATTTGAACCACCAGTGCCGTCGTATTATCGCGCCCGGAATTTTCCACCGACGTTTCCACCAAAACTTGCGCCGGATTTTTTTCAACGCCGGATTTTTTTTCCGCGCGCAAAATTTCCACGAGTTGATGATCGTAAATTCCTTCCGTCAAACCATCCGAACACAGCAAAAAAATATCGCCGCGCTCGCACGCCACCGCGCCGACCTGCGGCTCCACAAATTGATTTCCACCGCCCAGCGCTTTTTGCAAAACGTTGCGGCGCGGATGATTTCGCGCCTCGCGTTCATTGAGTTGCCCGTTGCGAAAAAGCCAGCCCACGTGCGTATCGTCGTGCGTCAGTTGCTGGATGATTTTTTTCCGCTTCGGCAAATGATAAATCCGGCTGTCGCCGATGTGGCCAAAATAAATCCAGCCCGGCGTGAACCAGCACAAGCTCAATGTCGTCTGCATTCCCTCGGTCTCTTCGTAACTGCCGCCGACAAAAACCAGCGAGCGATGAATCTGATCGAACAATTCCGCCAGCACGTCCGAAAATCCCGATTGCCATCCGCTCGCCTTTTGTTGAAACGCGCGTGGCAGCAGCGCCGTGATTTTTTCCACGGCAATGCGGCTGGCAAATTCCCCCGCCTGCGCGCCGCCCATGCCGTCGCAAACCGCAAAAGTGAAATCCATCGTTTCGATTGAAGCCTCGCCGATTTTTCCGAGGCGATGCGCCTCGCGCGAATCAAATTGCAGTCCCAGAAAAGAATCCTCGTTGTTCTGGCGGACTTTGCCTTTGTCCGTCCAGCCAAACCATTTCAACGAGACATTTTTTTTTGAAGCAGATTTTTTCTTCATGGCGACGTTTTGGAATCCGGCAGAATGCTGGCGAATTCGAAATCAATCAAACAAAAGCGCCCGTCGGAAAAACGGTAGGTGATGTTGCGCGGGTCAGGATCGTCATGCCGCACGCCGAATTTTTCCAGTTCGGCGAACAATTCCTTCACGCGCTTTTCGTCAATGTGTTCCACGCGCGCGCCGCAATTGGTTGTGATAATGCGCAATTTTTCCGCGTCCGCCTCGAGCAGGCGCGGCACAAAATCGCAGCCGCGCATTTCAAGAAATTTCAGGACGCACACTTCATTTTCAAACCGCTCTTTCGCGTTCGCGCCGTGATAAGCCTTGAACACGCGGCCATCGAAACTCAAATGAACGGTCGCGCGCAAAGTGTCTTTGACTTTTAACATTTTTATCTCAATTCAATATTGCCCATTGGCGGCGCCTTGAAAAGTCGCTTCCACCAAACAGAACTGATTTGTGCAGCGCGAACAAAATTCAACAGGCTATTTAATTTTTCCTCTCTTTTGCAAATAAATCGCAACCTGGAAAAACCTTTGTTTGACGAGATTAAATGCAGTTTGTCATTTGCGCGTGCAAAAATCTTGCGGTCTGGCATTGACCTTGCTAAAAAAGCTGGCCACAGGCAAAACTAAAAAGCTTTCGCGCAGTTAGCCTGTTGTAATAAACCGAAAAACCAAACGACAACACGCACATGGCCAAATATAAATTAGAATACATCTGGCTCGACGGCTACCAGCCCGTCGCCAACCTTCGCGGCAAAACGCAGATCAAGGAATTCAAAAGTTTTCCGACGCTCGAAGAACTCCCGATGTGGGGTTTCGACGGCAGTTCCACCCGGCAGGCGGAAGGAAAAAGCTCCGACTGCATGTTGCAGCCGGTCGCGGTTTTTCCCGACGCCACCAAAAAAAATGGCGCGCTCGTCATGTGTGAAGTGATGATGCCCGACGGCAAAACGCCGCACCCGACCAATTCCCGCGCGAGCATCCTGGACGATCCCGACGCGTGGTTCGGTTTTGAACAGGAATATTTTCTTTTCAAAAACGGCGCGCCGCTGGGATTTCCGGCGGGCGGCGGCTTTCCGCAACCGCAAGGCAAATACTACACCGGCGTCGGTTACGATGCCATTGGCGACATCGCGCGCGAGATTGTGGACACGCACCTCGACCTTTGCCTCGACGCCGGCATCAATCACGAAGGCATCAACGCCGAAGTCGCCAAAGGCCAGTGGGAATTTCAGATTTTCGGTAAAGGCTCGAAAAAAGCCGCCGATCAAGTCTGGATGGCGCGCTATCTTTTGATGCGCCTCTGCGAAAAATACGGCGTGGACGTCAACTGGCACTGCAAACCGCTCGGCGTGGACGTGGACTGGAACGGCTCGGGCATGCACTCGAATTTCTCGACCCAGCACATGCGCGAAGTCGGCGGCAAAGATTATTTTGAAGCGCTCATGGCCGCGTTCGACAAATACAAAAACGAACACATCGCCGTTTATGGCCCGGACAATCATCTGCGCCTGACCGGGCTGCACGAAACGCAATCCATTGACAAGTTCAACTACGGCATCGCCAATCGCGGCGCGTCCGTGCGCGTCCCGCACAGCTTTGTGAACAATGGCTACAAAGGTTATCTCGAAGACCGGCGGCCAAATTCGCAAGGCGATCCTTACAAAATCGCCAGCCGCATTTTGCAGACGATCGCCACGGTGCCGACCAAAAAAGCTTCCAGGAAGTAAAAGTTGCCAGCGGAGAAACTGGGGAGCGGCGCGGACGAAAGTTCGCGCCGTTTTTATTTTCAGAAGCCGAAACGCTTCAAAGCCGCGCGCGATTTTTCCGGCGACTCGTGCAAAATTGTTTTCCAGCCGCGCGCCGCGCCTGCTTCAACATTTTCCAGCCGATCATCCAGATAAATAATTTCTGCGCCGCGTTTGCCGGACAATTTTTCCAATGCCTCGTAAATTTTTGTTTCCGGCTTCATCGCGCCGACTTCGTAGGAAAAAACGTAGCCGTCAAAATTATTGAAGAACGGAAATTCTCGACGGATGTGTTCAATGGCAATGTCGTTCGTGTTTGAAAAAATGTAAGTTTCAAATCCGCGCCGCCGCAATTCTTCGTGCAGTTCAATCATGGGGGCGATGGGAACAAAAATGTCCTCAAAGTCGCTGACGAATTCCGTTTCGTCCGCAGTGAAACCGGTGATTTGCCGCATCTCGGCGAAAAATTGTTTTCGCGTCAGCAAGCCGGATTCAAAACGCGCGAGAATCGGCGAACTGCCGAGAAAATGCCCAAGGTTTTCAACTTGCCTTGTGCTGCGCGCCGCGATTTTTTGCGCCGCAATCGAATAATCAAAGTCCACCAAAACTTTTCCCAGATCGAAAACGACGATTGAATTGGACATTTGAAATTCGCGGTTCACAACATTTCGCGACGCCCTTCGAGCGCGCGGCTCAAAGTCAGTTCATCGGCAAATTCCAGCCCGCTGCCGGCGGGCAAACCAAAACCGATGCGCGAGATTTTCAACCCCGGCCGCGCGAGACGTTTTGCGAGATAATTGCTCGTCGCGTCGCCCTCCACGTCCGTGCCGAGCGCGATGATGATTTCTTTGATCGGCTCACCCGCCAGACGCTTTTCCAATTCGCCAATCCGCAAATCTTCCGGCTCAACTCCGTCCAATGGCGAAATTTTTCCTCCGAGCACGTGAAATTTTCCGCGAAACGAACCGGCCTTTTCAATGCTCAAAATATCCACCGCGCGTTCCACCACGCAAACCAAAAAGCTGTCGCGCCGGGAATCTTCGCAAATCACGCACGGCGATTTTTCCGTGAGCGCGCCGCAAATTTCGCAAAATTTTATTTTTTCGCGCGCGTGAAGGATTGTTTCCGCCAGTTGTTTTACGATGGCCGGCTCCATTTGAACCAGATGCAATGCGATGCGTTCGGCGGAACGCGGCCCGACACCGGGCAGTTTATTCAACGCGGCGGTGAGTTGCGTAATGGAATCGGGAAGCATGAAAGCAAAATTAAAAATTAAAAAATTAAAAATGCCGAAACGAAAATTTCTGCGTTCATTTTATATTTTGAATTTTGCATTTTTAATTTTTACATCCCCGGCAAACTCAAGCCCGCCGTGACTTTGCCCATTTCGGCATTGGAAATTTCTTTGGCCTGCGCGAGCGCCTGGTTCGTCGCGCTCAAAATCATGTCCTCGAGCAATTGCGCGTCAGACGGATTGAGCGCCTGCGGATCAATTTTGATCGCCGCGAGCAAGCCATCGCATTTGGCGGTGACTTTGACCGCGCCGCCGCCGCTCGTGGCTTCGACCGTGCGCGCGGCGAGTTGCGATTGCACTTGTTCCATTTGCTGCTGCATCCGCTGCGCCTGCTTCATTAATTTTCCGATGCTGGACATAATAGTTAAATAAAAGGTTATAGTTAAGAGCGGACTTCGACGATCTGGCCTTTGAAAATTTCCAATGCCTTTTGAATCAACGGATCGTTCTTGAAATTGTTTTTGTCGAACGAAATCGGCGCCGATTTTTTTTCGGGCGCAGACGCAACGACCGGAGTTTTGGAAATTCCAACGGTTAAAGTTGCGGCAACTTCCGAAATAACCGGCGCGGCAGGTTTAACTTTTTGTCCGACTGGCGCTTCGGCTTTAATGAATTTAATCTGGCAATTGGGCTGGCCGAATTCCGTAAGTTTGGTTTGCAGCAACGCATGGTTGCGCGCGTTATCCACGAGACCCAGATGATCTTGAAATTCCGGGTCAAAGCCGATGATGAGAAGATTTTTCTCAAACGAAACCGGATGCGCTTCCAGCAAATAACTTCGGACAAACGGACTGACACGGCCAACGGCTTCGATGAGTTTTGTCCACAGTTCGGATAAATCGGCGGCAACCGGCGGCATCTCGCGCAATTCATTTGCCGCAGAAATTTCTGAATGCGCCTTTGAAATTGTTTTCTGCGCGGGCGAAACGGGCAAAGGCGCAATGGCCGAACTTGCAGGCGAAACACCTGCGCTCCCCTGCCCGCCGCGCAAATTATTCAATTGCTTCAAAACTGAATCAAGGGAAATCGCGTTGCGCGCTTCGATGCATTTGAGCAGTGCGACTTCGAGAAAAATTTTCTTGGAGGCGGCGTCGCGCAAATTCAATTCGGCTTCCGCCAGCGTTTCCAAAATGCGCGTGAATGATTCCGCATTGGCCAGGGCCGATTGCTCTTTCAACGCGGCAATTTCAGCTTCGGAAACTTCGAGCAAATTCAAGTCGCCGCGCGAAATCTGGAAAATCAGCAGATTGCGAAAATGGTTCAGCAAATCGGAAAGCAATCTTCCCAAATCTTTTCCGTTTTGCGCCAATTCGTTCAATTGCGTGAGCGCGATTTGAATTTCGCCGGCGAGAACGGCTTTGCTTAAATTCAAAATCTGGCTTTCGGCGGCGAGGCCGAACATGGAAAGCACGTCGGCTTCCTCAATTTTATCGCCGCAAAAACTGATCAATTGATCCAAAGTGGATTCGGCGTCGCGCATTCCGCCGTCCGCGCCGCGCGCAATCGCATGAAGCGCGGCGGCGTCAATTTTTACTTTTTCTTTCGTCGCGATTTCGGCGAGATGTTTTGTGATGAGCGCGGCGGGAATCCGGCGCAAATCAAATCGCTGGCAGCGCGAGAGAATCGTCGGCAAAACTTTTTCCGGGTCGGTCGTCGCGAACATGAATTTCACGTGCGCGGGCGGTTCTTCCAAAGTTTTCAGCAGCGCGTTGAACGCCGCCGTCGAGAGCATGTGAACTTCGTCAATGATGTAAATTTTGAACTGCGAATTGGCCGGCGCGTATTTGCAGGTCTCGCGCAACTCGCGCACCTGCTCGACGCCGTTATTGCTCGCGCCATCAATTTCCAAAACGTCCAGCGCGCGGCCTTCGGTGATTTCCTGAACGTGAAAATCCGTTTCATCAAAATCCACTTTTGGTCCGCCGGTGGAGTTTAGACATTTTGCAAAAATTCTAGCGATGGTAGTTTTTCCAGTTCCGCGCGGGCCGCAAAAAAGATAGGCGTGCGCGATGCGTTTTTGCTCAATCGCGTTGGCCAACGTTTGCGTGACGTGTTCCTGCCCGACCACGTCGGCGAAACGTTGCGGGCGGTATTTGCGGGCAATGACTTGATAGGACATTTATGATTTACGATTGATGATTTATGATTGCCGCGCGAGACTTCGATTTTTCCAAATCATAAATCGAAAATCATAAATCATAAATAAAAAAATGCCAGGGTGACTGCGGCAGATGCAAAGCAAACTACCGTTGCTGCCTTCCGGCCCTGGCGGGATTCGTAAGTCCGCAATCCGCAGGCCCTGACAAAAACAATTTGCCGGAAATTTTATGAATTGTCGAGAAAATGCGTTCGTGAAAATTTTGAATCACATTTTCAAATCGGATTTATCATCGGCCAGCCCGACGCTTTCATTGCCTTGTAACCGCCGGCCAGCGAGAAAACATTTTTATAGTCGAGCTTTTGCGCGGTTTCCGCCGAGAGCGCGGAACGAAATCCGCCGTCGCAATACAAAATCAATTCGGTTTTTACGTCAGGAAACATTTTTTCCAAATCACGTTCCAAAATTCCCCTGCCCAAATGTTTTAGTTTCTGACGCCTGGCAGGCAGAACGTATTGACAAATCATTTTTGCTGGAGCATCGTCAAGATTGTTTTGAGTCAAATGAAAAAATCGTCAACCAAATTAAGTCCGTTCCTTCGCTTTGTGGCGGCTGGAATGTTGCTGGTTTGGGTTGCGGCGGTGACGGCTTGTTCCACTGAATGTCTTGGAGAAGATTCTCATTCTGATTCG
>Ga0207933_1000340_pt1 | contig 48097 bp, 40 predicted proteins | sample NGESurdeep092012_4_FD_184488 | JGI IMG/M metagenome (GOLD analysis project Ga0207933, IMG submission 184488) | Arctic peat soil microbial communities from Barrow, Alaska - NGEE Surface sample F53-3 deep-092012 (SPAdes) | ecosystem: Environmental > Terrestrial > Soil > Wetlands > Peat ... | reverse complement strand
TTCATAAATGGGTGCACATTCAAATTGGGAAGGAGCTACTTCATTGTGCCTTGTTTTTAAAGGTATCCCTAATTTATATGCCTCATCTTCATAATCCCTCATAAAAGCATAAACCCTTTCTGGGATTGCGCCAAAATAATGATCTTCTAATTGTTGCCCTTTTGCAGGCGCATGCCCAAAAACAGTACGGCCAGTCATAATAATATCCGGGCGGGCGCTTGCTAAAGTGGCATCTACAACAAAATATTCCTGTTCCCAACCTAAAGTTGGTTTTACGGAAGTAATATTTTTATCAAAATACTGACAAACATCCACAGCCGCTTTTTCCAGCGCCACAGAAGATTTTAATAACGGAGTTTTAGCATCAAGTGATTCACCTGTGTAAGAAACAAAAATGGTAGGAATACACAATGTATGGCCATTACCAATTTCTACAATAAAAGGTGGAGATGATGGGTCCCAGGCGGTATAACCACGCGCTTCAAAAGTGGCCCTTATTCCACCACTTGGGAAAGAAGATGCGTCAGGTTCCTGCTGAATTAAAGCAGCACCATCAAATTCTTCCAAAGCAGTTCCGTCTCCTTTAATCGTAAAAAAGGAATCGTGTTTTTCTGCCGTAGCTCCGGTCAAAGGCTGAAACCAGTGAGTATAATGAGTAACATTTTTTGTTTCTGCCCAGCTTTTTAATGCCGAAGCAATCTGGTCGCCCATTTTCCTGTCAATTTTAGTTTGATTCTTTATTGAGGAAACGAGGCTTTTGTAAGCTTCATCGCTTAAAAATTCACGGGCTTTTTTTAAATCAAAAACATTTTCTGCAAAAAATCCGGTGATTTTTCTGGAAGATTCTACTTCATGGCTTCTTGGCGATGCGAGAAGTTCATGTAGGGCATTTAGTCGTAATGATTGCATTTTTAAAATTTTGAGGCACAAAAAAACGATTTTATTTTCATAAAATCCAAAAAAACTTCAACATTAGAGGCTTTATAGCTTAATTTTTACAAAAAAATAAACATATAATTTCTAATAATGTTTTGTTTCCGGATTCTTATTAAAATATAATTACAGTAAACAAACATTTAACCTCAATTCCTATTTTATTTGATAATTAATTTTTCTTAAACAGTTTTAAAAACTTTTGCCAATCCATATAACAAAAAACAGGGATCAGTAAAAGAGTAAAATAAATACTTCTGTATCTAACAATAGAACCAATTATGGGCACCGTATATCCTATTTCGAGCATCACACCCATGCTTAAGAATAGGCAAAAATATATTAGTGGGTTAACCACAATTTTTTTCTTGTGATAAAAAATAAAAAAAAGAGATAGAATTTCAATCAGAAAAATTTCGATTGCAAAAGGCAAAAATTGCCAATTAATTATTTTTAAAAGGTAAGGGCGCATTAAAGCGTGATTAAAAGCTTGTGGAGCATTAGTTATGTAGCTTTTAAAATTGGGCGAAAGAGGTTTTAATGGGATAGTAGAATTGCCCATTTTGCCTATCTCTATAAAACTTTTCTGCCTTTCGCTTACAAATTGCGGAAGATTGGTTTTTGAAGAAATAAAACCTGAGCAAAAAAACAATATGCTCGTAATAAAATAAACAATAAAAAAAGAAAGCAAAGCATGTTTGGGAAATTTGTTCGCAATAATCCAGGCAATCAAAGCTGGTATTATTGCGATAAAAACAAAATTTCTTACTAAAAAAATCAGCATTAAAAATAATGCAATAATAAAAATACTTTTCCAGGAAAAAGCAGTTGTTTTCATTAAAAACAAATGATAAATAATCATAGAAAGAGAGAGGAATATCAAACCATCGCGGTGGATCATTGCCGAAAAAAACAGAGCCGATGGAAGAAGAAAAACGCAAAAAATAAGTTGATAAAAGCACTTTGGAAAAAGATGAATAAAAACTTTATAAAGGGCTACGCATCCAATAAAAACTAAAAAATTAAAAAAAAGAGTATTGATCCAAAAAATTTTAAAACTAAAAATATCAAAAATAGAAAGCATTTTAGCAATCAGAATGGTACGCAGGTTATTCCAATAAGAATGGTAATCGTTGAAAACCCTTGAATAACCACTTACATAGGAATTATGAAAAAAATTTAAAAAATATTGATGCGGGTTGTGAAAAAGTAAATTAAATTCTTCAATTCCCATATTATGAAAAGTAACAGAATCAGAAACCGGTAAAACGTATAGGTTAATATAACTTCCCACAAGCAACGAAAAGATCCTGATAAAAAATAAAACGAGCAGCGTTTTTTTGGATAAACCTGATGTATTAAAAAACCTGATACGGGTAATTAGCCAGCAAAAAAGTATGCCATAAAAAATGAATAAAAGGTAAACCAAGCAAAAAAAAATTTAATTGTGGGAAGTTAGTTAAAATATTTACACCGGATATTCTGATAGAAGATTTAGAGATTGTAATTTTGCTTTTTTTAATACAATTATGGAAATAACTTTTGAAACTGCAGAAAAACTCGGGCTTAAAAAAGATGAATTTGAAAAAATCGTTGAAATACTTGGCCGTACGCCAAATTTTACAGAATTGAGCGCTTATTCAGTTATGTGGAGTGAGCATTGCAGTTATAAAAATTCTATTAAATGGCTCAAAACTTTGCCTAAAGAAGGTTCCCGGCTTTTGGTAAAAGCCGGTGAAGAAAATGCAGGATTAATGGATATTGGAGACGGGCTGGGCGTTGTTTTTAAAATCGAAAGCCATAATCATCCTTCCGCGATCGAACCTTTTCAGGGCGCTGCTACTGGCGTTGGCGGCATTCACCGTGATATTTTTACGATGGGAGCGAGGCCAATTGCCACGTTGAATTCTTTGCATTTTGGAAATATTAATAATGAAAAAACGCAACACTTGTTAAGCGGAGTGGTAAGTGGCATCGGGCATTATGGAAATTGTTTTGGAGTTCCTACCGTGGGCGGAGAAATTTATTTCGAAGAATGTTACCATACCAATCCATTGGTAAATGCGATGAGCGCGGGCGTTGTACGTTTAGGCGAGACCGTTAGTGCGACAGCTCTTGGCAAAGGAAATCCTGTATTTATTGCAGGAAGCGCAACAGGAAAAGATGGAATGGGAGGAGCAGCTTTTGCTTCCGCAGATATTACAGAAAACAGCGCAGAGGATTTGCCTGCAGTACAGGTGGGCGACCCTTTCCAAGAAAAAAAATTATTAGAAGCTTGTTTGGAAGTGATTCAAACCGGTGCTGTAGTTGGAATGCAGGATATGGGCGCTGCGGGCATAATTTGTTCAACTGCTGAAACAAGCGCGAAAGGTGGCGTTGGCATGAATATTTTTTTAGAAAAAGTTCCTACCCGGCAACAAGGAATGAAAGCGTGGGAATTGCTTCTCAGCGAAAGCCAGGAAAGAATGCTTTTAACGGTGCAGAAAGGAAAGGAAAAAGAGGTGATTGCTATATTTGAAAAATGGGACCTTCCGTGCAAAGAAATTGGAGAAGTTACTGATGGAGAAATGCTTCGCTTTTATATGAATGGAGAGTTGGAAGCAGAATTGCCTGCTGAAAGTTTGGTTCTTGGCGGAGGCGCTCCTGTTTACGAAAGGGAATATAAACAACCAAAGTATTTCGAGAAAATAAAAGTTTTTGACCCAGCTATAATTCCACTTCCCCAGGATTTAAAAAGTGTTGCAGAGAAAATAATTTCACTTCCTTCCATCGCTTCTAAAAAATGGATTTATGAGCAATACGATAGTATGGTGGGCGCTGCCAATCTTAATACCAATGCGCCTTCCGATGCTTCCTTTGTTGCCATACATGGAACCAAAAAAGCACTTGCGTTGACCACAGATTGCAACAGCCTTTATGTTTTTTCAAATCCTTTTGTGGGTTGTATGATCGCGGTAAGTGAAGCGGCCAGAAATATTGTTTGCAGTGGTGGTATGCCTTTGGGAGTAACCAATTGTTTGAATTTTGGAAATCCTTATGACCCCGAAGTTTATTACCAATTTGTAGAGAGCATCAAAGGAATGTCAGAAGCGTGTTTGAAATTTGATACTCCCGTTACAGGTGGCAATGTAAGTTTCTATAATCAATCGCCCTCAGGGCCGGTTTATCCAACGCCAGTTATCGGAATGGTTGGGCTTTTGGAAGATTTTAAAAATAAAATGACTTTGGATTTTAAGAGCGAAGGAGATGAAATTTATTTATTGGGCAAAAACATTGAAGATTTTAATTGCTCTGAATACCTGCATAAAATTTGCGGCATTGAATATTCACCTGCTCCTTATTTTGATTTGGATGAAGAATTTCGTTTACACGAAACCGTTAGTTTGCTTATCAAAAATAAAATAATCGTTTCTGCTCATGATATTTCTGAAGGAGGATTGTTTGTAACGCTTGCTGAAAGCGGATTTAATAGAAATTTGGGATTTACAGTAAACAAACAAAAAAGTGAAATTCGTAATGACGCATATTGGTTTGGAGAAGCACAAGGTAGAGTTGTCGTTACAATTACAGGAGATAAAGTGGAAGAATTTGAAAATTCTGTAAAAATTCCGTTTGAAAAATTAGGAACAGTGAATTCAGAAAACATTATAATAGATAAAGAAAACTGGGGAAACATTTCAGGGTGGAAAGAAAAATATGATAATGCCATCGGGAATTTATTGAAAGCAAAATAAAATGGATAAATCATCAAATATTGTTATCACCGGTGCAGCAGGCTTTATTGGAAGTTGCCTTGTTGGATTTTTAAATAAAGCGGGTTATGAGAATTTGATATTGATAGATGATTTTTCTCATGAAGAAAAAGAAGCAAACCTGGAAGCAAAAAAATTTATCATCAAAATAGAAAGAGAGAAATTTTTTGATTGGCTGGAAACCGAAAACCGGAATATTGAATTTGTTTATCATATTGGCGCAAGAACAGATACCACAGAATTTGATTATTCTGTCCACGAGCATTTGAATGTGGAATATTCAAAAAAGATATGGAATTATTGTGTTAAAAATAATATTCCGGTTGTGTATGCATCTTCGGCAGCAACCTATGGTGCAGGCGAATTAGGATATAAAGATGATGAATCTATAATTGAAAAATTGAAACCATTAAATCCGTATGGCATTTCTAAAAACGAGTTTGATAAATGGGCGCTTCGAGAGGTAAAGGTTGACAATGCGCCACCTGCTTGGGCAGGATTAAAATTTTTTAATGTTTATGGCCCTAATGAATATCACAAAGCAAGAATGGCAAGTGTTATTTTTCATTCTTACAATCAAATCATGCAAAATGGGTTTGTAAAACTTTTTAAATCCCATAAAAAAGAATTTAAAGACGGTGAACAATTAAGGGATTTTATTTATGTAAAAGATGTTTTGAAAATTTGCTATTGGTTTTTGGATTGTTGGAAAACAGATTCAAAAACTTTTATTTCAGGAATCTACAATGTTGGTACCGGAAAAGTCAGGACTTTTAACGATTTGGTAGACGCTACTTTTTCATCTTTGGATAAAACAACCAAAATAGAATACGTGGATATGCCTGAAGATATTCGGGAAACTTATCAATATTTTACTGAAGCTGAAATGAATAAAATTCGCTCTGCAGGCTATTCTCAGCCATTTTTTTCTTTAGAAGAAGGAGTAGACGATTATGTAAGAACTTATCTGTCCAAAAAGGAATATTTTTAATTGTATCATCTTATCTATCTGAAAACAGGAATTACCTTTATTTGTTGCTTTACTGTCAAATCTGAGTTGATAAATTTTATTCCTCTTAGCGCAACTAAAAGAATTTGCTTTAAAAAAATCAGAATATTTGTATTATTTCTATTTTTTTCCACAAAACCTTTTATAACTTTTTCAGCTTAAATAATAAATGTAAGTTTGCATGACCTCACGGATATTTTTAATATCATTTTACTTTTCCGCGGTCATTTTTACTGTTATTCATTTCAACAATTCTATTCAAAAAGTTGTGATGAGGGGCGGTATTATTTTTTAAATCAATTCATAAATGGCTAAATACATTTTCGTAACTGGCGGCGTTAGTTCTTCTTTGGGCAAAGGCATTATTGCGGCTTCCCTCGCAAAACTTTTACAGGCAAGAGGTTTGCGCGTTACAATCCAAAAATTTGATCCATATATTAATGTTGACCCCGGAACTTTAAACCCGTATGAACACGGTGAATGTTTTGTTACAGAAGATGGGGCAGAAACTGATTTGGACCTGGGCCATTATGAACGTTTTTTAAACATAAATACAAGCCAGGCCAATAATGTAACTACAGGAAGAATTTATCAAACGGTGATTAACAGAGAACGCGAAGGCGATTACCTGGGGAAAACCGTACAAGTAGTACCTCATATTACAGATGAAATTAAACGTAGGATGATGCTGCTTGGCGAAAAAGATGAATATGATATTATTATAACTGAAATCGGAGGTACCGTTGGCGATATTGAAAGCCTTCCTTTTATTGAAGCTGTTCGCCAAATTCAATGGGAACTGCCGGATGAAGATTGCATTGTTGTACATCTCACATTGGTTCCTTATTTAAAAGCAGCAAAAGAATTAAAGACAAAGCCAACTCAACATAGCGTAAAGCTGATGAGCGAAAATGGTGTCCACCCAGATATTTTAGTTTGCCGCACAGAGCGCCCTTTAAGTGAAGACCTTAAAAGGAAAATTGCTCTTTTTTGTAATGTAAAAGTAGATTCGGTAATAGAAGCTGCAGATGCTTCTACCATTTATGAAGTTCCTATTGCAATGCTCCGGGAAAAACTGGACCTGATTGTTTTGAGAAAATTAAACATTCATAATTACAATGAGCCAGAGCTTACCAAATGGAAAGAATTTTTGGATAAAGTAAAACATCCCGGTAATAAGGTTACCATTGGACTCATCGGAAAATATATTGAACTCCAGGATGCTTACAAATCAATTCTCGAATCTTTTATCCATGCCGGAGCAATCAATGATTGCAAGGTGCAGATAGTGAATATACATAGTGAATATATTGATGAAGAAAATGTAAATGAAAAATTAATAGGCCTTGATGGATTATTAGTAGCGCCGGGATTTGGATTTAGAGGAGTTGAAGGGAAAATAATTTCGGTGAAATATGCGCGTGAAAATAATTTGCCTTTTTTCGGAATTTGCCTGGGAATGCAAATGGCTGCAATAGAATTCGCAAGAAATGTTTTGGGCATTGCAGATGCGGATTCTACCGAAATGAACCCGGACACACAAAATCCTGTTATCGATATGATGGAAGAGCAGAAAAAGGTTTCCATGAAAGGCGGGACTATGCGTTTAGGTTCTTACCCATGTATAATTAAGGAAAATACATTGGCTTATTCAATTTATGGGACTACCGAAATAAATGAACGCCACCGGCACCGCTGGGAATTTAATAATAAATACCAGAAACAATTTGAGGATGCCGGAATGATAGCAAGTGGCATTAATCCTGAAAACGGCCTGGTTGAGATTTTAGAACTTAAAAACCATCCCTTCTTTATCGGCGTACAATATCATCCCGAATTAAAAAGCACAGTAGAAAATCCTCATCCATTATTTGTCCATTTTATAAAAGCAGCGAAAAAATTTACCCAGGTAGACCAGGCTAAAACCGAATTGTCTAAAGTAGAAGCTTAATCATACTTCTTATTGACAATTAACAATTTTCCTTTTTATCTTGTTAAACCCTGAAGGCATAAATTACGTCTATAATGTATCTTTGCCCCCTTTTCTCTATCCAATAAAAAAAATTATAATGATAAAAAAGTTACTTCTCATCTTTTTAATTTTTTATACTTCAAATGTATTTTGTCAAAATAATACTTTAGGCGCCAGCGATCCTGCAGCAAAAACTATTTTAGATAATGTAAGCAAAAGATTTAAAACCTATAAGACGGTTACTGCCAATTTTACATTAAGTATTACAGATGCAAATGGTAAAGTACAAGGAACGAAAAAAGGGATACTATATATGAAAGGGCCAAAATACCGTGTAAATATTTCGGGGCAGGAGATTTATAGCGATGGCGATAATATCTGGACCTATGATAAATCAGCTAATGAAGTACAATTGACAAAATTTGACCCTACAGCCAATACCATTACTCCGCAAAAAATGTTTACTAATTTCTATGATACAGATTTTTTATATAAATTAAATGGAGAAAAGAAAGACGGAAATAAAATAGTTCAGGAAATTGAGTTAACTCCTGTAGATAAGACAAAAACTTATTTTAAGGTTTTAGTAAATGTTGATAAAGTATCTAAAAATATCACCTCCAGCAAAATTTTTGAAAAAAACGGCGACCGTTATATTTACACAGTAAATTCGATGAAAACTAATACCGATATTCCCGAATCATTATTTGTTTTCGATGCTAAAAAATATCCCAAAGTAGAAGTGGTGGATTTGAGGTAATTCAAAATACTTGCAATTGCTTTTGAAAAATGGCTTCTGATAAAATGGCATTTATCCTGGCCAGCTATAAGAATCAATTTTTAATCCGGCTAAATTTATCACTCTGTCAACGACTGTCGATGCTGCATCTTCTATTGTTTTAGGTTTGCTGTAAAATGATGGAGAGGCGGGGCAAATAATTCCACCCGCAAGAGTAATTGTTTCCATATTTTTAATGTGGATTAAATTGTAAGGAGTTTCTCTTACAACACAAATCAGTTTTCTTCTTTCTTTTAAAATTACATCTGCCGCGCGTGAAATCAGGTCATTTGACAAACCGGAAGCTATTCTTCCCAGAGTTCCCATACTACACGGAACAATAATCATAATATTAAAATTAGCGGAACCTGATGCGAAAGGAGCCATGAAGTCATCTTTTTTAAAATAAGTTGCTTCATAATTATCATAGTCATTTTTGCCGATTTCTTCCTGCCAGACAATCTTGGCATTATCTGTGATAACTATATTTAAATCTGACCACTGTGATTTTAATTTGATAAGCTTATCTAATAGTAGTTTTGCATAAATAGAACCACTGGCGCCGGAAAGGGCTACGATTATTTTATTCATTTAAAATTTATTGAAAGATTAAAAATATTTTTGCATAAATCAAATAAAATTCAATAAAAACCGTTTTATACTCATGGAAAAAAAGGTGTCAATTGTTTTCATCGCCTGTTTATTTGTTTTTTCATTTGCCAAAGTTAAACCAACTGAAAAAGAAAAAATAAATTGGTTAAGCATTGATGAAGTAAATACGAAGATGAAAAGTGACCCTAAGCCCATTATTATGGATATTTATACTAACTGGTGCTATTGGTGTAAAATGATGGACAAAAAAACGTACACCAATCCCAAAGTAATCTCTTATATTAATGAGCATTTTTACGCGGTAAAATTAAATGCGGAAACAAAGGAACCAGTAATCTGGAATAATAAAGATTATAATTATGATGAGGCAAATAAAGTGAACGATTTTGCGTTATATGCCACACAAGGGCAATTAGCATTTCCAAATACGGTAATTTTTCCTCAAAAAGAAAATATTCCGTCAGCAATTCCCGGATTTATGGAACCAAAAGAAATAGAAATAATTCTGAAGTATTTTGGAGAAGGGTATTATAAAACAGAGAATTTCAACGAATACTCTGCAAATTTTAAAGCAAAATGGTGAAAGCAATCTAAAAATATAAAAATTACGTAAGTAATTTAAACTCGGTTTTTCATAGGATATTGGATTATAACAGGGGTGGATTTCCATCCGGCCCCTTTTTTTTATTTCTTTTGAAAAATAAATTAAACCAATGCAACGTTTTAGAGTCGAATGAGGTCTAAGATATGAATTTAGCGTTTTTGTATTTGTAGAAATGTGAAGTAAAAAAAATTAAAAATTGGCGAAAGCCTTAAAAATATAAAACTACACAAGTAGTTAAACTCGGTTTTTCATAGGATATTGGATTATAACAGGGGTGGATTTTTATCCGGCCCCTTTTTTATTTTATCCAAATCCCAGTAAACGAACAAATAAGGTTGATTTTTATTTTAGCATTTTAATAAACCTACATAAAGCCATAATCCAAAACACGCCGCAAATACCTTCTATCCTGGATAATCCACGTTACTTCATAACTTCCGGTACGGTCTTTAGAAAATAGATAAATATAAACCCTTTCACCCATTTTTGAAAGGTAAACCGCGTCAGTAGTCCTTTCTACGCCTTTATCATTATAAGTAAAATTCAAATTAAACAAATCGGAATAAACTGCGGGTGGAATAGCAACCGTATCGCCCCGAATAATTAAAGTAACAGAACTGATTTCAGTTTTAGGCATTTTACTGTAATTCCCATAATAAGGTTTATGGTCAATTCTTACGAGGTATTTATCGTCATAAGAAAGTTTATGCTTTGTGGGGTCAAACGGAGCAATTTTTACCTCCGCTTTAATTCCTTTGCCTTCAAAAACAATAGAATCTTTGCCAAGGGAAGTGTAAGTTATTTTTTCTAAAGGAAGGGCGCCCACACCTTCACCGATTCCTGATAAGGTAAATGTGGCCAAATCTGCCCTGATATCTTTGGTATGAAACCTTTCAAAAGATTCTGTTTTTCTGCGAGAATCGTCCATATCATAATCCTGGGCTAAAACACTCCCGGCGAAACACACTGTTATCAAAAAAAATAAAAAATGTTTAGCGTATTTCATGATGGTTTCTTTTTCTTTCGCTATTTTTTCACCTGCGGGTAACCTTTGTCGATCCAATCGGTTTTAATATTATGAGGGAGATCGAGTAAATGAAAATTAGTAAAATTCATTTCTTTTAATAGTGCAATCGCTGGCCTTACATTAGGGCAATGGTCAAAAGGGCAACAGCCACAATAAATTACAATATCTGTAGAACGGAAAACATCCTTCAAATTATCTCTTAATTTATCAAGGTTTTTTTGGTCGCTTGTCATACCGATATCTATCGAGTGAGGAATAACGACACCAGGCCCGATACAATAAATAAGAGGAAGAACTTTATTGGAATCGAGGGTTGTGGCTAATTTTGCCGGCTCTATTAATTGATCTTTTGTCCAATTCTCAGGTAGCTGCGCATTACATTGTTGAAAACCTAAAGCGATTATTACCAATAATAAACAGGAATATATCTTTTTTGTTTTCATGTAATTGATTTATCCAAAAATAAAATAAATATTTTTTTATTTTCTTCAATTAACTTTTTTGTAAAAAATAGCAGAACAAAGAGCCAATCATTTGGAAGTATCGCTATTCGCCTTTTCTACTTTTGCTTTCTTTCTGAAAAAGCCGCGAAGTAAAAAATTATGTTGAACTGCTTCAAGGTCGTCATTCAATTTCACGCTGGCTGATTGCAGATTTTCCATAGTTGATTTTAAATTTTTAGTCGTTTTTTCATCGCCTAACAACATACCAGCCGGAGCATTTGTATTTTTTAACCCATTGTTTACAGTATTAGCCGCATCTTGTAAGCTGCTCATTATTTCCTTGGATTTACCTGAAACCTCCTCCAATTGTGAAACGGTGGAGCGCAGTTTGCTAAAAATGACGGTGTCGGTAACGAGGTCATTTGCAAGATTGCCCTTTTCGTTTAATTTCGAAGTGTAATTATTCACATTCGCTGTAAGTTTTTCGAGATTCGAAGACGCATTTTTTAAAGTCACCACGGTTTTATTTAATTCATCAGCAAAAGTTTCATCGTTTAATAATTTTCCTATAGAACCTTTACCCTCGGCCATTTCACTGCTTATCAATTTAAAATTATTAGTAATATCGAGCAGGTTATCATTATTTTTTGAAAGTGTTGCCATCATAGCCTCGGTGTTCAACAATTCCTCATTATTCAATACGTCGTCATTTTTAATAGGCGGTGCTTCAGCAGAACCTCCATAAATTTCAATTATTTTATTTCCTATTAATCCATCACTTGATATTTTAGCCTTTGCGTTATTATGGATATAAGCAACTGATTGGTCGTTAATATTCATATCGACTTCTACCTTTCCAATGCCTATTAATGTAACTGTTTCGATGGTGCCAACTTTTACGCCTGAAAACCACACATTATTTCCTTTTTGTAATCCGTTTACATTCTGGAAAAAAGTTTTTATAGCTATTGATTTCTTAAAACTATTTTTTTGTGAACCAAGCGTAAGCACAGTCCAGATAAATATCGCAAGGCCAAGGAAGATAAATATTCCCACTATAATGGCTCTTCTGTATCCGTTTGATTTCATAAATTATGTAATAAAATTGTATTTATAAAAATTTTGAATCCTTTCATCTTCACTTGCGAAAACCTCTTGAAATGTGCCTTCCTTGATGAATCTACCTTCATATAACATCGCAATTGTGTCGCCGGTTGTTTTAGCACAGGTAAGGTCATGCGTAATTATGATAGCGGTAGTATTAAATTTTAGTTTCACTTCATTTATCAAATTATTAATTTCTATGCTCGTTATTGGGTCAAGCCCCGATGTCGGTTCATCATATAACATAATTTTGGGCCTTAAAATTAATGTTCTTGCAATGCCTATTCTTTTTCTTTGGCCCCCTGATAACTCAGAAGGCATTTGATTGATGGTTTGCAATAATCCTACCGCGTCCAAAACTTCTTCAATTTTCTGTTTTACTTCGCTCCTGCTTAAATTTTTTGAATGCCTTACTAAAGGAAAAGCCAGGTTTTCCTTTACGGTCATACTATCATACAGCGCGCTGCTTTGGAAAGAAAACCCAATCTCCAGCCGAAGTGCTTCCAATTCTTTGTATTTCAATAATTCAACTTCTTTTCCCAGGACATTTACCTGCCCACTATCTGGTTTTAATAAACCGCAAACAATTTTAATGAGCACAGACTTACCAGTTCCCGATCTTCCTAATACCACCAGATTTTCCTTATTATGTACGTCAAGGTTTATGCCACGCAAAACTTCATTCTCACCAAAAGACTTATAAAGATCTTTTATTGAAATTACAATTTCACTGCTATCAATCAATTCATTGGTTAATTCCATCGCTACCTAATGCTATTTGTTATTTGTACAATAAGGATTTCCTCTATAAAAATTAAAAACATAGATAAAACTACCGATAAATTTGCCGCTTTGCCAACGCCTTCAGTCCCATTTTTTGCATGAAACCCTTTGTAACAGCCAACCATTCCTATCGTAAACCCATAGACTATACTTTTAAATAAGGAAGCAAAAATATCAAGGAAAGAAATTTTATTGAAAGCTTGTTGAAAAAAAGTTACAAAACTGGTCATTTCATTCTGGTGCACGTTAATAAAGGCACCCATCATAGCCACAAACCCGGTATAACACATAAGTAATGGAATCATAATGGTAGTGGCCAATACACGGCTTACTACCAAAAACTTAAAAGGGTTGACCGCAGAAACTTCCATCGCATCTATTTGTTCTGTAACCTTCATCGATCCTAATTCAGCGGCAATATTCGATCCTACTTTTCCAGCGCAGATTAATGCCGTAACCAAAGGCGCAAGAGCCCGGATAATGGCAATAGCAACAAGGCTTGGTAACCAGGACGTAGCACCAAAGTCTGCAAGTGAGGGCCTTGATTGTTTGGTAAAAACGAGGCCCGTTATAAATCCTGTAAGCGATATCAGGAATAAAGATTTATATCCTATTTCATAACACTGTTTGATGATTTCCTTAATTTCATAAGGAGGCTTAAAAAGCTCTTTAAAAAACCGGATAATAAATTGAGCTGCAGAGTAAAGATCAATAAAAATAGTATCTATCTTTTTTGAAATCAGATTTTTTTCAATTGGTTTACTATTCATTATAATTATTCTTCTATTTCTTATTGCAAATATGGCACCTGAAAATTAAAATATTGATTTTTTTTACAAAGAGATACAATTCTGGAAAAGGGTTTCAATTTTTATTTTCAAAATTATCTTGTTATCAAACACATTAATTTTAGGCTGCTTTTAAATAAAACCTAGTTCAAGGCCAATGACTTTTATATCCTTTATAAAAGGAAATATAATTTTCAGTCTTGTGAAGTTTGCATTTAAACTAATGCGGCCTCACTACCAAATTTTAATATTTCCTCCAACTGAATCAATACGAAAACCTATCTTCTTAAAACTAAGAGTATTACTCCTGCTCTTTAATCTCATCCTTTGCTGGTTGATTTAACAAAAACTTTTAATAATTGAAATTAACTTGCCGCCCTATTAAAATCGATTTAATGCATACGATCTACAAGATACTTTTCTTGATAGCAATCTCTTTTACTGCCAGAACTGTTGTTTTTGCCCAGATTGTAAAGGATTCTGTATCTCGGGATAATGTAAATACTGATTCTATTCCACCTACTTCTGCTAATTTAGATTCCATTCCCGGTTCTGATTCCATTCCCAGTTCTGTAAATGTAGAACTGGAAAATATTTTTAATGCCAAAACCCCAAAACAATATTCCCTTTCGCACATAACTGTTACCGGTACTACATTTGACCCCAATTTAATTATTTCTATTTCCGGGCTTGCTATAGGTGATAAATTAACACTTCCGGGAAGTGATGTTTTTTCTAAAGCAATTACTAATTTGTGGAAACAGAACCTGGTTTCTGATGTTGAAATCTATTTTACTGAATTAAAAGGCAACGATCTTTCGATTGAGATTCATATTACTGACAGGCCAGTCCTTTCCAATTTTAAATTTAAAGGAATATCAAAAACAGAAGCCGACGATATCAATAAAAAGCTTGACCTGAAAAAAGGTAGAGTAACGAGGGTAACCGAAGGGTTTAAAGTATCCGCCATTTCTACTATTAAGAAATTTTTTGTTGATAAAGGGTTTAGAAATGTTGATGTGGTAATTAATGAATCAAAAGATACCAAAGCTAACAACGCAGTTAATCTTTTTATCACCGTAAACAAAAATGGTAAAGTAAGAGTAAATAATATTTATTTCGCAGGCAATCAAAAAGTGAGTGACCTGAAATTGAAAAAACAAATGAAGGGGACCAAAGAAAAAAGCAGGTTTACTTTATTCCCTACTAAAGATTATAACGTTTATGATTCTACAAAAACAAACCACCTTACTTTTAATCAGTATTTAAATCAGAATGGATACCTGATTCCTTCTAAAACAAAAGAAGTACTTGACCCGTATGTGCGGTTTAAATTTCTAAGTTCTTCTAAGTTTAATGAAAAAAAATACCTGGAGGACAAAAATAAAATTCTGGATTATTACAATTCCCTTGGTTACAGAGATGCAACTATCGTTGCAGATACTACCTATAATGACAATGGAGACCTTGATGTAGCAATTAAACTTACGGAAGGGCCAAAATATTATTTTGGGAAAATTACCTGGAAAGGCAATACAAAATACTCGGATTCTTTATTGAACATATTATTAGGAATTAAGAAAGGCGACGTGTATAATGCGGAAACTTTAAATAAAAAGCTTGGCGTTGTTCCATCTCCCGAAGGAGGCGATATCTCAAGTTTGTACGAAGATGACGGTTATTTATTTTTCCATGTTACACCTGTTGAAACCGCCGTTTATAATGATACAATTGACCATGAAATCCGCATTGTAGAAGGCCCGCAGGCTACTATCGGCAAAGTAGGTATCAGTGGAAATAATAAAACCAAAGAATATGTGATTCGCCGTGAATTGCGCACCATCCCTGGTGAAAAATTCAGCCGTCAAAAAATTATAAGAACCCAACGCGAACTTTCTCAATTAGGGTATTTTGATGCTGAAAAAATTTCCCCGGGTATTGTCCCGCATCCTGAAAATGGAACGGTAGATATCACATGGAATGTAGTGGAAAAATCTTCAGACCAACTGGAACTTTCAGCAGGCTTTGGAGGTGGAATTGGGCTTACAGGAACATTAGGTGTAACTTTTAATAACTTTTCAATTTATAATATTTTTAAGAAAAAGGCCTGGAGCCCATTACCAGTAGGTGATGGCCAAAAGTTAAGCCTTCGGGGCCAGAGCAATGGCAGGCAGTTCCGATCCTACAATTTTTCATTTACCGAACCCTGGCTTGGTGGCAAAAAAAGAAATCCATTTACAATAGGGTATTATGATACTAAATACGCTAATGCGTATGATCCAAGAACCGGATATTATAATAAGAGTTATGCGGACTCTTCCTATATAAAAAATACCGGCATCAGTGTATCGCTCGGTAAACAACTAAAATGGCCTGACGATTTCTTTTCTTTAGTATATCAATTAAATTATCAAAAATATAATCTGAAAAATTATAATATATTCCCCGGATTACTCAACGGCGTATCTAATAACATAAGTTTTAAAATTACACTCGCCCGTAGTTCAGCCGGGCCTAATCCTATTTTCCCAACCGGTGGCTCAAACTTTATTTTAAGTACAGAATTAACACCGCCATATTCCTTATTTAGAGACGGAAGGCCATTGAGCGTTGCCGATCAATACAAATGGGTTGAATATCATAAAGAGCGTTTTACAGCCCAGTGGTATGTTCCTATTGGACAAGGGCGTGGAGAAAATAAAGACAAGCAATTCATTTTATACGCAGCAGCAAAATATGGTTTCCTCGGAAGGTATGATACACATGCTCCAACTTCGCCTTTTGGCCGTTTTCAGTTGGGAGATGCGGGGCTTAGTAATAACTATGGATTGTTAGGTTATGATATTATTGCTCAGAGAGGTTACCCGGTGTATGATAATTCTAACCCAAAAATTAATCCTGACCTAACCCAGGCAACTAACTTTTTTACTATTTTCAATAAATACACTTTAGAAATGAGGTACCCATTTAGTACTAGCGCAAGTAGTACCATTTACGGGCTTGCATTTTTTGAAGCGGCTAATGGCTGGTTTTCTTTTAAAGATTACAATCCTTTTCAGCTGCGTAGGTCTGTGGGAGTGGGAGTACGATTCTTCCTGCCCATGTTTGGCTTGCTTGGTTTTGATTACGGCATTGGGCTCGACAGAATAACCCCTACTACCGGGCTGAAAGGCGCTGCTAAATTTACCTTTATGCTTGGGCAGGAACCAGAATAAATAAATCAATAAAATAAAAATTACAAATATTTGTTGCTTTACTGTCAAATACAATTTCTATATTGAGAAAATTTAATCATTGAATAAGAAAATAATCTAAATGAAAAAGTTACTCTTTATTTCACTTCTATGTTTTGCTTTTGCAGGCAGTAGTTTAGCCCAACGCTATGCTGTGATAGATTCCAAATATATTTTAAGCAAATTGCCTGAATATAAAGAAGCACAGCAAAAATTAGATCAGTTTAGCAAAATGTGGCAACAGGAAATCGATCAAAAATCTACCGCGTTAGATAAAATGTATAAGGATTATGACGCTGAAAAAGTAATGCTAAGCGATGACCTGAAGAAAAAACGTGAAGATGAAATTTATAATAAAGAAAAAGAAGTACGCGATCTTCAACGGCAAAGGTTTGGATACCAGGGAGACCTTTTTAAAAAAAGAGAAGAATTGATAAAACCAATACAGGACAGGGTTTATAATGCTATCCAAAAATTGGCGGCAGAAAAATTATATGATTTTATTTTGGATAAAAGTGATGGAATTACCGTTATATTTGCCGACCCAAAACTTGATAAGAGTGATGATGTACTGAATGAACTGGGTGTTAAATAATTGTAAAACAAAAGATGGCATGCAGCCGAAACTATATTTTTAAACACTTTAATAAAACAAACCATAAAACAAAAATGAAACAATTTCTAACGATCCTCCTTATTTCTGCAGGAATATTCGGATTTTCTACGACAACAAACGCACAAAAAATTGGCTACATAAGTGCTGATGAAATTATACAATTAATGCCTGAAGCAGCAACTGTACAATCACAGCTTGACCAGTACCAGCAATCTCTTTATCAAAATGCACAGGATAAAAATGCTGCATTGACCGATGCCATTTCAAAATTTGTAAAAGATTCTGCTACCATGAGCCCAAGTATGAAAGAAGTAAGAAGAGGCGACCTTCAAAAGCAACAACAGGATCTTTCCGGTGAAAACCAGAAAATCCAGGATCAATTTTCACAAAAAAGGCAAGAGCTTTCAGCGCCTATTCAAAAGAAACTACAGGCCGCTATCGAAGCAGTAGCGAAAGAAAATGGCTACACTTATATTATGCCAAAAGAGGCTTTAATAGTAATGCCTCCGTCTGGTGATATTGGCCCATTGGTGATAAAAAAACTTGGTTTAAAAGAACCATCAACTGCTGCGCCAGCAAAGCCATAAATAATTAAAAATTTTATTTCCAAAGCCACTCTTTAAACGGAGTGGCTTTGTTATTTTTGTTTTATTATGAATAAAGCTCCGATTGGCGTTTTTGATTCGGGTTATGGTGGCCTTACTATTTTAAAGGAAATAAAAAAACTTCTTCCTGAATATGATTTTATTTACCTGGGCGATAATGCCAGGGCGCCTTATGGGCCTCGCTCTTTCGATACAGTTTATGAATATACTTTGCAATCTGTTAAATGGCTTTTTTCAAAAGGTTGCCCTCTAATCATTCTTGCCTGCAATACGGCTTCAGCAAAAGCATTACGGACTATTCAACAAAAATACCTTCCTGAATATAATTCTGAAAAAAGAGTGCTTGGCGTAATAAGGCCTACGGCGGAAGTTATCGGCAATTATTCTTCCTCAAAAAAAATTGGAATCCTGGGCACAAAGGGAACTGTAAATTCAGAATCTTATGTCATTGAAACCGGTAAATTTTTTCCTGCAATAAAAATATTCCAGCATGCGTGCCCAATGTGGGTACCGCTTGTAGAAAATAATGAATACAACTCTGAAGGTGCTGATTATTTTATTAAAAAAGACATTGATATTTTATTAAAACAATCACCTGATATTGATACGGTATTGCTTGCCTGCACTCATTATCCTTTATTAATAGAAAAAATAAATAAATACCTTCCTTCAAAAGTAAAAGTAATATCCCAGGGAAGTATCGTTGCCAAAAGTTTACAGGATTATTTAAAACGGCATTCTGAAATTAAAAACCGCTGCAGCAAAAACAGTGAATTAAATTTTTTTACCACGGATTCTACCAAAGATTTTGACAGGCATTCTCAAATATTTTTTGGAGAAAATGTAAATTCGCAACATGTGGATTTATAAAATTAAGCTTACGTACCAGCCTTTTTAAAATAAAGTTCCCTGTTCTCCCGGCCTTCTGAATTCCGTTGCATTTAATTTCCATCTGTCTTCATTCATGTGATATAATTTTCCATATTTTTTGTATTGTTGATTTACCATATCCGCAATACCACTTTCGCCCCTCATGCGCAGTCCCCAACGCGTATCGTTTACTTTTCCGTTATGGCTTGCTTCTATTAAATGCCATACTTTATCTGCACGGTCAGGAAAATTTTTATAGAGCCAATCGTGAAATAATAATTTTATGGAGCCATTTAACCTGATAAAAGTATAAGCAGTAAATTTTGCTCCGGCTTCGCTGGCTTCTTTCATTATTCTTTGCATTTCATGTTCGTTCAATCCCGGGATCATCGGCCCCATCATTACGCCCATTCTGATTCCGGCATTGCTTAATTCTTCTATTACTTTTAATCTTTGTCGCGCTGTTGCGGTTCTGGGTTCCATTACTCTTCGCAAATCTTCATTGAAAGATGTGATGGAAACCATTGCTGTTACCAAATTTTTAAGAGCCATTTCCTGCAAAATATCTTTGTCTTTTATAATCCAGGAGTTTTTAGTAAGAATACCTACAGGTTGATTGAATTCGTTACACGCTTCGAGCAACCCGCGTGTTAACCTGTATTTTTGTTCTGCAGGCTGATAACAGTCTGTATTGCCGCTTAACATAATAGGGTGTGGCTCCCACTTTGAATTCATTAAGGTTTTCCGAAGCATTTGCGGGGCGTTTATTTTTACAATTATTTTTCTTTCAAAATCGAGGCCTGCGCTGTAGCCCCAGTATTCATGGACATTTCGGGCATAGCAATAAATGCAACCGTGCTCGCATCCGGCATAAGGATTCATGCTGTACATCATTCCCAGGTCTGGGCTATCCACTTTATTTACAATACTTTTTACCTGCTGTTCTATATATTGCGTGGTTGTGTTTAGCTCTTCCCAATCGTCTATAGATTCAATTTCTTCTTTTACTGCCTGGTTTTTAAGAAACCGGTTTTGAGTATTAATCTGCGCACCCCGCCCGGATAAATATTGTTCTTTTTCTTCTTTTTTTTCTACAGAAACTTTGAAATGATCCTGCTTTAATTGTTTATTATTCATAGGTAATTTTTTTATGGGTAGATGGTTAATAATTAGTTTTATGGGCAGATTGAAATTATCCGAATATTTCCCCTTGTTTAGCATTAACAGGTAAATTCATAAATTCAAACCGCTGTATCATTTTATATTTTCCAGCCGGGAAACTTTTGCCAGCCCTAATTTCCAATGGCCTTTTTAATAGCAACATTTCTTCAGCAATAAAACTTCCGGTGAAATAACTGTTGCTGTAATCGATCCATCCTTTTTCATATTGCCAGGGCAATAATTTTCGCGCGATTGTCAAATGCGGGTTATCTATAAAATGAGGCTTGTTGTCTTTATTTAATGCCATTAATTGTTGCGCTGGTTTTAATTCTTTTACCAGGTTTTTAATCTGTTGTTTCGATTCTATATTGATATATATAGTATGTGATGGAAAACTGCCATAATCTTTTAAATCAACTTTAAAAGGCTGATAGCCCATTGCTATTCTTTTTAAACGATTGAGCACTGGTGCTTCTCTTATTTCGAATTGAACAAAGTTTACAAGCGTAATATGCGGTTTGGAATATAGTGCAGTAGGTGCTTTGTATTTTTCATAAAAATCTTCTTTTACCTGATTAATTTTGTCACGCAGGTATTCATGCGGGTTTAATACAAGGAGATACTCTGCATATTTATATCCCTCAATGGGTTTTATTAATAAATTATTCATAAAAGTTTTTCTTTTAAATATTTTAGCATAAATTTACTAAAAATATTAGTAACAAAACAAATAATTTTATGCCTTTTGATAATTTTTATTCTTCTAGGTATTCCGGAACCAAATCATTTGCTCAACATGATATTCATACAGCCAATGCGACTGGCTTTAGCGCTGCTGCTGACGATTATATGGAGCGTGGCATTGATTTGAATGAAGAACTGATAAGAAATAAGCCAGCCACTTTTTTTATGCGTGTAAACAGTGATGCAATGAACGAATCGGGGATTTATAAAGAAGACGTAGTGGTGGTTGACCGGTCATTAAAAGCTGCTCCCGGAAAAGTAATTATTGCCATACTTAATGGTGATATGTTGATTCGGCGTTTTGAAAAAAACAATAATAAAGTAAGGCTGCTGGCAGATTCTAATAAATTAGCCCCTATAAATATTGATGCTTCCTGCGAAGAGTTTGCAGTTTGGGGCGTAGTTACCTACGTTATTCATAAGCCATAAAATTTTGCTTATTTTTTTAAAATAAAAATTAATGAAAGCGATTGTTGATTGCAACAGTTTTTATTGCTCGTGCGAAAGAGTTTTTCGGCCGGAACTCTTTAAAAAACCGGTAGTTGTTTTAAGCAATAACGATGGTTGTATTATTTCGCGGAGCGATGAAGCAAAAATATTGGGGGTAGAAATGGCCGGTCCTTTTTTTATGGCAAAGGATTTAATCGAAAGGCACGGCGTAGCTACCTTTTCATCCAATTATAATTTGTATGGCGATATGAGCAGGCGTGTGATGGATACTTTAAAAATACTTGCCGGTGAAAAAAATGTGGAAGTATATTCAGTAGATGAAGCCTTCCTGGACGTCAGCAAATTAGATAAAAACCTTCTTTCAGAACATGCTTTTGAACTAAGAAAACGAGTAGAGCAATGGACGGGAGTTTCAGTTTCTGTAGGAATCGCTCCTACAAAAACCCTTGCAAAAATTGCCAATCATCTCGCTAAAAAAAATAAAGCCGCTACGAATTGTGTTTACACACTTACCGATGATGATAATATGGAAAAAGTATTAAAAACCACACCGGTACATGAACTCTGGGGAGTAGGAAGGGCGTATGCGCAAAAACTGGTGGATTGGAAAATAACCAACGCGTGGCAATTGCGTAATATGACTGAGGATTGGGCACACGAGCGCATGGGAGGCGTGGTAGGCGTAAGGCTTATCAAAGGAATTAAAAGGAATTCCATGTATTGAAATGGAAAAAGAATTAGTAACAAAAAAAATGATTGCTACCACGCGGATGTTTGGAAGAAACGTTACCAAGCTTTCTGAAATAAAAGAAGCTATTGCTACATACACTTCCAGAGCGGCAGAAAAACTTCGAAGGCAAAATTGTGCTACATCTGTAATACAGATATTTATGGTAGCGAAAGAAGAAAACCATCCGGCAAGTTTTAGCCATGGCGCTACGATAAGCGCTCATGCTACTTTGCCCGTAGCCACCTCAGTTACTGATGAATTAATTATTCCTGCGTTACAACTGGCAGAAAAAATTTATATGCCAGGTAAACTATATAAAAAAGCAGGCGTGATGCTAAGTGGCATTGTCCCTGACAACTGTATTCAGCATAATTTATTTCAACCTGCAACTTCAGCTAATAAACGATTACTGATGCAGGCGCTGGATAATATTAACAGCAGCATGAGAGATGATGTAATAAAATTTGCTTCATCAGGAATTAATACCGACTGGAAAATGAGGCGCGAATTTCGCTCCCCGAGATATACTTCCCGATGGAAAGAATTGAGAAAAGTAAATTAGAGCAAAATAGCATGTTTGCAAATAACTACGGCCATTTCTCATTTACAGGTTCATAGATTTCATGTTATCTTTGCGCGCCTCACAATTTTTTATTGAATAGGAGAAATAGTAAATCAAAATAAATCCGTTAAAAAGCGGTCAAAAATTTAAAGAATCAATGGCATTACAAGCAGGAATTGTAGGATTACCCAATGTAGGAAAATCAACTTTATTTAACGCAGTGAGCAACAGCGCCAAAGCGCAGGCCAGCAATTATCGGTTTTGTACCATCGAGCCAAATACTGGCCTGGTAAATGTTCCCGATAAAAGATTAAATGTTTTGGCAGGTTTGGTAAACCCTGAAAAAATTGTTCCAACCCAGATTGAGATTGTTGATATTGCAGGCCTTGTAAAAGGCGCGAGCAAAGGCGAAGGGCTGGGAAATAAATTTTTGGCAAACATCCGCGAAGTAGATGCGATCATTCACGTAGTCAGGTGTTTTGAAGATGAGAATGTATTGCGCGAAGAAGGCCCGATAAATCCGATAAGTGATAAAGAAATCATTGAGACAGAATTGCAACTTAAGGACCTGGATGGAGTAGAAAGGAAATTAGCCCGCGCTGAAAAAATGTCAAAAACCGGCGACACGAAAGCAAAAGTTGAATATGAAATTTTACAGAAATGTAAAGAGCATCTTGAAAAAGGTAAAAATATTCTATCACTTGGTTTGTCAAAAGAAGAAAGGGCTGCGGTTGCCGATAATTTTTTCCTGACTGATAAGCCGGTATTATATGTGGCTAATGTTGATGAAGCATCTATGCACACGGGAAATAAATATTCAGATTTGCTGGTGGCAGCCGCAAAAGCTGAAGGCGCGCAAGTAATTATTATGACCAACGCCATAGAAGCGCAGATTGCTGAATTTGAAGACCCGGAAGATAAGCAAATGTTTTTGGATGAATACAAAATGGAAGAGCCTGCATTGGACCGCCTGATACATTCCGCATACGAACTACTGGATCTTTCTACATATTTCACTGCAGGCGTTCAGGAAGTTCGCGCCTGGACAATCCACAAAGGATGGAAAGCCCCGCAGGCTGCCAGCGTAATTCACACAGATTTCGAAAAAGGTTTTATTAAAGCAGAAGTCATTGCTTACGAAGATTTTGTTCATTATAAATCAGAAGCAGCTGCGCGCGAAAACGGAAAACTACGAATCGAAGGAAAAGAATATGTAGTTCAGGACGGCGATGTAATGCACTTTAGATTTAATGTTTAGGCGTGTGAAAAATTATGGGTGATAATTCTACTTATTAAGAACAAATACAAACTAACTTCTCATCAGAATTCTCATATTTTTTTAAGATAAAAACAAAAACACCCGGAGGAAATCCGGGCGCTTTTAAAACTCTGTTTCTAACCTTAATTCCAGTTACGGTTTAAGGAAATTATTTTCTTACACTTATAGATACATGGCGGTCAGTGGCCTTTTCTGCATCAGTAGCTGTGGCGGGGTATTTAGCATATTGCGAACCATATCCTTCAGCACCAGTCACCTGTTTTCCTACTCCCCTTTTATCAAGGCCATTCTTTGCAGCATCAGCGCGGCCTTGCGAAAGTTTTTTATTCGCCGCCGAATTTCCGGTAGCATCTGTATAACCTCCAATTTTTATTTTAGCATCCGGAAACGCTTTCAGAATTTCAGCGATATTATCCAGTTGTTTTTCACTTTCGGGTTTCAACGTGGCGGTTCCTGTGTTGAAGTTAAGATTATCAAAATCAAACCATTTATTCTTCAAAGAATCAGCACTTAAAGATTTCCAATCCCCACTCAAAAAAGCAACTAATTGGTCTTCAATACCGCCTTTATAAGCATCCAATTCTTTACCATTTGGAAGTTTAACTTTAATTAATTCTAATGAAGTTGAAGCAGGAGTAACCGCCTCTATAGTGGAACTTGTGCTTTGCTCATTAGCAGGCGTGGCGTTTTTAGTAGCAGGCTGGCCAGAATCTTGTACTACTGTGGAGTTAGGCCTTGTGTCATTGCAGGTTTTTGCACAAAAAATAACCAAAAAAGCACCAATTGAAACAAAAATCAATGGCAGCAACCATCTTGGCTCTTTATCAGGCTCCATGATTTGACGGATTGCTTCTTTTTGCTGTGGTGTTTTTTCTGACTTTGTTACTTCATCCATTAGGAAGGTGTTTAATTATGAAAAATGATTGAAAAGTTATATTACAAAAATACTTTCAGTAAATTTATAATAACTAATCGCTCAAAGTTATACTTAAATTGTAAATAAAATATCCACGCCCCGGGTAAATTTTAGAATTTTATTGTGGCAATAAAACTTTGTCAATTACAAAATATACTCCATTTACCGCATGGTTATCAATGACTAAATGAGTTACAGGAGAAACTGTTGCATTTGCCGGGCTTCCACTATATGGCACAACTCCAGGCGCCAATGGGCCAAGCCCAGTAAATTTTAATCCCGTTACAAAAGGGCCTGCAAAAGTTGCCTGCGCCATAATTCCAGGCTGTAAAGAAGGTGGTGCTAAATTATTAACCAGCGTGGTATAGAAGACACCAGGATTAGCTGTAAAATTATTTGAAAACATTCTTATGTTTGGCTCATAAGCAGTATCGATTGGATTATATGTTGCTAAAAAATCATAGGCAATAAGGCCCCGGACAGTGGAAGTAGAAACATTATTGGTTGCCAGGAAAGTTGGGCCCGCAGCAACTGCCCCGTTAGCTGTTGCTACCGCATTAGCAGTATCAGTTGCTGTAGGCGTAGGAAAATTTGATAAATAATTTTGAAAAACAAGCCCGAATATAAGCGTTTGAAATGCCTTATCATTTGGTGCAAGCACTGTCATATTTGTAACTGGATAATTGAGGAGAGAATCAAATCTGTTTAATCCTGTTTGCCCTATATCTGCCCTGGCTATTGCGGCTTTAAAATAATTAAGATCGGGATTATTATCAATCGCATCCTTTAAAACCATTGATGGTGGTGCTACGATGGCAGCCATTTCGTGAATTACTCCGTTCTTTAATTTGATATCTGCTTTAGTAACAGGAATATTATTATCATAAAAACCTGTAGAAGAGACAGAGGGGAAGGTGGAAAGCTTTAATGGAAGTGGCGTACCGGGTAGTGTGCCAATTGTAATAGAAGTTGGTAACTGTTTATTAGGAATAGCATCAGCAAAATCAGTACTTAAATATTGTTGGCCCGGAATGATTGCGTAACCAACAATGCCTCCCAAAGTTTGCGCAGGCAAAGAATTTACCACATCAACAGAAGGAATTCCTGAAAGCCGGAATGCATCGTTCGTTGGTAAGAACACAGTAAACACTGTGCTGTCCTGGCTCAAAGAAGCCAATTGGCCGGTTTTAGTAGCAGCGGCTGCAAAAAAACTATAACTGGTATCAGTACTTATCATCTCACCAATTGAAGTTGTGCTATTATTTACGGAAGGATAATTGATTGGCGTTGCCTCGGGTAATTTCTTATTACACGATACGAAAAAAATTACAATCGCTAATAATAAATTAAGCCTGATGAATGTACGGGTTTCTATAATATTTTTTTTCATTATTGTTAATTAAAAATGAGCAATAATTGGTTTTAGAAGACATTATAACCAACGCTAACATAATAAAGGCCGCCGATTGCAGGGTTTCCAAAACCATCGCGGTAATATTGGTTCAGGATATTAGTCCCTCCAATCTTTAATAAAATTTTCGGATTGAAAAATTTGTAGCTTAACTGTGCGTCTAAAGTCTGGTAAGCCGGAATAAGCCCATTGGCAAAATCTCCCTGGAAATTTATATCGTCCTGCCAGCGGTAAGTAATATTAAAGCCAAACCTGTTTTGCTTTCCAAAGCCTATATTTCTTAAAGAAGCGCCTGCCCTTAAGTCCGGGGCATTAAAATCAGCAATAAATCCCGGAGGTACTTTGTCTAAATGATCAGAGGAGGCATTGACATCAATCAAAAAATTATGTGGGAGAGAATACGTTAGCCCTAGCCCAAATCCATAAGTGTTTACATTTCCTTTTACATTCGTAGGAACGGAATAAGTAGTAACTTTCGATGGATCATTTAAGTTGGCTCTTACTGTTGCAGTATCAGTAAACACACTTTTATCGCCATTTACTGATTGGGCAACTAAAATTCTTGTGATAAAATTATGGTAGGTTCCATAGTAACCATATAAATCAACAAGTAACCTCTTATCAAATAAAAGCCCTTTATATCCTGCTTCAAATGAATTGACTGATTCTGCTTTGAACTTATCAAAACCTTGTACTTCCGGAGAGCCTGCAAATAAATTATCATTAATGGCATAAACAGGATTAGACGCAAATTTATAATAGTCTTTAAAGGTTTGTAATCCACCAATGAGCGCAGTCCCACCACCCACTCTCAGGTTGATCCATTGTTGTTGTGTAGAGCCAAACCGGTATGCCTGCTGATAAGACAACCTTATATTATTATCTTCTGCAACTTTAATAACAGCAGAAAAACGTGGAGTAAACCTGCCGTCAAAGTTTTCGTTTTTATCATACCGGCCTGAAGCTATCAATTTTACATGGTCATTTAATATCTTTCTAGTAGCCTGTATATACGCCCCCACTTCATTTATAGGAATTTTGCCAGAAGAATCAGCAAATAAAGTCCCTTCAGAATTTAAGACATATCTTTTATAATTAGCGCCAATCAATACATCCGCAACCTTTGAAGTTTTGGCCGAAAGATCATACTGCCCTTCAATATTATAAAGGTTGGTTTTATCAACAAATAAGCCACCGCCTTGCGAAATAGGAATACTTCTTACCTGGTCAAAAAGTTTTTTAAATTCAGCCGAACCGGGAGCAGGCCTTCCAATATCAGCAACACCCCGGGCATAAGTCTGAGCAGCAATATCGCTTTCTCCCGCTAATTTTGCATTTAAATAAGCCAACCCATATTGGGCATACCAACCATTAGCCCCGCCGCTTGGCTTCCATGCTTCGTTTACTAACCTGGTTGTAACAGTAGCATTATAGGAATCACCTGCATTTTCCTGCGTGGTGTAGGCTCTTACAAACCAATGAAGGTTTACCAATTCAATTTTATATTGCCCTATTTTCAGGTTCAGCAACGAATAACGGTCGCTGCCAGTATATACTGTATTGCCTGTTCCCCAATACCCTTCAGCATTTAAGGAAGTATTTTGTGTGACCTTATAACTCGCTTCCCCAAAAATTTTAAGGTTAAAAGTTTTAGGGTTTACTATATCTTTTTCATCATAGCCGGTTCTTGAAACGGGAATCGAAGCAGGCAGTGAATTAATATATGGCGCATAAAATGGAGCAGCCTGGGCAATCGGATTTAATACATTAGTGCGAATATCTGCAGTAGTTTCATCTCCATAAACATTTACCCCGTCATAATTTGGATCGGTTTGCCTGGTTCCTTTTTTCAGGCCGCCCGTAGTTCCTAAACGGTCATAATCCCGATAATCATTAGCGACCCAATCTGTTGCTTCTACATAAGCTCCGCCTAATTTGAACGCAAATTTATCGCTTACTTTTTTTGCCCAACGCATTTGGATATCATAATAAGGAGAAGCGCTACGGCCACTATTATCAACATTCATTACGCCTGATTTAGCTTCTACCGAAAGCCCCTGGTAACGAAAAGGGTCTTTGCTATTAATAACAATAGCACCATTCATTCCGCCCGGGCCATATAATGCAGAAGATGCGCCAGGCAATAATTCTACGCTGGCTACATCCAGGCCAATCAAACCTATTACACTTCCTACAGAGAAATTTAACCCCGGAGCCTGATTATCCATTCCATCAACAATTTGGTTCAGCCTAAGGTTTCCACTGCCACCAAAACCTCTTGTTGTAGGGGAAGAGAAAGTTAAAGACGCGGTTACCACATCTACCCCTTTTAATTTTGAGATCATGTCGTAATATGAAACCTGTGGGGAACTACGGATCTCTGCAGCACTTATCCTTTCAATGGTTACCGGCGATTCTAAAATCCTTGATGGAGTGCGTGTAGCCGCAATCACTACTTCCTGGCCTAAGGTGCTCGTAGTTTCTAAAATAATTTTTACTGGTTGAGTTAAATCTTTTACTTCAACCAACTGTTGTTTATATCCAATGGATGAAACAATTAAAGTTAAGGGTAGTGAGCTTTTTGTTTCAAGAGTAAAATGCCCTTTCTCATCTGTATAAGTTCCTTCACCGGTTCCTTTTACAATTATTGAAACCGCAGGTATACCCTCTTCGGAAACTTTACTGGTTACGGCTCCTTTTATAGTTTTTTGTTGCGCAATTGTAACAAAAGAAAGGAGTATAAAAAATAAAAGGAAGCTAAAAGAATGGACAATTTGTTTCATAAATGAGGGTTTGGTTAACAAATCTTTAGCAAAATAAGGTTTTTATTTATTGAAATAAAATATATTTATGGACACCTATATCCTTTAATTATATAGTTTGAATAATTGCTAAAAATAATTTGCATTTTTGCAACTAATTTTGTCTATATGAATGCAATTGTTTTACCAGGCCAAACTAATTTTTACAAAGGAAAAGTGAGGGATGTTTACACCATCAATGATCAGTTTTTAGTGATGATAGCGAGCGACCGCATATCTGCTTTTGATGTGATTTTGCCAAAGCCAATTCCCAACAAAGGGCAGGTATTGAACCAGGTAGCGGCTTACATGTTGAATGCCACAAAAGGCATTTGTAACAACTGGCTACTAACTACTCCTGCGCCGAACGTTTCTATTGGTAAAAAATGCATTCCTTTTAAAGTTGAAATGGTAATTCGGGGAAACCTTACAGGCCATGCCTGGCGTACTTATCATTCAGGAGAAAGAATAGTATGCGGCGTAAAAATGCCTGACGGATTAAAGGAAAATGATTATTTTCCTGAACCAATTATTACACCATCCACAAAAGCCGCAGAAGGGCACGACGAAGATATTAGCAAAGATGAAATTATAGAAAGGAATATTGTATCGAAAGAGGATTATGGTCAATTGGAAAACTATGCATTACAATTATTTGCAAGAGGAAAGGAACTGGCGGAAAAAAGAGGATTGATTTTAGTGGATACTAAATATGAATTTGGGAAAATGGGTGATGAAATTATTTTGATTGACGAAATTCATACTCCGGACAGTTCACGCTATTTTTATGCGGAAGGGTATGAAGAGAGGCAACAAAAAGGTGAAAAACAAAAACAGTTAAGCAAAGAATTTGTAAGAGAATGGCTCATTGAAAATAATTTTATGGGAAAAGAAGGGCAGCAGGTTCCTGAAATGAGTGACGATTGGATTTCGGTTATCCGTGACCGTTATATCGAGCTTTATGAAAAATTAATTGGGGAAAAATTTGTGCCTCAAACATTAACCGATGAAGAAACACAACAAAGAATTTTGGTTTCCCTTGAAATGCTCTCTAAAGAAAATTCCAATTGAATAAACACAGTAAACCCACAAATAAACCAGATTTCTATTTTACTTTCCAAACGATTCTAATTAACTTACTGAATGACTCTTTCTCTTTTTAATCCTTTTGAAACACTCCATTTTAATAATACTACTTGCTTCTTAACAGGCGAGGATTTACAATCTCCCGATGAAAAAATTTCAATTTTTCCTGATTGGATTTTGGGCCGCTTTTCTTTGAGAGGCCAAAGATTTAAAATGCTGGACCAGGTTACTTCCATTCATTATGGTGAATTAAAATTACCTTGTTCGCAAGAAGTTCAAAAGGCTTTGCATCAATTGGAGATGGAAATAAAAGAAGCTTTTGAAGGCGGTTTCGAGGAAGTAAAAAGAATCCCGGAAGAACGTTTGTTTTTATGGATGGGCAAATTCATTTATGGAGTTTTATACAACGATATAATTTTAGAAATAAGCCGTTCAACAAAAAAGCCGAATGGAAAAGATTTCAAACTCTCTCCCTACCTTAAACAAAGATTTGCAAAATTTCATTTGATGCTACAATCCCTTATGGTTCCGATGGAATTCAAAGGAGTAAAACCGTGGAGTATTGAAATAGTAAAACTCAAATATTCAAAGGATGTTTTTAATTATAAAGATGAGCCCACCAATCTCAATTTTTCTTTGGGCATGAATGGATTTGGGATCATTGCCTGCCTGCAGGATAATGGCGCTGTGGCAAAAAAAGAAAAAAATATATTGGATAAAATTGGTGAGAAAATTTTGCACCCAATTCAGTTTGAAGAATTATCTGCGCGCTTTTTATATTCCAATTACCTTTTAAAAAAAGCAGCCAGGAATAGTATTGAAGTAGACGATGAAAAAGTAATTATTGAATCTTTTCCACAAGAAGAAAATCCAGGCGATCCTTTATTTGCGCCTTGGGATGATGATATGTTCGCCCAGGTTTTAGCAGGATATTGGGAACCCTGGGGCTTTGAAAAAAAAGGGATTATTACTCCTCCTGATTCGCCTATCAGCTTTTTGGAAAATGATTATACGCAAAAATTTATCGAACCTGAATCAATAGAATTGCCTTTTTGATTCATTGAAAGAAAATTATTTATTTCTATAACGTCAATGCTTAACCGAAATACATTTCAATAAAAGGAAATGGGGAAGTTTATTGCACTTCTTCAGCAACCATGTTGGCTTCCATTTGTTGTAAAAATCTAAAGATGCCTTTCATTGTTTTGATATCATTAACAATCAGTATCCCATTTTTGCCCACCTGTTTTAATTTGGCTTTGTTTGTTTTGGTTTGAATAAAATCAAGGATTCTTTCAAAAGTTTTACTACTAAAGAAAGACGAATCGGGATTCGCTACAAAGAAACATTTCAATGTTTCATTTTTTAGGATCAATTTTTCAAATCCTAATCCAATAGCTATTTTGCGGCAACGTACTGTAGTAAAAAGATCTTCAACCTCATGAGGAACAGGGCCAAAACGATCGGCCATTTCCTTATGAAGATCTTCAAGGGCTTTTTCTGTTTCGCAATTAGCAAGCCGGGAATAAAGGCTTAATCTTTCCGTAATACTTTCTACATATTCATCCGGAATTAAAATTTTCAGGTCAGTATCAATCGTACAATCAGAAACAAAATCATCCTGCTTTTGAATCTCTTCTTTAAACAATTCTTTAAACTCTTTCCGCTTTAATTCACGAATGGCTTCATCCAAAATTTTTTGGTACATTTCAAACCCTATCTCTGCAATAAACCCACTTTGTTCGCCACCCAACATATTTCCTGCTCCACGTATATCAAGGTCGCGCATCGCAATCTGGAAGCCGCTTCCCAACTCGCTGTATTGTTCTAAAGTAGTTAAACGTTTGCGGCTGTCGGCCGTTAACGTGCTCATCGGCGGAGCCAGCAAATAACAAAAAGCTTTTTTATTGCTGCGGCCTACCCTTCCGCGAAGCTGGTGCAAATCACTTAATCCAAAATGATGGGCGTTATTAACTATGATGGTATTTACATTCGGAATATCCACGCCACTTTCGACAATGTTGGTACAAATTAATACATCATATTTCTGATCCATAAAATCTAAAATGGTTTGCTCAAGCTGGCCGCCTTCTAATTGACCGTGCGCATAAGCTATGCTAAGGTCAGGGCACAAGCCCTGGATAAGAGTTTTCATTTCCATTAATCCATGAACGCGATTATGAATTAAGAAAACCTGCCCGCCTCTTTCTACTTCGTAATATATTGCATCCCTGATAAAATCCTGGTTAAAAACATGAACTTCAGTTTGAATAGGTTGGCGGTTAGGAGGAGGTGTATTGATAATACTGAGATCGCGGGCGCCCATCAAACTAAACTGTAAAGTTCTTGGGATAGGCGTGGCCGTTAGTGTCAACGAATCAACTGTTGTTCTTATTTGTTTTAATTTTTCTTTTGCTGAAACACCAAATTTTTGCTCTTCATCAATTACCATTAAACCAAGGTCTTTAAACTTTACATCTTTACTCAGCAATGCATGTGTACCGATGATGATATCAATTTTTCCTTCCTCTAATTTTTTCAGGGTTTCTTTCTTTTCTTTAGAAGATTTAAACCGGTTAAGATAATCCACTGTCACCGGCAAATCACTTAATCTTTCACTGAAAGTTTTATAATGCTGATATGCCAGGATAGTGGTAGGAACCAATACAGCAGCCTGTTTCCCATCAAGATTGGTTTTAAAAGCTGCTCTTATCGCTACCTCGGTTTTACCAAAACCAACATCGCCGCACACCAAACGGTCCATCGGCGATTCTTTTTCCATATCTGCTTTTACATCCATAACAGCTTTGCTTTGGTCGGGCGTATCTTCATAGATAAAAGAAGCTTCCAGTTCTGTCTGCATATAATTATCAGGAGAATGCGCAAAACCTTTGTGGCTTTTTCTTTCAGCATACAATTTTATCAAATCTGTAGCAATATCTTTTACCTGCTTCTTTGTTTTGTCCTTTAATTTATTCCAAACATCACTTCCTAATTTATTCATTTTAGGAACAGTTCCTTCCTTGCCGCTGTACTTACTTATTTTATGCAAAGAAGATATATTTACATACAGAAGGTCATTGTCTCTATAAACAATCCTAACGGCTTCCTGGATTACACCATTGGCTTCAATCTTCTGTAAACCACTAAACACGCCAACTCCGTGATCAATATGCGTAACAAAATCTCCCGGCTGCAACTCCCGCAGCATTTTTAAAGTCAAGGCTTTATTTTTATTAAACGCTTGTTTAACCCTGTATTTATGGTATCTCTGAAAAATTTCATGATCTGTATAACAAACGATTTTTAAATCGTTATCAATAAAACCTTCATGTATTGAAACCGGGATGGGAACGAAATTAATTTCCGTATTCTGGTCCCTGAAAATAGAATGTAATCTTTCTAATTGCTTTGGGTTTTCTGCAAAAATATAAATGTTGTATTTTTTTTCTTCGAACGATTTCAGGTTTTCAATTAGTAAATTAAACCGCCGGTTGAAAGCAGGTTGTTGCTGAATGGAGAAATGAATTTCATTACTTGCTTTTGAAAAATATTTTTTATTCCCAAACTCAATTATATGAAAGCCTTTAATTTGGTTTTCCAAAACAGCCGCAGTCACAAAATCTTTTTCTGAAACTTCTTTAATTTCATTTAAGCCTTCTTCTTCAGTATTTAATTCTTGTTGGCTTTTACTGCTGCCGGATTTTTGATTGCTAATTGCCTCTTTCAACTCTACTTCTTCCTGCTCAATTATTTGCTTTATAAATTCCCAATCTTCACTCCACACAACCGTATTTTTGGGTAAAAAATTTATGAGTGAAACTTTTTCACCACTTTCAAACTGGGTCTCTATGTTTGGAATAATATTTACCTGTAAAAGCTTTCTCTCGCTTAATTGAGTTTCAGGATCAAACAAACGGATACTATCAATTTCATTTCCAAATAATTCTATTCGGTATGGCTTTTCATTTCCATAACTATAAATATCCAATATTCCTCCACGCACTGCAAACTGGCCAGGCTCATACACAAAATCAGTACGCTTAAAACCATGATCTACAAATCGGGAAAGCAAGGCATCCACTTTTATATTTTCTCCTTGCTTAAAAGAAATAATATTTTGAGAAAGGGACTTTGATAAAACCACTTTTTCAAAGAGCGCTTCGGGATAAGTAACCACCGCTTTTTTATTTCCGCCGGCGCTTAGTTTCGTAAGCGTTTCGGTTCTTAACATCACGTGGCTACTATTAAGCTGGTGGAAATTTTTTCGATTTTTAAAAGAAGAAGGAAAGTAAAACAGATCCAGCGCGCCGGTAATATTTTCAATCGTATTATGAAAATAAGCAGCTTCTTCAGCATCCCTTAAAATAACCAAATGATTGACTGACGACGAAACCGCGTGATTAAAAACAGCGGAAAATATAAACTGGGAAGCGCTTCCGTGCAAGCCTGAAAGATGGATGTGCTGCGGAGAAGGATTAGAAACCGGTGGAGAAGGCAATAGAATTTTATCCGCAATCGTAAAAATGCGGGAATCATTTGAATAACTATCCATCAACACATCAAGATTCATTCTCAGCTTTTTCTAAACGATGCAAAAATAAACTTTGATTTTCAATTTTTAAATTTTCAGGAAGTGCCTTCTGTTTTTATAACGTATTTTTTAAGAGTATTACAGTAAACAAACAAATATTGGTTATTTCTATTTTCTATTTTCGGGAAGTTTTTCCTCAATTTGAAATGTGAATTTTAATTATTTGGTATTCCATTTATTAAAATTAAAGTCACTATTACTATTAATTATCAAGTAATAAACCATAGAAATTATTTTTTATTGAAACGGTATAATTATTGAAGCCACACAAATGTTTTAACGAAACCCCATAAAACTAACAATGAACAAAATATTTACCCTCTTATTTTCATCAGTAATTTTTTTATCTTTTTCCGGTTGTACCAATGATCAAACAACGGTTCAGATATTACGCACGCCGCTTTTGCAATTCGATTTAAGCCCATCCAATTCCTGGAAAGCTGATAATTATTCTATTGTCAATACATCAAAAGTGGTTGTTTACCCCCAGGATTCAACACTTCCCGCACAGTTGTATAACCGTTATTCTTTACAGGGATCAGGAAAAGATGATTCAGGGCACACCTATCAATTGGTGATCACTTTTGATATTTCGGATAGCAGCCAATTGGTGGGCATATACAAAACCGCCTATACTTCGCAAAGAGGATTGGCGCAGGTTCAGCTATTTGACCTCACCAATAAAAATAATTTATCAGTATATAATCTTTGCGAGGATGGAATGCAAAATGACGTTTTACAAATAGAAAAACAGAAACCAGATGAGCAAATAATCGCAGGCGCTTTTCAAATGACGCTTTGTAATTCGAGAGATACGACGCAAAAAATTACGATTATGAATGGAACGATTAAAGACTTAAAATATTAAAAAGAAAAAAATGAAACGAGTTTTATTTAAAAAATATAAATCCCTGTTTTTTGTTCTTTCACTGTGTATGCTGGTTTCCGTACAAACTGCTTACGGGCAAATGGATTCAACAAGAGTGCCTATTCCCCAGCCTGTTAAACAAAATGCGGGGTTTGATGTGATCGTAAAAATGAATGGCGATTTGGTGTACGGTTTGGTAAAAGAAGTAGGCCCGAATTACGTTTCCTACCAACGAACCGATATTCCCGATGGGCCTGTATATACTATTCCGCGTTCAGACGTGTATGTAATAAGTTACCGCAACCAGGTAAAAGATTACATAAACGGAAGGGCTGAACCAGATGAAATGCAAAATGAACAGCCGGATGAAAATTGGTATAATGACAGCATAAATAATAAAAAAATAAACTATTTCCAAAATCCATCGCTTCATTTTGGGCTTGGATTTTTACGAAGTTTTTCAAAAGTGGAAAATGTAAAAAATTATTCTTCTTCTGCCTCCTTTCCAGTTGTTTCCTTAGCCTACGAAATTAGTTATCAAAATAACCTTCAATTGGGCATAATGATCGGTTTTGGTTCCCATAAATTTTCTAATCAGCAATTCAGCAGTTATGACAGTACCAATAACAATATAAATTTAAAGGAAAATATTTTTGGATTATACGTGTATGGCCGGTATTATTTTTTGAGCAACAAATCGCCATTACAACCCTTTATTTTAGCAGGCCCGGGAATTACAAGCTCTAATATTCATTCAGAAAATAAAATAAGTTTCACCAATGATAATTCGCAAATTATCCTTGTACAATCCGGTACACGAACTACGGGTTTGGGAATTATGGCAAGAGTGGGAGCGCAATATTTTATTAATAATCAATTCCAGGTTTCCTTTGATGCCGGTGTAGGGTTGTCGGTAATAAAAGTAGGTATATCATTTAATTTAGATTAATACAAAATAATTTACCATGAAAAATACTATACTAATTTTTATCCTTTTTCTCTTTTCCGGATTTACGGCAAAAGCGCAAAATAATTTTAGAAATAATAATCAAAATGATAACAACGATTCAAAAAACAGCGGCATTGTTATTTCATTGGGTGCTGCGGCTAACTATTATTACGGCGAGGGAAACCGCAATTTTGGAAAATATGAAAGCGCCAGGCTTAACTGGCAGGCAAATGGAATGTTGGGTTTAACGATAGCACGCGATAAAAGTGGGCATAGGACAATGCTTGCAGGTTTTGGTAGTTTTGGAATGAACGATGGAGAAACCGTTAACCATATTTTTGATGACCAGGGTTATGTAACTCTCTCTCCCAACCAAAATTCAAACAATAATGTTTATAGTATTGAAGGAGGATTATTGATTGGGGAAGTTTTCAGAATAAGCACCGGAGTAGGCCAACAGGTTTTTAATAAACAAACGATCGCTTCTGATAATGGTATTCAATTTCAGGCAACTTCGCTAAAATATAATTCGACAACGGTTGGTTTTAATTTTAATATTTCAGCAGTGGCGATTATTTTAAATTGCAGTTTTGAATATGGGCAGGATTATACCAAAACAGTTATTGTCCCTTCAGCAGGATTGATGTTGCATTTTTAAAAAATTAAAAATTCCGGATATAAAATTCTAAGAACTGCAACGTCAGGAGTTTCATCTGTACAAATAAAAATTAATTTTTCATTCAAAATATCAGTTGTATTTTCCGAAAAATTTTTTGGAATGGCATTACAACCCTGGCACACCGGCACTGTTATACGTATTGAAGATGAAACTTATAATACCAGGCGATTTTTTATTCAGGTAAACGGATTAGAATCATTTGATTTTAAAGCAGGGCAATTCGTTACACTCGATCTTCCTATTCATGAAAAAGTTAACAAAAGATGGCGTAGTTATTCTATTGCAAGCTGGCCTGATGGAAGTAACGTTTTTGAATTATTAATCGTTCTCCTGGAAGGTGGCGCAGGAAGCACTTATTTATTTAACGAAATAAAAATCGGCTCTGAACTCACATTTCGTGGGCCACAAGGCTCATTCATCCTGCCTCAAACAATCGATAAAGACCTCTTTTTTATATGCACCGGCACAGGGATTGCACCTTTCAGGAGTATGTTGAATTATATACAACTTCATAATGTTCCTCATCAAAATTTGTATTTGATTTTTGGCTGCCGAACTAAAAAAGACCTTTTATATTTTGAGGAAATGAAAACTTTGCAAAACAATTTGGAAAATTTTTACTACCTACCTGCACTAAGCCGTGAAAACTGGGATGGGCATACCGGATACGTGCATAATTTGTATGAAGAAATTTGTAAAAAGAACAATGAGGCTTGCGAAAATATTGAAAACATGAAACCAGTATCCTTTTATTTATGCGGTTGGAAATTTATGATTGATGACGCCAAAAAAAATATCACCACTTTAGGTTATGATAGAAAAGAAATTCACCTGGAACTTTATGGATAATGAGAAAAAGGGTTTCTAACAAGTAAAATAAGAATGTCTTTTATTTGTTGGTTTACTATAAATAGCCAATGTCATTTTTACCAAAAAACCCAAGTTACTATTGGTTCGATTAATCTTTAAAATTAGCAACCGTTAATAAAAAGACAGATTCTTTTATAGCTGCCACTGTATGCGGTACTTTTCTATGCAATGCGATTACCTGGCCGGTCTTCAAATTATAGGAATCACCATTGACAATAAAATTAATTTCTCCTTCTAATACCTGCACACTTATAACGCCATTTGCCAAATGTTTTTCTATAATGGCATCTTCATGAAGAGCAATTAAAACCATCCGCATTTCAGCGGTTTTGTAAATTGTCATTGCATTCCTGTCGCTATTTTTCCAGGTAGGCTCATCTTTTATTTGCCTTAAAAAATCAGGCATGTCTATCGTTACAACAGGTGCATCCATTACCCGGCTCCCCTCTGGCCTTAATTCAGTTGACTCGTTTTGTTTTACTTCCATTTTTATTTTTTTAATTATTTATAGAATACTTTTTTAATTATTTAGGTACTTTTTAATGAAAGTGCAGATCCTTTATGAACCGCAATGTGATCTGTTTTATCACTTTTGATTTCATATTGCGGGTCCTCTTCACTGGCGTGGTGAGTATACCCTTTGTAATCAAAATCAGAAGAATGAATTTTTATAATTTTTCCTGAAACATGCCCTGCTTCGGAATTCCATTTTACGTGATCGCCTATTTTAAATTTGTGTGCCATTTTTTATTTATTATCCTTCCTCAAAAACTGCTCCTGAAATAAAAAATGTTTAAAAAAGAAAAAAATATAAAATAGGAGGCGTTTAAAACAAGGAATATTGTTTTAGAAATTTCTTTCTTGTTACTTTTGTTAAAACCATAATTTATGCGGCATATACTTTGTGGCAAAAGCAATAATTAAATCTTAAAAATTAAAATTAAAAATGGAATCAATTGAACAAAGAGGAATTAATACGGTTCGGGTGTTATCTGCGGATGCTGTACAAAAGGCAAACTCCGGGCATCCTGGAACGCCCATGGGGCTTGCGCCGATAGGTGATGTGTTGTGGACGAAAGTGCTTAATTACAACCCAAATAATCCCGAATGGATTAATCGTGACCGCTTCATTCTCTCGGCTGGCCACGCCTGTATGTTGCAATATTGTTTTTTATATTTAACAGGGTATGATGTTAGCATGGATGATTTGAAAAGTTTTCGTCAATTGCACAGCAGAACGGCAGGGCACCCGGAATATGGCTTGTTACCTGGAATTGAAGTAACCACTGGCCCACTCGGCCAAGGTTTTGCAAACGGAGTAGGAATGGCTATTGGCCAACAATATCTCGCTTCGCGATATAATAAACCAGGCTTTGATTTGTTCGATTATAAAATTTACGCCATTTGCAGCGACGGCGACCTTATGGAAGGCGTAAGTGCTGAAGCAGCTTCGCTCGCAGGCCATCTTAAATTAGGCAACATTATTTATTTGTATGATGATAATAAAATCACTATCGAAGGAAACACTTCACTGGCATTTAATGAAGATGTAACAGAGCGTTTCCAGGCTTATGGCTGGCATGTTCAATCAGTAACTGATGGAAATGATACAGAGGCGATTTATGCAGCAATCGTTAATGCACAAAAAGATACTAAAAGGCCATCTTTAATAAAAGTGCGGACTCACATTGGGTTTGGAAGCCCTAATAAAGTTGATACTGCTGCCGCGCATGGTTCTCCTTTAGGGAAAGAAGAAGTTCGTTTGGTAAAAGAAAATTTAGGTTTCGACCCTGACAAAAGTTTTGTGGTTGAGGATAACGTGCTTAATTATTACAGAACGAAGGGAAATGCAGGTGTAAAAAAAGAAGAGGATTGGAAAGAAATGTATGCAAAATATAAAGAGAAGTATTCAAATGAAGCAGCAGAGTACGAATTGCTACACAGCGGAAAATTACCAGATGGCTGGAAAGATAATTTACCTGTTTTTAAACCAGATGCCAAAGGTATTGCTACCCGTAAAGCTTCAGGGAAAACTTTAAATGCTATCGCAGGTAAGTTACCTTTATTAATCGGCGGATCCGCTGACCTGGCTCCATCTACTGATACCAACCTTGATGATTATGAATCCTTCACAGATGAAAACCACGGTGGAAGGAATTTCCATTTTGGAATCCGCGAGCATGCTATGGGTTCAGTTTTGAACGGAATGGCACTTACTAAAGGAATCATTCCTTATGGTGCTACTTTTCTCATCTTTTCTGATTATATGAGGCCGCCGGTAAGGCTTGCAGCCATTATGAAAATCCGGCCTGTTTTTATTTACACACACGATAGTATCGCTTTGGGAGAAGATGGCACCACTCACCAACCTGTAGAACAATTAATTGGTTTGCGTTCTGTGCCTGGCGTAACGGTTATTCGCCCCGCAGATGCAAATGAAACTGCGCAGGCATGGCGCGTTACATTAGAACATTCCGGAGGGCCGGTTGCCATTATCCTAACAAGGCAAAACGTTCCAATAATTGACCAGGAAAAATATGCAAAAGCAGATAACCTTGATAAAGGAGCTTATGTTTTATCTGATTGTGAAGGCGAACCACAAATTATTTTAATGGCGAGCGGTAGCGAAGTAAGCCTTATTATGGAAGCACAGGAAAAACTGAAAGAAGAATCCATAAATGCGCGAGTAGTAAGTTTCCCAAGTTGGGAAATATTTGATGCCCAAAGTAATGACTATAAAGAAAAAGTTTTTCCTAAAAAGATACGTAAGCGTTTAGCGGTAGAAGCTGGCTCTCCAATTGGCTGGTGCAAATATGTAACGGATGATGGAGATGTGATTGGTATTACAAAATTCGGAGAATCTGCCCCGGGTGAAGAAGTAATGAAAGAATATGGTTTTTCTGTAGAAAATGTGGTAGCAAAAGCAAAAGCTTTGCTTCAATAGCTTATTAAAATAAATTTTTAAAATGAAAAAAATACTAATAGCAATTGATTTTAACCCAACTGCAAAAAACATTTTGGAGGCCGGTTATTCTTTGGCAAAATCAATGAATGCAGAAGTAACTTTATTACACGTTGTGGCTGACTATACATATTATTCTTCGCTGGATTATTCGCCGATTTTGGGGTTTGACAGCTTCAGTAACCTGGGTACATTACAAACCAATACTTTGGTGGAATTACAAAACGCAGCAACGGATTATTTGATGAAGATGAAAGAGTTTTTGAAAGATGATACTGTAAAAATTTTAGTAAAAGATGGCGATACCGGAGATGCAATCATAGCTGCTGTTGAAGAATCGGGCTTTGATATAATAGTGATGGGGACGCATAGCCGGCGTGGACTGGAGAAAATATTAATGGGAAGTGTAGCGGAAAAGGTTTTGCGCCACAGTACGATTCCGTTGTTTATCATTCCTGTAAAAAAAGATGAATAATAACCGGCATTGAATTTTGGCTATTGAAATCTATTTTAAAGTTATTCAGATAGCATTGCAATTGTAACTTTTTTATTAATATTTACTCTAAGAATTGCAATCAGTATTTTAAATGAGGTATCGATAAGCCTCAATAAACTTAACTTATTTTAATTTATTTATTATGGGAGATTATCCAGACGAAGAACACGTTGTAAAAATCATCAAAACAGAAAACGTAACACATAATGTAAAACGCTTTACACTGAGTAAACCTGAAAGTTATGTTTTCACTCCTGGCCAGGCTACAGACATTGTTATCAATTTACCCGAATGGAAAAGTGAGCGAAGGCCTTTTACTTTTACCTGCCTCAATGATTGGCCTTCTATTGAGTTCACTATTAAAATTTACAGTGACCATGAAGGTGTTACCAATAAATTAAACTCTTTAAAACCAGGTGATGAATTGATATTACATGACATCTGGGGAGCAATTCATTACAAAGGGGAAGGCGTTTTTATCGCTGGCGGAGCTGGTGTTACACCGTTTATTGCTATTTTTCGCCAATTGTATAAGGATAACAAAATCGGTAATAACAAGTTGATATTTTCCAACAAAACTTCACACGATATTATTCTTAAAGAAGAGTTTGAAAAAATGCTCGGCGGTAATTTTATCAATACACTTACGGAAGAAGAAAATCCACAATATGAGCACAAAAAATTAGATACGGATTATCTTAAAGAAAAAATAAAAAATTTAGATCAATACTTTTATATCTGCGGGCCGGATGCCATGATTGAAGACATTAAAAAAGACCTTTTGAAACTTGGAGTGAAAGAAGATAAAATAGTTATTGAGGAATTTTAAAAATAGAAATCTTTAATAAAAGTTGGTTTACTGTATTATTTTAAAATAAAATCCGGGAAATAGATTATATTCTGATTGTATCAAAAACTTTTTAACCATGGCAAACGATATTTATAAAATAAAAAAACTTTTAAACACAAAAGACGGAAACTTCACTTATTATAGCCTGACTGAATTGGAAAACCAGGGGCATAACATCAGCAAATTGCCGTTTTCTATCCGCATACTTTTAGAAAATGCTTTACGCAATTTTGATGATTTCTCTGTAACAAAAGAGAATGTGGAAACTATTCTAAACTGGAAACCTAAAGCTTCGGATAAAGACATTCCTTTTAAACCGGCTCGGGTGCTAATGCAGGATTTTACCGGCGTTCCCGCAGTGGTGGATATTGCATCGCTTAGGGCAGAAGCAGCCCGCAAAGGGAAAAACCCGGAAGAAATCAATCCGCTAATTCCGGTTGACCTTGTGATAGACCATTCCGTACAAGTAGATTATTTTGGAACTGAATATTCATACCAAAAAAATATGGATGAAGAATACAAGCGCAATAAGGAGCGGTATTCATTTTTAAAATGGGCGCAAAAATCGTTTAATAATTTTAGTGTGGTTCCCCCGGGAATGGGAATATGCCACCAGGTAAACCTTGAATATTTTTCAAAAGGTGTGATAGAAAGGAATGGCGAAGTTTTTCCGGATACTTTAGTTGGTACAGATAGCCACACACCAATGGTTAACGGAATAGGCGTAGTGGCCTGGGGCGTAGGTGGAATTGAAGCAGAAGCTGCAATATTAGGCCAACCACTTTATTTTATTATGCCTGAGGTAATTGGTTTGGAACTGAAAGGTAAACTTCCTTTAGGATCAACTGCAACCGACCTGGTGTTGAACATTGCAGAAGTATTAAGAAAATATGGAGTAGTCGGAAAATTTGTAGAAGTATTTGGTGATGGGCTTAACAATCTTTCTGTACCTGACAGGGCTACAATCGGAAATATGTCCCCTGAGTTTGGATGTACAATTACTTATTTCCCTATAGACCATAAAACAATTGAGTATATGGAAAAAAGCAATCGCTCTGAGGCTCAATTAAAATTAGTAGAAGATTATTGTAAAGCGAATATGCTCTGGCGCACAGGCAATGAAAAAATTACATACACCGATAAAATTTCGCTTGACCTTTCAACTATCGAACCTTCTGTAGCTGGGCCTAAACGCCCGCAGGATAAGATTTTGCTTAAGAATTTTAAAAAGAAATTCATTGATTTGATGGATCAGAATTATGGGCGTAAGTATATTGTACCGGATAAACAATTATCACGCTGGTTTGCCGAAGGTGGCGGGCAACCGATTGATCCTGCAGTAACTGAAGCAACAAAAGCAGAAGTAATGGAGGAAGTAATAAACGGGACAAAAAAAGTATGGGTAACATTAGGCCACGAAAAATTTGAACTCTCAGATGGTTCAGTTGCTATCGCAGCCATTACATCCTGCACTAATACTTCGAATCCTTTTGTAATGATAGGGGCTGGTTTAGTAGCAAGAAAAGCACGTGAACACGGGCTTGATAAGAAGCCCTGGGTAAAAACTTCATTTGCGCCAGGGTCTAAAGTGGTAACGGATTACCTTAAAAAAGCTGACCTGTTGAATGATTTGGAATCATTGGATTTCCATTTGGTTGGTTATGGCTGTACCTCTTGTATTGGTAATTCTGGCCCTTTGCCACCATATATGGCAAAAGCTGTAGAAGAGTATGATCTCGTAGTTGCTTCAGTACTTTCAGGAAATAGAAATTTTGAAGCAAGGATTCATCCACAGGTAAAAATGAATTTTTTAATGTCACCCATGTTGGTAGTAGCTTATGCTATCGCAGGCCGCATTGATATAGATTTAACTACCGAACCTATCAGTTATGATTCTAACCTTCAGCCGGTTTATCTTAAAGACATCTGGCCTTCAGATGATGAGATAAATGAGATCATGTCAAAAGTGCTTTCGCCAAAAGATTTTTCAAAAAACTATGGTGAAATTTTTGAAGGAAATGAAATCTGGAGAAACCTGAAAGTGCCGGAAGATAAATTATATGTATGGGACAAAGATTCCACTTATGTAAAAGAAGTTCCTTTCTTCTATAATCTTCCGGATAACGCAGAAGCCACCAAAGACATTATAAATGCGAGGGCTTTATTAGTGTTGGGAGACAGTATTACTACAGACCACATTTCACCTGCCGGGCAGTTTAATGAAAAATCCGCCGCAGGTCAATACCTTATCAGTAGAGGAGTGAAAAAAGAGAATTTTAATTCTTATGGTTCGCGGCGTGGAAATGATGAAGTGATGGTGCGTGGCACTTTTGCCAATGTGCGGATTAAAAATCTACTGGCCATAAAAGAAGGCGGCTATACTACTTACCTGCCATCCAATGAAGAGATGTCTGTGTACGAAGCCTCTGTTAAATACAAAGAAACAAATACACCATTAATAGTATTGGCTGGAAAAGAGTACGGTAGCGGTTCTTCAAGGGATTGGGCAGCCAAAGGAACTTTCCTGCTTGGAATAAAAGCAGTAATTGCTGAAAGTTATGAGCGGATACATAGAAGTAATTTGGTAGGAATGGGAGTGTTGCCTCTTGAATTTAAAAAAGGGGAAAACACTCAAAGCCTTGGCCTTACCGGAAAAGAAATCTTTAGTATTTCAGGTATAGCAGGCACTCTAAAACCATTACAGGAAATGGAGGTAATTGCTAAAAAAGAAGACGGGACAGAAATAAAATTTAATGCAATCGCAAGGCTTGATTCCAAAATTGAAATTGAATATTATCGTCACGGAGGTATTCTGCAATATGTATTAAGGCAGTTTTTGGAAAAAGCCGGATCGAATTAATTAAAGGAATATTTTTTAGAAATAAAATTCACCTTAATTTGTTTGTTTACTGTTTACAGAAACGAACATTTTTTATCCTGTTTTTAAAAATAATGACGGATAAAAAAAGAAAAGAATTTATTGGAAATTTGTTTTCTCAATATATTCTTTCCAAAAAAAATATTCTATTTTCATATACGCATACCTGTTATGTTTGAACCAAAACAAGAATCTTTAGAATTTGTTGGTTTACTGTAATAACAATTTGCTCCTACTTGCGAAATGAATTAAAAAAGTGTTTTTTGAAAAGATTATTTCAACTTACTCACCTGGCCATTATAATATTTTATTTCCTGCTTAACGGAGGCTAAGTTGCCACCGGGCTCTACTGAATCACGCTCTATATAAATGTAACCGTTGAAATTTTGTTTCTTTAGCTCAGCAAATATTTCAGGAAATTTGACTACACCAGTTCCAACAATTACATCTTTTAAAGTGGGGTCATTATAGGCAGCAACATCTTTTAAATGGACAACCAAAATATGGCCACTTAATTTTTTTACCGCATCAAGTGGATGTATACCGCTCTTTGGCCAATGGCCCAGGTCGGCGCAAACTCCAAAGTTAGGATGCCCTTTCAATGCCATCAGCGTCGTATCAGGGTTCCAATAATGGCTAAAACCTTTCCAATGGTCATGAATGGCTACTTTTATTCCATAAGCCCCGGCAAGGCTGTCTATTTGGTCCCACATGTTTAGCGGAGGTTCTGTTGTTACATATTTTACTCCAAATTCTTTTGCAATATCGAATTGTTTTTTCCATGAGGCTATGGTTGAATCGCCGACAACATATAAAGTTTCTACTTTTAAGCCTTTCTGATTTATCATATCTTTCAGTTTCGAAATGCTTGCAGGGCAAAGCTGGCCTATAGTTGAATCCTTAAATTCCGGGCCGGCACTATGAAAAGTATTGGGTTCAATGTAAGTTAAACCAGCGCTGTCAACTCTATCAAGTGCATGTGGAAAATCAACGTCATGAAATGTCCATAAGGTGACACCAAATTTCCAGTCTTTTGCAGGATCAACAGAAGAAGTTGATGTAGAATCTGATGTGTTTTGGTTATTGGAAGATGAACCATTATTGCATCCGGTAACAAATAACATAGCTACTATTAAGGAAGCGAGCAGTTTTTTCATTGTCTAAATTTTAGGGGATGAAGTTCTGTAATCCTTTGGGAAATAAAATATTTTTTTTTGGGAAGCTATCTTTGTGTCAATAAGACACAATCTTAAGATTCTTCGGCAAACTTTATTAGAAAATCAATATCTTTAATATTCATTTAAAAAAATAAAACGTATGGCTACCAGAAGAAAATTCATTCAACAATCAGGAACATTTGCTTTGGGAAGTATGTTTGTACCACAACTGGCAAAATCAAGTTTTTTTAAGGAACCAAAAGCATTTCCACCCATCGGGCTTCAATTATATACGATGGGTAATTTAATGACATCTGACACAAAAGGTACGTTAGAAAAACTTGCCGCAATCGGTTATAGGGAAGTTGAAAGTGCGGGCTCCCAAAAAGGAAATTTTTATGGTTATAAGCCGAAAGAATTTGCGGCGATGGTAAAAGATGCCGGTATGCACTGGCGTTCTGCGCATGTTGGCGGTGCTGCGTTTACCATTGGGCAGATTATGAAAATGGCAAAAAATGCCGAGGACTCAGCAAGAATAAAAATGTACATGGAGAAAATGAAGAATGCCCCAAAACCAGAGAACCTGACAGACAATTACCAGCAACTTGCTGACGATGCCGCCGAAGGCGGATTAACTTATTTGGTTTGTTCAAGTATTCCTGTAAGTACGTTGGATGAAATAAAAACCGCTGTGGAAGTTTTCACCAAAAGTGGGGAAGCATGTAAAAAGAATGGTATTCAATTTGCCTATCACAACCATGTTTCAGAATTTGATAATGTGGAAGGCGTGCGCCCGTTTGATTATATTCTTAATCATACCGATAAGGATTTGGTAAAAATGGAACTGGACCTTGCCTGGGCAACCAAAGCAAAGCAAGACCCTGTTGAATTATTTAAACTTCATCCTGGACGTTACCCGCTGTGGCATGTAAAAGACCTTGATAAAAAGACCATGGAGCCTACTGAGGTTGGATCTGGCTTTATTGATTTCAAACGGATATTTGATAATGCAAAAGAGTCCGGAATGAAATACTTTTTTGTGGAGCAGGATGGCGCACCTCATCCATTAGAAGATGTAACAAATAGTTACAACTATTTAAAAAAGATGATGTAGGAAGGTTGAAACAGAATAAAGCCATCATACAAAAATTCTGAGAAAAACTTTTGTATGATGGCTTTATAATTTCGTTTCTTTTTTAGAATGAAGAATAGTTTCCTAATAAAGACTACTTAGTCGACCCTCAAAAATCCTGTAATTCGGATTAATATGGGTTTACAATGTAGTATGGCGTAATAAAGATTGCAGGTTATTTGTAAAATTGCTAAAAAGCCTGCAAATTTATGTATGCTTTCTACCCAAAAACAAACCTCGCAGATTGGTTTATTTTCCAGTCTGGCAGATATTCTTGATCAGAAACACCCCATGTATCAATTAGCTAATAAAATAAATTGGCCGTTTTTTGAGGATGCCTTTAAGAAGTATTACAGTGAAAAAATGGGAGCGCCATCCAAGCCGATACGATTA